>JABAOH010051493.1_pt1 | contig 10179 bp, 4 predicted proteins | sample 7062181 | NCBI WGS metagenome assembly JABAOH01 (sample SAMN14538630, study PRJNA623070) | marine sediment metagenome | biome: marine biome [ENVO:00000428]; feature: marine pelagic biome [ENVO:01000023]; material: deep marine sediment [ENVO:00002113]; isolation source: pool of 5 deep marine... | reverse complement strand
TTCCGACTTGAGCAACTTCATCTTTTTTAGGCTTAATTTATTATATTATATAAAGATAACTCCTTCAAGATGGTTATCGTTTCATCCATAATTTCAATCTCTTTCCGAGCAAGAACGGAAAGACTCATAACGCCCTGAGGAGTAATCGTTCCTGAATATCTCTCGATAAGCTTGGCCAGTTGAGCTAAGTCTGCAGACAATGATGGGAAGAATTTGAATATTATTTTTGTACCTATACGGTCAATAGCGTTTATTTTTACCCTCTGAGCCAAGTGTTTGATTGTACCGTAGCGAAGGAGATTTGCTACACTTGAGGGAAGAGGGCCGTATCTATCTTCTATCTCTTCTTTTATTTTTTCAATTTCACTTAAATCATCTACAGACGAAATTCGTTTATAGAGGTTGAGCCTAAGGTTTATCTGGGGAAGATAATCTTCCGGGATCCTGATATCCACTTTTAAGTTGATCTTACTTTTAACTTCTTCTCTCGCTTCCCCTTTGAGTTCTTTAATAGTCTTCTCTAAAAGATGCATATAATAATCAAAACCAACTGCTTCCATATATCCATGCTGCTCGGATCCCAAGAAATTCCCGGCTCCCCTTATCTCCAANNGCGCTTTTAAGCGTTCCTTGGCTAAACTAGTAAGCTCTATGAAGGGAGGAACAAGAAAATAGGCGACAGCTTGGCGGGAGGAACGGCCCACTCTACCGCGAAGCTGATAAAGCTGGGCCAATCCAAAAAGGTCTGCCCTATCTACAATAAGGGTGTTAACAAGAGGAATATCTATTCCATTCTCGATAATTGTGGTTGAAACCAGCACATTGAACTTCTGGTTGATAAAATCAATCATCTTTTTCTCAAGCGCAGCGCTTGACATTTTTCCATGGATAACCACTACTTTTGCTTGGGGCACAAATTTCTCTATCATCCTGGCAACTGTATCAATGTCTTCAATCCTGTTGTGTATATAGTATACCTGCCCTCTCCGCGCTAATTCTGTCTTTACAGCAGAGGCAATAAGCCTGGGGCTGAAGGGAGTCACAACTGTATGGATGGCCAGCCTATCTTTGGGGGGTGTCTCGATGAGACTCATATCTCTAAGGGAAGTCAGAGATAAATTCAAGGTCCTCGGAATAGGAGTTGCACTCAGGGCTAAAACATCGATATTAGCTTTCATCTTTTTTATCTTTTCCTTGTGACTTACTCCAAACCTCTGTTCTTCGTCGATTATCAAAAGGCCTAAATCGCGGAACTGAACATCCTTGGAGAGAAGCCTATGAGTCCCGATTACAATATCGATTAATCCTTTTTCTAAATCCTCGACAATCCTCTTTTGTTGACCCTTTGTCTGGAGCCGGGTAAGAATTTCCACCCTTATGGGAAATAGAACCACCCTGTTTCTGAATGTCTTCAGATGCTGGCTGGCAAGAACAGTGGTAGGGCAAAGAACAGCCACCTGCTTTCCGTCCATAACAGTCTTAAATGAAGCCCTGATCGCTACTTCGGTTTTGCCATATCCAACATCTCCACAAAGGAGGCGGTCCATCGGAATCTCTGTTTCCATATCACTCATTATCTCTTTTATGGCTCTCAGTTGATCTTCTGTTTCCTCGTATTCAAATGTCCTCTCAAACTCAGCCTGCCATTCACCACCTGGACTGAAGCCAAATCCCTTTATTGCTTTCCTTTGGGCATAAAGATGCAACAGCTCCTTGGCCATTTTCTCTATGGCCTTTTTTATCCTGGCTTTAGTCCTTTCCCAGGAAGGACTCCCCAATTTATTGAGAACAGGCACGCTGGAGCTAACTCTTGAATATTTTTGAACAAGGTTGAGGTCTTCGACAGGAACAAAGAGCTTATCTTCATCTTTATAGATTATATTAATGAATTCTTGGCTTTTTCTTTCAATCTCCATCTTCACTAGGCCCATGAAAAGCCCTATTCCATAATCGGCGTGGACAACATAATCACCTCCCTTAAGGTCCTGGAAATGGGATACAAAGGGCCTCGCTGGAAGACGAGAGACAATGACTTTTTCTTCTGTGAAAATATCCTGTTCGGAAAAAAAAGCTATTTTTTCCTTGGGATAGCTGAATCCATGATAAAGACTCCCGACCAGAAGCACAATCGCTCCGTCCTCAGGTAAGACAAAAGAAGAAGAGGATTCAAGATGCAAAATTTCACTTTGAGAGAGAAGACCGGCCAGCTTCTTTCGAACAGCCGGGCTCGAAAAATAGATAAAGCACCTCTCTCTTTCCTTCTGTAGCTTTTTCATGTACTGAAGAAAGAAAGGGATCTTATTTCTGAACTTGGGGACAGATTGGAAGGAAAAGGAGAATGTTTTTTTCCCTCGTGTGGGAGCGAGCTCTTGCCAATGAATCGCTTCTTTTTTTATCTGTTCCCAGAGAAGGGACGGATAGATTTCTTCTGGAGAGAGACAAAAATTTCCGCTCTTTTTAAGCTCGGCATATTGCTCCCTCAAATCCTTGGTGGTCTCCTTCCACTCTCTTTCCACCTCATCAATATCATCAATAATAAACAGAGAATTCTTTATATATTGCTTGAAAGGCACAAAATGTTCTTTATTAAGAAGAGAAAGATAGAAAAAAGAAGGGAAAAAATCCCCCTGTTTCGCTCTAGCTATCTTTTCCTCGGTATCCTTTAGATGGCGAATTTCCTCTCTTCCTCTGATCTGCTGCTCCCATTCCTCGAGAAATTGAGCTGAACCTGGAAACTCCCTTAGAGAGGGAAGAAGGATATGATCAATCTTGCTTACTGAACGCTGAAAGCTAGGATCAAATTCTCGAATTGATGCAATCTCATCTCCGCTGAACTCGATTCTATAAGGAAGAGGTTGCCAGGGAGAAAAGACATCCACAATGCCCCCTCGCCAAGCATATTCACCGTGAGAATTAATCAAATCCTCCCGGGTATAACCATACTCCTCGNNCAAATCCTCCCGGGTATAACCATACTCCTCGAGAATGCTCAGGATTTGATCGCGGTCAAAAACCTCCCCTTTTTCAAGTTCCAGAAACAGGCGTTTGAGATTTTGGGGATTGGGGAAAGGCTTTAGCAAACCGAAAATATGAGTCACTATCAGGGAAGAAGAATTACGGATCAAATCGTAGAAAAACTTCATCCTCGAGGAGACTGATTCGAGAGAAGGAAAAATCTCCTGGTAAGGATTTTCTGAAAGAGAAGGCAGAGAGCTGAGCTCTAGATCAGAGGAAAGCTGAGAAAAGTAAAAACGGCACTGCTCTTCAATCTCGGAAAGAGGAGATGAAGAGGGCTGGATAAAGACGATTCTTTTTTTTGATTCCAGGGCCAAAATCGAGAGAAAATAGGGTTTGGACGCCTCGACAAGGCCTGTAACTTTTAGACCTTTCTCCCCTTGGTTTACGGCCCTGAGAAGCCTTTTAAATTCCTCTGTTTCTTTTAGAAAATCCAAGCTCATGTTCCTATTATACTTAACACAAAAAACAAGTTAAATAAATAAGGTGATAGCTATTTTCTGATCCAATTCGTCAAAATCTGTGATGTGCTTTGTCTCTCAGCATCCTACTTATGCTCGGAAGACTAAGGTTTCCAAATATCTCTCTGCCTCAATCCATTCCTTAGGAAATATTAAATGAGGAAGATTAGAATCTGAATATAAAGGCAAGCATAGCCGCTGTAATTTTCAGCCTAAAACGAAGTATAGAGTAACTGAAAGCTATTAAAGGCAGAAGGATGAGCCGAACCACAAGATTCAATACTTAATTTTTCGTAATAAGGTTAGCTGAAAAGAGGGAATATTCGTAAAAGAATATTATTCAAATAGCCTTATGGAATAAATATCAACAAGAATCATACAAATGTTGCATTTTTTATTTATTCCCATCAATCATCCTTATTTGATTTTTGGATACACCATTCCATATACAGAGGAGTATGTTTTTTCCAGCTGCCCTCCAGCGTATTCATATATGTTTATACTGCCACCGGCACTCACAACTATTTCATCTTTATTATCGTAATCAATATCTCCTACCGAAAGCTTGCTTGATGGCCCATCAAGCACTACCGAATCAACAAAATCCAACCGGTATGTGTGGTTATCTGGGTCCGGATTAACCAGAACAAGATCGAATATNNAACAAGATCGAATATGTAAAGATTACCTTCACCCTCATAAGCTGTTCCTAAAATAACTTCGTTATCCCCATCGCCATCAACATCTCCAGCATCAACTCCTTGAGTGTGTCCACCCAAATCTTCGCTTATGAAAACAGATTTATATCTAGATGCTCCTAAACTCTCATCCCTTAAATATTTCCATACCATCAGCCGGTTGTTATTTCCTCCCGCAATTATCTCGTTGAGACCATCATTATCAGCATCTCTTGCCCTTGCATGATCAATTCCCAATACGTCGGTGTGTGTGGGCAGCACGTTAATTGGCTCGGCAACCGTCTCTTCTCCAGCAAAGTTTACACTAAATTTCCAAATAATTGGCGCACGGATTTCAAATATGGCAAAGATCAGCTCATTCTCTCCATCATTATCAGCATCTCCCACATCAACTCCGTGAATATGGGGACCTTCAGGGCTAGTCCATTTCTCGTCAAAAGAAACGCCATCCCATTTGTATATCTCTACCCAAAACCTCTTACTAAAAATGAGTTCATCCATTTCATCATTATTGACATCTGCTAATATTGCGTGATGTACATATGTACCGGGAGAATATCCGAAATGTTCACTTTCGTAGTATGGAGTTCCCATAGAACCATTCTTGTATATCAGTATTTTCTGATCCCAACCAGAATACGGCAAATATTTATAACAGACGACTGCCACAATTTCCTTCTCCCCATCGTTATCTAAATCTCCTATATCTGCCTGAGGCAAGTTAATCGTTCCTTCCTCTTCAATTTTTTGGCTTGCCCATGTATCAGTGTATTTCCCGTTTTCAAACTTAAATTGAAATATTTTGCCAATGTCTGAGTTTGATCCAACTATTTGCAAACCAGGACTTGAGACTATCAGTAAAGGCCCATAATTTTTCAATTCACAGTCTGAACATGGTTGAGATTCATGCGCACGATCATAATCGTATTCTCCGTCCTCACACATGCCATTGTAGTTGCATTCCTCAAATGTCGTTGCACATGCCTCGTTGCTATTTTCAGAAATATTATATGCCTCATCATAGGCCCTTACTGTGTAACAGTATGTGGTATTCATAGAGAGATCACTATCTCCATATGAGGTTCCCTTACGAGAGCCTATTTCTGTTCCGTCTCTGTAGATTTTGTAGCCGATAACTCCAACATTGTCGGTAGAAACTTCCCAACTCAAGTCTATCTGGCTGCTACTGATTGCTGTAGCAGATAAATCAGTCGGTGCAGTCGGCACTGTCGTATCAAAATCTCCGTTTACTCCACCAACTCCGTTACATCCAGGGNNTACATCCAGGGCTAAATCCAATGCATAACGCAATTATTAAACCCACTACTCTTTTCATCCATTTATCATTTATCGTCATCTTGCCCATTCTTTTGATTGAGGTTTCAACGCATTGTTTTCAAGATTACAGCGCCTCCTGCCAATTGGATCAAAACAAAACTAATCTTCTGCTAACATAAAATGTGAATAGCTGACAATTCCCAAATTTTGAAATTCAGCGATTATTTTTATATTTGTTTATTATTTTACCATAATGTAATTTTACGAACAATCTCGACCCTTGAATCATCTAAGATCTAACCATTGCGGACGCAAAAGCCCATAAATTTAATAACTTAAGCTCGGTGAATAGGAGGTTTGGTTATGAAACTGTAGCCGCGGATTAAAAATCTAGAAAGGTTAAACTCAAGATACCCTAGGATTAATCTCGCCCTGATCCTCGCCTTTAAAAATCAATTGTGCGTATAGAAAACTCGTCTACATCCTGCCAACTAGACTTATATTCTCCACCAGTAAGAGAATTTTATAAAAATACTGTAATTGTCCTGGCCATACCTACCTGATTCCCCCTTTAAGTAATTACTATCAACGCCAAGGAAAAAAACAGTCCCAGGTCGCAGTATCCAACTAACCAGGAAGCTGCCGTAAAATTCTTTGTCTTCGTGGTAGTAATCAACGATTGCCCTCAGGGAGAGAGTTTTGGAAAGCTGGTAGGTCGTTCGCTGACGGACAACATTGAAATCATAGATTTGCTCTCCTCGTCTCTCCTCCCAGAAAGTTTGTTTACTGAAATCCACTGACATCTGAAGCCTTTTATTAGGTTTAACATTGAAATAGAGTCCGTATGTATTACTCCATCCAAGAAAGGGATCATCAGGATCATAAAAAATGCTGTCTCCTGTCCTGAAGTAGAATCCGAAAGGAAGCCAGCTAATCAGGTTATTTTCGCCCTCAACAGATAAAGAATTCTTATTGAAATCAATCCCTTCATATCGTTCCATGGAATTCTGGAAGGCGATATCCATCATGCTGAATTCAGTAAACCTTAAGTGAAGATTGGCGTTTGCCCAGCGATCAGTTAAAATGTCCTCAAAATAAGCATGCCTTTGTCCTGCACTGAGCCCGAATGAGACTTGATTCAGATATTTTTTCTCAGGATAAGCACGGAATCTTGTGTATACTCCCAACGTTCTGTAATCCACCCGGTTTATGTAACCAGATGAGGCTTCAAAATCTGGATGAATCGACATCCAGTACAATCCTCCACCCACATGCTTGGAAAAATAAGAAAAGTCAGCATACAGGGCTGGCACGACACCTGTTTCCTCATCATCAAACTTTGTTTTGGAACCCATAGCCTGAAAAGAGAAAAAGAATTTATCTTTGAACCTGAACTGTCCGTCAACACCTAGGACCCTGTTGTAAGAGCCATTAATCTCTTTATCGGCCAGACAAAAGCCAAGATAAGACTCTTTAAAAACGTCGGCCTTTATGCGCAATATGTTAAAGAGGGCATTTTCATTCCAGCTTTCTCCTCCGTTATGGACTTCCCAAAGGCTTTCTGTGGGATTTGTATCATATGCAGAGAGAAAGCCATATGTGAAGCGCCCCACTTTGCCTGTGAGCTTTGCTCCGCCAGCAGGGTCGATGATTCTTCGGGTATAGACCATATCGATTTCAGGAAAGNNTTTTTCAGAATAGTAGAGAGCAAACCTCTGGTTTACATCTATCTGAGGTGCATCCGCCTCGATGTGACTAAAATCAGGATTTAAGGTTAGATCAAGGGTCAAATCAGAGCTTATCCCCCACTTGAAGTTCATCCCGGGCTGAAGGTCTGCTTTTTCATCTTTGTTTTTAAGCGAGGTGAAGATAGGCATGAGTTCGAAGTTTTTTCCTCTCTCCACATCCCCGTTGATCATAATCTCTCCTTCCTGAGAAAGTAAGCCAGGGATTGATTTTGATATCGGAGGCCAGATAACAATCTCTCCTTTGCGGGCAATAGTCCTGCCGAGCAGGACTCCCCAAACCTTATCCTCTTTATCAGGAAATCTAATACTCTTGAATGGAATAGCCATCTCTACAGTATAGCCTTCATCATCAATCTTTCCTTCCGAATGGAAAACTGTATCCCAACTCTCGTCCATGTTATCGTTTCCACCTTCTTCAATTCGCATCAGGTCCATCTGCACCCCACGAGGGTTGATAAAAAAGGAAAAAGCCCGGCGCTTTTCATTAAAAGTGTCTATAAATATGGCTATCCAATCATCATCAATAATGTTGTCGCGATTGGTTATGGTCGCTCTTATTTTCTTCGGGTCAGAATCATAACAGCGAAAAGCGAAATAAAAACATTTCTTATCATATGCCATATAAGCTACCGTTTTTTCAGTGGGTGTTCCCTTTTCTTTAGGAGTATACTGGAGAAAATCTTCGATCTTTAATGCTTCTTTTTCCCAGAGCGGATTCTCCAGGACTCCGTCAATCTTCGGCGGATTAGAAATCTTTGGAATCTCCAAAATCTCCTGGGAAGAAACAAATGCTAACCGGGGAAAAAGAAAAAGACTTAAGGAAAAAAATAAAATGAACCCAACCTTCTTTACCATAGTTCTTATCCTAAATAGTCTGGTTATCTGCTATTTTATTCACTGATTTGTAATTTCACTTTAGTAAACGAAAAAAAGGACAAAAAAGTTTTTTGTTTTAAAAAAAATGGAAATATGACAAACATGTTAAATTAAGAGACAAAGGAAGATGGGGGATTGGGAAGCTAAATCCAAGATAAGGAATTACTTTTTCTCAGAGAATGAAATTTCCCATTCTCCTGATTCAAATACTGTAATCTTTACTATCTCTCCTTCCATCTTGCACTCGTAAACTTCTGACCTCCTCCCAGATAGGCGGTCCAGAACTCTTTTTCTAGAAATAATCTCTTCTATGTTGAATTCGCGGCTGCCGATTACGACAGCCCTCGGAATTTCCTCACCCTTGTAGCTAGAATAAAACCTAAGTTCGAACTTTCCACCTCGCTCTTCTTTATTTCTTGGCCGGCGCATACTCCTCTCTCCTTGAGTTGCTACGGTTCGAGTGGTTCCGATATTTTATTATAATATTTATGGCTATGTGACAAAAGACATAAAAAGGGGACAGGCTACTTTTGCCTCTCTGACATAAAAAGGGGACAGGCTACTTTTGCCTCTCTAATAACCCCACAATACCTGATAAAATGATGACAGTTGATAAAAAGCAAGCACCCACCCCGATAAACATGGCAACACCAAGACTGGCAAATCCTGGCCAGAGGGAAAATACAAGAGACCCAAAGGCTAGCATCGTGGTAGCGCTGGTGAGAAAGATAGCCTTTCCAGTGCTGGCAATGACTTGTGTTATCCTTCCTTTTCCTTCAATNNACCCATAACACTCATCACGGTCAGCTTCATTCCGGCCAGACCCATAATACCTACCATCCAGAATAACCCTATCGTTAAGGGTATCATAGCCATAAGTGCATGCCCCGGCTTCCTGTAATCTAACCATAGAACGAAGAAAACAACGACGAGTGCTAGCAGTATAGCATTTCTCCCGTCCCTCCCGATGATCTCGATAAGCGCTCTGAAAACAGGAGGCATCCCAGTAGTATTCTCGCTGACTCTTTCTAAATCTTCAACAAAGCGCTTTAAAAATTCTGCATCCTGCCAGATATTATCTGCAGGAAATATCGTGACCAAAAACTTTGTTCTGTGCTCATTTGTATACCTATCTAAGACTGCCACAGGAAGATCTTCAAACTCAATTGGCTCTTCCGAAGACATTTGGATAACCGAGTTTTTAAAATATGGAGAAAAGTCTTTCTGGAATTCTCCCAATCCTGTCATTGCCTTCTCTTTGTCCCTTTCTATAATCTTGATCAAATCCTGGATAAGACTCTTGGGTTCAGGATCGTCAGCTTCACCCACTATCTCAGCGCACTTGTTATCCACCTTATCTTGACCCCCTAAAAAGGCCAAATCCTGAATCTCGATGATGTTCATTTCTAATCGACCTAGTTCCTGGAGAAACCTTTCATAATCTTCTCTTCTAAAGGTGCTCCTCGGCTGAGTAACTTCGATCGCTTTTCGAATTTCATTGATGAAAGGAATTCTTCTCTCCTGCTGTTTTTTTGAGGGAAGGTAGAGAGAGATATCTTCTGTAACAGCAACTGAACCTATGTCTTTGGCTTCTTCAGCCATCTTTGTTGACTCGGCAACGTTATCAGTCAAGATCATGGCATAATCCATGCTCAGGTCAAATTTTTCCAGGACAGTATCCTGGAGCATAACCGAAGGTAATCCTTTCGGCTCCAGATTCATGTAGTTCTGGTCAAAGGAGATCTTAGTCGCCGAAAAAATCAAAAGGGCGGTAATGAAAATAGATGCAATTAGAGTAACAAGGTAGTTCCGAGAAAGAAACCTGGCGGTACTTCCTAGTGATTTAAAGGAAATATCCTTTAATGTAAACTCTCTTCTTAATTTCCACTTTTCCTTCCTTTTATCAAATCGACGCTCTCTCAAAACAAGAAGTGCCGGAAGGAAGAGGAAAGTCACGATTAGTATGGCAATCAAACCTCCACCGGCTATAATGCCCATTTCTTTCATACCACGGGAGCTGCTGATTGTCAGTGTGAAGAAAGCAATGCTCGTTGTTAGGCCACCGGTTAGAATTCCCTTTCCGCTCTTGAGAAATGTTTCTTC
>JABAOH010014895.1_pt2 | contig 10180 bp, 14 predicted proteins | sample 7062181 | NCBI WGS metagenome assembly JABAOH01 (sample SAMN14538630, study PRJNA623070) | marine sediment metagenome | biome: marine biome [ENVO:00000428]; feature: marine pelagic biome [ENVO:01000023]; material: deep marine sediment [ENVO:00002113]; isolation source: pool of 5 deep marine... | reverse complement strand
AGATCTGTAGAGGGGGAACCGTATGGTGGGCTAAGCAACTGCATTGTCGAAGCTTATCAGTGGAATCCCCAGGCTGAGGTGTTTGACTTTAGCCAAAGCCTTAGTGATGAGATGAGACCGGGCTATTGCCAAAAACTAGACAGTTAACTTTATTTGCCTAGATTCTAATCCTTTCCTTTAGATAAGGTGTGCTGTCCGTGGGCTTTTTTTGCCGAAAGAAGCAAATTTAAACGACTTTCTGTGCATGAATGTGATTTTGCGATTCATTTAGGGTCTGACATAGGTCTGACCCTAAATGAGTAGTTTATTCTTATGAGGCAGGCGACAAATTGGGACAAATATGGCAGTAATCCAAACTCTTTTTTTTCAAGGGTTTTTTTTCTAAACTTGGTAACAAGAGCCTACGCAGGCTTATTAAAAAACATAGAATTTAACAGGCCTGTTGACATTTTGGAATTTGGTTGTGGCACAGGCTATTTGAGTAGGTGGTTGGCTGGAAGATACAAGGTGAACAAAGCCACCTTGATTGATTCAAATGAAAAGATGCTAGATATTGCAAAGCAAACCCTGTCAGATGTTTCCTGTGAAAAGGAGTTTGTCAATAAAGACTTTTTTAAGTTTAAAACCAATGGAAAATATGATATTGTCCACAGCCAAGGGGTAATTGAGCATTTTGAAGAGCAAAAAAGGCGCCAGCTTTTGTCAGAGCACTTTAAGGCAACAAAAACCGGAGGTTTTAAGGCTTTGGAAATTCACTGATGAGGTTCCTTTGAAGAAAAGCATAATTATTAAAGAAATGGAATCTCTTGGATTTAAAAGATTAAAAGTCAATTATTTTTGGAAATATTTTCTCACTGAAGTTGGAATTTTATTCAAAAAAACTGCCTCTTGAAGAACTTCTTTCTTGTCTTGTTAGACATTGACATTCTTTAAACCATTGTATATACTTTAGGTATATGAAAACAGTAATCAACATTAAAACAGAAAAGGAGCTGAAGAAGGATGCGCAAAAATTAGCCAAGAACCTAGGCTTTTCTTTAAGCGCTGTGATTAATGCTTACTTGAGGCAGTTTGTTAGAAGCCGGGAGGTATATTTTAGCGACGCTCCCCGCATGTCGCAAGAATTGGAGAAATTGCTTGGGAGGGTAGAGTTTGATATTCAGAGAGGATGGGGTGTTTCACGTTCTTTTTCCTCTCGGGAAGAAATTAAAAAGCACCTCAACTCTTTATGAAGATTCGTTTTCACAGTAATTTTGAAAAACAATACAAAAAGTTAAGCAAGAAAGAACAGAAAAAGGTGCAGGAACGGCTGCAGCTTTTTTTGGAAAATCCTTTTGAACCTCAGCTCAACCACCACCCTTTAAAAGGCAAATACACTGATTATCGCAGTATCAACATAACAGGTGATCTAAGAGCAATTTTTAAGTTAGTTAGCGACCAGGAATGTATCTTCGTGGTTGTTGGCAGGCATAGTAATCTGTATTCGTAGTTTAATATCATGTTGAAATGGAAAGCAGAATAATACAAGCGTTACAGTGGATAACAGAAATATTGCAGCAGCAAAGCATACCCTTTCAGATAACCGGTGGTTTGGCTGTTAAAATATATGGTGGTAAACGGCTGGTTAGAGATATTGACATTGAAATTCCTGACAGTTGCTTTGACAAACTTACCCCTTTGGTGCAAGATTATATTATCTACGGACCAGAGAGGTATCAAGATGCCTACTTTGACTTATTGCTGATGAAGTTGAATTATAAGGGGCAAGAGATAGATATTTCGGGCGCAGATAGTCCAAAATTGTTTAATAAGACAACAAAGCAATGGAAAGATTGCAGGGTTGATTTATCGAGAGCTAGAAAGAAAATGGTGAACGGCTTAAGTTTACACGTAGCGCCAGCGCAAGACATTGTTGATTATAAGAAAAAGAAAGAAAGTCGGCCAGAAGACATTGAAGACATTAAATTTTTAGAATCATGCCAAAACAAAAAGTTAATTTAAAAGAATATCAAGAGCTTTGCAAGACAACAGCTAAAGGTTTTGGCGATAGAGAAAAAGAGCTTGCTGACTATGGCTTGGGTGTGGTTGGTGAAGCTGGTGATTTGGCTGGCTGTATTAAAAAGACGCTTTTTCACAACAACGACCAGACCCAAGGCATTAGAGAAAATATTGGCGATACAATGTGGTATATTGCTATGATTTGCAACTATTTTGATTGGGATTTAGACGAGGTTTTAGCTGAAAACATTGCCAAGCTCAAAAAAAGATATCCCCAAGGTTTTACAGAAAAAGACGCCCAAAGAGGCGGCACAAGAATAGATTGGAATGAGAGATAGTGAATAATAAATAGCGAAAAAAATAATAGGGAGGGTTGGCTGAGCTTGGTTCAAAGCGCCGGTCTTGAAAACCGGTGGGAGCAATCCCACGCAGGTTCGAATCCTGCACCCTCCGCAAAAGAAGAAACTAGTTGAAATAGGTTTCTTTTTTGTTGGTAAAATGCTTAATTGTTTTAAGGTTCTCTGGCAACAACAATTCCCCAGACCTCTTGAGCCCCCGCTTTTTTNNGCCGGTGGTGAAGACATCGTCCACTAAAAATATTCTCTTTTCTTTGACTAGTTGGGGGTTTTTGACAGAAAAGGCACCTTGAATATTTTTCATTCTTTCTTCTCTTTTTAGCTCAACTTGTGGTTGGGTCTTTTTAATTTTGATGAGATTGTCAACTTGACAGGGAACTTTAAAGAATTTTGAGACCTCGTTAGCTAAAAGAGCTGTTTGGTTGAATCCTCGCTTCTTCTCTTTTTGTTTAGAAAGTGGTATTGGCACGAGAAATGAGTTTTCCACAGGTTGAAATATTGCCTTGTTTTCTGAGATAAGAAAGTGTGATATTATTAAAGAAGCTAAGGGAGCAGCTAGGATTTTTAGGTAGGGCTTATATTTGAAGTTAGCTATTAGCTTTTGTACCAGTTGATTTTGGTAGGAGGTGGCAGAGAAGAGGCCGTCAAGCGACATGTTTTGGTGAGAGGCGCATTTCCCTTGTTCAAGAACCCTTTTGGGGGTTTTACAGAAGGGACAGTATTGATACTCTGCAATTTCAACAAGGGATAGGCAGTCTTGGCAGGCAATATCGCCTTCTTTGCCGCATCCTAAGCAGAACTGCGGGAAAAGGGTGGATAGGAAAAATCTCTTCCAGGAATTTGAGGATTTTTTCCACATATTGTTATTATAAATTTTGTGGTAAAATAACAAAAGCAATGAGTCTTTTTACAAACAAAACCTTAGGTATAGATATAGGAGCAAGTTCTATAAAGATAGTTGAGATAGCTTCTTTGGGCAGGAAAAAAAAATTAGAAAATTATATTGAATTCAGGCTTCCCTTAGAGCTTGATTCAGTGAAGACCTTTCACGAAAAAACCTTGCTGCTTGTGAGTGAAACAGTATCTGATATTTTAAACGCTCTGTTAAAAAAAGCGGGCATCAAGCAAAAAAGAGTTGCCTTTGCTCTTCCTGATTTTTCAACCTTTGTTACTAACTTTAGCCTGCCCCCGATGAGCGAAGAGGAAGTTCCCCAAGCCATAGAATTTGAAGCCCGTCATCATATCCCTATTCCTTTGCCTGAAGTAACTTTTGACTGGCAAATAATTGAAAAACAAGAGCTGGAATCAGGAGTGAAGTTACGGGTTCTATTAGTTGCTGTTCCTAACAATGTTTTAGAGCATTATCAGAAAATGGCTACTTTGTGTGGGCTTGAGGTCAGGGGCATGGAGGCGGAAGTTTTCGGCGTTATGAGATCTTCAATCCCACCCGCAAAATCTCACAAACCAATCTGCGTAGTAGATTTTGGCTGGCAAAGCACTACCGTAAGTATCGTTGAGAAGAGCATCCTCAAATTAAGCCATAGTTTTGATGTTTCTGGCACCAGCCTGACCGAAGCTTTAAGTGGAGCTTTAAAAGTTGATTTAAAAGAAGCTGACCGCCTTAAAAAGAAATACGGCTTGGACCCAAGTAGAGCCGACATTTCAAAGATTCTTACTCAAAGAATAGATCCCTTAGCCATGGAGATTGAAAAGGTATGTCAAGATTTTCAACGGACTGATGAAAAAAAAGTAGAAGATGTTCTCTTGGTGGGGGGCACGGCCAATCTCTTTGGACTAAGGGAGTATTTTGAAACACGCATTAAAAAGAGCGTCCAGATAGCTGACCCGTTTGCTTCTGTTGCTTACCCTCCCATTCTCCGTTCCCGATTAAAAGAGATAGGACCTTCATTTGCTGTAGCTTTAGGAGTGGGGTTGATGGGGGCAGGCAGTTAATTTAAACGAGCTTAATTGTCACATGCCAGAAAAAACGGAAAAAGAGGCATTCAGAATTATCCCGAAACCGAAGGTAAAAACTCCTGCCTGGATTAAGTTGTTTTTGTATGTTTGCTTAATCGTGGTAGGGGTTTTGATAGGGGGATTCTTTTTGCTACAAGGACAGGTGGTAGCCTTAGAGCAAGAAAAAGATGACCTGGGTGCTCAAATAATAGAAGTTGAGAGGCAAACTCAAGAGATTTTAGCAAAAGAGATTGTTGACCTTTCAAAAAAAATCAGCACCTTTTCCCGTCTTTTTAGAGAAAGAAAAAACCTATCTAAGGTATTTGGATTCCTCAGGTCTATTTGCCACCCAAAGGTTCAGTTTAGCTCCTGTAAGATAGAGGGCAAAAATAACTTTATAGGATTGATCGCTGTAACCGAGAGCTTTCAGACTTTGGGGGAGCAGCTTTTTATTTTGAAAGAGAATGAAGAGATTGAAACATTAGATCTTTTTGGCGTATCCTTTGATGCAAGGGGGAAGATTCAGTTTGAAGTAAATATTACTTTAAGCGAAAAATTTTTTAAGAAATGAAAAAAGACTATCTCATTCCAATTTTAATTTTTATTAGTTTCGCAATAGTTGTTTATCTTATTATTCCTACGTTCGGTCGGTTAAAGAATTTAAGAGAAGACGTCGTTCAGACAGAACGTAATCTTCAGCTGGCAAAAGATTATCTTTCGAATGTTCAAAAAACTTCCGTTGATTTAAAAGACTACCAAGAGGTTTTTCAGATAATTGATGTGGCAATGCCCTATGAGGCTGACTTAGCTTCTGTTATGAGTTTCCTCCAGATTGAAGCTTCGAGGAACGGATTGGTGGTTGGTGATATGGGCATCGGTAAGTTCAGCTACAAAAAGACAAGGGGAGTGAAAGAAATATCTGAACCCCGAGAAGTTTCTATCAACCTCAATCTTACTGGTCCCCTAGTTTCGTTTGAGAATTTCCTTATGCTGATTGAGCAATCTTCAAGATTTTTTGAGGTTGTAAGCTTCTCTATAAAGGGACAAGAAGAAACCAGAAAAGAAGTTCCTCAGTTTAATTTATCAATTAAAGCTTATTCATATTAGAAACTTACCCATAAATTCAGTCTGAATTTAAATTTATGGGGGCTGATATATGCCAAAAGGCTTTTCCGTTGACAAAAAGCTCAAGCGTTTAATCTTAGGGCTTATTGCTGTTGCAATAATCATTTTGGTTGTTGAGATATTTTTTAGGCCCAAGCCAATCTATATTCCTGTTGCAGAGAAGACTTTCCCAAAGATCGAGATAGATTGGGAACTTCTAAGAGAACCATTAGAGGTAGTTGCCCCCGAACTTTCAGTTTCTCTTACGGCAAATCCCACCTCAACAGCCACTTCCTCTCCAGTAACTCTTTTAGCGGAAATTCCAGGATTGATTGAGGGCCCTTTCACTTATAGATTTGATTGCGATAACGATGGTAATTATGAGTTAGAAATAGAGCAAACCTTAGAGAAAGTTTATGAGGTTCCAAATGTTTGTGTGTATGAAAAAGAGGGAATATATACTGCCAAAGTTAAAGTAACGGCTGATTTAAGCTACTATCTTAAGCCAGGAGAGAAGCTCATTGAAACGAAAACAGCTGAAGGCACAGCAGAAGTATTGATAGCCATTATCAATACTGCCCCGGAAATCTCTTTTTGCGATGTGGTGCCTGTGAAAGGAACCACTCAAGCTAACTTTAAATTCATCTTTAGAGCAAGGGCTGCTGATTTGGACGGAGATCCCTTGGAGTTTGAATGGGATTTTGGAGACGGAGAGGTGTCTAATGAACAGAATCCTTTGTATACCTACAAAAAACCAGGGGGTTATATTCCAAAACTATCTGTTTCAGATGGGAGAGGGGGTACGGATAAATGCCTTGTTTTCTCTTTAACGCCCCTGAAAGCTTTCTTGCCATTTGAGCCACTAATCTTTGTAGAAGAGGCGGGTAGGGATAATCCATTTAGCCCCTACAGCATAGGCGAGATAGGCGAGATAGGCGATTAGGAACTATGGATTTAATTCAACATTTAATCAAGGAAAAGGTATTAGATAAAAAAGGAGGACGTGAATTAAAATCAGAGTCTAAGAAAACAGGGAAAAGCCAAGAGGAACTTATTCTGGACAGGAAAATCATGAAAGAACCCGAGCTTTTTGCCCTGAAGAGTAGGCTTTTAAAAATTCCCCTGAAAGAGGTTTCACCTGGAGACATCACCTCCGAGACCCTATCGGTTATCCCAAAGGAATCAGCCGAGTTTTATAAAATGATTCCTTTGAACTTAATAAAAAAGAAAAAAGTTTTGGAGGTAGGAATGGTTTATCCAGAGGATGCCCAGGTTCAGGAAGCTTTGAAGTTTTTAGCCAGACAACAAAAGCTTACCCCAAAGGTTTTTTTAATTACATTGTCCGATTTCCAGAGATGTTTGGAGCAGTATCGAACCCCGGAAAAAGAAGTAGAAAAGGCTGTTGAGGTATTAGAAAAAGAATTCAAGATTGGAGAAGAGGAACCAGAGAAGATTCTGGAGAAAGTAAGATTTGAAAGGATAATAGAGGAGGCGCCGGTTATTAAAATGGTAGGGGTAATTCTACGTCAAGCGGTAGAGGGCAAAGCCTCGGATATCCACATTGAACCAACAGGAGAAAGGTTAAAGGTCCGATACCGGCTTGACGGTATTTTGCACTCTTCTTTGTTTTTACCCAAAAAAGTTCATGCAGCAATTGTAGCTAGGATAAAGATACTGAGTGGCCTGAAGATTGATGAGACAAGAATTCCTCAAGACGGAAGATTCTCAACGAGAGCTGGAGAAAAAAGAATTGACTTTCGGGTTTCTACTTTCCCAACGACAGTGGGAGAAAAGGTAGTGTTGAGGGTGCTTGACCCTACAGAAGGTTTAAGAAGCTTGAATGAACTGGGACTTGTTGGACACAATTTAGACGCTATTAAAGAAGCTATTAAAAAACCTTACGGCATTCTTTTAGCCACTGGCCCCACGGGCTCTGGTAAGACCACCACCCTCTATGCGGTGTTGCAGATATTAAATAAAGAAGGGGTCAACATTGTAACACTAGAAGATCCGGTAGAATATTACATGGAAGGGGTTAATCAGTCGCAGGTTAAGCCGGAAATTAAGTATACGTTTGCGAGAGGCTTGCGCCAAATTCTAAGACAGGACCCAGACATTATTATGGTCGGAGAGATTCGCGACGAAGAAACAGCAAACCTGGCAATTCATGCTGGTTTAACCGGGCATCTCGTTCTGAGCACCCTGCACACCAACAATGCGGCTGGAGTTATCCCCAGATTGGTTGATATGGGAATACAATCCTTTCTCATTCCCCCTACCTTAAGTTTAGCTATTAGCCAACGGCTAGTCAGAGTTCTTTGTTCTGAGTGCAAAAAGAAAGTGAAAGCAGGGCAGAAGGCAAGCAAGTACATTAGCGAACTGATAGAGAGACTCCCTCCTAATTTGAAGAATAAAGTTAAAGACAAGGTTAAGCCTGGCATTTATATTTTTAAACCTCAAGGTTGTAAAAAGTGTAATTTTAAAGGTTACTCTGGCAGGGTGGGAATTTTTGAATCCATACAAATGAACGACAGTTTGGCTGAGATAGTTATCGGAAACCCCAGCGAGAGAGACATTCTCAATGAAGCAAGAAGACAGGGAATGATTTTAATGGAGGAAGATGGGTTATTAAAGGTTCTTGAAGGAGTAACTACAATGGAAGAAGTGATGAGGGTAGCGGAGGAGAAATGAGCTATCTGTTGATGAGGCTCGTAGGAGGAATTAGCCAATAAAGAGTTATGAAAAAAATTTTATTGGTAGAAGATGACCCTTTTCTAATCAATATCTATGTTAAAAAACTAAAAGGAGCTGGATTTGAAGTTAAGGTAGTAAAAGACGGAAAACAGGCCCTCAGTGCCCTCGGAAAGGAAATACCCGACCTTTTAATTTTAGACCTTGTTTTACCGGAGATGACTGGTTGGCGAGTGCTCAGAGAGGTAAAGAAAGACTTGAAGTTCAAGGATTTGAAGATAGTGATTTTTAGCAATTTAGGACAGAAGGAACAGGTAGAACAAGGGCTTAAATTGGGAGCGGTAAAGTATTTAATAAAAGCTCATTATAAACCAAGCGAAGTGGTGGAGGAAATTAAAAAAATAATTAATAATTAAGAATTAAAAATTAAGAATTTAAGAATCTGTAAGTTTGTCTCTCAAATTTTTGCTCGGCAAAAATTTAGCGGGCTGGCTAACAGCTTCTAACATGGACTACAAAAAACAAATTGAAAAACTCTTAGAGATTGCTGTCAGAAGTAATGCCTCGGATTTGCATATATCCTGTGGCCATCCTCCTGTTTTAAGGATAACCAGAACCCTGGTTGACCTTGAAGACGAGAAAGTAATTACTCCTGAAGATTCGCTGGGTTTGGCCTTAAGCTTAATGACAGACATTCAGCGCGAGAATTTTTTTAAACAAAAGGAAATAGATTTTGCTTACGATTTCAGGGGTAAGGCTAGGTTTAGGGTAAATGCTTTTTTCCAAAGCCAGAAAGTAAGCGTTGCTTTGAGGCTTATTCCTGCGGAAATCAGGACGATTGAAGAGTTAAACCTCCCGCCAGTTTTGCACAAGATAAGCCAAGCCAAACAAGGGTTTGTTTTGTTAACAGGCGCTACCTCTCAGGGGAAATCCACAACCTTAGCTGCTATAATTGATGAAATAAACCATTCAAGAAGGGAGCATATACTAACTATTGAAGATCCAATCGAATATGTCTTTGATGATGACAAATGCATTATAGACCAAAGAGAAGTTAGAACAGACACCCTGAGTTTCGCTAAAGCTTTACGTTCTACTTTGAGAGAAGACCCAGACGTGATCATGGTGGGCGAGATGAGAGACCTTGAAACAATAGCAACCGCTATAACAGCAGCTGAAACAGGGCATTTAGTTTTGGCTACTTTGCACACCAATTCGGCCAGCCAAACTATTCACAGAATGATTGATGTTTTTCCACCCCACCAGCAAAGCCAAATAAGGGCTCAATTAGCCAGCTCTTTGTTTGCTGTCATTTCTCAAAGACTTATTCCTGCCACCAAAAAAGGCTTTCTGCCCGCCTGTGAGGTTATGTTTGGCACCTCGGCCATAGCTAATTTAATTCGAGAAAACAGGATTCACGAAATTCCTTCGGTGATCGAAACTTCAGCGGCGGCAGGCATGATGCCTCTTAATAAGTCGTTAAAGGATATGGTGGCGAAGAAATTTATTTCAAGCGAAACTGCGATGCAATACTCTTTAAACCCAGAAGATTTGAAATCAAGGCTTAAGGGTTTATGAAGTTTTCCTACAAAGCAAGAACCAAAGAAGGCAAGATACGAGGGGGGACTGTTGAGGCCTCCTCCAGAAAAAATGCTTTAGATGTTTTAAGTAAGTACGGCCTTTTTGTTACTTTGCTAACAGAAGAAAAAGCAAAGCCCTTTTTTAAGAAAGAAATTGCTTTTTTAAAAAAAATCTCTGCCAAGGACGTAGTTATTTTTACCCGCCAACTTGGNNCCGCCAACTTGGAATAATGTTGAAATCAGCCATTCCTCCCCTTGAAGCCTTAAGGACATTGGTAACTCAGGTTGACAATCCAACTTTCCGCGAGAAAATTCTAAAAATGGCAGAAGCCCTTGAAACAGGAAGTTCTTTAAGCAGGGTTTTTGGTATGTACCCAGATATTTTCAATCCTTTCTTTGTAAGCATTATAAAATCAGGAGAGGCTACTGGTATGGTGGCTGACTCTTTGGGTTATTTGGCTGACCATCTGGAGAGAGACTACGCCTTTAAGCAGC
>JABAOH010080400.1_pt1 | contig 10183 bp, 10 predicted proteins | sample 7062181 | NCBI WGS metagenome assembly JABAOH01 (sample SAMN14538630, study PRJNA623070) | marine sediment metagenome | biome: marine biome [ENVO:00000428]; feature: marine pelagic biome [ENVO:01000023]; material: deep marine sediment [ENVO:00002113]; isolation source: pool of 5 deep marine... | reverse complement strand
GATTAAAAACAAATGAAGATAATTAAAAACCTTAAAAGAGCTATGGAGCTGAAAAGTTTCATAGCTCTTTTTTTTACTTATTTCTTAATTATGAATTCCCGCTAAAACCATGCGGGAATGGCAGAGGTAAACATCCATAGGAATAAAGACTAAGGTCATTACAGATAACAAGAGGTTGATTCTGATAAAATAATATTTTTTCTCTCCTTTTTACCATTAATACCTTAATTTCATGTCATCCCGCACTTGATGCGGGATCCACTCGTTGTCGTGAAATTCATTAATGCTGCATTTAATTAGTTACCATCTATCTGGACAATATAATATTTAAGTGTTATAATCCGTAAAATATTTGTATTTAAACTAGGAGGAAAATATAAGATGAGATTTATAAAATTATTATTAATAACAATTATTTTTGCCTTTTCTGCTAACTCTTATGCAGGCTTACCGAATGATGTAGAAGATATATTTTCAAATAATCTTAATTTTTCCAGTAAACACAAAAGCGATGGTGATGATGAATATGTTGCATACTACGATCTTAGAAACAGAAAAAGTTATGTACAGATAACAAGAACTGATAATGATACGAGTGAGCCTGAATTATGCGTACATATACAGATATTCCAGCAGGACCTGGGCTGCGAAGATGTAAATTTTAATGACAAGCTTACTATCAACGATACAGTTGTTTATGACATGGATAATATTGTTAGAAACGACGGTTCAGGTACTAACGTTAAACTTGCAGATGATTCTTACGGTTACGTAGCTATCTCGACATATGACTGCAGTGATACGCTTGATAATACTGAAGATATTGGTAATTTAGTCGNNATTATGGGGCTAAAGATGGTGATGATGGTGATGTTGAGGCTTTTCCAATTATTCCGTTTAACACAGTGGATGGTGCCAACCAGGCAGACATTGTTGCTTTTGTATATGAAGACGACAGGAGTATAAGTGGATTTCAAGGTGATGAAATAGATGATGATACTGATTTTGAACATTTAATATATAACGAAACAGCAGGTGCAAGTTTCGAAGTATTTCTGGTAGATGAAAACGAAGAAAGGGTTTCCTGCGGCATTAAGAATTTTGCTTGCGGCCCCAATAAAATAATGAATTATGGAATCAATAAAGATATTCCTGCCAGCAGGGGTGATAATTTGCTGTGTAACTCGGCCGGATTGGATCCCGGACAAACCAATGGATATGTTTCTCTTGAAAGACCTTCATTCGTTTCCTCCATTAACAATATCTTGCTTGCAGAATCAGTAGCTGGGGTTAGTGTAGGTGGTGTTGAGACGTCATTTGAATTTGTATGCTTAGTAGGACTAAACAATGGCAACGGCACAGGCAGCATGGATACATGTCAATATAAATGTGCTGAAGGTGATTCAGATTGTAGAGAAGATTAGTAATAACTAATTGCTTAAAAGATAGTTAAAAAGAGCTATGGAGCTAAACAGTTTCATAGCTCTTTTTTTTACTTATTTCTTAATTATGGATTCCCGCTAAAACCATGCGGGAATGTCAGATTTTTTAAGCGGGATGCAAGCTATTTGTTAGATTAATCTTAGTATATTATTTTTGAATTTGTCATCCCGCACTTGATGCGGGATCCAGTCTTTGAGATATATAGCTTCCGGCTAAATACTTGCCGGAATGACCAGGTGTGTCGGATATACCAACTCCAATATTTATTTTTTTCTGTTTCCTTTTTTAATACTTTGAAACATTTCATAAATAAGCTGGTTTGTAATGTTGAACAAAAAATATGAATCTTTTTATGATTTTAAACAACTAACATATTGAATATCTTAAGAACCATATCATCCGTCCTCCGAAAGGGTAAAAAGCCCGGCAAAAATTAATTTTGGTCGGGCTTTTTTTTACAATATTTGATAATTTAATATTAAGGTTTGTGAATTACAAAGGTTACGACCCCTCTTATTTCAAAACTCATTGAAGGTGTTATCTCAATTGGTTTATAGTCCGGATTTTCAGGATATAAAAACACCCTGTTCCCTCTTATTTTAAGTTTTTTAACGGTAAGCTCGCCGTTAACATAGGCAACAACTACTTTATTGTTTACAGGTTCCGCCGCACGATCAACCAGCAGCAGATCATCCGAATGAATCCCCGCATTTATCATGGAATCCCCTTCAACCTTGACAATAAATGTGTCGGAAGGGTGCCTTACCAGATCATTTAAATCCAGCTTTTGATCCACGTAGTCATCAGCGGGAGATGGGAGTCCTGCCGGGATCCTGTGGGTGAAAAATGGCAGTTCCAACTTTGTTGATTGATCTAATTCATAAATCTCTTTTACATTCATTCCCTGTACTCCCGTGCAAAATTTATAACTTATTCTATTATAGAAATTTTTTAGATGTTTTTCCACTAAAAATTTTTCGAATCCTTTATAGTTGCATATGCAACTAATATATCAACAATAAAATTAAGGAGGTAGAAGATAATGAAAAAATTACTTCTAGCAACAGTTTTAGGACTATCATTAACACTTCCGGTTGTTTCAAATGCAGGTCAGATTATCTTTGGGGTAGAAACACCAGTGGAGAAAAATGTTGTTAACAGCAATGTATTGGGAGGCTATGTGGCAAGCAATTTCTCAGAGACTCTCGTTCCGCAAAAGCTTCATCAAAAAGAATTATCATCATATAAAGACGATAATTCAGACAATGAAACTTATATAGTGTTTGGCATTGATCTTAAAAACAAGAACTTAATTTGAACTTCACCATATCATCCTCCAACACCGAAAAACCCCGGTCCTTTGGGCCGGGGTTTTTTACTGGAAAAATTGTTAATTACTGAAAGCTTGAATATAATAATTGCAATAATTTTCTAAGGAGACTTAACGATGAAAGCAATAATTTTCCATGAAACAGGCGATCCGGACATTTTAAAATATGAGGATGTTGATGATCCGGTAATCAGCGAGGGCGATGTGATAATTGATGTAAAAGCCACAACATTAAACTCTGTCGATTTAAAACTCAGAAGCGGCAAATCGCCAAGACCCGTTGATCTGCCTCATATAGGTGGAGTTGACATTGCAGGAGAAATAGTACAAACAGGCGAAGGAGTCGCCAGTGTTGAAGTGGGAGACAGGGTTATAGTTATGCCCGCTGTAAGATCAGAAAAAGGGGTTCAGATCGTTGGAGTAAACCTGTATGGCGGATTTGCTGAAAAAGTTAAAATTCCAGCTACAAATGTTATTAAAATCCCCGATGAACTTTCATACGACGATGCAAGCATTATTGTCACAACATACACAACAGCATGGTACGCGCTAGTTGAAAGAGGAAATATCCAGGAAGGACAAACAGTTTTAGTTCATGCTGCGGGAAGCGGGACCGGAAGCGCGGCAATTCAGGTTGCAAAATACTTTAACTCATATGTAATTGCCACAGCCGGAAGTGATGAGAAATTGGAAAAAGCAAAGGAAATAGGAGCAGATTTCACCATTAATTACAAAACCGACGATGTATCCGAAAAATTAAAGGAAGCTACAAAAGAGCACAAAATAAATCTCATATTTGATCCTGTTGGAGCGTCTATGTGGAAAGACAACCTTCAATTTTTATCACCAAAAGGGAAATTATTATTGGTTGGCGTATCGGGTGGTGGAATTGTTGAATCCACATCACTTGGTCCGATAATTATAAAGGATCTCGATATACTTGGAGTAACCGTATTCAATGCGAAACCCGAGCATTTTAAAAAAGTTGCCGAGTTAACAGCAGAAGGAAAACTAAAACCTATAATTTTCAGGAAGCTTCCGTTAAGTGAAGCTGCTGAAGGTCACAAGATTCTTGAAAACAGGGAACAGTTTGGAAAAGTGGTATTAATTCCATAAAGAACAATTGCCTGATATATAAACATATATTTCATACATGTCTGAGAGTAAATTCCCTGAACTAAATCTTGAAGGATTTAATGATACTCGAGATGCTATTCATCTTTATTCAAAGATACTGAGGAATATCAGATCAAAATTCACTCCCTATCATAAGCACTACTGGCATATAAGCTTAAGAACCTGGGCACAGGGTTTTACAACAACACCTGTTGCTATTAACACCACAGATGTTTTTGAAATCTTCTTTAATTTACTGACTCACAAGATAGAAATTGCGACCAACTCCAAAAAATTTATTGATATAAATATTGAAGGGCAGTCACAAAAAGAATTAGCAGGCCAGATACTGGACAGTATTAATAATTTCGGATTTGAAATCAGGATTAATTTGGACGATTTTACCGAGTCTAAACTTTCTTATACAAGAAAAAATGCGGAAGCCTTTTTTAATGCATATTCAATAATCGATATTTTACTAAAAAGATTCAGATCAGGATTCAAAGAAGAATGTGGTCCGGTACAGGTATGGCCTCATCATTTAGATATAGCTTTTAGATGGTTTTCGGGAAATAAGATACCGGTTGAAGATCCCAGCGATGTGGAATCTTCCGATGAACAAATAGGATATGGCTTCATAACAGGTGACACCGGAATTGAAGAACCTTATTTCTATGTACTACCCTATCCAAGTCCAACCAAACCCCCAGAAGAAAATCCTTTACATGGTGGGACTTGGCAGACTGAAAACTGGAGCGGTGCAGTACTGAAATATAATAAAATTTATAATATGGAAAATCCGCACAGGCTTGTGTTAGAATTTTTTAATGACGTTCATAACAAATACCAGAATCAGTATATTGATCAAACTTAATCATTGATAAAAAATACTTCTTATAACCCTGCTTAATTCATCAACCTTGTATGGTTTTGAAATAATTCCCTTAAATCCATACTCCCTGTAATTTGCAATAACGGGATCATTGGAATAACCACTTGAAACAACTGCATTTATATTTGAATCAAATTCTTTTAATATCATTAATGTATCTTTTCCACCTAAACTACCGGGAATAGTTAAATCCATTATTACCAGATCAAATGGTTTGTTGCTGTTATATGCTCTTTTATACATTTCATGTGCCTGGTAGCCATTTTCTGCAAATTCAACAGAATATCCAAGATTTGACAGCATATCATTTAAAACGTCTCTGACAATTTCTTCATCATCCATCACAAGTATCTTTCCTGTACCGAAATGAACTTTCTCATTTGTAACTTCAAATGATTCGCTTATTTCCTTTTTAGTAGCCGGAATATAAATTTTAAACTTAGTGCCTAATCCTAATTTTGATTCTACATCGATGTAACCATCATGATTCTTCAGAATTGAATAAGCCGTTGTAAGACCCAATCCGCTACCTCTTTGTTTTGTTGAGAAATAAGGATCAAATATTTTTTGCAAATGCTCATCGGATATCCCCACACCCTGATCAAGAATTTCAATTAATACATAATCGCCTTCTTTCAAGGGTAGTTGAAAATTGGATTTTAAATTAACATTACAAGCCTTTATAAGGATAGTGCCACCATCAGGCATGGATTGCTGAGCATTAATAATAACGTTATTAACTACTTGACTAATTTGTCCTTCATCTATCTCCACCGCATTTAAATCTTTGTCAAAATCGAATTCACATCTAACATTTGAACCACTAATAGCAAAATTTGCTATCTCCTTTATTTGAACTTCGAGTGAAGAAACAATTTTTTTAACAGGGGCTCCTCCCTTTGAAAAAGTGAGAAGTTGTTGTGTGAGATCTTTGGCTCTAAAGGATACTTTCTCAGCCTCGGTCAACCTTTTAAAATTTTTATTATCGCTTTCCATATTCACCTTAACCAGTGATATATTCCCTAATATCCCTGTAAGAAGGTTGTTAAAATCATGTGCAATACCACCCGCTAATATTCCCAAAGACTCTATTTTTTGTGCTCTCAATAACTCTTCTTCCTGTTTTTTAGATTCCGTGATATCAGTAATTAAGACATGAAATCCTTTCACTTTTAGTTCCTTATCAAAATCAGGAGAAAAAATCACCTTTATTATTTGTTTTTTTCCGTCTTTGGTAAGAGCAGATTCCTCAAATTCAACTTTTTGACCACTTAAAACTTTTTTTAAATTCGTTTCTATTCTTTTAAAATAATCCTCGCCTAAAAATTGATTTATTTTTTTCCCTTTCAGGTCTTCCCTTTTTACATCAAACCAATTCTCGTAAGCCGCATTGTTAAACTGATACCGCAGGTCCGAATCAACATAAGCTATATAGATAGGAAGTGAATCCGTAATGCTTCTCAACTGCTGCTCGCTTTCTTTCAAGGCCTCTTCGGCTATTTTTCGATCTGTTATGTCCTGGGCAACAGCTATACCTCCTGTAACATTACCTTGGGTATCCATAAGTGGCCTTACAGTTAGTGAAAGCCAGATTTTTTTATCGCTTGTTGTTGCTTCGTAAAAACTCTCCTTTGTTACGATGTTCCCCTCTATGGCTTTAGCCATTGTGGAGACAAAAACCTTGTTTTTTAGATTTTTTAAATCGAGACCGACAATTTTATCCAGACTACTGCCTATAATCTGACCCATTCGTTCATTGCACTGAGTAATAACCAAATCCTTGTTAAATATATATACGCCCACCGGAGATTTATTAAATAAAGCCCTGTAACGTTGTTCAGACACTGAAAGAGCTTCAGCATGTTTAGCATTTGTAATTGCTGACTCAATTTGCTTAGCAACTTTTTCAATCAGGTTCAAATCATCAACATCAAAGGCATTTTTAACCAGTGAATGAATCGTGATACAACCAACAACAGAATTACTCAAAAATAAAGGCATAGAAGCATAGCTTTTAGCTCCCACTTCTTTTCCCGCAGGTCCCATTAACTCGTCTTTATCAACATCTGGACAGTAAAGCGGTTTTTTATCTATAATAGTTTTCCAGGTAAGACCCATTGGACTAGGAATTCTTTTTATTCTTTCCACAAACCAATCAGGGTGACCACGGTGTGCCTTTAAAACTGCTTCTTGTCCCTCAACAAGAAAAATTGAAATATGCTCAATAATATTTAATTTGCTAATAACCGCATCCACTGCATTTTCTAACACATCAATCAGGCTAATTGATCTGTGAACACTTTGAGCAATATCATTAATTATAGATTCATACTTGCTTTTCTTTGCCAATTGCTCATTTTTTCTTTTTAGAATATTCTGTGAAACCCTTAATGCTTCGGCCTGGCGGGCATTATTAATTGCCGATTGAATCTGATAAGCAATATTTTCTAGTACGTTTATTTCTTCTTCGTTAAATGCATCTTTTTTAAGTGAATTAATATTTATTGCTCCTATGGTTCTATCTTTATATTTAATAGGCATGGAAGCATAGCTTTTCGTTCCGAGCTTTATACCTGCGGCACCAATAGCTTCATCTTCGGTTGCATCGGAAATGTAACTCATTTTACCTTCTATAATAGTTTTCCAGGTAAAACCGTTTGGAAATTTTATTTTACCAACTTCGTTAATGAACCACTCCGGAAGACCCCGCTGACATTTAAGCACTGCGTTTCTTCCTTCAACCATATAAATCGTGAACATTTCCACGTTTTCAATCCTTTTGATCATCGCATCTGCAGCATTTTCAAGTACGTCTTGTAGATTTAAAGATTCATGGACAGATTGGGTTACAAGTCTGATTATAGATTCGTATTTGTTCTTCTTGGATAGCTGTAACAGATTTTCATTAATAACTTCCTTGGAATCCCTTTTACCGGTTATATCCTCACAGAATATACAAACTGTAATATTTTGATGATCGTCAACCAGAGCAGTAACGTTTTCTTTAACCTGAATAATTTCCCCGCTTTTCTTTATCATCCGGAATTCCAGGTTCCTTGTTTCATATGGTTTTTCAATACATTTTACAAGCTGGGCTTTAACGTTTTCTTTATCATCCGGATGATAAACATTGAGGACAGGTTGCCCGATTAGTTCCGATATCTCGTAACCAAGCTGATTTGCAACTAATTTGTTAACAGAAATTACATTAAGCCCTGAATCAATCGTAAAGTACATAAGGGGATTAAATTCATAAAGAGATTTATAATATTGCTGATTACAATCCGGACCATTGCTGAAATCAAGCAGTTTTTGTAATTTTGCAATTTCAATAATTAATTCTTCTTTTGTCTTGTCCGAATAGTCCATTTAAAACAAAAATCCTTAAATTAATATTTTTTTACTATATGATATAGTTTGAAGATTATAAATGATAATTTGAATGCAACCCGAATTAAATTTGTATTACCGATAACCACTTATCATGAAACATTTTAGTAAATGTTTAATGTTTATAACATCTTATACAACAATATATTGTAGTATTTTCTTGTTATTATCAACATTAATTTCTCCTTTAAAGACGTATGCATCGGAATGTCCGAAGAGCATAGTTTCCTTAACTTTGGCTTCAGATGAAATCCTTTTGGATATTATCAGTGATAAAAATAGAATAAGTGGTGTCACATATTTGGCTTCTGATCAAAAAATTTCAAATATACATGACCAAGTTAGTCAAATACCCGGAATTTATGCAAATCTGGAACAAATCATCGAGCTTGGCCCTGATTTGCTAATTGTTTCAATATACAAGAATATTGATGTCAAAGAGCAGCTAAAGAATGCCGGTATAAACACACTTTACCTTGATGACATTACATCATTTCGGTCTCTTAAAAACAATATAGAAAAGATAGGAAATGCTGTTTGTGAAGTTAAAAATGCAAGCAGATTAATATCTGNNTAAAAAAAGTCCCAAAAAATAAAAGACGACCCAACATTCTATTTTATTCACCACCTGGATTCACTGCAGGTGAGGAAAGTACTGTTAATGAAATTATACAAAAAGCAGGTGGTGTTAATATAGGGGCTTCAATTGGAAAAAACAGTTATCAAAAAATTTCTATGGAATTTATTGTTGAGAGTAATCCTGATATTATCCTGTTAAGTAGTTATAATCCGGTTAATCCTGATTTTCAAAAGGAGTTTATTTCAAACTCGGTTTTAAAAGATATTTCGGCCGTAAAAAACAACAGGGTAATAATAATTCCCGGCAAATATTTAACATCAGCTTCTCATTATGTAGTTTATGCTGTAGAAGAATTAGTTAATAATCTATTAGAACAATACTGGCAAATTGAATACTCAAATCAATTCAAAAATTAAGATTGTTTGCATCCCGCTAATATTGATACTTATTACAGTTATTTTACTGTGTGTATCAATAGGTACCACAAATATTCCTTTTATTAACATTTTTTTTATATTCTTCAAAAAACTCGGGTTTAATTTCACAAGTGAGGCATTAAACACTCATGAGTTAATCCTCTGGAATATAAGACTTCCGAGAGTCCTGCTCGCCAGTATTATTGGGGGTGGTTTGGCAATAGTTGGTACGGTAATGCAGGCTATATTTAAAAACCCTATGGCAGAACCGAGTATTTTGGGCTGGTCTAATGGCGGTGCGTTTGTCGCGGTGCTAACCATATACACTGGTTTATCACAAAAATATATATTAATACTTCCATTTTGTGCATTTATTGGAACATTAACTACGGCATTTGCAGTATATAAAATTTCAAACTTTAAAGGAATAATTGAAAATACAACATTACTGCTTTCCGGAATTGCCGTCGGGGCACTATTTATTTCACTCACTACACTGACTCTATCGTTATCAAATGTCTGGTCCATGAAGGAAATACTTTTTTGGATAATGGGTGGTGTTGATGCACGGTCCTGGATACACTTTTTTCTGGCGTTTATACCGGTAGCTATATGTTCATTTGGAATTTTGTTTTATGCAAAGGATTTAAACGTATTGCTGCTGGGAGATGAGACAGCTAAAACCACAGGTGTAGATACAAAAAAAACATTAATTTTGTTAATTATTCTATGTTCAGTAATTGTTGGAGCAAGTGTATCGGTTAGTGGTGTGATCGGATTTGTAGGACTGATAATTCCTCATATAATGAGGCTTATCATAGGAGTTGATCATAGAACGCTTTTACCAGCAAGCTTCCTGGCTGGTGCCGCATTTCTGCCTTTGGCGGATTTGATTGCAAGAACAGTGTTAAGCCCCCAGGAGCTTAGATTGGGTGTAATTACTTCTCTGATAGGTGTACCATTTTTTATATACTTGCTAAGAAAAAACATTAGAACAATATAAAGGGATTAAAGAC
>JABAOH010157018.1_pt1 | contig 10186 bp, 9 predicted proteins | sample 7062181 | NCBI WGS metagenome assembly JABAOH01 (sample SAMN14538630, study PRJNA623070) | marine sediment metagenome | biome: marine biome [ENVO:00000428]; feature: marine pelagic biome [ENVO:01000023]; material: deep marine sediment [ENVO:00002113]; isolation source: pool of 5 deep marine... | reverse complement strand
CTTTGTTGCGAACCGCTGGATCGTCGCAAGTGTGATGCCTGATCAGGGAGAAGAGGCAAACAAAGCACAACTGGTGGCGGCAGCGATGCCGATTCCCTTTGCGACGAAGGTGGAGGAACGCCACCTCAAGCTCGTCGAGATGCCGGAGGGCCTGACGCCGGACGGATTCTTCAGCACGACCGAGGAGGTCCTCGGCAAGGTATCGACGACCAATATTTCCAGGGGCGAAATCCTCGTCGCAGAACGCTTTCGATCCCACACTGCCGGCAGCACCCTGGCAGCGCTCGTCAATCACAACATGAGGGCCGTTACCGTGCGAGTCGACGACGTCGTCGGAGTAGCAGGCTTCCTGTTGCCGGGCAACACTGTCGATGTGCTCGCGTCGCGCAAAGTACAGAACGGTCGGGCAGTAACCGAGACGATACTTCGAAACGTCAAGGTCCTTGCGGTCGACCAGACAGCATCGGCCGAAAATAACGAGCCCGTCATCGTCCGTGCCGTCACGCTGGAGATGGAGCCGAAACAGGCCGAGGTGCTTTTCCAGGCAAGAACGGAAGGAAGTATTCAGCTGACGCTGAGAAATCCGCTGGAGATGGAACCCGAACCGGAACCAGTCGCACCCGTCAAGATTGTCGTGGCGAAGAAACCCGCACCGGTGAGGCGTAGACCGCCTCCGGCCGAGGTCACCGTGATTCGCGGCACAAGTGTCGCAAAGACGAAGACAAAGAACTGACAGGGGCCCGGAAGCCCCCGTACAAAGAACAAGGAGCCAAGCCGTGAAATGCAAATCACAATTCAAAGCCGGTAGTGTCTGGATGGGGCTACTCCTGTTCCTGTTTATTGCCGGGGTGGACCAGGCAGCGGCCCAGAACCAGGCACCGCGCACGAGCGGGACGCCGGAAACGTCGTTGACCGTGCCTTTGTACAAGTCGCGCATCGTCGCATTGCGGGCCCCTGCAACACGCGTATCGGTCGGTAACCCTGATGTCGCCGACCTGATCATCTTGCAGTCCACCCAGCTGTATGTGCTTGGCAAGGATCTCGGCACGACAAATGTCCTGCTCTGGGACAGGGATGACAACCTGGTCGGCAATGTCAATGTCGAGGTCACGCACGACCTCAAGTCGCTGAAGGAAAAACTGTATCGACTGATGCCGGACGAAAAGATCGAGGTCTACTCGGCACAACGAAATATCGTGCTGGCCGGCAACGTCTCGAATGTCACGAACATGAATGCGGCAATTCGAATTGCCCAGGGTTATTTCACCCAGCTTGCAACAGCTACCGAATCCGAGACCTTTCAGCTCGAACAGGGGGCCACCAGACGCGAAGACAGAAGCGTAGGTGACGTCATCAACTTGATGAATGTCGGCGGCGTGCATCAGGTGATGCTGGAGGTGAAGGTGGCCGAAATTTCGCGCAGCGAACTGAAACGCCTCGACGTCCGGTTCAACACCATACTGACGAAGAGCAGCCGGTGGAACTGGGGCGCCGTCAATGGCGGGGCCACCTTCCCCGATGCGCTGTTCGGCACCGAGGAACTGCGCATCCCGGTTTTCGATAACGACGCGCCCGTGGGCCCGGTAATCGACGAATTCGTGCCGAGCGACCTTTTGATAGAGGACAAGGGTTTCTTCGGCAGCTTCCTCTCCGACAATGCCCTGTTCAACCTCGCGTTCGACGCGGCGAAGGAAAATGGGCTGGCGAAGATCCTCGCGGAACCCAATCTGGTTACCCAGACGGGACACGAGGCCCAGTTCCTGTCGGGCGGCGAGTTCCCCATACCCGTTCCCGAGGGACTCCAGGGCACAACGATCGAATTCAAGGAGTTCGGCATCGGCATCCGCTTTCTGCCGGTCGTACTCGACTCGAGCCGCATCAGCCTCAAGCTCAATATCAGCGTCAGCGAACTGGTTAGTGACAATAGCGTCGTTGTGAGCTCGGACGGCGTGTCCTCGACGTTCCTCATTCCGTCGCTGACCAAGCGCAGCGCGCAATCGACCGTGGAACTCGCAGACGGTCAGACGATCGGAATCGCGGGTCTGATCAACGAAGACATGCGCGAAGTTGTCACCAAGTTCCCGGGGCTCGGCAGTATTCCGGTCCTGGGTGCACTGTTCCGCAGCCAGGAATTCAGGAAGAGCGAAACGGAATTGCTCATCCTTGTGACTCCGCACCTGGCCAAACCACTGGTACCGCCCGAAGTTCGATTGCCGACCGACAACGTCGTCGAGGCAGGCGAATTCGGCTGGTACGTGCAGGGAAAACTCCAGGGCCGCCCAAAGAAATAGGACTAAGACGATGACAAGAAAACTCGTTCTCATCTGCATGCTCGTTGTCCCGATAGCGCTTGCGAGCGCTTGCAGCAGGCAGCCCACGGTGCCCGCCGCGCAATTCGGCGACGCCGTGCGCAATGTCATGGAGTCTCAGATCCACGACTACGAGGCGGCACTGCACCCGGAACCGAATGCCGTCGAGGGTAGTGACCCGGATCGACTGAACAATGCGCTTGATGCATATCGTCAGGACGTTACGGAACCGCTGCAAACACAACAGCCCATCAGCATCAACGTTGGGGACTAACACCGGCAGGTGAATCGTACGATGAATAGCGACATGAAAACTCCGAGACTGACAATTCGTTTCCGTAGCCGCCAGAATCAGCGCGGCATCGTGTTGCCGGTCGTCGTGATTGGGCTAATCGCGATCATCGCCATTGCGGGGCTTGCTATCGACGGCAGTCATGGTTTCGTCAACAAGACGCGTCTGCAGAACATGTCCGATGCGGCTGCGCTGGCGGCGGCGAAAGTCTACGATGGTACGCAAGACCCGATCCTGGCCACCGCCGCAGCCCACAGCACGTTCGGCATTAATACCGATGGCAGCGGCAACTTCGAGATCGACGGCGAATACGATGCCGGCAACATCACGGTTACCGTGCAGTTCTCCGAAACACTGAATCCGTTCGTGCCGGCAGCTGACGGTGCCTACATCCGCGTGATCGCGAACGGCTTCGATATGCAAACGGGTCTCAGTAATGTCGTCGGTATCAGCAGTATGGACATTGCGGCGACCGCGGTTGCCGGCCCCAGCCCGTCGATCGACTATGCCTGCAATGTTGCTCCCCTGCTGGCCTGTGCCAACGACCCCAGTCCCGGCTCCGACTATTTCGGGTTCGACGATGACGCACTCATGGTGCTGAAACCGAGTCCCGGTGAGCACGACGATGTGGGGCCGGGCAATTACAAGCTGTTGCGCATGAATTGCCCCGGCGGTGACTGCCTTCGGGACAACATGGGCGGAACGTATGAGGCCTGCGCGACCCGGGACCAGACTGTGGAGACCGAGCCTGGGGTGACCGCCGGCCCGACTTCGCAGGGTTTCAACACGCGTTTCGGCGAGTGGGAGGGGCCGATCAGCCCGGAAGATTTCCCGCCCGACGTCGTCACATATGCCGGCGAAACTCCGCTCTATACGCAGCAGGCAGAAATCCCGGCGGGTTCGGGCACCTACGTCGACCAGATCTGCCTCGGACCCTGCGACGATCCTGTAGCCCCGACGAACCAGGTAACGTTCGCCACGGAACCGGGTATTTTCGATTACCTCGACTATTACAACAGGGCTACCGGGCCGCCGGCGATGCACGATTTCCCCGAAACCGGTATACCGTCGGGCGTGCCGTGGCGGCGCGTCCTCGCGATGCCCGTCGCGGATTGCTCGGGCGACAACACTGGTCAGTCGACGCTTGAGGTCCTCGGCTTCGCCTGCTATTTCATGCTTCAGCCGATCGCGGGGGGAACCGACAAGAATATTTACGGCCAGTTCGTAGAGGGCTGCCTGGCCGGCGGGACGCCAGGACTAACCCCCGGCGACGGTCCCGGCCCCTACATCATTCAACTCTACAAGGACCCGGATTCCGGAGACTCGTGATGACGTGCGCCGCGCATAAATCACTGACCCGCCAACAAGGCGCCGTGCTCGCGGAGATGGCGCTCGTCACGCCCATACTGGTGTTCCTGATACTTGCCACGGCGGATATCACGCAGGCGTTCATCGATCACAACACGCTGACCAAGGCGATCCGCAACGGCGCTCGTTATGCTGCCGCGAATGCGCTCGAGGGGACGACTGGCACCATCGACCTGGATGCAGGGCTCGTGGTCGAGATCCAGAACCTGGTGGTATACGGAAGCGCGGCCCCGGTCGCCGGAACGCCGCCGGTGTTGCCCGGTTTTTCGACAGCCGATGTCAGTGTCGTGCAGCAGGGTGCCGACAACGTTGAAATCAGCGCCGTGCACACGCCAGTGAGCGTCATCGGCGTCCTGCTGCCGAGTTTCTGGGGCGGGCCCGGTATCAGCACCGTGCGCAATCTCCAGGCAACCGTAACGATGAGGGCCTTGTAGCATGACCCGGCACCGGCAAAAAGGACTGTCCACGGTCGAGTTCGCGATCGTCGCCGCACTGTTGTTCCTGCTCATCTTCGGCGTCATAGAGGTTGGCCGGGCGATGTTCGTCGCGTCCGCCCTCGACGAATCGGCTCGGCGTGGCGCCAGGATGGCAGTCGTCTGCCCGGTCAACGATCCGGCGATTGCCCAGGCGGCAGCCTTTGACAATACGCTGGTTCCCGGTCTGGATGCCACCGACATCGTCGTCGAGTACCTGGATGACAATGCCGCAGTGGTCGTCGATCCGGCCGTTGCAGGATTCCGATCGATTCGTTACGTCCGCGTCAGAATCCCGGGTTTTCAGCATCAGATGCTGATTCCGCTGGCCGCACCACTGGCGCAAATCACTATGCCCGAATTCGCTACGGTGCTTCCGCGCGAGAGCCTGGGAATCCCTCGCGTCGGCGCCATCGTGCCATGTTGACCGGGTTCAGGAGTAAATTACTTTGCGAACGTTGAATGTCATTGTTGCAAGCCGCTCGCCAGTCGCTGTGGAGAGCCTGTCCGCCTGTCTGTCCAAGCACTCCGATTACAGGATCAAGGCCCGGGTTATGAGCAACGGGCACGACGATCCGCTGGACGGAGTGAGGGAACTCCCCGATCTGCTGCTTATGCACTATAGTGCGGGCACGAAGGAGCTGGATTACCTGGCGGAGAACGGCACACGGGAGCAACTGCCGTTGATCATCTGCGGTCCCGCCAACGACCCGGCGGCTATGCGCCTGGCCATGCGGGCCGGCGCTCGCGACTACCTGCCCGACGACACGTCCGAATCGGACCTGATTGCCAGCGTCGCGAGAATACACGAAGAGATGGCCCGGGCCAGGACCGAAGGTAGCGCGCAACTCGTTGTCGTCGTCAATGGCAAGGGTGGTTCGGGCGCGAGTTTTCTCGCAACGAACTTTGCGCACAGCCTCGTGACCGACAGCGATGCCCGCGTGACGCTCGTCGACCTCGACCTGCAATTTGGCGGTCTCTACCGCTATCTCGACATGAATCCCAAGGTCGGCATCCTGCAGGCCATGGAATCGTCCCATGAGCTGGACGAGGTTTCCGCCCAGGCATTTACCTGCGAGCATTCGAGCGGGTTGCGACTGCTTGCCGCGCCGTCGAAGTTCCTGACGATGGCCGACAGCGTAGCGATCGACAAGCTCGAGTCCGTGATGAATGCCTATCTTGCGCTCAACGACGTCGTCGTTGCGGACGCGCCGTCGAAACTGGATATGGTAACCGAGCTGTGGTTCTCGCGCGCCGACACCGTCTTCCTGGTTACTCAGCAGTCTTTGCCACACATCCAGGACGCCGCTCGCCAGCTGCGGATCCTGACCGGTGAGATCGGGGTACCGAAGAAACGCATCAAGGTGATCGTAAATCGCTGGGTCAAGAGTTCCGATATTCATGCAGACGACATCCGCAAGGCATTGCGCGTCGACGAACTGTTTACCGTGCCCAACAACTACAAGATCGCCAACGAAAGCATCAATGCCGGTATCCCGGTTGCCGATATTTCGAAGTCTGCCCCATTGAGCAAGGGAATTCGAAAACTGCAGGAGATCATCGCCGACCCCTCGGACAAGAAGGATCCGGGTTTCCTTAAACGAGTAATGCCCAACTTCCTGGGAGGATGAGCCAATCAGCACAGTCATTCAAAATCGTGTCAGTCGCCTGAGTAACGAGCTCGCAAATGAAAAAGAGGAGCGCACTCGACCGCTGACGGCCCAGGAAACGGAATGGAAACAGCGCATCAACGAGCGCCTGCTTTCCGTACTTGATCTTTCGCTGATCGATACGATCGACAAAGAAAGCGCACGCGAGGAAATACGCGGCATTGTCGATCGGCTAATGAACGAAGAGTCTGCGCCGCTCAGCCGTCGCCAGCGGCAATTGATCGTCGAACGCATCGAGGACGAGATCATGGGGCTTGGTCCGCTGGAACCCCTTCTCGCCGATCACACGATCTCCGACATACTGGTGAACGGCTACGACACCGTATACATCGAGCGCGGCGGCAAGCTGGAACTCACCAACACGAAATTCTCGGATCATCAGCACCTTTTGAACACGGTCGATCGTATCGTCTCGGCCGTCGGCAGGCGCATCGACGAGTCGTCACCGATGGTGGACGCCAGGCTCGCCGATGGATCGCGTGTCAACGTCATCATTCCGCCCCTGGCGCTCGATGGCGCGGTCATGTCGATTCGCCGATTCGGCGTCGAACTTCTGTCGATGCAGCACCTGATTGACCTCGGCACCGTTACCTCCGAGGTGGCGGATGTTCTTTCCGCCGTCGTCAAAGCACGCCTGAATGTCCTCGTCTCCGGGAGCACGGGCGCCGGTAAGACGACGATGCTCAACATACTCTCGAGCTTCATCCCACATGACGAGCGCATCGTGACAATCGAGGACTCGGCCGAACTGCAGCTGCAACAACCGCACGTTGTGCGTCTGGAGACGCGCCCCCCGAACATCGAAGGTAAAGGTGAGGTCACGTCCCGGGACCTCGTTCGCAACAGTCTGCGTATGCGGCCCGAACGCATCATCGTGGGCGAGGTGCGCGGCGGAGAAGCCCTGGACATGCTGCAGGCGATGAACACCGGTCACGACGGCTCGCTGACGACCGTGCACGCGAACTCGCCGCGGGATGCTCTCGGGCGAGTCGAGAACATGGTCTCGATGACGGGAATTACGTTCCCGATCAATGCATTGCGATCCCAGATTGCCGCTGCGATCGATGTGGTACTGCAAATCGCCCGACTCGAGGATGGCAGGCGCAAGCTCGTCAGCATGCAGGAGATCAGCGGCATGGAGGGCGATGTCATCACGATGTCCGAACTGTTCAAGTTCGACCGTGAGGGGCTGGACGAGGACAATAAGGTTATTGGCGAGCTGCGCGCGACGGGGATCATTCCGTCGTTCCATCGTGATCTCGCGAGCCGCGGCATCGACCTGCCGATCGAGGTATTCGAGCCCGATTGGTCCAAGACCGGGGCGGCCCGCTGATGCCGGGTGGTTCCTCATTATTCATCATCATGGTCTTCGTGACCGTGATACTGCTGATGCAGGGACTCGTCGTTCCCGTGTTCGGGGAAAGCGCCAAGGCTCGCAAGCGGCTGCGAAAACGTATATCGGACATAGAAGCCAGCGGCGAAAACGATGCGCTGTCGTCGCTGCTCCGCGAGAAATACTTGCGTACCTTGTCGCCGTTCGAGCGGCGGCTTGAATCGCTTCCCGCAATGGAGACGCTCGCAAAACGCATCGAGCAGGCAGGCCACAAGATTCTCGCCTACCGACTGGTTCTCCTGTCACTGGTGATAGGCACTACCGCAGGAATTCTCGCCTGGATGTATCTGCGCATGCCTGAAGCCGCCATCGCCATCGGCCTGCTCGGCACGTATTTACCGTTCATGAAGATCAACATGGATCGTGTCACCCGAATTCAAACGTTCGAGGAACAATTGCCCGATGCTATCGATACGATGAAACGCGCTCTTCAGGCCGGGCACCCGCTCGGGGCGGCCATCAAGCTCGTCGCCGATGAACTGGACGACCCGGTCGCCCAGGAATTCGAACTGACTTTCAACGACATCAACTATGGCAACGACGTGCGCAGGGCCATGCTTGGCCTTCTGGCGCGTGTGCCGAGCGTCACCGTCATGGCGCTGGTGACGTCAATACTCGTGCAAAAAGAGACCGGCGGTAATCTCGCCGAGATCCTGGAAAAAATTTCAGTCGTAATTCGGGGTCGGTTCAGGTTTCAGCGCAAGGTCAAGACCTATTCGGCCGAAGGCCGCATGTCGGCGTGGGTGCTGGCATCAGTGCCGTTGGTCCTCTTTGTCACCTTGTGGTTTGTGACGCCGGACTACCTTCCCGTCCTGCTTGACGACCCGCGCGGTCACAAGATGATCATGTATGGCTGCGTCTCCGGCTTAGTCGGAATCTTCTGGATACGCAAGATCTTGCGGATTGACGTTTAGCCTTATGGACGCTTTCATCGCACTAGTCAATGATTTCCTCGCGGACGAAGTCGTTCTTCGCCGGGTAATGGTTGTGCTCTCCGCCGCGACCCTCTTCATCCTGGGTCTCGGCATCGCCATGCTCGTCATGAACCTGACGGACCCGTTGCGGCGCCGGATGGGTCTCGCAGCGGAAACGCCACCCGTCAAGGACCGCCTGATGGTTCGTGTCACCACGGCCCTCGGACCCGTCGCGAGCTACGTATTGCCGCAGAAAGAATCAGAACGGACCGAAATGATGGTGCAGCTGGTTCGTGCCGGTTTCCGCTCACCGCAGGCCTTGCAGTTCTTCTACACGGCTAAATCCCTGCTGACCGTCGCATTGCCCATGGTGGTCCTGGTTGGTTCGCGGTTTATGCCGGATCTGGCGACGCAAAAGGCGGTGTTCTACGCCATATTCGCCAGTGGTATCGGTTTGCTGGCGCCGAATTTTGTGCTCAGGAAGCTGGTCGACAGGCGCATGAAGGCGTTGAGGAATGGCTTTCCGGATGCTCTGGACCTTCTCGTGGTCTGCGTCGAATCCGGCCTCGGGCTGGCCGCTGCAATCCAGAGGGTGGCTGACGAACTCGATGTAAGTCACCCGGAACTTGCTTTCGAGCTGTCGACCGTAAATGCGGAGATCCGCGCCGGCCGGCCACGGGAGCAGGCGTTGAGAAACNNTCCGGGGCCTCGTTGGGCTGCTGGTGCAGACGATGCGTTTCGGGACCGGCATCAGCGATGCCTTGCGCGTCTACTCGGAAGAGTTTCGCGACAAGCGCATGCAAAGAGCCGAGGAAAAGGCGGCAAGAATGGGAACGACGCTGCTGTTCCCATTGGTGCTGTGCATGTTCCCGGTGTTCTTTGTCGTTGCCGTTGGACCGGCCGTCATAAGAATCATGGACTGGATGGCCAGCAAAGGGTGAGGCCGGAAGGGTTCTGGAGAGAGATATGAAGCCTGGAATCGAGACACTTCGACTGATCGTTATCTGTACGATCGTGCTCCTGAGCGGTTGCGCGGGCGCTCCGCACAAGGATGGCAATTCTGAAGCGATCGCCGCAGACGAACTCAGGGATGATTCCCTCGACCTGTTGTTCGCCACGGAGTTTCCGGTGGAGTCCGCGGCGGATGCGATGCAGCGCGCCGAATTGTCGCTAAAGGCAGGCGATACGGACAAGGCGCTGTTCTTCCTGGTGCGGGCGCTGCAGTTTCAGCCNNATACAGATGCAGCGCCAACAGACCGGCTTCGCAATGCGCGCGTTTCTTCTGGCACAGCACCACGACCCCGAGAACAGCACCGCCCACGAAGGTCTCGGCCTGATCTACGCCGCGTTGGGCAAGAATGAAGAAGCCGTCAAGCATCTGAACCAGGCGGTTGCGGCATCGGCAGGTCTCTGGCGCGCCCATAACGCGCTCGGGGTATCCGCGGATCAGGCAGGCGATTACGCGACGGCTCAACATCATTATGACCTTGCGCTTGCGGCCAATCCCAGGGCGGCCCACGTGCTCAATAATCGTGGCTATTCCAGGTACCTGGCCGGGGACACCCAGGGGGCGATGCGTGATTTCCACGAGGCCGCCAACGATATGGGATTCACGAAGGCCTGGGCGAACCTCGCGAAGATCCACGCCGAGGAAGGCCGATACCGGGACGCTATAAAAACCTACAAGCTGGTTATGAACGAAGCGGGTGCGCTCAACAGCACCGGGTACGCCGCGATGAAGAATGGCGATTTTGCGCTTGCCGAGCG
>JABAOH010035228.1_pt1 | contig 10187 bp, 10 predicted proteins | sample 7062181 | NCBI WGS metagenome assembly JABAOH01 (sample SAMN14538630, study PRJNA623070) | marine sediment metagenome | biome: marine biome [ENVO:00000428]; feature: marine pelagic biome [ENVO:01000023]; material: deep marine sediment [ENVO:00002113]; isolation source: pool of 5 deep marine... | reverse complement strand
CCCCGTGGCAGACACGAAGATCAGTGCCATTGATGGAGAGCGCGGCCAATTGATATACAGGGGGTTCGATATCTTAGACCTCGCCAAATACTCCACCTTTGAGGAAGTGGCCTACCTTTTACTCTTCGGAGACCTTCCCAATCGCAACCAGCTGGAATCATTTCAGGAGTCCCTTTCGGCTGAAAGGGAGATTCCTGAAGGCCTTTTACAATCCTTGGAGGTCCGCCCTAAATCGGCACACCCCATGGATGTACTTCAATCATCCGTGGCCATGCTTGCAGACTACGACCCTCAGGCCCGAGTAATGGGGAAAGATGCCGACCTGAGTAAGGCCAAAAGACTCATTGCCAAAATTCCGACGATCGTGGCTGCCTGGGATCGAATTCGCAAAGGTCACAGCCCGGTAAACCCGGATCCATCCCTGAGCCATGCGGCACATTTTCTCTACCTCCTTAACGGTGAGGCTCCTGATCCGGAAACTGCCAGGGATTTCGATATCTGTTTGGTTCTCCATGCCGATCATACCTTCAACGCCTCCACCTTTGCTGCCAGAGAAGTGGCCTCCACCCGGGCTCATATGTATGCCTCTATTGCTGCAGCCATAGGTGCCCTCTCCGGAGAACTTCACGGCGGTGCCAATACTCAAGTAATGGAGATGCTCCTGGAGATTGGTGACGTGAATAATGTCCGACCTTGGGTCATGCGCCGTCTTGATTCAGCTGAACGCGTGATGGGCATGGGCCATGCGGTTTACAAAACCGATGATCCACGGGCGAAAGTTCTGAGCTCAATATCAGAGAGGCTTGGGAAACGACTGGGAAAGTCCGAGTGGTATGAGATGACCCGTCTTATTGAGATGGGTACCAAAGAGGAGTTCAAAAAGAGGAAGGGAACGGAGATCTATCCCAACGTGGATCTTTATAGTGCATCCGTTTATCATATGATGGGGATTGATCGTGATCTCTTTACTCCTGTTTTCGCCATCTCCCGGATATCTGGATGGAGTGCCCATATCATCGAGGAAAAATATGCGGAGGCCCAGCCAAAGGCGGCGCTCTACCGGCCCAAGGCGGATTATATTGGCACGTATTGTGGCCCTGAAGCCTGCACCTATACCCCCGTCGAAAGCCGCCAGTAGTCCCCTAAGGCAAAACCTTATGGATCCCTCCAATAGTCTCATTCGGAGGAGATAATGTCTTCCGAGTGAGGAAACCTCAACTCATACTTGACTGATAAAATGGGGTTGGGGTAAATTCAAGAATCACCCCAGCAATGTGCTTGTTAATTGATCGATGCGCTCCTTCCGTCTCCTTCCAAGAGGGGGAGACGGTTGATGTTTCTTGGCGACGGGGTTTGCAGTATGGATTTGCCGGTCATTGAGATGCCAATATTTTCACGGTGGGTGTGGATGGAGGAGATCACCGCGTCCCACTTCATCATCGCCACCCTCGTCACCGCCTTTATGGTCCTGGCCCCGATCTATGAATACATCGGCATGCGCAGGAATGACCTCCGCTATGACCGTTTGGCCAGAAGTCTCATCTATTTCTCCATGATCCTTTTCTCGCCCGGGGCGGCCCTGGGAACGGGCATTCCCATGTACATCATCGGAACCTACCCCGAATTCTGGTCCCGATGGTCGAACCTCTTCTTTTGGCCCCTCATGGCCCAGTTCACCTTCTTCCTCGCTGAGGTCGGTTTTCTGTTCTTCGGGTACTATCTCACGTGGGAGCGAATGATGGACCGAAAGCGCCTGCACCTCTTCTTCGGGGTGGTAGCGGCGATCTTCGGGCTTCTCGTCCAGGCGGTTTGGGACGGGTTGGGTAGTTACATGCTGACTACCGGTGGAGTTGCGCTTCCAGGTATCAAGGAGCCCGTGGCATGGTCGGCTCAAGCTTTTTTCAATCCCAGCTACCCCTTCCTCTTCTTCCACCGGTTTTTTGGCAACATTAGTTACACCATGTTACTGACGGGTGGAGTGCTAGCACTAAGGTACATGCGAGCCAAGGACCCGAGGGAGAAGGATTACTTCGGGTTTGCGTCGAACCTCACCTTTGCCGTGGGGTTTCTCTCTTTCTTCGTCATGCCCTTCATCGGATGGGGATATGCCAGTGTGATCAAGCAGCACGCGCCGGTAGCCTTCCACGCCATCATGGGAGGCCATGTTTCAACGGTCTTTATCGTCAAGATGGCCCTGATTGGACTCATGGTGCTGGTTGGAGGAACATATCTGGTCATCCGTTACGGGCATACAGCTTTTCTGGTGGCCACAATGGTTGGTCTGGGTGGCATTTACCTGATACTGCATTGGCACCCGACCCTGGATTGGCTGCCGGGTGGACCAGCAATATGGCGATTATCATATACGGTTCTCTTGGGGGGATTTGTCGCCTTTCTCTGGGTTATCCGTGGGAAAGGCGACCCAGCGCACAAGGGCTGGCAATGGGCCATGTTCGTTGCCGGATTCGCCGCATTTATCGCCTTCAATATCGGTGGATTCGTTCGGGAGCGGAGCAGAAGTCCCTATACGGTTTACCTCGAGATTGTGAAGCCTGAAGTCCTCCAATATGAGGCGGATCGCTTCCTGCTCTATCAAAAGTGCGTTCGTTGTCATCATAAGACCCCCAAGGACTTTGCCCGGTATGAGGAGAAGGATTGGGATGCGCGGGTAGCAATCGAACGACAAAGACCGGGGGCAGGAATAGGCGACGAAGAGGCAGCCCGAATTACTCGATATCTCAAGGAGCACTATCGATGAACATCGAGTTCCCCTATATCGGGGCCAAGTGGGCCATCGGCTTCACCGGGCTCTTTCATACAGCCGTGGGAGCTCTCGCCATAGGCTTCGCTTTCGTCGTAACGGTGGCCCAGATCGTCGGCTACCTCCAGAAGGATCGTCGCTACGACCTTCTGGCCAAGCGCGTTCAGCTGATCCATGTGTGCGTCTACAATATCGGCACCATTGTTGCCATCGGCCTGGTCTTTGCCCTCTCAGGCCTGTATCCTCAGTTCTGGAGTCAGATCTTCGTACATCTCTTCTGGTCCCTGATGATCGAGGAGTTTCTCTTCCTCCTCCTTGCCACGACGGTAAGCTTTCACTATTTCTTCTGGGATCATATGTGGGGGCACAAGAAACTCCACATATTCCTCGGTGCCCTATTAACCCCGCTCTTCATCCTCCAGGTTTACATCATCAACGCATTGGGCAGCTTTATGTTGACCCCGGGTTTTCAGGAGGCCCAGGTGAGCCTCTCAAGGGGCATCCTCGGATGGGATAAGATGGTCTTCTACAACCCTTCATTCCTCATGCTCAACCTTCACAGGGCCTTTGCCAACGTGGCCTACGGGGGATTTGTCGTGGCGGGACTGTGCGGAATTCGTCTCTATTTGACGGATAGGGAGAAGCCAAAAGGGTATTATGAGGATGGTGGGCGACTTATGTTCTATATTGGGTTTACGGCATTTCTTGCTCTGCCGATCGTCGGCTACTTCTATGCCCACGTCCTCAAGGGTTATGCCAATGAGGCTTACGTTAACCTGATGTGGGGGAAGGGGGATATCGTCGCTGGCGGTATCGACTGGTGGTGGCTCAAGCACGTCTGTGTAGCCGTCATGATAGGGATGGGTCTCACCTATTTTCGGCGATCGGCCAAATTGCAAACGCCCTTTACCCTTCCCGCTGTGATGGTCTATACGATTGCGCTCTTCTATTTGATGTTCTATGTGGGAATGGGCATGGTCATGACGTGGTTCTTCTTCTGGGCTATGTTGGCCGCGGCACTTGGAGGGGTATTACTGGCCCGACATCTCCTGAACTATCACCGGAACTCCCCTCGAGGCGTATACGTCTGGGTGGGGATCCTCTCGTTCCTCACCGTGATGCTCGGAGGCTACTCACGGGAGGCGTCCCGGCCTCGATTCGTCAACCGGATTTCCCATTACGACAACGTCTACATTCCCACCGAACGACAGGCTTATCTCATGGTCCCGGTCAAACCCGAAGAAATCCCTAAGCTCCCAGAGCTACCGCCTGAACGCTTGAAGCCTCCGGAAGCTGTGCAATTGATCCGCGAGCGCTGTATCGGGTGCCACACCCTTGACCGGGTAAAGGTTTATCCCCTTGAGAATTGGGAGTTGATCGTGCGGCAGATGGAGGCCTATGGCCTCAAATTGACCCCGAAAGAGGCTCAAACCATTGTCAGCCACCTGGAGACAAAGAAACCCTATTGAGGATCGTGATGGCTTCGGAAGAACGGGCAGACGAACATTTGGAAGAAAAGGTTGGGTCAGAACCAATCAGTGAATCGGAGGCTGAGCCCAAGGCTCCAGCCTGGGAGGCCGATCTGGACACGTACCCCCTTCGTTCACCCTCTGAAGATCCTCGATGGGCCGTGCGGACCGTTGTAGGCTGGGTTGTCTTCGCTCTCATCTCCCTCGTGTTTATCCTGGTCTTAATCGTTCTCGGCGCCATTTACGATTGAGGTTCTCATGTTCATATTGCGCAAACGATTCTGGCTGACCTTGGTGAAGATATTTGGCCTTGCCTTTGTCGGTGGCATGATATGGGTCCAGCTTCCCGAGTTACGGTACGATTTGGGCCCGAAACGGCCACTACCAATCTCGAGTCCCGAGGAGCTCTCGCCGGAACGGTTCCCTCTTGCCACTTTTGTCTCCATAGAAGGGAAACCCAATTTCGAAAAGGCTTTCGTCTACCGCCGTTACGGCCTCTCCTACACCTATTTCAACGTGGAACCCTATGGCCTGCGCCTCGTGGTCCGAACCTACGGCAAGGTAACCGATGAGTGGAAGAACTTAAATCGCTTTCTGGGGAAATTGCGTCCCTTCTCACGGCAACCCTTCTCTTACCGCGTCCGAGGTATCTATAGGGATCAGTTCCAGGTTGAGATTCCCGGAGATGCCTTCTTCCTCGCCCTGGATGACGTGCCGCGACCAAGTGGATGGCAATTCGGTGCGGTGGCCTTTGCGGGGGTGTTGTGGGTTGTTATGCTCTATCTCTTCTTCCTCTACCGACGGGGAGGCCGCAGAGTCGGATTATTCTGAAGCCCATCCGGGAGTTTCCCGCCCCTATAAGAAATATGTGTGTGACTGACTGATTTCATCTCAAACAGATATTTAATGAAACAATACATTCCGGTGGTAACACGGCTGCTATAGAAGCTTCATGAGATTACTGACTTGTCCCTGAGCGTAGCTGCATGCTTCAAACCGCAGCACGGCAGCACCTAAACCAGCGGCCTGAAAAGGATCGTTCCGGAAGGATTGAAGGGGAGGTGAAAACGGAGTATCCAAGAAATTCGGACTCAGGGGCTATAAGAGAGTCCCATGAGGACGAGGAACATCAAGCCGGCAACCCCCCAAAGGACCAGGGTTCCGATGGTGAGGATGATGCCGAGGAGAGGAACGGAGGGCCGGTAGTTCCGGTAGATGCGGACGAAGCTGATCTTCGCCAGCAGTATCCCAAAGAGACTCATGGCGAGAAATCCATGGAAGACTCCCCTTGCGTCAGGGGCTTTCCCCGCATTGGCCAGGCGTCCCATCATGTCCAAGCAGACCCATGAAATCCAGATGAAATAGACGAGGAAAACGTAGCCCCCGATTCGATGGAGGCGTAGGATGAGCCTTGCGTGAGATTCAGGCGGGCCCTTCCTCCCAAAGATATGCATCGCCGCCCAGAACTCAAACAAGGCCAAGAAGACCAGCCCCAGGGATACGTAGGTCTTGGTTACCGGATCCACGGCTCTCCTCGTTCGAATGTTTTATCCCATCATTTTTCACTTCGGACTGAAGGGGCGCTCAATTCATTTGAGTCGTCGGACTTTGCTCTGTTCACCTTGGTCTGCACGAATTCTTACTTCGTGACTGATGCTTTGGTATTATGAAGCCAGTGTCATACGTCAGATGCGACCACCAAGATGTTCGTTTTCCCTAGTCGAACGAGAGCTTCGGCATTGGATCCGATTTCAGACATCTTTTCCTGATGAAATCCGTGACGTCCAACAACCACAAGATCAGCCCCGATTTTTCCCGCATGTTCGACGAGCACCTGGTAAGTCTTGCCCTGGAGGAGTTCCGAAGATGTCTCGGTGTCAAGGATGCCAGCCTGTTTCCTGACTCGCTCAAGAAAGGTCTTATAGAGAGTTCCCAGTCCCCCATCGATGAATTCCTCATGAAGATGCTCCTGCCGTGCCAGACCTACCTCCTCTTGCCGTTGCGCCGATAGGGTATGGGCCATTGTTTTGAAAACTTCATTGTGAAAATCCGGATCGTAGGCGGCTGCAACGTGAAGTGATCTCTTGAGCGTATTTCCCAAAACGGCCCCCTTCCGGAGTGCTGCCACGGCCTGATCACTGCCGTCAATCCCCACGAGGATTCCACCAATGTCAAGGGCGCGGCGGGCGATCAGAACGTCACACCTGGCATGTCGCAAGACTCGGGCAGCGGTACTGCCCAAANNTTTGAGCGTGGGCGGTTTCGAGAATCTTGGTATAGTTACGCCCCTCCGCCGTTATCTCTCGCGTGGTGATGCCGGCCGCGCGGGCATCGGCCACAAAATGCTCCATATACCCCTTTGAAAGCGCCTGGAAACCATCAGTGACAAGGGAATCATGGGCGTTGCGGAGGTGATGGAGTGATTCCTTTCCCTGGAACCGGGTGGGCAGCCCGGGCTCCATCTCGCGGAATCGTGTGTGATGGATTTTCGAATCGTAGATGTGGCAGGCCAAGATCTGCGAGCTCAACCCTCGCGCCAGTGCCAGAGCGATCTGACCGCCGGAAATGGAGTACTCGGATCCGTCTAACGCCACAAGAATCGTTGAATACATTATGCCACCTGCGAAGTGACCTTAAATGAAAAAATATAACAAGGAAGCCGTCAATGTGTCAATGAAGTGATCTCCGAAGTTTCCTGAGTTTCTTGAGTTTGCTCAGTCTATCTGGTTTATTCGGTTTCAATTGTTGAGATCGTTTGGATGGTTTAGGTGGGTTGTCGGGTTTACTGGGTTGTTTGGGTTTATTGAGTTTGTCGAGTCCTCCGTGGTTCCTGAGCGCAATCTGTTGTAGAAATCCTCACGTGGGAACTGTGAATTTCTTGGATAAATAATGCCTATTTCAGGAAAATTCCGGAGTGGTCTACTCGAAGCTTCCTGAGTAATGTCTATCGTTGAATTATGGGGAAAGGGATTTGTACATGGTGCATGGGGGAAGGGATAGGATAAAAAAATCCCCTTCTTTGGAAGAGGGGACAAGAATAACTCAATCTCGGGAATCAGTGGTCTTCAAAAAAGGCAATGATTCAAGCTGTTCATGAAGGTGGTGATTGATTAAGGGTTATCTCCATAGTCTGGAGCAGTTGCCGGGCGATGATTAATCTCATGATCTGAGCCGTTCCTTCGTAAATCTGGATCACTTTCGCGTCTCTCATCAATTTCTCAACGGGATGCCATTTTGTATATCCCATTCCTCCGTAAATTTGAACGGCATTTGTTGTTACCTCCATGGCGACATCGGCGGCAAAGGCCTTGGCCATGGCTGCCTCTTTGGAATTCCGAATTCCGTGATCGGCAAGCCAAGCCGCCTTCCAGACAAGGAGCCTGGCCGCTTCAATATCTTTTGCCATATCGGCCAACATGAACTGTACCGCCTGATGGCTGACGATGGGAACCCCGAACTGAACTCGTTTGCTAGCATATTGAATGGCCAACTCCAGAGCCGTTCGCGCGATACCGACTGCTCCCACCGCAATCATCGGCCTGGTAATATCGAGGGCGGCCATCGCCTTTTTAAACCCCTCCCCTTCGCCTGCCAATAGGTTTTCCTTGGGGACTCTGACATTCGTGAAGGTTATGGCCGCGGTGTTTGAGGCTCTTTGGCCCATCTTATCAATTGGCGCTCCGTGGCGAATGCCCTCTAGGTTGGAAGGGACGATGATGGTTATGATCCCCTTATGTTTTTTCTCCCGGTCGGTTGTAGCAAAGACAAGGTAGAAATCGGCATACCCTCCATTGGTGATCCACATCTTTGTTCCGTTCAGGATATAATGATCTCCATCAAGAGTGGCGGTGGTTTCCATTGAGGCTGGATCGGATCCCACAGTAAGTTCACTCAAACAGTAGGAGGCGAGGCTAAACTTGGAACAAAAAGGGTTGAGGTACCGCTCCTTCTGCTCCTCAGTTCCGAACCGGATGATCGGATAAAGCGCCAGGGTGCTGACGAATATGGAGACATAGATCCCCATGCAGCCCGCTGCCAATTCTTCCGAAAAGATACAGGTATCCAACATCCCTAAACCCCCTCCCCCGTATTTCTTCGGAATTAAGGGGGTCAGAAAACCCTCTTGATGGGCCCCTTCCATCACATCCAAAGGGAAAGTCCCATCCCGATCATGTTTTGCTGCCACCGGGAGAATCACTTCTTTGGAGAATCGTCTTGCCCTTTCCTGGAGGGCCTTCTGCTTCGGAGTCAGATCGAATCCGATCATTTTCTTTCTCCATACTGATAGAACCCTCTGCCCGTTTTTACCCCTAGGTATCCGGCGTCCACATATTGTGAGAGAAGCGGACATGGTCGATATTTGTCACCAAAAGCTTCTTCGAGTACCTTCATCACCGAAAGAACCGTATCCAATCCCACAAAGTCCGCCACCTCCAAAGGGCCCATCGGATGATTGGCGCCCATTTTCATGATCGCGTCGATGTCTTCTGCTTTTCCTACCCCTTCGGAGAGAAGGGAGATAGCCTCGTTCATGAAACTGAAGATCAGCCGGCTCGAGACAAAACCAGGAAAATCTTTGGCCTCCAAAGGGGTTTTATTCAATTTCAAACTGAGTTCTTTTGCGACCTGGAATGTTTCATCCGAGGTAGTCAGCGCTCTCACAATTTCTATCAATTTCATTGCAGGCGCCGGGTTGAAAAAATGCATCCCGATTACACGATCCGGCCTCTTCGTGAAAGAGGCGATGCGCGTGATGGATATAGACGAGGTGTTGCTGGCGAGGATGACGTGTTTCCTGGTGATTTTATCCAATGCCTGAAAGATCTGCCCCTTCAGGGAAATCTGCTCGGTGGCTGCTTCGATTAAGAAATCACAATTCTTGAAATCCTCAAGCCGCGTCGTCGTGGACAGGTGTTCCAGCAAAGCTCCTTTCTCATCTGGCCCCATTTTTCCCTTTTGGACCCGTCTCTCAAAATCCCTTACAATCCTCTTCCGTCCCCTTGCAAGGGCCTCTTTTGTTATATCGCTCATCAAAACGTCAAATCCAGAGGTGAGAGCCACCTCGGCAATACCGCTTCCCATCTGTCCTGCTCCCACCACACCGATCGTTTTGATCTCCATATCTTACCCCCCATTCTAGATGATTTCGTAAAAAGTCGGATTCAGACGGCAAAGAAAAAAGATCCAGATGCAAGGCGCGCAAATCCTGAGGAATGAGGCGTACNNAATGACGAAGGATGCAACGCAACGCAGCAGATGGACTTTTTACGAAGCCGTCATTCTTGAATCCAATCGTGTACTTTCACTTATAAGTTTACAGACTCTTGGGAATGAATTTCAATCTCATCGGGGGTCGAGCCGATTGCTCTTGGCCAGAAAAAGAAGGAAAGCTTTCGACGGGGTTAGAAAGGGAAGGACAGCCGCCACTTGGTAATGCGGGCGGCTGCAGCGATTTGTTAGTTGCTAGATTACGGCCTGTTTCATCTTTTCAACCGCGTAGCAACCCAGAAGCCTCACAGTTTCTCAACCGTTCCTATATCAGCCAGTTTCATAAACTCATCCGGGATCGGAATCCTTTTGCCGCTTTCAAAGTCGTGGAAGAAGATGACCTGGTATCCCTCTGCCAACATCTGCCCGCTTGCCTTGTTGCTGAAACGGAAATCCAGTTTGACCCGCCCCTTTTCAATGTTGTAATCACCCACAGTCACGCGAATCTCCAGTCGATCGTACAGGAAGGCCGGAGTCTTATAGTGTAAATAGGTCTCGCCCACGAGGACCCGAAGCGGAGTCTCGAAGTGTTCAACCATCATACGTTCCCGTGCTGTACAAGCCCATTCGATGTAGGACTCGTCATAAGCAATCGACTGATCCGTTACATCACGGGGTCCCACCATGTGTTCGTAAATATAGCCCTTGACCATTTGAAACACCCCCTTTCCATGGCATCGGCATTAAAC
>JABAOH010170266.1_pt4 | contig 10190 bp, 14 predicted proteins | sample 7062181 | NCBI WGS metagenome assembly JABAOH01 (sample SAMN14538630, study PRJNA623070) | marine sediment metagenome | biome: marine biome [ENVO:00000428]; feature: marine pelagic biome [ENVO:01000023]; material: deep marine sediment [ENVO:00002113]; isolation source: pool of 5 deep marine... | reverse complement strand
TGGTCCGCTCCGGCCACATCCGCCTCGAGGCCAGGGAGGATTCGGTAAGGCCTCCCCATGCCGAACCATCCCGCGACGCTACCCCTGACACCATCCGCCCCGACTAGAATTCGGCAGCGGAACTTCTCCTCCTGCCCATTCGCCCTGACGTTTACAATGAGCTCGTCGTTAGCCCTCTCCACCCCCGTAGCCAGAGTGCCTAGGAAACAGGCCGCACCCTTCATCAACGCCCGCCGGACGACCTCGCGATCGAAGGCCGCGCGATCAACCACAACAGCCTCGGTCTCTCCGCCGTCCACCACTAGCTCGCGGCCGCTGGGCGAGTAGAACTCGCAGCCTCTGATTCGTTCGAGGATGGTACTCCTGCAGTCGACGATATCGAGCACCCTAGGAGTGAAGATGCCACCGCACTGGACAGGTTCACCGACCTCTCTGTGTTCTTCCACGATAGCGACGGACAGACCAGCGTCCGCCACGCGTTCAGCGACGTAACCTCCCACGGGGCCCGCACCGATGACTAAGACGTCGAAATTCTGAGACAAGGGGCCACTACCGCTCCATGAGAATCATAAGAAAGTTCTCCAGATGGGTTGCCAGCGCCGCGTTGTCGGTATACCCACAGGCGCTCAGGTCTGCAGATGCCAACAGTGCCCGCTCTCCGTCAGAGATGACGTCGGTGGCTATGAGTCCATGTTTTCTCACCACCTCTACACCCTGGGGCACTTTCTGAGTCGGTTCGGTAATCACGGTCACTGTCACCCCGCGCTTGAGCGCCGCGTCGAATCTCTTCGCGAGGGCCTCCCTGATATCCGCCATCGTGGGGGTAGCTATAATGAAGGTATTGGTGGCTGTGTCCATGAGTTCCGTTATTTTAGCCAGGACTCTCTGCTTCCCGGTAATTGTGAAGACTAGCTGGGGCTCCCCCTTCTCCATAAGAACTTCATGTATGAGCTGGAGGTTGTCGAAGACATCTGTCACCTTCTTCAGCACCTGGTCCCTCGCCTTTTTGGGAGGCTCGGGCTTGAATATCATGGGACGGCCCCTGGTGGATATCGCGTACCCCTTGGTGACGAGGGAGGAGAGCACCTTGTAGGCCGATGTTCTGGGTATCTTCGCCGTCTCGGCAATGGTGTCCGCGTTCCCGTAGCCGTGAGCGATGAGGGCGATGTAGGCCTTGGCCTCATAGCTGGAGAGTCCGAGGGACTGAAGTATGTTGGCGGCCTCTTTGTGATCCCTGTCGAGGTCGAAATCCCTAACGGGGCCCCCCAGAAGTCCCTCCATCGTCCTCCTATCTTCCGGGATTCGTAAAAGCCTTCCGCGTTCAGCTCCCCCACCGTTTGGCCAGGGAATGCTCTATTCCGAGATGATCCAGGATGCGAGCCACGACGAAGTCGACCATGTCCTCCACAGTCTTCGGTCGGTGGTAGAAGCCTGGCATTGCTGGGAGGATTGTCACCCCCAGACGGGATAGCCTGGTCATCTGTTCGAGGTGAGTCTCGTGCAGCGGCGTCTCCCGGGGCACCATTATGACCTTTCTTCCTTCCTTTAGCGCCACTGACGCTGTCCTGGTCGTCAGGTTGTCGGCTAACCCGGTTGCTACCTTAGCCATGGTATTCATGGAGCATGGGATGATCACCATGGCGTCGAACACGTAGCTGCCCGAGGCGAAGGGCGCATCGTAGCTATCATTGGAGTACGTGGCCGACGCGAGAGATGCAAAGTCCTCTGCGGTCAGGTCTGTCTCCACCTGGATCACGCTCTTGGCATCCTCCGAAATGATCAGTTGAACCTCCTCTTTCAGATGCGTCAACAGTCGATGTGCATACTGGACACCAGAGGCGCCGGTGACGGCCACGACAATCCTCATGATTGAGGGGCTATGCAGGGCCTCATTTATAGCTTGACAGCTTCATGAACGTCGATACCAGGCTATGTGAGCCAGACGTCTCTCTCCGAAACGTTTTATATCCTCGGACGTTTGTTTGCGTCAGTCCAATGACTACAGTCCACGACGTACCACCGCAGGACATCATCGACGCCGTCGCAGCGGACCTCAGGAAGGCAAAAGAGGCGACTCCCCCTGAGTGGGCCGCCTTCGTGAAAGCGGGGGTCCACAGAGAGAAGGCGCCGCTGAACACGGACTGGTGGTACACCCGTTTGGCCGCCGTACTCCGAAAGGTCTACGTGAAGGGTCCTCTGGGGACGGAACGGATTGCCGGGGAATACGGCGGACGGAGGGATCGGGGATCCGCCCCGTACCATCCCCGAAAGGGAAGCCGCTCCGTGATCCGAGAGTGTCTGAAGCAACTGGAGAACCTTGGGTACGTACAGAAGACGGAAAGAGGGGGCAGAGTGGTCACTGCTAAGGGCCAGGCTTACCTTGACAGCAAGGCCCATGAGATTATGACTCGCTTGGTGAAGGAAAGGCCTGATCTGGCGAAGTACGCGTGAGGACAGCCAATGGATGAGGAAGAGCTGGAGGCGATTCGCAGAAGGAAGCTCCAGGAGCTTCAGAGAGCCTCAGAACAGCGGGCCGCAGAAGAGGAGATGAACGCCCAGATGAGGGCGCAGCGTCAGGCCATCCTCCGGCAGATTCTCGCCCCGGAAGCGAGGGAACGCCTTGGCCGTATCACCCTCGCCTATCCCCAGCTGGCCCAAGACATCGAGAACCGTCTCATAGCCTTGGCCCAATCGGGGAAAATCAGCTCCGTCATAGACGACGCAACGCTCCGACAGATCCTGCGGGCCATCGTGCCGAAGAAGAGGGATATCAACATCGAGAGGAGATAGCGTTGACCCGCAACAAGCCCCACGCGATGAAACTCAGGCTACAGAGGGCTACCAAGGGCAATCGCCGGGTACCCGCCTGGGTGGTCATGAGGACCTCCCGGAGGTTCCTGCGCCATCCGAAGAGGACGCACTGGCGTCGCAGCAAGCTGGACAGGGGATGATCCATGGCCGAAGAGGAAGAACGTGTGGTCACGGTCCCGCTGGGAGAGTGCTGGAACCTGCCGAGGACGAAGCGCGTGCCTGGTGCCGTAAGACTTATCAAGGACTTCGTGACGAGACACATGCACGCCAAGGAAGAGGACGTATGGATAGACCCCAAGGTAAACGAGCTGCTCTGGTCCAGGGGGATTCAGAAGCCGCCTCGTCGGATCACCGTTCGCGTGATCAAGTTTGAGGACGAGCTTGTTGAGGTCTCGCTTCCCGAGACCTAGGTCGAGGCCGCATCCTGAGGAAAACGTTTTTAGCGTCCGATTCTCAATTTTCCAGCGTTGTTTCGCGCTCCCCAGAGTCCGCTACTGAGCAGGAGTGACACTCGAAGTGTTGAGGAAGCTCGACTTCGCCGGTAACCCCTATCTTGGCGTCTTCTGCGCTGCCAACAACTCCGTCATTGTCGCTTCGCCACACATTCCGACGAAGGCGCTGCGAATGGCGGAGGACTCGCTCGGGGTCGCGATCGTTAGGACGACCCTCGGCGGTTCCACTGTGGTGGGGAGCCTCATCGCCATGAACTCTCGAGGGGCACTAGTCACCAGGTTTGCTGAAGGTGATGAGGTGTCTCAGTTGCGTGAGGTGGATGTCTATAGACTTAATCATAGGCTCAACGCCGTGGGGAATAACGTCCTGGTAAACGACCGGGGCGGACTCTGCCACCCTGACTACGGACGAGAGGTCATTCGGGAGATGGAAGATGTCTTCGGCGTCCCTGTGGAGCGCGCTACCTTAGGTGGGATGAAGACCGTAGGCTCCGCCGCGGTGGTCAATAACAGAGGGGCCATCTGCCACCCGCACTCTCGCGAGCAGGAGCTGCGACTTGTCCAGGAGATGATGAAGGTAGTGCCGATGATAGCCACAGCGAACTACGGAACCCCCCAGTTGGGCGCCTGCGTTGTTGCCAACGACAGTGGTGCACTCATTGGCAATACTACGACGCCTATCGAGGTCGGTAGGATCGAGGAAGGCCTCCACTTATATTAGGGGGAGAAGACCCACACGGCAGGCTCTCCGGTCAAGTCACCCTCCTGGAAGCTGACGGCGTGACCCACCTTCATAACCCTTCTTTTCACCAATTCCAGGAAATCCTCTACCGGACTTATGGAGAGAGAGATTCCCCCGACACGATAATGCATGGGCACAGCGACCTTGGGGTTCAACGCCTCAATCCACTTCACTGCCTCGCTCGGCCCGATGGTGAAGACTCCCCCCACCGGTAGGAAGAGAAAGGAGACTCCCTGTTCCTTCTCGACCAGGTCCTTCGGCGGTAGGTCACCTGCGTCCCCTAAGTGTAGCATTGAACTCCCGTCCATGTCAACGCGGTAGCACCGCACCATGCCACGCTTCCGACCGCCAGAGGCATCGTGTGGTAGGAGGTATGTTCGAGCTTCCAATCCGCCAAGCTCGCCTTCGACGGGTTCATTTACGACCAGAGGGTCTCCGTGGACCGAACGCACGGCGTTATGATCGAAGTGGTCGTGGGAGACGAACACCGTGTCAGCGCTTACGACAGGGGCAGGGATGCCGATGGACCTGCCGTCGTGGGGGTCAAAAACGATGGTTCGCGAGCCCCGAACCTCGAAGCAGGAATGGCCATGCCAGATTATCTCCAGAATCCTCCCCGCCACCGGTAGGATAAGAGCGGTTAAATCCGTTTCGGAAACACAAGATAGGAAAGTAAAAATATCGCCCCTCCGATGAAACTAGAGGCATGAAGACCCTGATTCTGTGTGTCGACAGGGACAACGACATCGGGGTCAAAGCCGACGTTCAGGGGCCTGTTATAGGCCGCGAGGCGAATCTAGACGCCGCCATGAGCATGGGCCTGGCGGACCCCGAGGACGCAGATGTGAACACGATTCTCACCGCCGTCGCCATGTACGACGAGCTCGTGAAGGGAGGCATTGACGCCGAGGTCGCGACCATCGCCGGGGATCCGCACGTCGGCCGCCACTCGGATACTATCCTCAGCTCTCAACTCGACGAGGTCCTGGAGAGGGTGAAACCTGACAATACCTACCTCGTGAGTGATGGCGCCGAGGACGAGTACGTCTTTCCCATGATCGCATCCAGGGTCAAGATTAACCACGTGAAGCGTGTGTACGTCAAACAGAGCCCCAGCGTGGAGAGCGCCTTCTACCTGTTCGCCAAGGCCATAAGAGATCCGCGCGTTCGGCGCAGGATAGTTCTCCCGATTGCCATCTCCTTGGTGGCCCTGGCCCTGGTGCTGCTCTACAGCCCCAACTTTGCGCTGCCCGCAGTGTTGGGAGTACTGGGGGTTTACCTGCTCGTCAGGGCCTATGAGGACCTGCTCAGCCCGAGGAGAGCTGGAAGGAGGCTAGCTGGCTTCTATGGCTTGATAAAGACCTCCATAACTTCGGGAAGGATCTCAGTCTGGTTCGACCTCGTTGCCATCGTGATCTTCCTCGTGGCCATATTCATTGGGTGGGAGGCTGTGCGGGAGTCATCTGGTAGAATCCTGCAGGATGCTGTTGTGTTCCTATCGGCGAGCTTCTGGGTCTTTATCCTTGCCTTCCTACTCCTGGAGGGAGGAAGAGTTGCGGAGGCCTATTTCACGAGAGGGAAGATCGTCAGATCCTTCTTCTACGTCGTTCTTGCCTTCATCGTCTTGATGCTCCTCGTAGGTGCAGGACTCCAGGTCGTATCCGCATGGTTGAACCTCGCCGGGCCTCCTGGACAAACGCTGACCCTCATCTACATCGAGGTAGCCCTGGCAATTTCGATTGTTCTCGTAGCGGCCTTCTTGCACCGGTCGGAAGAGAGGGAGGTCAGCGCCCAGGACGCCTGGAGGCCCTGAGGGAAGTCATGGACTACCCCGAGTGGGAACCTCACTACGTGCAGATTCTCAAAGATTTCGGGTTCCGACAGGAGGAGGACGAGGCGTCCGCGCACCTTCTAATGGAGCTGCTTCCGGGTCCGAGGCCAAGCCTGGATAACCTAAGGCGTCTCCTCGAAGACCGTGTTGTGACGGTCTTGGGAAACGGACCCAATCTAACCACAGAGTTACCTGGCATGAGAGGCGTCGTCATAGCTGCAGACGAGGCCACTTCCGTGGCTCTGAAGATTGGGAAAGTACCCGACGTCGTCGTAACCGATTTAGACGGGGATGTGGAGGACATACTCGCTGCGAAGAAGCGGGGCGCATTGGTCATCATCCATGCCCACGGGGACAATCAGGACGCAGTGAGAAGGTGGGCTGCAAAGTTTCGAGGTTCTACCTTGGCAACCACACAATCTCGCCCTTTTGGGGAGGTTCACAACTTCGGCGGCTTCACAGATGGGGATCGAGCCGTGTTCATTGCTCACCATTTCGGGGCGAAGGAGATCAGATTGCTAGGCTTCAACTTCGACAGTCCCAACGAGAAGGACCAACAGAAAGGCGTGAAGCGTCGGAAGCTGGCGTGGGCTAAGAGGTTGATCCAGCTCCTTCAGAAGCGTTCTCTCATTTCCTTCCCATCATCCCCCAGCTGAGAATCGGTTTCCTAGCGGCGGATACCTCGTCCACCCGCCTCACGGCTGCGTCCCACGGCGCCCCCTTGAGGATCGTCTCCTCTTCGTTGACGATATCCGAAATGGCTTGGGCGAAGGCGTCAAGACCTTCCTTCGTCTCCGACTCAGTCGGTTCTATCATGAGCGCCTCCTCTACTAGGTTTGGGAAGTAAGTTGTTGGCGGGTGGAAGCCGTAGTCGATGAGCCTCTTTGCTAGATCTAGGGCTTTCAGCCCCCTCTTGCGAAGGGCCGAGGCGCTCGCCACGAACTCATGCTTCCTCAGGCCGCCAAAGGGGATCGGGAGGGTCTCTGCAACCCGAGCCCTGAGGTAATTGGAGTTGAGAACGGCCCTGTTGGTCGCCTCCTCGAGTCCATCGGCCCCCATCCTCCTGATGTATGCATAAGCCCTCAGGAGTACGCTGAAGTTTCCCCAGAACGCCCGGACCTTTCCTATGGTCTTTGGCCTCTGATAGTCGAGGAAATACTCCCTCCCATTGTGCGCTACCAGGGGCACGGGGAGATACTGCGTCATAACGCCCCTAGCCCCCAGCGGGCCCGCTCCTGGCCCTCCCCCACCGTGCGGAGTGGAGAAGGTCTTGTGGAGATTGAAGTGAACGATGTCGAACCGCATCACACCCGGATTGGTCCTCCCAAGGATGGCGTTCATGTTGGCACCATCGTAGTAGAGGAGGGCGGCATGTCGGTGGACGAGCTCCGCGATTTTTAGCACCTCCGACTCGAGAATCCCCAGGGTGTTGGGGTTGGTCAGCATGAATACGGCTGTCCGCCCACTGAGTGCTCGTCCAAGCGCCTCCAGATCGACGACTCCTTCCTTGGAGGCTACCTCGACGACGTCGTATCCTGCCATCGTCGCACTGGCGAAATTGGTGCCGTGGGCCGTGTCTGGAAGGATGACCTCAGTCCTCTCTTCCCCCAAGTCATTGAAGTGCGCTCGTGCCATTGTCAGCCCTGCGAACTCCCCCTGCGCCCCCGCCGCAGGCTGCAGGCTCACCTGGTCCATCCCCGAAATCCGCGCCAGGATCTCCTGCAGTTCATACATAATCTGAAGGGCTCCCTGCACCTGAGGCGTGTCCTGATGCGGGTGCAGCCTCCTGGCTTGAGGCAGGGACGCTAAGACCTCTGCGTACTTCGGGTTGTACTTCATGGTACAGGATCCCAGTGGATAGAATCCCGTGTCAGCGCCATAGCTCATCTGGGAAAGGCGTGTGAAGTGGCGCACGACCTGGAACTCCTCCAGGTTGGGTATGTTCAGGCTACCCCTCAGCATGACCTCGGGCACTAGCCCGTCCGGAACGTCTGAGGCCGCTTGCCTACTTGGTAGGTCGACCAGAAGCGGCTCACTGAAACTCGCCTGCCTCGACTTCATTGTAGCTCCCCCAGGGCCTGAGACAGTCGGTCAAAGTCGCGAGACGAGTGCCGGTCAGTTACGGCGAAAAGTGCTGACGAGCCTAGAGGTGGGAAGTGCTCGGTGAGATCCAGTCCACCCATGATGTCTTTCTCCGTCAGCTGCTTCTGGATCTCGTACCATGGGCGAGACGCGCGAATCGGGAACTCGTTGAAATAGTGTCCCGGGAAGATGGGAGCATCGAAACCATCCACACGATCTACAGCGGCCATCAGCTTCCGGGCACCCTTTATAAGGCGTGTCCCAAGGTGCCGCAACCCGGTACCCCCAAGGCTAGAGATGTAAACCGCCGCCGCGACAGCCAGGAGGGATTCGTTTGTGCATATGTTACTCATTGCTCGCTCCCTCCTGATGTGCTGCTCTCGGGTCTGGAGAGTCATGCAAAAGGCCCTCTTGCCCTCCGCGTCCTTCGTGAGGCCGATAACGCGCCCAGGCATCTTGCGGAGATACTCCTGACGGCAAGCGAAGATGCCGAGGGATGGCCCACCGAAGTTCATCCAGTTCCCAAGGGGCTGGCCTTCGCCGATGACGATGTCCGCACCAAACTCTCCCGGGGGTTTGAGAAGGCCCTGAGCTAGGGGGTTGACGCCGACCACGAGGACACAGTCCGGGAAGTCCTCCTTGATTCCTAGGATTCCTTCGTCAAGAAGGCCGAAGAAGTTCGGTTCCTCTACGTACATACCCCCTGTCTCACGCCCAGCGGCCGTCCGGAGGGCATGGTAATCGAGTAGACCGCTCTCGGAGTCGTAGGGTACCTCCTTTACGTGAAGGCCAGCCCCGGAAGTGTAGCTCCGTAAGACCGCGGCCTTCTCCCAGTGTAGAGCCCTGGGCACCAGGAACTCCTTTCTCCGGGTTATCCTGTAGGTCATTAGGGCCGCCTCGCCTAGGGCCGATGAACCGTCGTACATGGAGCTGTTGGCGGCGTCCATTCCAGTGAGTTCGCATATCAGGCTCTGATACTCGAAGAGGGCCTGCTGGAGGCCTTGGCTTATCTCTGCCTGATAGGGTGTGTAGGCCGTGTAGAACTCTGAGCGGGACGTGATGGCGTCTACGACAGACGGGACGTACATGTCGTAGTAACCCGCTCCCAGGAAGCTGAGCAGCTCCTCACCGCTACGATTGCGAGCCAAAGTCCGCTTGACACTCTCGACGACCTCAGCTTCTTCAGCACCCGGTGCGATGTCGAGGCCGTCGATCCTGATATCCTCTGGGATATCGGAGAAAAGGTCATCGACAGCTTTCAGCCCGAGGAACTCCAGCATCTCAGCCTCGTCAGGAGGCATGGCATCTCCAAATATGGGGGCTCAATAAATCCTTTGGCCGTCCCTTCAGGCCCTTTTGAGGAACCTTGTAGCGAGTTCCTTAGCGGCGTGGCCGCAAAGAAGGGCCTTGACGGAGCTCTGGTCCCGATATCGGACATCCGCGCAGGGGACACTGAGGAAACTGCGAACTGTCACGTCCTCTAGGTCCGTCCAGTGAAAACTGCGCACCCTGCCTTGTCGCGACCTTAGGGCGAACCCCTTCGAGAAGAAGCCGATCTCGCGGGGCCGGCTGCGACCCCTCGCGATGAGCGAAGTGGATATCGTCAAGATGATCACGCTAGCCGCCACCATGCTGGCTCGAGTGATGAACGCCGGCTCAAGGGTCAGAAAGGCCCCTAAAATGAGAAGGATCGCCGCGACGGCGATGAGTGGCATGGTGATGATGATCTCTTTGATGTACGGTGCATTCGATATCCATTCAATCCCAGTCTGGATCTCATCCTTGCCGCGAGCAGACACGATTTCGAGCTCCTAGCCACCAGACACGACGGAGACCACAGATATCCGGTCACCTTCATGAAGGACCTCATCGACCGGCAGAGGTGTATCGTCTCGCAGGATGAGGTGGGCCTCTGCGTTTAGGGCTAGAGCCTCCATGAGTCCGAAGCCGTTGGAGCCCTCCTCGAGTTCAACCTTACTTTCCTTGCCTGCGGGCAAAACTCGAACCAGGAGGCGCATAGAATCACTTAAAGTAGCGTGGCCTTATTAATCCCGGGAGTGCCGAGGTAGCCTAGCCAGGTCAAGGCGGTAGCCTCGAGAGCTACTGGTGCGCTGCACCTCGGGAGTTCGAAAAACCAATCGGAAATCTCCCCCTCGGCGCTTCGCCTCTTCACCGGCCTAGACAGCCCAGACGTAACCGATGACTGAGACGACGACGCCTGTGGCTATGGCCATGCCCACGACAAGCCAAGGAGGCACCTTGATAGCCTTCT
>JABAOH010112395.1_pt3 | contig 10192 bp, 10 predicted proteins | sample 7062181 | NCBI WGS metagenome assembly JABAOH01 (sample SAMN14538630, study PRJNA623070) | marine sediment metagenome | biome: marine biome [ENVO:00000428]; feature: marine pelagic biome [ENVO:01000023]; material: deep marine sediment [ENVO:00002113]; isolation source: pool of 5 deep marine... | reverse complement strand
AGATTTTTTAGAAGAGCTGGAAGAGGAACTGAAAAATGAAGAAGTTGAAGATACTAACTTAGTTAAAAAGGAGACAATTTTACAAAAAATTGCCAAGTTGAATATGGCAGAGAAACTCAAAACCGCTCTTCTTGGAAACAGCGAAGCACGTTCTATCTTAATTAGAGATCCAAACAAATTAATTTCCAATGCAGTACTTCGAAACCCAAGAATTACTGAAACGGAGATTGTGGTAATTTCACAGTCCAAGATTGTAAGTGATGAAATATTAAGACAAATATCTGAGACTAGAAAATGGTCAAAGCTATATCAGGTTAAATTATCATTGGTTAACAATCCTAAAACCCCACCACATATTTCCCTGAATTTCCTGAGGCACTTAAGGGAAGTAGATGTTAAAGCATTAATGTGGAATAAAAACCTTCCCGGAGTTGTTACGAATAGTGCAAGAAATTTATATAAAGATTCAAGAAGTAAGAAATAATTTTGTATGGACAACAACAAACACAAAATAATTTCAGAAATCCCAGAAATGTATATTGGAAAAAGAGCAGATTATTTTCTCTCAGAAATATTAACGGATTTTAGTCGTACACAAATTAAAAAGTTTATTGAAAACAAGTGTATTCTGATTAATGAACACTCATTTAAGCCTTCAAGATTGATTATTGGAAATGAAGTTATTGATATTAATATTCCTCCTCCAGAAAAATCAGAGCTAATACCTCAGAGAATGGATTTAGAGATTATATACGAGGATAAGGACTTGATAGCAATAAATAAACCCGCCGGTCTGGTCGTTCATCCTGGAGCAGGGATTAAACAAGGAACTTTGGTTAATGCACTATTATATATGTGTAAGGATCTGTCTGGTATTGGAGGTGAATTAAGACCTGGAATAGTACATAGGTTGGATAAAGAGACATCAGGAGTAATTGTTGCAGCCAAAAATGATTATTCACACAGAAATCTGGTTGATCAATTTAAAAACAGAGAAGTTCATAAAAAATATATAGCCATTGTAATTGGCGAGATAAATAAGCATAAAGGGACATTTAAATCTTTTATAGGCAGGCATAAAACTAATAGAATAAAGATGTCTTCAAGTTCATCTAATGGACGAGAAGCTGTTACAAACTGGGAAGTTTTAAAAAAATTTAAAAATTACACGTTAATAAGTGCTGAACCAAAAACAGGCAGAACACATCAAATCAGAGTTCATTTTTCTGCAAATGGGTTTCCAATATTAGGAGATAAATTATATTGCAGGAAGAATATTAATTTGCCGTACAATAAGCATTTAAGAAATATTATTAAAAGGCACGCGCTTCATGCATTGGAGCTGGAAATTAAGCACCCTAGAACTAATAAATTAATAAGGTTTAAGGCAGAGATGCCAAAAGATATTAAAGAAGTAATAAAATTGTTAGAAAAAGATAATAATGAATCAAATAAAATCTGAATTACTTAAAAATTTTGAAAATTTAACTCACTGTTTCCTTTATGATTTCCAACAAGAAGACTTAAAAAATATAACAAAAAGATATTTATTAAAAGATATTCTAACTTTAAATCAGATTCATAGTGATAATGTTATTTTGCTGGATGATTCGAAAGCTGATTTTAAAAATATTAAAGGGGACTCAATAGTTACAAAACAAAAGAATATTGGAATTGGAATTTTTACAGCAGATTGCGTTCCCATACTGATATATGAGGCAAATCATGAATATATTTCTGTTATTCATGCCGGATGGAGAGGAAGTTTTAGTGAAATAACAATTAAAACCTTAAAAAAGATGAATAACTTACTTGATTCTGATAAAAAGGATTATTTTGCGGTTATAGGTCCTGCTATAGGAAGATGCTGTTATGAAGTTGGAAATGATGTTGCTTCATTGTTCCTCTCAAGATTTAATTACTCAAATAAGTTTTTAAAAAAATCAGGAAACGGGAAATATTTATTGGATTTGGTTAAGTTTAATGAACTTCAATTAAGAAGCCTGGGAGTAACAAGAATAGAAATTTTGGATAACTGTACAAAGTGTAATGATTTTATGCCTTCTTACAGAAGGGATGGCAAGTATGCCGGGAGAATGTTAAGCTTTATTGGATTGCTTTAAAATTTAATTCTCTTTTTATTAGATTTTGTTAAAATAGTAAAAAATATTGGAGGCAGATTTAATGAAAATTATGTGTTGGTTGGATTCAGAAGATTATTGGTACCTTGATGGTTTAAGCAATAAAAATGAATCAATTAATGTTTATGGTTACAAGATGCATATCAGTGAGTCTGAAGATGATGCTAATGTTGTGAGAATAAAGGTAATTGAAATGCAATCAGCTAATATGTCCATAGGATTTGTAGTTCCTAATAATTTTAAAATTGAAGGTAATTTTGAAATAGGTTTTATTTGCCAGGAAAGACCTGATAAAGATATTCCTTTTACCTGCAAGCTATCAGATGAGGTAAAGAAAATAAATTATCCAGGTGATGAGATTCAAAAAATCGAATATGTTGGTTTTTCTTTAGAAAAGTTTTATGAAAACAAAGGTGCAAAGTTTTATCTTCATGATTTACGTCCACCTAAAAAAACTAATCAAGATCAGCCATAATAAGTTTCTAAAATAAATTTTAATTATTTTTTAATATTAGGAGAATTGTAAATTGTCTGACAATAAAATAGTTTTGGCCTATTCCGGTGGTTTGGATACATCAATTATTCTTAAGTGGCTTTCAAAAGAATATGATGCTGAAATAATTGCGTATGTTGCTGATCTTGGACAAGGCGAAGATTTAGAAGAGATCGAGAAGAAAGCTTATGATACCGGTGCGGTAAAAGTTTACATAGAGGACTTGAGAGAAGAATTTGTCAAAGATTATGTTTTCCCTGCTATTAAAGCAAATGCTATATATGAAGGTGTATATCTTTTGGGAACGTCTATTGCAAGGCCGCTAATTGCAAAAAGACAGATTGAGATAGCAGAGGAAGAAGGTGCCTTTGCAGTGTCTCATGGTGCCACAGGAAAAGGAAATGACCAGGTAAGGTTTGAACTGACTTTTTATGCATTGAATCCAAATATCAAAGTAATTGCTCCCTGGCGCGAGTGGGATTTAAAATCGAGGAATGATTTGTTAAATTTCGCAAAAGAAAATGGAATTGATGTTCCGGTGACAAAGGATAAACCCTATAGCTGCGATCGAAATTTACTCCACATAAGCTNNCCCGGAATCAGCCCCGGATAGTCCTACATATATTGAAATAGAGTTTGAAGCTGGTATTCCAATCAAAATTGACGGAAAAAAATATAGTGCTTTTGAAATATTGGATTTATTAAATAAAGTTGCCGGAGAAAATGGAATTGGCAGGGTAGACCTTGTGGAAAACAGGTTTGTTGGTATGAAATCAAGGGGGGTTTACGAAACCCCTGGAGGAACATTGCTTCATGTAGCCCATCGTGCTATGGAATCCATAACAATGGACAGGGAAGTAATGCATTTAAGGGATTCTTTAATTCCCAAAATCTCGGAACTTATATACTATGGTTTCTGGTTCTCTCCCGAGATGGAGATGCTAATGGCTGCTATTAACGATTCTCAAAAAGATGTTTCCGGAATTGTCAGATTAAAGCTTTATAAAGGGAATATAATAGTTTGTGGCAGAAAATCAGAAAAATCACTTTATAGTGAAAATCTGGCAACCTTCGAAGAAGAAGATATTTATAATCAAGCAGACGCTACAGGATTTATAAAACTTAATTCTCTTCGGTTATCCATGAGAAAACTTCTGGATAATAAAAACAAATAATCTTTATTAATTACATATCTAAATGAGAACGAGTGACTTTGATTATGATCTGCCTGATCATTTAATTGCCTATTATCCTGTAAAAGATCGAACACAATCCAGGTTGATAATTGTTGATAGAAATAAAAGGTCATTTACACATAAATATTTTTATGATCTCATAGAGTATCTAAATCCTGGCGATCTTTTATTACTTAATAATACAAAAGTTATTCCGGCAAGATTGATCGGATCATCAAAAAACAGAAAAAATATTGAAATTTTGCTTGTTAACAGAATCGATGATCTAAATTGGGAAATCCTTTTAAAAAAACCGAAAGATAAATTAATTGTTGATTTTGAAGGAGGGGTGTCCGGGGAAGTAAAGAAAAGCGAAGAAAACATATGGATAATAAAATTTAACAAACCCATAGACAGTATTATTTGGGATATAGGGCATATGCCCCTCCCCCCGTATATTGAAAGGAATGCCGAAGATGAGGATAAATTAACTTACCAGACAGTTTTTGCTGAAATTGAGGGTGCTATAGCTGCTCCAACCGCTGGTTTGCACATTAGTGAGGATTTTCTTGAAAAAATTTCAGAAAAAGGTGTAGAGATTCAATATATAACGCTTCATGTAGGCATTGGAACATTCAGACCTGTTAAAGGTGAATTTATAGAAGAGCATAAAATGCATTCGGAATATATGAATATTAATGATGAAGTATGTAAATCCATTAATAAAGCAAAAACTGAAGGAAGAAGAGTTGTTGCTGTTGGAACAACCGTTGTTAGAGCTGTTGAATCCGCTAATTCAATAAATAACATGATTAAACCTACATCCGGATCGACTAATTTATTTATTAAGCCACCTTATAAATTTAAATTTATTGATGCATTGATAACAAATTTTCATATGCCAAGGTCCACATTACTGATGCTGGTCTCGGCATTTGCTGATAAAGATCTTATTTTATCTGCATACAGGGAAGCAATAAACAAGAATTACCGTTTTTTGAGTTATGGTGATGCAATGTTTATTGTATAAATAAGGGCAATGGAAATAAGAATTGATAATCTCACCTATGGTGGAAAAGGAATCGGCACTGTTAACGGAAAGAAAATTTTTGTTAGGGGTGCTTTACCTGGGGACTATTTAAAAGTTCAGATAATAAAAGACAAGAAAAGTTTTTCCGAAGCGATTATAAATGAAATAATTTCTCCATCTAAAAACAGGATTGAAGCAGAATGCGGATATTTTGAGCGATGCGGTGGTTGTCACTGGCAGAATCTTGATTATAAGGTTCAACTGGAACAGAAAGAAGAGATATTGAAAGATTCTTTGGAAAGAATCGGAGGCTTTAAAAATTCAAAGATTGAAAAAATCGAGAAATCACCTAAGCAGTATGGATATAGAAAAAGATTATCATTGACCTGCTGGTATTATAAAGATGAACATAAAATTGGATATTATCAGGAAAACTCAAAAAATAGAATCAGCATAGAAGAGTGTCCGATTTCAGCTTCAGGTATAAACGAGGAAATAAATTATTTATCGAGTAAATTGAGTGAAATTTCAGTGAGGGATATTCTTCTGGATAGAATTATCCTGGCAGAAGGTGATTCAAAAGTTTGTGCCACTTTCTTTTCAGCATACCAACAAAATATTTCCAAGATCAAAGCTTTAATCAAGCATATAAATAGATCGGGAGAGAGAAATTACTGTGTTCAGAGTTCTGAAACAAATTCATTTGAGTTTACTTTGCTAAATTATAAACTTTATTCGGTTCCTTCAGTTTTTATTCAGGCTAACAGTGAGATAAATGAAAAGATAGTTATTGATATAATTGATGTGTTGAAATCTCTTAAGATTAATACAATGTTGGATCTTTATTGTGGAATTGGAAATTTTTCGTTACCCGCATCTGAATTTGTAGAGGAGTTAATTGGTGTTGATATCAATTCAAAAGCAATAGAACTTGCTAAAAGAAATCAAAAAATTAATAAAATTAAGAATATCAGATTTAACAAAGTTAGATCTGATCTGTTTTTAAAGGAATTAAAGACTGACAATTATGGATTTGATTTAATACTTATGGATCCTCCAAGAGAAGGTGCCAAGGATATAATCGCTTATATTATTGACTTGAACCCGAAATATGTGATGTATGTATCATGTAATCCAACAACTCTCGCTCGTGATTTAAAAATGCTTGAATCTGCAAATTATTCAATATCTAAAATTAAACCATATGATATGTTTCCCAACACATATCATATTGAAACATTGGTCTTATTGGAAAAAAATTAGTAACATATTCTATTTAATATAATATTATTTGTTATATTGATTTTATTCTTAATTAAGATGGAGGCTTTTAATCAATGTCTACTATAGTTACCGGCGCAACTGGCTTTATTGGCTCACATATTACAAGGAAGTTAGTACAGAGAGGCGAGAAAGTAAAAGTTTTAGTAAGAAAAACAAGCAATACTAAAAATATTGATAATCTTGATGTTGAAAAAGTTTATGGGGATGTTTTAGATATTGATTCACTTAGAACTGCTTTTAGCGGCTGCGACACATTGTATCACAGTGCCGGATATGTATCATTTAAAAAGGCTGATTATAAAAAAATGGAAGATATTAATGTGCAGGGATCAATAAATGTACTTTCTGCAGCAAGGGATGTAGGTATCTCTAAGGTTTTATTTACAAGCAGTGTGGCCGCTTTAGGGGTTGAAGAAGATAGATCACTGATTACAGAAAATACTACGTACAACTTGTATGGTGAGGGTATAGGCTATATGAATGTTAAATACCTTGCCGAGAAAGAAGCGCTAGAGTTTAACGACAAGGGGTTGCCGGTTGTAATTCTAAATCCATCTGTTGTGTTAGGTGAAGGGGATATTTACCTTTCGAGTTCGGGCTCTGTTTTGTGGTTTTGCAAAAAGAAATTTCCGGGTTATATGGATGGAACATTTAATGTTGTTGATGTAGAAGATGTTGCTGAAGGACATTTGCTTGCTGCTGAGAAAGGTAAACCAGGGGAAAAATACATACTGGCTAACAAGAATGTTTCTGTTAAAGAGTATTTTAACCTTCTGGAGGAAATTACAGGTGTTTCGGCCCCAAAAATTAAAATACCTTATATTTGCGCTTACTCTACAGCTGTGATCATGGAAAGGCTTTTAAAATTTTCATTTCCAAATTATTCTTCACTTGATTTAGATTCAATTAAATTATCTAAATATAATTGGCAGGTTGATAGTTCGAAAGCTATTAATGAGCTTGGATTCAAGCAAACACCAATTGAAGAAACAATTAGAAAAACCGTTGATTGGTTTAGAAACAACGGTTTCTTAAATTAAGATATTTTTACATATAACCTTTATTTATATAGAATCTAGTTATGCCGGGAAATACATTCGGAAGATTTTTTAGAATTACTACATGGGGTGAGTCCCACGGGTTTGCCTTAGGTGTGGTTGTTGATGGTTGTCCAGCGGGAATCGAACTTTCAGAAGAGGAAATTCAGTTTGAACTTGATCGAAGGCGCCCTGGTCAAAGTAAAATTACTACACAACGAAAAGAACCGGACAAAATAGAAATTCTCTCCGGCATGTTCGAAGGTAAAACCACAGGAACTCCAATATCGATGATTGTTAGAAATACAGATGCTATTTCAAAATCATACGAGGACATAAAAGATACCTACAGACCGGGACACGCTGATTATACTTACGATCAAAAATACGGTTTTAGAGATTATAGAGGGGGGGGCAGGTCCTCAAATCGCGAGACTGTTGGGAGAGTGGCTGCTGCTGCAATAGCAAAAAAAATACTAAATGATAAAGGAATTGTTACAACTGGCTATGTAAAACAAATTGGAGATATAAAAGCAGAAAAAATTGATTTAAATGAAATAGAGAAAAATGCTGTCAGATGTCCGGATAAAGATAAAGCAAAAGAAATGTATGAATTGATTGATAAAGTTAGGAAGGAAGGTGATTCCATCGGTGGTATAGTGGAAGTAACAACTTCTGGACTTCCTGCCGGCCTTGGAGACCCAGTGTTTAATAAACTGGATGCCGATCTTGCTGGAGCATTAATGAGCCTTGGTGGAATAAGGGGCTTTGAAGTAGGGATGGGATTTGCAGTTGCTGAGAAAAAGGGCTCTGAGGCTAATGACTTAATGTATAAAAAAGAAGATGGAACATTAGGATTTAAGACAAATAATGCCGGAGGCATGCTTGGCGGAATTTCAAATGGCGAGGATCTGATAGTTAGAATTGCCATAAAACCAACATCTTCTATTTCAAAATTGCAAAAAACCGTTGATAAAGAAGGTAATCCGAAAGACCTTAAAGTTAAAGGTAGACACGATCCATGCTTATGTCCCAGGGCTGTTCCAATTGCTGAGGCTATGGTTAATCTTGTTTTAGTGGATCATTTGTTGATCTCAAGTCTTTCTAGTATTGATTAATTCTTATTATTTTAAGCTAAATTTAAATGAATTTTAACAGACTATTAATAACCGGAGCCACCGGTTTTATTGGCAGACATTTGATTACAAAGCTGTCTTTAAGAAAATTAATTCCGAATATCAGAATATTAGTTAGAGAGAGTTCAAATAAAAAACTTATTAGTGAATATGAAAAACTTATTCCCGGACTGGAAGTTGTAATTGGGAATCTAGGTAATAAAGAAAGTCTGGACGAAGCTCTTAAAGACTGTGATTGTCTAATAAATTTAGCTGCATGTGTCACATATAAGAATATTCCTGATCTATACAAAATAAATGTTCTTGGTGTAGAAAAATTATGTAAGTCAGCCATAAAATATGAACTAAAAAGATTTATTCAAATTAGTTCTACTGCATCCCTGGGGTATTCAAGAGATATAAACGATATTTTAGATGAAAATGCAGAATTTGGTTTAGTTGGCAAAGGCTACAATTATGCTGAGTCAAAATATTTGGGCGATAAAAAAGTGCTCGAATATTATAAAAAAGAAGGTTTGCAGGGGATAATTTGTTTGCCATCTGAAGTGTATGGTGAGTATGGTTGGGAAACGGCAAAAAACCTTGTTGATTTTTTAAAATTCCCTGTCTGCTGGGATGGCGGGACTTCCGTTGTTTATGTTAAAGATGTTGCAGATGGAATAATTAAAGCATTATTTAACGGAGTAGCCGGTGAAAAATATATCTTAGGATCTGAAAACTTAACAATTTACCAAATTGTTGAATATGTTCTTCGTTTTTGTGATCAGAATAAAAAAACAACAAAAATCCCCAATTTCATTGTTAATTATCCTATAAATTTTATATCAAATATTCAGTTTAAACTGGGATTAGAGCCATTGTTTGACCCGGATGTTATAAAGTATGCTACAAAGTATTGGTTTGTAGATTCTACTAAAGCACGTGAAAGTTTAAATTTTAAACCTTCAAGTAATCAAATTATTTTTTCCAAAACTATTAATTGGCTTAAAGAAAACAATTTAATTTAAATAGCATTATAATTATAAGGTTAAACAATATAGTTGAAAAAACTTATATTTTTTTATAGAATCTATATAGGGAATATTAAGTTTTGGAGGATGGTTACGATGAATATTTTTAGAAATTTCTTAACAATTGTTTTTCTTCTTTTATTTTCTATAGATTGTTTTGCCGAACAAGATTTACAATCTCAAGTAGAAATGCTCAAAAAACAGATTGAAAGCATACAAAAAAGTAACCAAGAGACTATAGAAAGGCTACAACGTGAAAGTAACGAACAGATAAATAGCCTTAAGGTCAGAATTAATGAATTAGAAAAGCAAAGTCAGCAAGTAGAAGTTAAAGAAGAAAGCGGCATAAAAGATTCTATTAATAAATTTACTAGTCTTAAAAAAGATTCAAAGGGTTATGATTTAATTGATGTAACATACAGTAAGGATCTTCCCTCGTATTTTAGAACAAGAGCAAGATATATTAATGATGGAACTTTTTTAGGGGCTTCAGATTCAGATGATGAAATATTCTTTGTTGATTCTAGATTTATGTTTTCCCCAAAATTAAATATTGGTGAAAATCTTTCTGTTAGAGCTCAATTTGATATATTTAAAAATGTAATTTGGGGAGGATTTGGTGATGAAGTAGTTTCAGATGTAACATTTGAAGCCCCAACACCCAATGATTCATTTAGAGGAGCACTTCTTAGAGATTCGATTAATACACTTTCTGGTGATGTAATTTCAACTACAGAAAATGTTGATTTAGTTGATATAAGATCACTTTATTTTGTGGGTAGGGTACCTTATGGGGAATTCTGGGTAGGTAGATTTCCTTTTGATTGGGGCCTAGGAATTTTTAACAACGCAGGGTCATTACCTGATCAGGACTTAGGAAGCTTAG
>JABAOH010008670.1_pt1 | contig 10192 bp, 11 predicted proteins | sample 7062181 | NCBI WGS metagenome assembly JABAOH01 (sample SAMN14538630, study PRJNA623070) | marine sediment metagenome | biome: marine biome [ENVO:00000428]; feature: marine pelagic biome [ENVO:01000023]; material: deep marine sediment [ENVO:00002113]; isolation source: pool of 5 deep marine... | reverse complement strand
CAGAGACCTCAAGAGCACAAGCAGACGCCATGCTTAAACAAGCTGAAGCAGCCATGAAAACAGCTGAGGCTATCGTAAACCAGTCCTACGCTTGGATACTGTTCGGCCTCGGCTTCGTGTTCATAGGTGTCGCAACAATAGTGTAGTAGAAAACCGAAAGTTGGCTAAGCGCCAGCCCTACCTCCTTTTTTATTTTCTCGGTGCAGATCCAGTGTTAACGAGCCTGATCTACTCTCCAATGGAAATCTCATGGAGAAACCTTGAGGCTTCACCCGCGCATACGAGGCTGCTCGAGAGCCTTTCAAGACTCTGTAGCGTATTGTTCATCGGTGTGACTTGAAAGAGTCAAGCCCGCGAAGTTAAATACACTTCCTTAGAGTCTCTATAGGGAAAACCAAGGAGACCGACTTCCAATGTCAGCTCTAGATGTGGAATTTGAGATTCCTTCATGGGAAGAGATCTATGAACTGCTTCTAGAACTCGCTGACCAAATTCGTGAGGATGGCTTCGAAACAGATGTCGTTGTGGGCGTATCTCGTGGGGGGTGGCCGCCAGCCCGAGTCATGTCTGACCTACTGGAGAAACCTCAACTTGTCAACGTTGCAACGGAATTCTACCTCGGCGTCGCCGAGACCAAGGGTGAGCCAGTGATTACGCAGCCTGTTTCAGCCTCTGTGAAAGGAAAGAAAGTTCTCGTGGTGGACGACATCGCTGACACGGGCAAAAGTCTGAAACTGATACAAGCCCATCTGAAGGAAAGGGGAGCGACGGAAATCAGAGTTGCCGCCATTTACTACAAGCCGTGGAGCATCGTGGTTCCAGACTACTATCAAAAGGACACAACCTCATGGGTCATCTTTCCGTGGGAGAGGAAAGAAACCATTCGCAAGATTCTCGAAAAATACGAATGCGAAGGAAAACCTGTGAAGGAAGCCGTGAAAAAACTAGTCCGTTCTGGACTTGACCGGAACCTAGTGAAACGGTTTATACGCGAAGTATCCGGGGAGGACTCTTGATAGACGAAATCGAGGAGTTCAACAAGTACATAGCGATCGAAGGTTACAGAGACGTCAAGATCGACGATCCTGAGGAGTTCCTCAACAGCGTTCGAAGAAAGACCAAACCCGCCGAAGTCCAGTTCTTTAACGCCAGACTGGTGGCAAGCAAAGATCATCTCTACTTCTCTGCCCTAAACGCATTGACAGCCTTCAAAAGCGGAGTGAACCGCTCACGAAGCCTAGCCGTCGAAACGCTTCTCTACGCTTCCGCTCAACGCCAAATCAAGAATGCAGTCAGCATGATCGGGATAAGCCCCACTTCCACCGAGGTCGCTGTCCTCATCGTCGCTAAGACAAGGCAACAAGCAGACACCACTGTGAAGGCAGTCTCAGAGCTAATACCAGGTCAGCGGGATGAGCGGGTTTTGGAGTTGACTGCGGAGAAGTTCGCAGATCTTCAGGAGCTTTTTGGAATCTCCGACACGGAACTCGAATCCAAGTTGGCAACAAAAGGTCTCAAGAAGGAAGCGCTAGTTGACTTGGTAATCGAACAGGTAGCTTTGTTGACCACTGAGCATTAAGCTTCACCGGTCAAGAAACGAGGACTTCAGTCGGTCGCATGATGAAAAGTTGAGAAAATTCACAATGCTTTTCTCAATCGCAGGGGAAAGCAAATCCTAAACATCCAATCTTTCCTTACGTATCGATAGAATGTCGGTAGGTTGTATGACAGATACTCCTGTCCGCTCGCCAATAACTTCCACAAGAACGATTCTGTTTGGATCCTCTAGGCTGACTTCTCTGTCTATGTTCGCAGCAGCAGCTTGAATGATTTCGCTAGAAGAGATTCCACTGAATCGCTTCTCAACGGTCACGCGAAAGGTTTCATCTGCTCTAATCTTCGAGGCAAGCTCAGTGGCCACTTCTTGGATCTCCTCCAGATCAGTTTGCACCACTCGATCAATGGGAATGATTCTTAGGGAATACCTGAACTCCTCAGGTTGATCCCGAAGCGTGCCCCGAAACTCCGCAATGACATCGAAGGGGTCTAGGGCGGTTCGAGCTACTATCAGCCCTTTTACGGCTGTTTTCTCAATTTCTGCTGCTGTGTCACCGATTTCGCCGAGTAGATACCAGATCTCGGAGCAAGCATCCTCTTCGTTGCCCCGCGCGGTTGTAACTATCAGGTTGAAATCTCTCAGCATGCGCTCATCCACTAGACAATCTCGCGGTCATTCTTAAAAGACTACATCGATGCAGCGACCATTCGCACGCCTTGGAAAGGCCGCCTTGCCGAATCGCCACCGTGGGAATTGTTAATAAAGGAGAGACGGAGAGCACTGCATTAAACAGGGTGCACCGAGTGATCGAGCTCCTCCTGAACCTACTAGTTCTCGCTATCTCGTTGATTGTCCTAGCGTCAGCCAGCCATTTCACCATAGAATCGGTGGAGAAACTAATCGAGTCTACAGGCTTAAGCGAAGTCTCCGCTGGATTCATGATTCTGGCTGTATTAACCTCAACACCAGAGATGATTGTAGCTCTCTTTTCAGTTCTACAAGGAGCCGCAGGCATCAGCATAGGAGACATACTTGGGTCAAATATGTTCAACATAGGAGCCGTTCTTGGCATACTGGGCATGCTTGGCTTCCTCAAAGTGTGCTGTACAGACTTACTCGTAGAACTAACGGACATACTCTTCTTAACATCCCTAATCCCACTACTCCTTGTCATATTCACCTATACACCCTTGAAAAGCTTCACAGCCTTCAGCCCCATAATAGGCCTCATTCTTCTCGCAACCTTCGCAATCAACACGTGCCTAATCGTCAGAAGGAGGACCCCAGCAGTCGCCTCAGATAGGCCTGCCGCGGCAGGACAGGAAAATCTGAAAAAAGTTGTCGCACGCCTCCTCCTAAGCGTCGCTGGTGTGGTGCTCGCGGCGCGGTTCGTGGTTTCATCTGGCGTCGCTATCGCGGGGATTCTAGGTGCTCCGCCGATCTTGATAGGAGCAAAAGTGGTTGCGATAGGGACTTCGCTGCCAGAACTCACTACATGTCTTGTAGCTGTCAGACGCGGACGTGTCCAGCTGGCGATTGGGGATCTCATTGGATCTAACCTCACGAATCTAACGCTTGTGCTGGGACTCGTCCTACTCGCTTCCCCATTCGCAGTGGACATGATGATATTCGTAGAAATTCTCCCCTTTCTGCTGATCACAACCATCATTTTCTGGCGTTTTCTCACAAGAGGAGGCGTATCACAGGTGGGCGGCATAGTTCTCATAATGACGTATATCCTGTTTCAATCCGTCATTTGAACAAGAACGTATGCTGGATGCTCAACGGTTCACGAAGTCACTCTTGCGAGAGAACCTCGGTGATCTCTCTGAGACTTATCGGCCCCTTGCGTAGAATCCTGAGTCTCGGAGCTGTCAGGTCAATCACTGTGGATGAGATTCCTAGAGCTGCTAATCCACCATTCAATATCAAGTCCACCTCGCTCCCGATCTGTTTCGAGGCTTCTTGAGCTGTGAGGGCCGGCTTCTGACCAGTTTTGTTGGCACTAGTACCGGTGAGGACACCATCTGATAAGCGTATCAGTTCAAGTGCTACGTCATGTCCTGGCACTCTGACTCCAACAGAATTCAATCTGCAGGTGACCAGGTCAGGGAGAATTGGCTTCTTTGGAACCACAATCGTCAATGGACCCGGCCAGAACGTATCTGCAATTCTTCTGGCTTTCTCCGAGAGAGAAGCTATTCTCTCAACCGCTTCGAGGTCAGATGCCAATATAGGTAGTGGCTTCTTTCGTTCACTCTTCACATCAAAAACCCGCTTTATTGCGTCTGCGTTGAACGGATCGCAGCCGAGCCCGTAAACCGTGTCAGTCGGATATACGATAAGCCCGCCGTCCTTCACTTTTCGAGATGCGGCCAAGATGTTGGCAGATGTTGCGGTCAGAATTGATGAACCCATTTCATCGTCTCCGCAGTTACTCCACAGCCGCTTTTCAGTAGTCCTAGAGCGGGTTCATCCCCCTTATGAAGGCTTTGTCGCTGTCAAGGATCCACCTTGCCGATTTAGTCACTAGAAGCAGCGGGAATGCTTCATCCTTCCTGTCACGCCACCCACTGGTCGAACACCACCTTATTGTGTCTATCACGCAAAACATAAAAACGAAAAAGCTCAAATCCAAACGACAACAAACTACTAGCGGGAGAAAAAAAATGGCTATCTACATTCTGCTCTCTACCCTTACTGACGAGGGATGGAAGACCGTAAAATCGAAGCCCGAAAGAATCAAGGAAGTGAACAAGGAAATCGAAGCCTTCGGAGCCAAGGTGATCTACCAATATGCTACTCTAGGCCCCTTCGACTTCGTCAACGTCGTTGAAGCCCCAGACAACAAGACAATCGCCCGAGTCTCCGTGGAACTTGGCTCACGAGGTACAGTCAAAATCAAGAGCCTTCCAGCAATCCCGATAGAAGAATTCATAGCCACAATGAAGAAGAAATAAACGCGCTTCCTCCCTTTTTTTCTCAGTCATTCATACACTAGCAGGATCACAGAAGCCTAGATGTGAGCCTTGTTGCTTCCCAAGCTCTTGTCCAGAGAATTTTACGAAAGACCACCCGAGATTGTGGCAGAAAGGCTTCTGGGCAAGAGACTCGGCAGAAAACTAGGAGAAACCCTCCTAGAAGGTATAATTGTGGAGACGGAGGCCTATTTCGGTTTGAATGACCCAGCCTCGCGTGCCTATCACGGTCGAAAAAACTACAATAGCGCGATGTGGGAACGGCCAGGAATCGCCTTCATCTACAACGTCCACAACAACTGGATGTTCAATGTAGTCGCACACAGGTCCAATCAGATAGGCGCCGTCCTCATAAGAGCCCTCGAGCCAACGAAGGGCGTAGCGGTGATGAAGCGAAACAGACCAGTCAGGAACACATTCGACTTAACGAACGGTCCTGGAAAACTTACAAAATCTCTCGGAATTGACAAGAAGCTAAACGGCATTTCCATTGTTTCACGGAAAAGCGAAATCTTCATCACAGACACCAACGCGAAATTCGAAACTAGCAGTTCCCACAGAATCGGAGTGAGAAAAGATCTGGAGAAGAAGCTGAGGTTCTTCATCAAAGGAAACAAGTATGTATCACGATAGTAGTTCGGAAAAGCGAGTATGGGAATCAACACGAGAGACACAGAGCCCAATATTGAATGCGGACCGGGCGAACATGTACATTCACATGCTCATCACTGTAATTATCAATCCGAGGGACTCGACGCGTTATCATTTCAGCCCGGAAAGGTTTAAATATGACGCGCGTCATAGAGCATCTGGAAGGCTCTCACAACATTATCAGCCCGAAACTGTTGAGGCGAATCTTCCCTCTGAAATCCATTCAAGCCTTTTCCCATTCTGTTTCTAAGGAGCCTCAACAGCGGGAAACAATCTCTTACACGACAAAACCTGCGAGGCGCCCATTTCCAACTAGTGCCGCGAATCCCTACAAGCTATACGTCTTCGCTTTTCCTCTTGGTGATATATAGAATCTCTGGGTGGATTGCATATCCCATCTTCCGAAAGAGTCCAACAGACTGTTTGTTTGGAGTCTCAACAAGAGCTGCGAAGATTGCTGCTCCATGTTTCTCCAAGGCTTCCTCAACATGGCTGATCAGTTGTTCGGCGATCCCTAGTCGTCTGTAAGCGGGATCCACGGCCAAACGGTTGATCCAGCCCTTTGATCTGCCATCGTAACTCCCAACAACGACACCCACAAGCCTTTCTTCGTGAAAGGCCCCTATGAAAAAATCGGGGGAAGCCTCCATCTGCTGTGCGACCATCTGCTTGCGCTCTCTTCCCCGCGGTTTGAAAGGTAAATCGGCGCGCTTCCACAGTTCAACCATCGAATCATAGTCTTCGATCACGAGCGCTCGGATGTCTATCCGTTCGATGACGTCACCGATCATGATTAGCAACCAGCGTAAAATCTGAATTTACCATGTTAGATCTCATCCGGACTATTGAAATTTGCCTGTCGAAAATGCGTCAAGAAACGATCCCGAGATCTTCTTTCGGAGGGTCAGCGCAGGTTAGTCGAACCGTCACAGCAAACGCTCCAACCGTCGCCTTACATCATCCCAGACCGGACAGTGTGAACTTAAGTATTTAATCGTTTTGACCTAGCGACGCAGAACTTAAATCCGCAAGCTCAGCATTGTAACCTTTCCCGCTCAGGTTGGCTGGTGAATTTATGGAAAGGCCGCTAGTCGTCGTCCACGGTGGTGCCGGAACTTGGAGGAAAGAAAGAAGAAGCCCTGGTCTAGTAGGCGTGAAAGAGGCTGCAACGATCGGCTACGACATTCTCAAGAAGGATGGAACGGCCCTCGACGCGGTCGAAAGATCAGTCATGTACATGGAAGATAACAGCGTCTTCAATGCAGGACTCGGTTCTGCTTTGGCAATCGATAGGCGTGTAGAAATGGAGGCTTCCATTATGGACGGACGCACCCTAAACGCAGGAGCCACAAGCCTCCTAAGTGATGTTAAAAATCCTGTCCGCTTGGCAAGAATGATCATGGAAAACACTGACCACGTCTTTGTTGCGGGGAAAGGAGCTGAGAAGCTGGCTGATCTGTTCGAGGTAGAGAGAGCTGATCCAGTGACAGCGCTTAGGTCACAATATTGGCGGGAGTTCAGGAAGAAAATCGTTAAAGGTGAATGGAGTTACCTTCCAAGGCTGCAAAGACTCATCGCCTTGCACCCCGAACTCTTAGAGCCCGGGACAGTAGGCGCCGTGGCTCTTGACAAAGGCGGGAATGTGGCTGCCGCGACGTCCACTGGAGGGTTCTCGCTCAAACTCCGCGGAAGAATCGGGGATTCCCCGCTCATTGGATGTGGAACTTATGCAGACAACGAGACAGGGGCCTGTTCCACGACTGGTCTGGGAGAAGTAGCGATCAAGCTCGTTTTGGCAAAGGCTGCTTGCGATTTCATTGGCAAAGGTGAATCGGCGCAGGGGGCCGCTGAAAGCGCAATTCGGCTTGTCAACAATAGAATGAACGGCGCTTTCATGGGCTTGATCTTGATTGACAGATCTGGCAGAGTAGGTGCCGTGCACAATTCTCCAAACATGTGCTGGGCCTACATGACCAAGGAGCTAAGTCAACCCAAGGCTGCGATGACAGCAACAATCGTAAAAGGAAACGCCTAGGCCTTCTTGCTCCTTTTTTCAGAGACCTTCGTCATCTGACATATGAAAAGGCTTAAGAAAGAATCTATGGAGTTGACTACGGTCACTAAGAGCTGCACACATATCAAAGGAGGTGAAAATTCTTGGAGGAAGAAGAAGAGGAGTGGGAAGAGGAAGAAGAATGGGAAGAAGAGGAATGGTAACACCACGTATACGCCTTCAGTTTAGGTATCGCAGCGTTTGATCTTATTGCTGAATTTTGTCGACGACAGACCCCAAGTTTATTATTCCTCCTTTCAATCTTCTTGTGAAACTCACCAAGCCTACGGAGACTAGACATGGTCAGAGTCGCCGTCCTAGATGAAGATCGCTGCAAACCCAAGCGTTGTGGCAGAATGTGCTATCGATTCTGCCCCCCTGTGAGAAGCAACATAGAAGCCATACGATTTGAAGACGATAGACCACTGATCGTGGAGTCCCTCTGCGTAGGATGTGGAATCTGCGTCAAAAAGTGCCCTTTTGGAGCCCTATCCATCGTCAATCTTCCTGACGAGCTTGAGGAGGAATGCAGCCACAGGTTCGGTCCCAACGCGTTCAAACTTTTCCGTCTCCCAATGCCCTCTTCAGGAGTCGTTCTGGGGCTTCTGGGTCAAAACGGAATCGGAAAAACCACTGCACTCAACGTTCTCTCTGGAGAAATCAAGCTGAACCTCGGTGACTACGAGGAGCCCCCCAGTTGGCAAGAAACCATCCAACATTTCCGAGGGTCGACCTTGCAAGACTATTTCCAGAAATTGAGTGAGCGGGCGCTAAAGATTGTGCACAAGCCGCAATACGTGGACAGAATTCCCCGTGTAGTCTCGGGCAAGGTCAGAGATCTTCTAGAGAAGGTTGATGAGCGTGGCAAGCTGAAGTCACTGACTGAGAAACTTCAGCTCAAAGCCATTTGGGATCGGGATCTAGATGTTTTGAGCGGCGGCGAGCTCCAGACGGTTGCAATCGCTGCAACGATTTGCCGAGAGGCTGACGTTTATCTTCTTGACGAGCCATCTAGCTACTTAGATGTGAAACAACGTCTTCAGGCAGCTAGAGCCATACGGACGCTTAGAAAAGACGAGAAAACGGTGATTGTCGCTGAGCATGATTTGGCAATTCTCGACTATCTCTCAGACAGGATCTGTATTTTCTACGGCACGCCAGGAGTATACGGCATCGTTTCTCACGTTCATGGAGTGAGAGTCGGCATAAACATCTATCTACAGGGCTTTCTCCCAGATGAAAACATTCGCTTCCGGGATGAGCCAATACTTTTCCACGTAAAGCCACCTACAGCAGGTTTTGGTGCTGGTGAGACCCTTGTGAGGTGGGATAGCATGAAGAAATCCTTCAAGGATTTTGTCTTCTCAGCGGTGCCCGGAGAGGCAAGGCAAAGGGAGGTCATTGGAGTCTTGGGACCCAATGGGATTGGGAAGACCACTTTCGTGAAACTTCTCGTCGGAGTTGAAAAACCTGACGCCGGAGCCCCGTCGACACAAGAGATGCTAACTGTAAGCTACAAACCTCAATACATTTCCGCCGAATACGAAGGCACAGTTGAAGAATTATTGAAAGACGTAGCTGGAGAAGAGTTTGCCTCCAGCTGGTACAAAAGTCAGATTCTCCACCCCCTCAACGTGCCCCCACTTCTCGACCGTGATGTAGACGAACTCAGCGGCGGCGAACTCCAGAAAGTCGCCATAGTTGCGTGTCTCTCTCGAAAAGCCGAACTATATCTCTTAGATGAGCCTAGCGCCTACTTGGATGTTGAGGAGCGATTGTCCATGGCGCGGACTATCCGGCGACTCGTAGAGAATCGCAACGTGACCGCCTTTGTGGTCGAACACGACGTAGTTGCTCAAGACTTCTTGGCGGATAGGCTCATGATTTTCAGCGGTGAACCCGGAGTTTTCGGAATCGCTAATCCGCCTACTAGCCTCAGAAGAGGGATGAACAGATTCTTGAAGGACATGGAGATCACCTTTAGACGGGACCCCGCAACGCAGCGGCCGCGGGTGAACAAGGAAGACTCCAAACTCGATAGACGTCAGAAGAAGATAGGAGAATACTACTACGTTCCGTCACGAGAAAAAGAAGGCTAGTACACAGATCTCGCACACGAAACACTAAAAGCCCGTGACCAACACATCAAACTTCACTCACAGAAGGAGAAGATCATTGACAGAAGTTCAACTCCCCATCATCCTAATCAACTTCAAAACCTATCCTGAAGCGACTGGAAAAAAGGCGATCAGACTCGCTAAGATCATGGAAAAAGCAAGCCGTGAAACAGAAACGTGCATATGTGCAGCTCCGCAATTTGCAGATATAGCGCCCATAGCAGATCGTGTATCTCTCCCAGTGTTCGCACAACACATTGATCCGATGCAGCCTGGCAGCTTCACCGGTCACATCCTCGCCGAGTCGATAAAAGAAGCCGGAGCAGTCGGAACCCTTGTAAACCACTCAGAAAGACGACTACGACTTGCTGACATCGACGCGATTATCGAGAGAGCCAAGGCAGCTGAACTGATCTCCGTAGTCTGCAGCAACAACGCGGCTGTAAGCACGGCCGCAGCTGCTCTAAGACCGGACATGATCGCCATAGAGCCGCCTGAACTCATCGGGACTGGAATCCCGGTCTCGAAGGCGAAGCCAGAGGTCATCACAGACACGGTCAAGCTCGTCAAGCGGGTGAATACCGACGTGATTATCCTCTGTGGAGCGGGAATAACAAAAGGCGAAGATGTAGCTGCTGCTCTCAAATTGGGTACTGGTGGAGTTCTGGTTGCGAGTGGTGTTGTGAAGGCAAAGGACCCATACAAAGTGCTAGTGGACTTTGCCGAAGCCCTGACTGAGGCTAAGGTGAAGAGTGATTGAAGGTTGAGTTCGAGTGCGCCACTTGCGTTTTCCACAGGGGTTACGAGGAAATCCTAGAAGCAACCAATGACCCCG
>JABAOH010175468.1_pt1 | contig 10193 bp, 9 predicted proteins | sample 7062181 | NCBI WGS metagenome assembly JABAOH01 (sample SAMN14538630, study PRJNA623070) | marine sediment metagenome | biome: marine biome [ENVO:00000428]; feature: marine pelagic biome [ENVO:01000023]; material: deep marine sediment [ENVO:00002113]; isolation source: pool of 5 deep marine... | reverse complement strand
TCGGCGCCATGCTGGCGATTGGTGCCGTCGTTATTGCGTCACTCGGCAATATGCTGGCGATCGCCAATACGGCCAGGGAGTTGCCTGTCACCGCGGTCAACGCACACGCGATGGCGTGGGGTGCAATCAGTTCGCTGGTCATTGCCAGCTTAATGGGTCAATCGGTCAACTTCTCGTATGAGCCGGCATATGTTATTTCTTTAATTTACCTCGCCATCTTCGGGTCGGCGATTGCATTCGGCGCCTACCTCGCGTTGCTGAGACTAATCGGATCTGCACGCGCTGCGTATACTTCGGTATTATTTCCGATAGTCGCGCTGCTGATCTCGACACTGTTCGAAGATTATCGGTGGACGATCCCGGGATTCGTCGGGGTGGTATTAATTGTCGCCGGTAACTGGCTCGCGCTAACAAAAATAAACGGGAANNACCGTCCGGACGACGGGACTGGATTTCGCGATCAAAGCGCTCATCGCAATCGTCATTTTCTACGTTGGCCGGATCGTTGCGCGAGTGGTGACCAAAGGCCTGCGCAACCTGCTGCAGTCCCAGGAAGTCGACAAGATCCTGGAATCTTTTGTCTGCAATCTCGTCTACTGGGCACTGATGACATTCGTGATCATCGCGGCAATCAACCAGATTGGCGTGCAGACGACCTCGCTGATCGCGGTCATGGGCGCGGCTGGCCTCGCCATCGGCCTGGCGTTGCAGGGTTCACTCGCGAATTTCGCCGCCGGCGTATTGATTGTCATGTTCCGGCCGTATCGCGTCGGCGACTTTGTCGAGGCAGCCGGCATATCGGGCGTCGTACTGCAGGTGCAGATCCTGACGACGATCCTGAAAACCGGTGACAACAAGCAAATCGTCGTGCCGAACGGCCAGATCATGGGCAGCATCATTACCAATTATTCGGCCAACGATACCAGGCGGGTCGACATGACGGTCGGTGTCAGTTATGACGATGACATCGACAAGGTGCGGAGCACGATCAAGGAGCTGGTCGACGCCGACGAGCGCATATTAAAGGATCCCGAATGCCTGATTGCCGTCGCCGAACTCGCCGATAGCAGCGTTAATTTCGCGGTCCGGCCCTGGGTAAAGACAGCGGATTACTGGAGCGTGAAGTTCGATCTGACCGAGACAATCAAGAAGCGATTCGACAAGGAAGGCATTTCCTTCCCGTACCCGCAACAGGACGTACATATCTACAATCCTGAATAAGAAGCGGCTAATCGATTACATCGGGCTCCATAAAGCACCATTTGAGGTTGGGAATTTTCTTCTTCAACTGTGCTTCGAGTTCATTGATGTCGCTTACCGCGGTATCGATGTCGATACCGGACTTTAGCTTCACTTTGGCAGCCAGTAGTGTGTAAGGGCCCATTTGCATCGTAATCGTATTGAACACGCGCTCGATGTCTTCATGATCGCGGATTATCCTGTCAATCTCCTGCTCGACCATCGGGTCAGCCGAACGTCCGACCAGCAGCGACTGCACGCGTATTGTCAGGAATATGGAAATAACGATCAGCACGACGCCGATACACGCCGAGCCGATCGCGTCGAATACCGGGTTACCCGTCAGCGCCGCGAGGGAAATGAACACCAGTGCCAGGCACAGGCCGAGCAGCGCCGCGATATCTTCGCCGAGTACCACAACGAGTTCCGAGTTACGCGTGTGTCTGAGCCAATTGCGGAATGGGCGCTCACCACGGACCTTGCGGATTTCCCTCAGGCAACCGAGCAACGAGAACGATTCCAATACGATTGCTATACCTAAGATCACGATCGCGACCCAGACCTGGCTGAGCGGCTCCGGATGCTGGTATTTATGTATACCCTCGTAGATCGAGAACAGCCCGCCCACGCTGAACAGCAGCATCGCCACGATGAAGCTCCAGAAGTAACTGAGCTTGCCGTAACCGAGTGGATGCTCGGCATCGGGTTCCTTCACTGACTGCTTGAGACCAACAAACAGCAGCACCTGGTTCGCGGTATCGGCATAGGAATGGATCGCCTCGGCCAGCATGCTGCCGGATCCGGTCAACCACGCCGCCCAGGTCTTGGCGATGGCGATGCCGCCGTTGGCGAGAAAGGCGTAGAGGATGGCACGGGCCGCCGAACTTTGCGTGGAAGATGCCATTTACCGCGAAATCTGTGTCAACCAGGTGGCTCCCGGTGCGTTGTTATTAGGAGTTGCAGCGCAGCTTACCCGCGGCTGTGCCCAAAAACCACGCAAAGCGCGTCGCGCATCGAGGTGTTCAGGCCTTGTTCAGTCGGGAAGTGCAGAATCCGGGATGCGCGACCGGCAGATGAGGAATAGACATGAGACAGACGAGCATGACCAGGATAGCCCTTATCTTAGCCACGCTGGTCGGGGGCTGTGCATCACACCCGGATCCCATCATCGATATGAAGGGGGTCAACCCGGCCGAAATGGAGATCGACTGGGCAGAGTGCGAGGCGTATTCGGAGGAAGTCGTCGTCGCCAGGGGTGCCACGAAGGGCGCCGCCGGTGGTGCCGTCGCGGGCGCCGCAGCGGGTGCGATCAGCGGCAACGCCGACAAGGGCGCCGGCTACGGAGCGGTCTGGGGCGCGACTCGCTCCACGATCGACGGCGCGCGCGAAAAGGAAGGGGTCTTCAAACGCTGCATGAGAGGCAGGGGCTACCGCGTCCTGAACTAGCCGGTCCCGGTTGACCTCTGCGAATCGCTTCGTTACTGTACATTCATACAGTAATTTGAAGTCCATTATGCGTAAGCAAGCCTTAAAGGGCCGCGGGGCGGTCTCCCGACAGGATGGCCGTTTCGCGACCCGTCACGTAGAGGCCGAAGACGGCATCGATCAATACGAGCCGCAACCGCAAACGGTGCTGCGCGCGATGCCGGCCAAAAGCATCATCAGCAGTAACAATTCGCCGGATGTGCCGTTCGATTTTTCGATCAACCCCTACCAGGGTTGTGAGCATGGTTGCGTGTACTGCTATGCAAGACCCGGGCACAGCTATCTCGACCTCTCTCCCGGCCTCGATTTCGAAACCAGGATCTTCTACAAGCCGAATGCGGCCGACCTGCTCGTCGAGGCATGGTCGAAAAGAACCTACGACTGCAAGCCGATTACGATCGGCGCGAACACGGACCCCTACCAGCCAGCCGAGAAAAAACTGGGGATCACGCGCAAGCTCCTGGAGACCTTCCTCGAATACCGACACCCGGTGAGCCTGATTACCAAGGGCGGCCTGATGTCGCGGGACCTGGACCTGCTCGGGCAACTGGCCGAAAGGAACCTCTGTTCGGTGGCTGTGAGCGTGCCCACGATGGATGACGAGCTGAAGCGTGTGCTGGAGCCACGTGTTCCGGCGGCCGCTGTTCGTTTCCGCCTCATCGAGGACCTGGTCGAAACCGGCGTACCGGTGAGCCTTCTCATGGCGCCGATCATTCCGGCCGTCAACGATGCGGAAATAGAAAACATCGTCGGGCAGGCTGCCGCATGCGGCGCCGGACACGCCGCCTGGATTCTGCTGCGTCTTCCTAACGAGCTCAAGCAGATATTCGGCGAGTGGCTTGAAACGCACCTTCCGGAGCGTGCCAGCCACGTCATGAGTCTCGTGCGCCAGGCCAGCGGGGGGAAAGAGTATGACCATCGATTTGGAGTCAGGCAGCGCGGCCGTGGTCCCTACACAAACATGATAAATCAGCGATTTACGGCGGCATGCAAAAGATTCGGCGTGTCGTCAGGCGGCTACCGGGAGCGACTGGATTGCAGCCAGTTCAGGCGGCCCGACGGCCCGCAAATGGCCCTTGCGTTTGACTGATATTGTATAGTTCTACGGGCGTTTCCAGGGTCCGGAACCAAGAACTAAATTCGCGGCGGGCAGTCTGATTTGAAGGTGTTGGCTATTCTCCTTGAACTAATGAAATCCCAGCGGTCAAGTTATTTCCCCGTGCTGGCAGGCGTCGCATTGGTAGTCGGCGCAAGCGGCATTTCGGCTGCGCAAACGCAGGCCGAGGAGGAGCTCGAACTCATAGATCTGGGGGCTCCCCGCGAAGATGACGACAAAGCGAATGACGACCAGATCTTCGAAGGCCTCATCTACGACGAGGGAGCGCAAAGATACAGGCTTATAGGGGAACCTGAAGACGAAGCGTTGGAGGAGGAACCGTCGCAGCGGGAGGTCGACCAGGCAGAGATCGCCCGTTTGTTCGGGATGTACAAGGAATCGCTCAACAACCAAAACTACCTGGAGGCGGATACGCTCGCCAAACAGATCATCGAACTGTCAATCAGTATCTATGGCATCAACAGTACGGAATCGGCCAAGGCACTGACAAATCTCGCCATCGCCCAGCATCACAACAAGGAATATGAAGCGGCGGAACAGAATTACCTGGCATCGATCGACATCATCGAGCAGACCTCGGACCGGCTCAATTCGGCATTGATCAATCCGCTGAAAGGGCTCGGTGCGACACAGCTCGCGATCGGCAGGCCGGACATGGCGAGAAGTACGTTGCAGCGCGCCATTCATGTCAGCCACGTGAACGACGGTCCGCACAACCCGGATCAGGTAGAGGTTCTGGAGTCCATCGCCGAAATATACATGGCGGTCGGCGAACACAAGGAGGCTGTCGATATGCAGGAACGGGTATTCTCGATCCAGTCGAGAAAGATCGACCCGACAAGCCTGGACATCATTCCCGCATTGAAGAAGCAGGCAAACTGGCAGCATCGACTTCAACTGTATGACCGCGAGCGCATTTCCTGGCGCAGGATAATTTCCATCATCGAGCGGCATCACGGAAAAGACGATCTGCGGCTGATTCCGCCGCTGACCAGTCTCGGAAAATCATATCTGTATGTCACGCCGGTGGAATACGATATGCAACCGGAGGTATCGGTAGCTTCGGGCGAGACCTATTTGCGGCGCGCCAATCGAATTGCCACAGATAACACCGACTCTACCTGGGAAATCCAGGAGCAGACGATGCTCGCGCTCGGTGACTACTATATGCTCTCCGGACGGCCGAATCGTGGTACCCGTACGTACGGCTCGTTATGGAGCTTCCTTTCCGAAGATGAGGAGCGGCATGGGAACCGCCGTGATCACTTGGAAAAACTGAATTTGTTGCAGAACATTTATCCGCCCAAGTATTACCGCAGCGAGCGGATCGACGAGAAATTCCCGGACCAGAACGATTACGAAACGGGAACGGTGAGTTACGGATTTATTGTTAACTTGGCGGGCAGGCCAAGCAACATTCAACATATTGAGACGCGGCCGCCGGAATTTCAGGATATGAAGGAAAGAGTCAGACGAAACTTGCGCCATCTCGTATACCGACCGCGCGTCGACGAGGGACAGGCCGTACCGACGCCCGATGTCATCTATACCCACGAGTTCTATTACCGGCCCGAAGATATTCCGGTCGCACCGGAGGAACCGGAAACGACAACGGAGTAAGACTGGCTGGCGGTTGACGTCGCGGTACATCTTCCTCTAACGTATTGACGACAAACCGGAAACGGCCCGAGACTCCAGGGATGCAAAGAACAAGAAAAACCTGCCGCATCGCCCTACTTACTGCTCTGTCCTCGCTAGCCGCACTCGCATGGCAGGATTCAGCTGTCGCCGCCTGCGACGATGATTGGCTCGGTGTCGATGAAGTTCGCGAAGGTGGCAACATCGGATTGCGCGCGACCAATCTTGGTGGATTTCCAATCACGTTCACGCTCAGGGTACGAATGCGAGGACTGCTCACGGATAGCCCGAGGACGATCACCGAGACCCTAGACGCGGACCAGTCNNGACGCGGACCAGTCGCGACTCGTCATGATGCTCACGGAAAACGGTGGCGACCGAAAAGGCAGGTACCGGATCTATTGTGACTGGACGATCGGTGACAAGGATGCATTGCACGACGACGAGCACTTGTACCTCCTGCCGTACGAGACCGGTAAAAGCTATCGGGTCATCCAGGGGTATGGTTCGCGCTTCAGCCACCGCGGTCTGGAACATTATGCAGTTGACTTCAATATGTCGGTCGGTACGCCCGTTCACGCAGCTCGCGCCGGCGTCGTCGCCAGGATCGAAGAGTCGCACAACAAGGGTTGCTGGGAAGATGGCTGCGGTGCTTTTGCCAATTACATAGTGGTCTTGCACGAAGACGGCACGACCGGTGAGTATTATCACCTGCGACAAAAAGGCGCCCTGGTCGACGTCGGCGACCGCGTTGTGGCAGGCCAGAAAATCGGTCTTTCCGGTAATACGGGGCATACGACAATGCCGCACCTGCATTTTGCAGTGTATCGAGCCGCCGAGTGGGGCAACACACAGTCAATACCCGTACGTTTCCTGAGCTCGGCCGGCGTCGTGCACAGCCCAAGGCGCGGCGGACACTACCAGGCAGTCATCAACCAACAGGCACACAATAGAAATGAATGAACCGATGCAGGTGCCGGATGCGCATTTCGTCAATGGCAATCCGTTAAAGCCGCCGTTTCCTGAAAACCTGGATCAGGCAGTATTCGGCATGGGCTGCTTCTGGGGTATCGAGCGGCGTTTCTGGGAAACTCCCGGCGTCTGGTCTACGGCAGCCGGCTATGCCGGCGGCATCACGCCGCATGCCTCGTACGAACAGGTGTGCAGCGGCGAAACCGGTCACGCAGAAGTTGTGCTGGTGGTATTCGATCCAGCCGTAATCACTTACCCGGAGCTATTGACGGTATTCTGGGAAAACCACGATCCGACGCAGGGCAACCGCCAGGGAAACGACCACGGCACGCAGTACAGGTCGCTTATCCTGACCCGCTCTGAAGGGCAGCTCAAGGACGCCGCCGCTTCACTCGATGCCTACCAGGAGCGTCTCACGGCTGCGGGCTACGGCGCGATCACGACGGAGATTGCGCCGCTCGGCGATTTCTATTACGCGGAGGAGTATCACCAGCAGTACCTCGCGAAAAATCCCGACGGCTATTGCGGGGTCGGCGGTACGGGCGTGACCTGCAGTGCCGGGCTCGCGGAGGTAGCACAAGAATAGGCAAGCATGCCCGGTCTGCGGCACGCTCGTGCAGCGCATTCGGTACAAGCCCAGCGAAACGAACTACTGCCCCGCCTGTCAGACAGGCGGACGCCTGCTTGCCGACCGTTCCCTGTCGCGACTGCTCAGGGACGGATGGCCGGACGCGCTGTAGGCGCGCATGCTTTGAGGTAACATGGCCGGTCCACACAAAAACGAAGGAAATCGCCTTGGCAGGTAAAACCATCAAGATCGCCCGCCCCGCAAGGCCGAGCCGGGAGGAAGCAGAACAGGCCATCGATACGCTGCTGCGTTGGGCCGGGGACGATCCCGCACGCGAGGGACTGCGAGATACCCCGAAGCGGGTGGTTCAGGCCTACGAGGACTGGTTCAAGGGATATACGGAAGACCCGGTCACGTTCCTCGAGAGAACATTCAAAGAAGTCGACGGATATGACGAACTGATCGTGTTACGCGACATCGCCTTCGAATCGCATTGCGAACACCACATGGCGCCGATCATCGGCGTCGCACACATCGGCTACTTGCCGGATAACAAAGTCGTCGGCATCAGCAAGCTCGCACGCGTCGTTGAAGCATTTGCCAGGCGCTTGCAGGTCCAGGAAAAAATGACGGCACAGATAGCGCAATGCATCGACAGTGTCTTAAAGCCCAAGGGCGTCGGCGTCGTCATCGACGCCGTGCATCAGTGCATGACCACGCGCGGCATTCACAAGTCGGGTGTTTCGATGGTGACCAGCCAGATGCTCGGCTTATTTCGCAGCGATGCCCGGACTAGGGCGGAATTCCTGAAGATGATCGGCAAATCAAGCTGATCAAATGACTCTCTCACAACCAGGCTTGCGGGTCGCGGTCGGGCTGCTTGCCCTGCTCGTGCTTTACCTGCTGCTGTGGCCGGTGCCAGTCGAGCCGGTCAGCTGGGAAGCGCCGGTGGATGCGGGGCTCGTGGATCCGTTCGAGTCGAACGACATCCTGAGCCGGGCGCGGCGCTTCGATCTCGGCAGTCACGAAGGCCCGGAGGATGTCGCGGGCGGTCCCGATGGATGGATATACGCGTCGACCCGTGACGGCATAATCGTTCGATTGCGGCCGGATGGGCGCGGACTCGAGGTGTTCGCCGAGACAGGAGGCCGTCCGTTGGGGATCGAGTTCGATGCAGCGGGCAACCTGTATGTTGCCAACGCCTATCTCGGCATCCAGAAAATAACGCCGGACGGCAACGTGCGGGTACTCGTGGATTCTTTCGAGGGAGAGGCCGTCGAGTACGCGGATGACCTTGCCGTGACGACCGATGGAAAAATCTATTTTTCGGACGCGAGTTCCAAGTTCGGCGCCTTAAAGGAAGGCGGAACCTACGAAGCCAGCATATTCGACATGATCGAACACGGTGGTCATGGCCGGATATTCGAGCTCGACATCGTCAGTGGGTCAATCAGCGTCATCGCGGACGGACTCAATTTCGCCAACGGCGTCGCCGTCAGTTCTGACCAGCAGTACCTGCTGTACAACGAGACCGGACATTACCGTGTGTGGCGGCACTGGATCGACGGACCGCGCAAAGGTCAGCGCGAGGTGATCATCGACAATCTCCCCGGCTTTCCGGACAACATCAACAACGGCCTGCAGGGAAGGTTCTGGATCGGGCTGGTCGCGCCGCGTAACGAATTACTGGACAAGCTTGCCGACAAACCCTGGCTGCGCAAGGTCGTTGTGCGCCTGCCGGCTTTCCTCTGGCCGAAGGCCGAGCCGTCGTCGCATGTCATAGCGATCACGGGCGACGGCGTGGTGTTGATGAATCTGCATGACCCGGCGGCCACGTTGCCGGCGCTGACCGGCGCCTACGAAACGCGCGATGCAATCTGGCTCTCGGCCCTGTTCGGTCACCGTATCGCGCGCATGGACAAGGAGCGGCTTATCGAATAAGTGCTCTTGGCACTATTCCAGCCCCAGCTGCGCAGGCCCCTGAACGAAAACGATATCGACCGGAATGTTCGCTTTCGTCAGCCGGTCGAGATCCACCTGCAAGCGGGCTCCGATAACGCCTTTTTCTTCCGTCAGCTTCTTCGCTCCCTCGTAATCACCGTTCCCCTGCAGCGTGAGCAACAGGCTCGACAATGCCGACATGGCTTCCTGCATGCGCTCGTAGTCGATGCTGTAGCTGCCGCTCTCGGCATCCCTCAGGAAAGCGCCCTGCTCCTCGAAAAAATTGAAGCGAACCATGTTTGCCTTGCCGTGCGCGCTGCTTGCCCCGAAACGGATGGATCGAAAGATGCTGGCCATGAACGTGACGTAATTGTCCATAAGATCAGTGTCGCCGAGCTCGCCCGCCTCATTGAGCCGCGTGATCATGTAAAGGCCGAGGACGTCGGCCTTGCCCTCCTCCATGCTCGAGGCAACATCCAGGAGCGCTTCGCGAACCGTGCCGCTGCCGTCGATCGTGTTCTTTATCCCCAGGCCATGCGCCACCTCGTGAAACATCGTGTTCGCAAAAAAGGCATCAAACGTAATGTGCTTACGCTGCGACTCGTCGATCAGGATGTCCGAGATCGGTATCAGGATTTTTTCGAACTTGGCCTGCATTGCATTTTTCAGCTGCAGGCGGCGAGTCCCCTTCTCCAGCTGAACCTGTTCATCGTTTGGCAGGTTGATGGCGATGGCCTTGGAACCTGCGTTGCCGTGGCCGGCCGAGTAAATGACGTCATAGGCGTTCAGGTCGGCGTTGGTGCCCGGCATTTGCGCCTTGTAGACATCGTCGACCGGCAGACCGCGCTGCAATTCGGGAAGAAAGCTTGCGAACCTGGAGAGCTGCTCGCTCCACGCCTGGTCCTTGATCAGAACGTAGGACTCGTAAGCCGTACGATATCCGAAGAGCCGGTCCTCGTAGCTTTCGATGGGCCCGATCACGATTTCGACCGGGTTCGACTTGACGTCCATCCAGGCCAGGTCGGACTGCTGGAATTCTCCGGACGTTAGCGCTTCCGCGCGCAGCTTGAGGTAATTTGCAAATCCTTCGTCTTCTGCCAGTTCGGCGGCTTCGCGCAAGAGGTCTGCAGCGCGGTCGAGTTCTTCTGCGAACTCGACGTGATAAGGCACCACCATGAGCTCACCCGACTCGTCCCTGCGAATGAAAGAGTACTGTCCGGCCTTCCCGTCGAG
>JABAOH010028396.1_pt1 | contig 10196 bp, 8 predicted proteins | sample 7062181 | NCBI WGS metagenome assembly JABAOH01 (sample SAMN14538630, study PRJNA623070) | marine sediment metagenome | biome: marine biome [ENVO:00000428]; feature: marine pelagic biome [ENVO:01000023]; material: deep marine sediment [ENVO:00002113]; isolation source: pool of 5 deep marine... | reverse complement strand
TGGGCTCGAAGTCCATCGTTGCTGATGAGAGAACGTTTGGGTTAACAACGAGGTCGTAGGTGTACTTTACATCTTGTGCGTCGAAGAGGTGGCCGTCGCTCCATTGGACGCCTTGTCTAAGAGGAACCGTTACAGGGTAGACTAGCTCAGGATCTACAGTCTCTAGAGGATCTGGAATCTCCTCCTCATAAGGGGTCTCATGATGGTCGCTAGCAAGCCAAGGCTTCATATAATAATGCGTAGGATCTGCTATTTCTTCCTCCGCTGGCCATGGGTCGACGGACACTCTAAATAGGCTTCCACCGGTGAGGTCGACCAGCATCTCATCCATGTCACTATCTGGGAAAAGCGCTAGGTAAAACCACCATGGTTCATTGACACCGTCAATTATTACTCCATCGTCAAGACGATCTTTAAGAGTCGACGACATATATGGTTCCCATGGTTGTCCTGAATAGTTAATGCGNNCAACAACTATCCTCCCAGCCTTGGACATACCTTGCTTGCATACCGTATCCGTAGTTATAGTACATGCAGATCAGTGGAGGATTATGCATCATTTCTGCTTGCCAAGCATGTGCATAGGCAACGCGTGCCTCAGGATCCACTTGGGTCTGCATCCCCCAGTAGAGCTCGTCGTTTCTCTGGTTTAGGTAGGGAAAGGCATTGTAGCCGACGGGAGGTATGGACTTGGAGAGTATTACCGAATCCATCCAGAGGAACCCAACCAGGTGCATCCACCAGTCCATGAGGTGGAGGTCCCATCCATACGGTGGTTTACCAGGTGCAGCACCACCCAACCCTGGTTTCCATATAAGGTCCCAGTTAGCCCACGGATCACCTTGTATGTAAATGTCAAGTCCGATTCCAAGCTCTTCAAGGTCGGGAGCCAACGTATACATTATGGGATGGCCTCCGCCACTATATCCACCCATTGGAACCTCTGGACTTAGACATGCCCACAAACTGAAGTGCTCCTCTTGAGATTGTACAGTTGCTATGAACGCGCTGTTTAACATTAGCGAAATCAATGCTACAGAGATATATTTCACTAGCTTATCAGATTTGGTATAGATCATTTTTCTCCTTCCTCAATTTTTACTTTTTTTAAAGGACTCTAGTCCTCTGAATACAGTAATACCGAAGCATACAATTTAAGTCTTACTAAAAGAGGGTCTGGAAGAAACTTCGATTATTCTATTTACGTCGCTGTGTTTAAGTCATCTTCGAAAATATTTGGATAAAAAATGGGGTCCTCTTCAAGACGAAGTTTCTAGGTGGGTATTCGTTTCCCCAATTTTCTAGCCAGAGTACGAAGTCTAGGGGTCTATGTCGATGTCATTGCCTGGCAACTGAGACGTTATCCCTTAATTTTTACACTTCCTCACCAGTGAAAAAATCGGAAAAAATACACTTCACCTTATCCTTCGTTTTCGCGCGAGTGTGTACCTTCAACATCACCGTCTACTACAACGATACACCCATCGAAACAAAGTCGGTTATCTTAGCCGCAGGAGCAACATAAGCTTCTTGGGCTATGTTTCTTACAGAGATAACCTTTAAAATTAGCCGCGATGTTGAAACTACAGTTACCTAAACACAGACGGTCTTTCAGTGTTGAATAGAGAATAACTCTTCGCCTCCTACCTTTCTGCTTATTGTCGGTGTGAGAGTGGTGCTGTAAAATTCGATCGTAAAGGAACTAAAAGATTTCAATAGAATTAAATACAATAAAGTACTTATTCGCGAATAATCCTTTAATATGACGTACATCTAGGTATTCCTAAAGAGAAGGGGAAGAAAACCATGAAGAGATCTCACATACTTTATGGAAAAAAGCTTCCGCCATTACTTATTCTTCTGCTGTTAGTGCTAACCTTGCCCAACGCGCTCAGCCTAAATATGGTAGGGGTTTCCGCTGGTGAACAACCCGCCATCTACATAGATCCAGCGAACACCACGGACCCAACGCTGACGCCAGGCAGCAACTACACCATCTCAATAAAAACGGATTATATCGGGGAACGGGTAAACGACACTTGGACTGGTGACGGCGCGAATACAACATTTGTTACAACCTTAAAACCAGTTGTTGAAAATTCAGAAGAGGTCTATGTAGATGGAGACCCTATGACCAGAGATGTGGACTACACTATAATTAACGCTACAGGCACCATAACGTTCACAACAGCTCCAGCCTCGGAAGTAGAAGTGAAAGCGATATACACACACGGAGACATTTGGGGTTGGTCCTTCAGTCTAACCTATGATCCCCGGGTTCTTCACGGTGGCGTAAAGAAAACAGACACATGGATTGCTGGTACAAAAACCACGGACACGTGGATTGGTGATAATGTGACAAAATCATTTATTACAACCGAAAAACCAGTTGTTCCAGATTCGGAAAAGGTCTATGTGAATCAAACCCTCATGACCAAACCTGAGAACTACACTATAAAGTATTCCACTGGCAACATAACGTTCACGACCGCGCCGGGGGCAGGAGCAAACGTAACAGCAATCTATCTGCCACTATCATTTAGTACAACTGGAACGCCGGTTGTTCAAGATTCTGAGGAAGTTTATGTGAGTCAAACCCTCATGACTAGAATTACGGAGAGAACGGACGTATGGATTGGTGACGGTGTGACAAGAACATTTATTACAACTCAACCGGTCTTTCCAGATTCAGAAACAGTTCTTGTGGACAGACGTCATCCATCATGGTGGGGTTTGGACTACACTGTAGGCTATTCCCCCGGCAACGTAACGTTCGATCCTGCGCCGGAGATGGGTGCCGAAATAAAGGTGATATATAACAATTGGGGAGACTACACCATAAACTACAAAGAAGGCACTATTACATTTCCAACTAATCTTGAATATGAAATATTTCCGCCACCTGACGGGGTGGAGATAAAAGCTACCTATTTATACGGCGGAGTCACCAACGGCGACCTCATCACTAAAAATATACACAAGTCGGCGCAGTTTATACCGGGAACCTTCAACAACACGATAGGAAAATTATCGATACCAAATGCATTCTTCGCATATTTAGGCCCCGGGCCACAACCCGTGACATCTGGACCTGGAATGCTGGCGAACGTTACTTTCACCGTGGTAGGTAAAGGAATCTCCAACATAACCCTTGGACCAGACACCGCCCTTGAAGGATGGACCGAAGGAGGATCTGGAGAGTGGTACCGTATCATAGATGCAAAGACTATGCCAGAGCACATACAACACGGCTCCTTCGATAATCGTTTTCAACACGATGTAGCCGTGGGCAGCTTCACCGCTCCAACTAAGGCGGTCGTTGGAGAGGTACCCATCAGCGTAGAAGTTGCAAACATTGGGAAGTCTAGCGAAGCCGTTGAAGTCGCGGTTTCCTACGACGGTGTGCCCATAGAAACTAAACAAGTGACGCTACTTGTGGGAGAATCTAAAGCAGCTTTGTTCAGCTGGAACACCACGGGCGTAGCGCAGGGCACCTACACGATAAACGCGACTGCAACCGTTCCAGAGGACGGAGACCTAGACGACAACTGGAACACCACAACAATCTTATTAGTGGAGCACGATGTGGCTGTGGGCAGCGTCACCGCTCCAACTAAGGCGGCTGTTGGAAAACCCGTGTCCATCAGCGTAGAAGTTGCAAACCTCGGCGCACATGAAGAAATGGCTAATGTCACGATCCGCTATGACTCAACCTACATAGATAGCCAAAACGTCACGCTACTCATGGGTGAATCTGAAACCGTTTCGTTCAGCTGGAACACCACGGGCGTAGAGGAGGACAAGTACACCATAAACGCAACTGCAACCATCGAAGACGACGGAGACCTAACCAACAACTGGAACACCCCAACAATCTTATTAGTGGCGCACGACGTGGCCATCATCAGCCTCGATGCTCCAGCCGAGGCGTTCGTTGGATACCCCGTTTTCATTAACGTGACCGTTACAAACATCGGCTCCTCTGACGAAAATGTCACTCTCACGGTTTCCTACCTCGAGAAACGCCCCATCGGTGACCTACTTATAGACACCGCAACCGAAAACTTCACGCTAAATAAGGGTTTGTCTCAAACGGTCCCCTTCAACTGGGACACCACAGGCTTAGCTACAATATACCCGTACCTGATAACTGCAAACGCAACCGTTCTGAAAAGTATAGAGAACCCAGAGGGTATTGACGAAGACCTGACCGACAATACCAAAACCAAACAAATCGAACTCACGTTGGCTCACGACGTAGACATCATCAGCTTCAGCGTAACGCCATATAAAGTGTTTGTTGGAGAACGCGTAAATATTATATTGATAGTGAAAAACGTCGGTGAGTACAACGAGACCCTCAAAGTGGAGGTCAGCTATGATACAAACATCATCAGAGAGTTCCAACAAATCAAACTGCTTCCGGAAAATTTGACAACCCTCTCGTCCACATGGAACACTACAGACGTTGCCCCGGGTTCCTACACCATAAAGGCTGAAGCAATTTTAGCCGAAGGCATCGAAGACGCAAACCCAGACAATAACCTAAAGACCCAAAACATTGTTGTTAAATCGCCACTTGGAACTATTGTTGGTAATGTTACGGACGCTTACACTGGTAAACCGATATCTGAAGCTACCGTGACCGCTGGCGACTACACCAACACCACCAACGCCGACGGATACTACATAATCTCAGGCGTGCAGCCTGGAAACTACACGGTCACAGCGTCCGCAACTGGATACGAAAGCGATTCAAAGTCTGCGACAGTAGACGCTGGGGAGACTACCACCGTGAACTTCACTCTGCGGGTAATCATTAACATCACCATATCCGCGGACCCAGAAACCATCACGGTTGGCGAGAGCACAACCCTTAGCGTATCCATTTCGCCGTCCCTTGAGGGATTGAACATTACGATTCAATACAAGCTTAGCGACGAAGAAACATGGACCAACCTCACAACTGTTATAACCGACGAGAACGGCCAACGCTCACACGATTGGACGCCGGAAACAGCTGAAACTTACGAGGTTAAAGCCATCTGGCCAGGTGATGAAAGCGTTTCACCTGCCGAAAGCGACGTACAGCCCATCACGGCAGAGGAGGCGTCAACTCCAGGCACCCCATGGTACCTATACATGGCAGTCGCTGCGGTGGTAGCCATCGTCATGGTAGCAATAGCTTTCTACTTCCTGAGGACTAGAAAACCAAAACCAACATAACAACCAAACCCCCTATTTTTCTTTTTCCCTTTTCAAATAAATTTAAGAAAAACCGCTAAAAACCGAAAAATTTCCAAAAGGTTTTTTAGCTACAATACGCAAGGGAAAGTTTCTTAAGCATTCCAATCTATATCGAAACTGTCTTCAGCGGGTGAATTAAGTGAGAAAAAAACTGTTGTGGATAACTCTCATCATACCGCTCATCCTCAGCCTACTCAATGTAAACATGATAGGAGTTGCTGCAGCACAGGAGACACATGACATAGCCGTTATCAGCGTCACTCCCTATCCAACCAAAGTGGGATTAGGTGAGCTAGTAAACGTCACAGTTATAATTGAAAACCAAGGAACGGAAAACGAAAACTTCACCGTCACCGTCTACTATGATAACACAACAATAGAAACACAAAACGTTACAAATTCAGCCCCAAACACAAGTACACCTCTAACCTTCGTGTGGAATACAACAGGCATAACGGCTGGAACATACTCCATAAATGCCACAGCGAGTGCTGTACCCGGCGAAACTGAACCTGACACAGCAGATAACACGCTCACCTTGCCCTTCGATGTGGTTTCTCCATACATTGCAGTGCTCCCTCGAAGCACACTAGATCTCACATTGACGCCGGTCAAAACTACACAGTTTCCATATACACGAATTACAACGGAAGTGACATTATTGGTTACGAGTTCATCTTAACCTATAATCCCCTCGTTCTACATGGCGTCGAAGTTGTCAACGGCGACCTTATAACAGATGGTGACACACTTGTTTTTTCCGCGGGAGAATTCAACAACACCGAGGGCAGATTATCACTGACAAGCGCAGCTGGCCTCAACACAACCACCTTTCCACCTGTACCCATAAACTCAACTGGACCAGGAATACTAGCCAACGTCACTTTCACAATAGTGGGTGAGGGAGAATCCTCCATAACTCTTGGATCCGAAACCAGACTCAAACGTGTAGACGGAACCAACATTATAGACGATCTCACGGATCTAAATCCCGATCCAACAAAAGGTAAATTCTTACACGGCTCCTTCCAGAATGTTCCAGAAGCAATCTACGACGTAGCTGTTATCAGCGTTGACCCCTCTCCAACATTGGTGGAAGAAGGTGAACTTGTAACCATTAATGTTACGATTAGAAATGAGGGAACAACGACTGTGAGTGTTAGTGTCGAAGTTTACTATGGCTTTGATCCAACCACTGGAATTCCTCTCAACCCCATTGAAAAGGAAACTGTTACCCTTGAAAGCGGCGTAGACGAAACCCTGACCTTCACATGGAACACAACTAATGTAGATGCGGGAACTTATCCTATAGTAGCCGTAGCCGAATTACTTGGCGGCGTCACGGACATAAATCCAGATGACAATATGTTAAAAATCGATGATGCGGTCGAGGTGACAGCGCTTAGAGGGGAACCTTGGCCCATTTGGCAAATCGTTGGTATCGTGGTTGTAATTGTAGTTGTCGCAGTAGCTATATACATTGTTATGCGAAAAAGGAGAAAGTAGCCCACGCTCGAATAGACCTCTCCCATTCACCTCTTTTTCAGTGATTTCGGAGCAATCCTTAAATTAGTCGAGTATTTAGTATGAAAATCCGGGTGATCTTATGACGCTGAGAACCTACGTTACTAGAAGATTATTAGTGATTATCCCTACTTTCTTCTTCATTACCTTAATGATATTTGCGATAATTCATCTTGCTCCCGGGGATCCAACAAGGGTCTTGATTGGTGAGAGGGGTCTAATCGCCCCGGAGAAATTCGAAGAATATAGAAAGCTCCTAGGTCTTGATGAACCGATTTATGTCCAATACTTTATATGGTTGGGTCAATTGCTTCAAGGCAACCTTGGATACTCCTTTCTTAACGGTAGACCAGTTTTGACCTTGATAGGTGAGAGGATTCCAAACACATTAGAACTTGTGCTTGCAGCTGAAATCGTATCGGTGATTATTGCGATTGTTCTTGGGGTTATTTCCGCTGTTAAACATTACTCATTAACCGATGCCTTGGCTTCAGTGTCGGCATTAATGGGATATTCGACGCCTAACTTTTGGTTGGCATTAATGGCAATACTACTATTTTCAGTACGGCTAGGATTGCTTCCTACTGCTGGAACGAGAACCTTGGGCGTAACGTTTTCCACACCTTTCGCTGCATTGGCTGACCATTTAAAACACCTCGTACTTCCAGCAGGTGTCCTTGTCGTTGGGTGGACAGCTTACCTTCTTCGAATGGTAAGGTCAAGTATGTTAGAAGTGTTAGAGCAAGACTACGTCACCACCGCGAGAGCTAAGGGCTTAAGAGAAAGGGTTGTAATCTACAAACATGCGCTAAGAAATGCTTTGCTTCCTGTAATAACGTATGAAGGTTATTCCATTGGATATCTGTTTGGTGGCGCAGCAATTATTGAAAACATATTCGCTTGGCCTGGCTTAGGTCAATTTTCGGTTGATTCAGCACTCATAAGGGATTATCCCACGCTTATGGGTCTCAGCATTATTATCGCTTTGTCAGTCCTCTTCGCAAACCTACTTGCGGATGTAAGTTACGCCCTAGCAGATCCTAGGATAAGATATGACTAAGATTATAAGTGGGATGATGATCTTGAGCAGTCGCTTACATATGGAATCAGAGGAGAAAACTAAAGTTTACAAGCCGTCGAGGGCCACGCGACTTTTTACTGTTTGGAGAAAACTTAGAAGGAGTAAATTGGCGGTCACTGGCTTCGGTATAGTTCTAATCATTGCGTTTATCGCCCTTCTTGCACCCATAATTGCTCCACATGGCCCTAAATGGATGGAGGCACCCGCAAGGCTTCCTCCATCACCAGAATATCCCTTCGGGACGGATGCTTGGGGCAGAGATTTATTTAGCTTGGTTGTTTATGGCTCTAGAATTTCCCTCTACGTTGGACTTGCCGCCGTCTCGTTAGAAGTTCTTATTGGTGTGAGTTTGGGAATGATTGCAGGCTACTTCGGAGGGATAATAGATGAGATTCTGATGCGGTTAACAGATGTTATTATGACCTTACCCGAACTTATGTTTCTAATTGTACTTGTTGCCCTGTTTGGGGTGACAAGTGTACATGTAATAGTATTTGTGATGGGAATAATTGGATGGCCTTTCATTGCTAGGGTGGTGCGAAGCGAGTTCTTATCCCTCAGAGAAAGAACTTATGTTGAAGCAGCACAATCTATGGGAGCCAGCAGTTGGCGCATTATAATACATCATATTCTGCCTAACACATTGTCTACCATCGTTGTTCTTGCGACTATGGAAATACCATGGTACATCTTTTATGAAGCAAGCTTAACCTTCTTAGGCTTTGGCGATCGCACATCACCCTCTTGGGGCGTACTCCTAGAGATGGGATACACATATATCAGACAGCAATGGTGGATGATAACTTTTCCAGGATTGGCACTGTTCTTTACCTCATTAGGGTTTAACCTCTTCGGAGATGGATTAAGAGACGCCTTAGATGTGAAGATAAGGGAGCAATGACAAATGAATGAGCCCCTTCTAGACATCAAAAATTTAAAGACGTATTACTTCACGGCAGAAGGCGTAGTGAAGGCCGTTGACGGAGTCTCTTTAAAAATGGCCAGAGCTGAGGCTCTTGGAGTTGTCGGCGAATCAGGATGTGGAAAAAGCACTGTGGCAGCCTCAATTATGAGGCTGGTTCGGCCACCAGGCAAGATAGTTGGAGGCGAAATCTGCTTTGGTGGCGAAAATTTGCTAGAGAAAAGCGAGGAGTATATGAGGAAGACAAGGGGAAACAAAATAGCTATGATCTTCCAAAATCCCTTAACTTCCATGAACCCCGTCTATACTGTAGGAAGCCAAATTGCTGAAGCTATAAGATTACATCAAGACGTACAAAAGCATGAGGTAATGGAAAAAGTGGTGGAGATGCTGGATAAAGTAGGCATACCAGACCCGGCGAGAAGGGCGAAGGATCATCCACACGAATACAGTGGAGGCATGTGTCAACGCGCCATGATCGCCATGGCCCTTTCATGTAACCCGAAATTACTAATTGCTGATGAGCCAACAACAAACCTAGACGTTACCATACAGGCACAAATCCTAGACCTAATGAGAGCGTTGAGAAAAGAACTTGGCACCTCTACTCTACTCATTGGACACGACTTTGGAGTTATAAGTGAACTCTGTGATAGGATTGCGGTTATGTATGCTGGAAAGGTTGTGGAGTACGCTGATTTAACAGCGATTTTTAAAGAACCCAAGCATCCTTACACTCAAACACTCCTCAAATCCATTCCTAGACTTGACATAGAGACGAAAAGACTCCACATCATTCCTGGGGATGTGCCCCAGCTTATTAACCCGCCCCTTGGGTGCAGATTCCAGCCAAGATGTGAATATGCCAAGGAAGTTTGTACTAAACGAGAACCCCCACGTATCGAGATCGGGCAAGGACATGAAGTAGCCTGCTTCCTCTACAGCCAATAAACAAAGGTTAACCCTTGAATGAAGTGATTAACAATGTCAGAAACAATTCTTGAGGTTGTAAATCTAACGAAATATTTCCCTATATACGGGGGAGTGCTTCTAAGACAAGTGGCAGCGGTACACGCGGTTGACGGAGTAAANNCGGATGCGGAAAAACAACTCTCGCCAGAACAATTTTGCGAGTTATCGACCCAACAGCAGGCGCAGTCCGTTACATGGGACGTGACATCTTTAAACTGAGTGAAAAAGAGCTACGAAAATTACGAATAGAAATGGCGATGGTATTCCAAAATCCATACGGATCCCTAAACCCCAGAATGACGATTGCAGACATCGTCGGCGAACCAATAGATATCCATGGCCTCGCTAAGGGAAAAGAAAAGGAGAAAAGAATTATGGAGCTACTGGAAAGGGTGGGACTAGCCCCCTATCATCTCTACAGATATCCACATGAGTTCAGTGGAGGACAGA
>JABAOH010179539.1_pt3 | contig 10198 bp, 13 predicted proteins | sample 7062181 | NCBI WGS metagenome assembly JABAOH01 (sample SAMN14538630, study PRJNA623070) | marine sediment metagenome | biome: marine biome [ENVO:00000428]; feature: marine pelagic biome [ENVO:01000023]; material: deep marine sediment [ENVO:00002113]; isolation source: pool of 5 deep marine... | reverse complement strand
CGGGAGGTTAATCTGCTCAGCCGTTACTAAAATTGCCGTTGCCTGTCAAGAACTGAGGGTGGGGACAAGTCATGGTTTGGCAAATAAGCAAAACCATTCAGCCCTTGGACCCTGTTCGTGCCGGTTCCCACAGCACCAGTGCTTAGTCCCGAGGACTGAGCACTGAGCCTTGGAATTATTAACCGTAGACTCACACAGACGAAGACTAAACGTGCCTGGAGCGATGCATCCTCAGTGGTGAGCGGGTGGGAGAGTACGACGGTGGGGAAGCGGTGACGCCAATTATTATCAAGACGCTGCTAAAGGGTGGCGAAATGCATCAGTTACCTGCAGACCCTCTACTGGTTTTCGTGTCGGTCATCTTGACTCGGATGCATGAAACTCCTCCGTCCGACCGAACTGAAATACGAGTGCCGGATTCAGCTCTGAGGTATCTCCGAGAACCTGGAATACTCAAGTCGAGTGGTCCCGTATCCAGCTTGGATTCCGGTGAATTTCCATCGGGCCCGCGGTCTGGTTCGAAATCTGTCAGTCTAACTTGAAGCTTGGGTGAGGCATCATTCTTGCACTGAACGCGCTCGATAATAAGGGTGTCCAGGCGGTTGGGCCGTTGATTTGCATATATCACGGACCAATAGTCGCGGGCTGGGACATTCATCTCACTTGACCAACGATTCTCCGTTGACATACAGGAGCTCAAAGTCAGAGTAATCAAAGGTAACATCCTTAGAATATTCATGGCAGGGAGTGCCCCTTAGAGTAAGCTCGCGGTGGGTACTTACAAATTAGCTACATTTTATTACGAACAGGGGTTTTAAGTAAAGCGGCCGTGAGTGGGGTCGTCGGCTGCGGGTAGGTCCCGCGATACGGCAATTGAAGTGCCATTCAAGCAAAACTAACTTCGCAAATCGAAATTGCCTATCTCAATTGAAATCTCACCGATACCCTCCTATGTTTACCTGTGTCGTTGTGCCGCCGTGGGGAGAACCACCATGGATTTGATTGTCCGATGTTGCAGTAGACAAGACCACAAGGACAAAAGGAGTTACCATGCCTCACATTAAGTGGAGTGACCCTGCTGAACCTACCGGCGAAACAGCCGAGTTTTTTGTGACAGCCGGCACTTCCGATATCATGCGTTGTTTTAGCCTCCGGCCCGATTTTGGCAAGCTTATCCGCGAGGCGTGCCAAGTATTGCATTTCAGCGACGGCGCACTCAGCCGCCGTGATCATGAAGCTATTGCAACGTACGTCTCAGGCGTAAACCGGTGCCCCTTCTGACTGGACAGCCATGGGGCATTCCTGCGGTTGCAGGGAGAATCAGACGAAGTAGCGAAGGCCCTTGCGGATGGGGGCATCGACGCCGCAACTAAAGCCGGACTGGAGCCATCCAGNNCCCGCCACGCCTACAAGATTACACCTGAGGATGTGGAAGGGCTGCGCGAGTTCGGCTACAGCGATGAACAGATTGCCGAGATGGTTTATGTGGCGGCATTGTTTAATTTGCTCAATAAGACGGCGGATGCATTCGGAATCAAGGGGCACGGGAGACTCGAAATGCCGTACGAAACCCTTGCTGCCTCGGTAGCGTCTGCTTTCCGCAACAAGTAGCGGAGGTTGTCAGGCTTGATTCCTTCGTTGATCGGCGTCGCGACCAAAGATCCAGCATCCGACTAAAAGGCAATATTCGGTTGACATGGCAGTCCGTTATTCGATACTCTCCCCGTGATAAACAATTCGAGGCTGCTCCGAATGCTCATCTACTGAGCCTCAAATAAATATTCCAATTATTGGCGGGAGGAGATGATAATATGCCCAAGTTTATGGATGCCCATCCCATGAAGCCGTTCACGGCGGAGGAGTTAAGAAAGTTACAGGACGCGCCGCCGGACGAATTCGGGGTCACGCATCATGACATCCTGTTCAGCGAGAAGGACAACAAGATCTATTGCGTGCTGGACGGCCCGAACGCCGAAGCCATCGAAAAGCACCACGCGAAGGCGGGTATCAAGTGTGATTGGGTCCACGAAGTCAAGTCGACGCGCAAGTGACGGTTAGCCTATTGGCTATTTGGACCGTGTTAGGTCGGCCATAGCGATACTGCTTTCACCGGCGACGGGTCGCCAATTTTGCGGACCGCTCCTAGAGCGGGGTGGCGTAGCCATCGTCTCCGGGGAAGGAATGCACGTTCGAATTCTCGCCGGGCTGCGCCGCTGGTGTGATGCGCGAAGTCAATGAGATATAGACCCAGCCGGTTCTCAAGCCTTTATGGAGCGAGGACTGGCGAAGGTCCGAGAGTCTACTCGCTGTCACTTCCCGGTAACATCTCAGGCCGGATGACGGGGCGGCTTTCAAACCCAACGATTCTAACGCCTCGGCAGTCGCTGTAGGCGCATCCTGTTTTAGGGAGTGCAACATTACGAAGCGAAACAAGCTCAAGCCTGCGGGCATATTGCCCTGATGGGTCAGAGACCTTCTCCTGTGTTGTTTTCATGCTCCGGGNNGTCAGTCACCTCGCGAGCATCAAAGGATCCACCTTGTTCGATTGCGACGGGTCTTGAGTCGTTGTCAAGGCAGCACCGATCGAGTGTGCTTTTGGCTCATTCGTCTTAGTTTCTATGAGATTGAAAACCTTCGTGCCAGGCTGGACGCAAACACGAAGTGCGCGACGCAGAAGTGAACAGAGGGCGCGAGCAGATTCAGGCGGGGCAGCCTTGGTCTGGAGAACCGAGCCGGCGCCCTGGTCGCGGCAAATTAAGCCTTGGACGCTTCTTTGTAAATCCAAGCACCGCGGTTGGGATCGTCAACCACTACGCTGCAACTCACCTTTGAGGCGAGGTTTTCGATTCTGTAGCCGCGCAGACGGTCGGGGAGGGACGGTTCTGCGAATTCAACCGGAGCAACAACGACGTCTACTTGAATTTCCCCGCACCACTTGGCGAGGTCGCCAAACCCCACGCCCGTGGGGAGGACCCCCTTCACCTTGGATCCTGCCTTTTCGAACTTCGCCATGAGGTCCGCGAGGTAGGGGCGCTTGACCGTATCGCGGACAAATTGTGTGGTCAGGGGCTGATGCCGCTGCTTCTCGTCACTCTCTTTTGGATAGGGATCCAGCAGATAGGAAGCTGCAGCAAGGTCATAAAGAAAAAACTCGTTGCCAGGGATGGGCGCGCTGCCCGCCAAGGCGCTCACGGCCCGTTGGAGAAAGGGCCGTTTGCCGTCGTCCGCCAGGAGCATCACCCGCCGGGGGGTCAGATTGTTAATGACGGTCCTGGCGTCGCCGCTTTGTCCAGGAGTCTCGCGTTTGGCTGAGGCTCTCACTTCCTCAAAATGGCCAACGAGAGCGCCAACGACATGAGGGTCTTCCGATACGAAGCCAGCAAATGTTTTCCCCGGGTGCGTCACTCCGTGCAACCCCCAGATGGACTCATCGGACACTTCCCATCCAACGAATGCGATGGGCTGCGGAACTTGCGTCACCAGAAACCACTGGTTCTCGATCATCGTGTGGTTGGGTGAAAGCCTGTACCAGCCCTCAAGACCCTCTGCGTCACGAGCGCTGGGTATTCCCTCACCAAAAGCGCAAACGGTGATACCGGCTTGCATGAGCCTTCGGTACCGCTTTGACTCAACGGTCAACTTCTGATCGTTTTGAAATCCGACGTAGAGATTCCCTGGGCCTCCTGCGTTCAAGAGTTCCTTCTCGATCTGGCGGCTGAAGAGGAGCATCTGACGCGCGTCCTGGAGGAAGGTGAAACCACCCAACGGGCTGGCGCTCCTGGGCCGAAACTCCTGATCCATGCCGAGCAGAAAGGATTCGAGTCCGTAAGGGTCCGTCAGTGTTGCCTCAGATTGACGCAGTTCCCAATCCATTGGTTTTTTTCTGTTCGTAACCCGTCCTGCGAGAGCCGTTGCGCCTCGCTTTGTTACGGGAGTTTTGCAAAGTATCGCAGCGCTTGTCAAGTCGTGTAAAGTGAAACCTTGAGGGGTAAAATGTGCACATTCCGGCAACCCACCGTAAAGGATTCAGCTGCGTAGCCGGTTACGCTCCCGGCACAAGTTCTCCGTGTTAAGTCGCGCGTTGCAATGCTACGACGCTCCAGGGGGAGTTCCCCGGGGGTCCCTGTGCGCCTCGAAGGCTCCCGAACCTGCCGAGCCGCCATGGTATGAATTTGCCGCCATCAGAATCCCGCTACCGGGGAAAGGTGGCGGTTCGGCGGGGGCAGCTCGCTAAACCACGGCGTAGCGCTTAACCGTTGGCCGCTCCGCGAGTTGAAGCTCCCGGGAGCGCTGAATGATCTCCTCATGGGCGGGGCTTTTCCGGTATTTATCGATGCTGTCCTGATCACTCCACTCGGAGTAGGAGATATACTCGCCGGGGGCGTCTTCACACCGCAACAGCCTCTCCGACAGGCATCCGGGCTGCTTGATCATGAGGGGCGCGCAATGATTCTTCCACAGCGATTCCACTTCAGCGGTCTGGTTGGGTTTTACGGTTACATGGATGAGACGAACGACTGCCATACTTTTCCTCCTCGATGTGTAAACGGAAAGATTAAAATGTCTCACACGCTAACATGAAAGAACTGATAACGCTAGAGTTCTTTATTTCAAAGTCCCGGCTCGCTAGATTGGAGTGGCATCCCCAGGCTACCGAGCCGGTGCGATGGCGTTGCCGGATCCCTCCCGGGAGGCGGAGTCGGAATGAAGGAGCTTTGGGTTACGAGTTTCGCCCCGAGCGGGAACACAAGCGGCGGGCGCCTGGCGGGCCTCCGGAGCAGGGCGCCGGTTTTGGGCGACGAGTAAAAATTATCATGACCGCAGCATGGCCAAGCTCGAGCATCAGCCAACCCTTCACCGAGCCGGAACATCAGGCGTTTCATTGGCGACGGGGTAGCGACGCCGCGTTGTTGATCCATGGCTTTCCCGGCACACCCGCGGAGTTGCGTCCTTTGGGGCAGCTTTTGCAAAAACAGGGTTGGACCGTTGACGCTCCTCTGCTGCCGGGCTTCGGGGCGGAGCTGCCCTTGTTGGAAAAAAAATACGCCGTGGAATGGGTGGACGCCGTGCGGGATTCCTACGCGCGCCTTGCGCGCCAGCACAGCCGAATCCTCATGGTGGGCAACTCCATGGGCGGCGCTTTGGCTCTGACCGTGGCGGCGGAGGTGAACCCCGCGGGCCTGGTGCTGATGGCGCCTTTCACCCGCATGGCTTCCCGGCGGCATCAATTGTTCTGGCCCCTCATCCGCTGTTTTGTGCGGCAGGTTTACCCCTTCCAGAAAGCGGATCTCTCGGCACCCGATCTCCGCAGGGCGCTCAGCCGCATGTTCAAAGACGCCGATCTCGACGATGCGCAAACACAACGACAGATCCGCGCGCTCAGTCTACCCGCGGGTGTCCTGAGTCAGCTGCGGGTTGCGGGCAGCATGGCGCTGGCGTCGGCGCCGAGGGTGCGGGCGGCGGTGTTAATTCTCCAGGGGCGCAACGACTTGACCGTCACTCCCGCCACGACCCGAACCCTGATCCGGCGCCTGCCCGCCGGGCCACTGTACGTGGAGCTTCCAGCGGGTCACGATCTCACGGAGCCGGCGGGATCCGCATGGCCTGCCGTTGTGCGTCATGTTCTAGAGTTTGCCGGCGGCGTAAAACAGGGCCAATGAGAAACCGGGGCCGCCGCCCAATGACGAGAGTCCATGGAAAGGGTTTGTTTAAACAAGCGGAGAAGGGAAGGGGGCGGCGTGGAGGCGAATCCGTTCACGGCCTTCGCCTGCGCGGACTTAAACCTGCTTTTCCGATTTGTGCCGCGCCTCTGGCCTGAGCCCAGGCTTGCCCAGGGCTTGCACGATGGCCCTGCCGACGGCCTCCACTGTCTTGTTCGTCGTATTGATGACGAAATCCGCCTGTGAATAATAGGGGGTCCTTTGGGCCAGGATGGTCTTGAGCTGCTTGCCAATGTTGCGTTGGTTTCTGAGCGCGCGCTCGTCGTTGGTCGCCCGGACCCGCTCAATCAAGGTCTCTGGCGAAGCCCTCAGCCAGACCACGAACGAATGCAGTTTGAGTCGAAGCAAATTCGTCGGATTCATGACCAGGCCTCCACCCGCAGCGATGATCCCCGGCGCGTTTCTCAAGGTCCGCTGGAGCACCTGCCCTTCAAGGGTTCGGTAGTAGCTCTCGCCCTCCAGACGGAAAACCTCGTTCAGGGACAGTCCTGCTTCGATCTCGATGAACTCGTCGAGCTCGTAAAAGGGCATTCTGAGCACCCGGGCCAAGTGCCTGCCCACAGTGGTTTTTCCGGCGCCGCGCATGCCTACGAGGGCTACATGCAAGCCTCGAAACTCTTTGAGGTACATGGACAAACACGAAAGCACCCGGGCAATTTGCTCCTGCGGGCGGCCGTCGAGAAGGTCGGCAATTTTTCGCGCGTTGCTTTGCGGCTCAAGGTCCCGGCTCGGAGCCGCCTGGGACAGCAGATCAACGAGCGAGATCTTCAACCCCTCGGCCAGCTGCACCAGACTGGTCACGGAAGGATTGGCGACCCCTTTCTCAACGGCGATAATGAATCGATCGCTCAAACCTGAAAGGGCCGCCAACTGTCGCAGCGTCATGCCCTGCCGTTCGCGCAGTTTTCTTACGCTCTCGCCGATGACGGAGAGGTAGTGAGCGCTGCGGTTTTCCGTTTCGCCCGGGCGGGGCTTGGCTTTCGGCATCAGTGGTAGATGCGTCCCTGGTCCGCATCCGGCACCGTGAGTCCGAGTTTTACGATGAGCGGGTTCACCTCCCGGATGTACTCGCTGCGCGCTTCACCGTTGCTGCGTCGCTTGAGCCCCCAGTAGCGATAGCGCTCGGAACGTTTGGACTCCTTCTGGCCGAACATGTCGAGGGCCGTGGGATACCAATGATCCAGAGACTTCTGAACACGCTCCTTGCTGCCGCCACCCCTGGCGGACAGTTCGGCCACTTGATTGGTGCCGTAGCCCACATGGCTAATTTCTTCCTTCAGGATTGTGGGCAGAATCCGGGCCAGGGGTTGGAACGTACAGTTCATAAACTCCTCCAGCTGGTAGCGCCCCACTCGGTCGATGAGAAAACCGAACACCGCAAAGTCCTCCCAGGTCTTGATCTGGCCTCGGAAGGCTTCCACATACCGTTTCTGGTTAGGCCAGGAAAGGACGTAGGAAACGTCCAGCCCCAGCTCCCCCGCCAGCCGCGCCATTTTCCGATAGTGATCGATTTCTTCCGCCGCCGTCTTAGCGACCACGAGCCGATCCCCCGGGGTGGGCGCTTTGGGCAAAATATGCTCCAGATAGAGGTGGGGGCCGCCGATTTCGCAATCCGACTGGATGGCCAGGACTCGCCTGAGCAAATCGCCGTATTCGACATCCATTTTGGCCACGTCTTTAACTTCAATTTTGTCTCTAAACATAAACCCTCCATGCTTCTGTTTGGTTAATGCCAGGTTAACCGGTTACGAACTATAAATCAATATAGGTTGGATTTATATATGAAATATACTTCACCTTTGGTGAGTCCCTAAGGAACGCGGCTCGGTCCCGTTGGTTGCATTGATTTCTGGTGGTCGGCGGGTATAAACGAGACATGACCATGGCCGAATCCAAATTGGGTACCATCGTTATTTTTGGGGCCTATGGAGGCATCGGTGCGGCCCTTGCCCGCAGGCTGAAAGACAAATTCAATCTGGTGGTCAGCGGGAGAAGGAAGGATGCGCTCTCCTCGTTGGCGGAGGAGACAGGGGCGTGGCCGTGCGTGGCGGACGCCACCCGGGGGCCGGAGGTGGAGCATTGCTTTCAGGAGGCCCAGAGGCAATTTGCCCGGGTGGATGGTGTCGCGCACTGTGTGGGATCGCTTCTTTTGAAGCCCGCGCACACAACCACGGAGGACGAGTGGGAACAAACCTTGCGCACCAATCTCACCTCTGCATTTCATGTGGTCAGGTATGCTGCCAAAGCGATGATGAAAGGCGGCGGGTCCATCGTGCTGGTTTCCTCGGCAGCCGCTCGGGGTGGCATGGCCAACCACGAAGCCATCGCGGCGGCCAAGGCGGGCATCGTGGGGCTGGCTCTGGCGGCTTCGGCGTCTTACGCCCNNCAATTCGGCCACGGAAAAAGCGTCCATGGACCTGCATGCGCTGGGGCGTTTGGGGGAGCCGGAGGATGTGGCCGGGGCTATGGAATGGCTGTTGGAAAGCCGCTGGGTGACAGGACAGTTGGTTGGGGTCGATGGCGGGCTGGCAACGGTCCGGCCAAGGCCGCGCGCCTGATCCCCGAAAGCCAACTCCGATCATGCCGAGCTCAGGGACGTAGCATCGTGTGGTCATCATCGGTGGCGGTTTGGGACGACTTTACGCGGCCAGGACTGTGAGGCGGGCGCGTTGTTCACCGATGACGCTAGAGTTGAGTCCAAACAAGGGTCTAGAGGACGAGCCGAATAGTCTTTCCCGAAGTTTGGCTGGCCCAAAGTTACGACGTGAAAACGGGTAGGAAAAATAACCGCATCACCGTTTGGATAACGGGAGATCAGCTGAGCCCGAATATAGCGGCTCTGCGGGATGCCTCGCCTACGGAGTGTACGGTGCTGATGATTGAGTCAGCGGCCAGAGCCAAAAAACTTCCCTATCACAAGCAAAAGCTCACGCTGGTATGGTCTGCCATGCGACACTTCGCGCAGGAACTGCGCTCCCTGGGATACCAGGTGGACTACCATGAGGCCCAGAGAAACATGCGTACCGGCCTGCGCGCCCACCTGGCCAGCGCCAAACCCGCAAAGTTCCGGATGATGGAAACTGCCGACCATCAAGGCAGCCGGCGCCTGCGTGAGCTTGCCAGTGAACAGGGGGTGCCCGTAGAGGTCGTCCCCAACAACATGTTTATCAGCGATCGTGCTGAATTCGCGAAAGAGGCGCAGGGAAAAAAGACGCTCATCATGGAGGCCTTTTACCGCAAGATGCGCCGCAGGACCGGTCTGCTGATGAATGGAAAAGAACCCGAAGGAGGACAATGGAATTACGACCACCTGAACCGGGACCGTCCTCCGGCGGGTCACGTTTTTCCACCGGTGCCCCGATTCGAACCGGATGCGCTAACCCGTCGTGTCATGAAGATGGTTGATACGAAATACCCTCGCCACTTCGGAGACGCGAGCGGCTTTGCCATGCCGGTAACAAGGGAGCACGCCCGGAGTTTTGCGCGGGATTTTATCGAACACCGCCTCGACCTTTTCGGACCTTACGAGGACGCCATCGTGCTCGGGCAGCGAACCCTCTACCATTCCCTGCTCTCCCCGCTCCTGAATCTAGGCCTCCTTGAGCCCCTCGAGGTCTGCCGCCAGGCTGAAGCGGCGTACGGTGAAAGGCGAGCCCGGCTGAACTCGGTGGAGGGCTTCATTCGTCAGGTCCTTGGTTGGCGCGAGTTTATTTACCAGGTGTATCACCTGCGCATGCCGGCATACGCGCGCATGAACGTTTTGGACGCAAACCTTCCGTTACCGGACTTTTATTGGACCGGCAAGACCAACATGAAATGCGTTGCCGACGCCGTGGCGGGGCTCAGGCAAAGCGGGTTCAATCATCACATCCAACGCCTCATGGTGACCGGTAACTTTGCCCTGATCGCAGGCATCGATCCCCAGAAGGTGAACGAGTGGTACTGGCTCGCCTATCTTGATGCTTACGAGTGGGTCGTGACGCCGAACGTCCTGGGCCTTTCCCTTTATGCCGACGGCGGTCTCATCGCCACAAAGCCCTACGCGGCCTCGGCCAACTACATGAATAAGATGAGCGACTGCTGTAAGCACTGCGACTACGACTTCAAAAGCACCGTGGGAGAAAACGCGTGTCCGTTCAATTCCCTCTACTGGGACTTTCTNNAAACCCGCGAATGAATATGATGATGGCCGCTCTGGCAAAACGCGAGGCCAGCGATCTGCGCGAAGTCCGGTTGCGCGCGCGGGAACTGAGAGAAAAACTGCGCCGGTCAGTTTCTCTGTAGCCCGGCTATCCGTCAGGTCAATCCGTCCAAATGACATCCTCAAAACCGCGAAAGGCGCGTGCTCATGCTTCAATGTAAGCAATGTGAAGGATGGGGAATGACGACGGTCTTAATCAAGTCTGCTCGTGGCTCTTTAGCTATAACGATTGGTGCCATGCCTCCATCCTTGCGAATCCCACCCTGCGGTTAGGTTT
>JABAOH010015929.1_pt1 | contig 10199 bp, 9 predicted proteins | sample 7062181 | NCBI WGS metagenome assembly JABAOH01 (sample SAMN14538630, study PRJNA623070) | marine sediment metagenome | biome: marine biome [ENVO:00000428]; feature: marine pelagic biome [ENVO:01000023]; material: deep marine sediment [ENVO:00002113]; isolation source: pool of 5 deep marine... | reverse complement strand
TTGATGTCGCCAAATCCGAGACCGTGTCCGCTGGGTTGATCCGAGATTGTGAATTGCAGGAACTTGCCCGTGCCCTTTCCAGCATTATCACGAACCAGCTTGAAAACTGGTTGGTGGTCACCAAAATTAAGGTTGGGAACAATTTCCGGGTAGCCGTCGCCGTCCACATCCCACATTCGCGTGGATTCGATTCCCAGATCCTCGCGGTCGAACTCTGCGATATCGTGGACTATCCATTCTGTCGACTTCCCTTTTGGATTCTCACGCCATTGCAGCTTCCTGTTGAACCATCCACCCGCGATAATATCCGTATAACCATCGCCATTTACGTCCAGTGGAAGATTGGAGAAATCGTCATAGCCGGTGATCGTTTCCAGAGGGTAAGGGAAATTGTCCCATTTTTCCGCGAACTCCTTCTGGGTGGGAATATCACAGATCTTGTGAGATGTAATAAAACTCGGTCCTTCATACCAGAATGACCCGCAGACAATATCAAGGTGACCGTCATTGTTTACGTCGAATACCGATGCGGCTTCAAACTTGTCTTCACTCAATTTCTTTCTTTCAAACTTGAGCAACTGACTCTTCTTCGAAATAGCGGGTCCATTATCCCGTGCCGTTGCAAATCCGTTCACAAGGAGCATCATGCATAACATAATGAAACACAAGCCAATTTCACCACCGACCTGTTTCATGCTGATTATCCTCCTGACTGTTCAAAGTCTGTCCACGTCATTTCAGGCTGAGATTTCCTGTACGAAGCAAGCCGCGACAGCCGCCTAACGCCGCGGATCAGTGGCCGAGTGTCAGCGAGGTCCAACTGAATCCGCTTGTTGTGGTTTAATCCAACCTTGATGTTTTACCATTTGCTTGTATAGCACTTCGTTTCCATCAATGTAGATATACGTTTTATTCCTTCTGCGTTTATATTCAGTCTCACAGTGTTTGCAGACAAATCTATATTCTTCACCAAATTGCTTAAGATTAAATTCGCTAGAGCCGCATTCACAATCCGGTAAATGGTTTCCACCGGGATAGGCCCATTTGTTGTAACGCTGCCAAGAAATGATGAAACCTGGGATGATCATCACACCCAAAGCAAAGCCTGGTATTGACAACCAATATCCGCCTATTCCATGTAATGCTGTTGCTACACTTACTCCAATGGCAGCACTCACGATAAAAACAATGAGTTCAAAGATATTCATTGGCTAGACCACAACTATGTATATATGGTTTCCAGATAAGAACCCACAAGCGCCCGACTGTCGGCATAACACCCCTTTTTCATGCACACATAAGCGCTTCTCTGAAAAAGAGTTACGCCAATTATCTTTCGTATAAGGGGTCTTATATGGTTTCCAGATAACACTCCTATGTTACGGTCGTTCAAATCGCGTCCGCTGGGCTCACGACTCCGTGAGGCCCTCGGTTCAACACATGTCTGTAAATCATCGTCGTTAACTTAAACTCCGTCCCCGTCGGTGTCCCACAAAGAGAAAGCACATAAAGAACCTTCGCTCTTGGCTCCAAAAGTCAGGGTGCAACCGCTACTGGAAATATATACAGCAGAAGTCAGATTTACAAGAAAAATCATTTTTTTCCAGAAGATACATTCACTAAAATCCAGGGATTTGTCGTCCAGACTGACGCCCTTTACAGACGCCACGAAGGCTACTTAGAGCTAAGGTTCTCAAATGCAACACTTTAGCTTCGTATGAGTTCCTGCTTGATAGTTAACAGGTCCAGGTGGGCGTTTTAAATTGAAAGCTGATGGGCGTTGTGTGAGATTTTGCAGGCTTAAATCTTTATTGATTCACCTATCAATAAAAGGTTCAGATTAGGTGTGAGTCCTGAACGTTTTATATACCTGCACCAGTCTCTTTCAAATAACACGTTCCGGCATCACCACTGCTCCGGAAGGTCGTATGTTCTCCTCATGAATGTTAAACATGTTTTTCTAATAATAACACAAGGAGGCCTAAAAATGATTGGAAAAGATTTTATCCATACAAAAACAAGATGTTTACTAAACGAATACATCGAACTAATCCCTGAGAAAACTGACAAGCAAAGGCAAAAGTCTTTGCACCAGGCTGTCGGAGCAATACTTTTATCAGGTTCACTGTTGTAACAGACTTTAGCCGATGGACACACGATGATTGCTCTGATAGTGGAACAACGAAAGATCGGTATCAGATAGTGACAGCAGAAAAAATAATATTGCTCGGTCGAAGTCCATCTGATTATAATAAGTCCTTCATCCTGACCGCTGATATTGATTTGTCAGGTTTCTCCAACGATACCGTCCGGTTGCACCGGATACCAAAGGTGAAAAATAGGAGTTTGTTAAGATTGTTTTTTAACGGTGTCCTTGACGACGAAGGTCAGAAGATTTTACATTCGATGAACGCAGGTGAAAGCCACCTGGGTCTATTTGGTCGATAATTAAATGATACACTGGAACCTTTGAGAGAAGGAGTTGAAAATTGAAACGATATAAAAGAGTTTTTATATGTGTGTTCATAGTGGGATTGATTTTGATAGGAGCAGGTTACGGAAAATCAAAAGGACCGGCATATCTCGATCCGGATAAGCCCATGGATGTGCGGGTAGAAGACCTTCTTTCCCGCATGAGGCTGAAAGAAAAGGTGGGACAACTGAATATGCCCTGTGTTTATGTGGAGGGATTGGGAAAAACGGTTGAAGAAAAAATGGCGGCAGTCAAAGCATTCACAGAAGGAACATATCTGGATTATCTCGGGCCCGGTGGCGGTTTTTTCACATTACCCAACAATATCCTTTTCAAAGGCCCGGAGCAGCAGGCAAAATTTCTGAACGAACTCCAGAAGATTGCCACTAAAAAGACCCGGCTGGCCATTCCCCTTCTGCAAACCGAAGAAGGCACGCATGGACTGATGTGCACGGGTGGAACCATTTTTCCGGAAGGGGCGGCACTGGGCAGCACGTGGAATCTCGAACTTCTGTCTGAGATATACGCTGCAACAGCAGAGGAAGCCCGGGCTATTGGGATTCATCAGATCTTCACCCTTGTGGTGGAACCTATCCGGGACCCACGTTTGGGGCGAAATCAGGAGGCATACAGCGAGGACTCATTCCTTTGTGCGCGAATTGCGGAGGTAATTGTTAAGGCTGTTCAGGGAGATGAGTTATGTGCGCCGGGCAAGACAGTTGCGGGATTGTGCCATTACCCCGGTCAGAGCGAGCCGGTGAGCGGTATAGAGCGGGGTGCGATGGAAATTTCCGAACGTAAACTGCGGGAAGTGTTTCTACCTCCATGGGAGGCAGGTATAAAAAAGTGCGGCGCCCTGGGAGTCATGGCCACCTATCCGTCCATCGATGGCATTCCGGCTCATGCCTCAAAAGAGATCTTAACGGGTATTTTAAGGGAAGAGTTCGGATTTAAAGGGATTGTTCTTTCCGAAGGGGGCGGGATTGGGACGCTTGTGTATGAAGGCCTGGCGCCGACCCAGAAAGAAGCCGGACAGCTTGCTTTAGCGGCGGGTGTGGATGTGGGGATTTCCTTCGAATCCGGATATATGGAGGATATGATCCGGAGCGTGAAAGAAGGAAAGGTTTCAATGGCCTTAATCGACCGCTCAGTCCGCCGCGTCCTCAAGATGAAAATGCTGCTCGGATTATTTGAGAATCCATATGTTGATCCGGAACGTGCTGCTAAGATTGTTCACAATACAGATCATCAGGAACTGGCCCTGAAGGCCGCACGAGAGGGAGTAGTACTTCTGAAAAACGAGGGCGATTTGCTACCTCTTAAGAAAGATATTAAATCCATTGCTGTCATTGGGCCGAATGCAGACCATGCAAAAAATCAGCTTGGTGATTATACGGCGCTGAAAGTCTCGCAGGAGATTACGACCATACTGGATGGTATCAGAGCAATCGTTCCTAAAGGAACAAAGGTCACTTATGTCAAAGGTTGTGACATTATCGGTGACAAGGTGGATGAAATTGAAAAAGCTAAACAAGCGGCAAAAAACGCGGAGTATGCAGTTGTGGTTGTCGGTGAAAATGAGTGGCAGCAGCGTAACGACGAAGGTGTCCGTGTCGCCACCAGTGGCGAGGGATTTGATGTGGCCAACCTTGACCTGACCGGCATGCAGTTGGACCTTGTCAAAGCGATTGCGGCAACGGGAACCCCAACGGTTGTGATCCTTGTGAACGGACGTCCCCTTTCTATCCGCTGGATCGCAGAGAATATTCCTGCAATAATTGAATCCTGGATTTCGGGTGAAAAAGGCGGCCGGGCCATTGCTGAAATTCTGTTCGGGGACGTGAATCCCTCAGGCAAGCTTTCCGTGACCATTCCGCGGCACTCCGGACAATTGCCGGTCTATTATAATGCGAAGAAATCGAAACGGTACTGGCTTGAAAAAGGCTGGGGCCAATCCTATGCGGACATGAATTACAAGCCGCTTTATCCCTTCGGGCACGGATTAAGTTACACCACCTTCGAATACAACAACCTTCGTTTTGATAAAATCGTTTCAGGTATTGCAGGAAAAATCCAGGTAAGTGTGGATATTCAGAATACAGGAAAACGCCCCGGCCAGGAGGTTGTACAGCTCTATATTCAGGATGTCATTGCAACGGTTTCCACTTCCGAGATAGAATTACGGGGGTTTGAAAAAATCCGGCTCAATCCCGGGGAAAAGAAAAAAGTGACTTTCACCATTGGTCCAGAACACCTGGCCCTGTACAACCGTCATCTGGACCGAGTGGTTGAACCCGGTGAATTCAAAGTGAAAGTCGGAGCTTCCTCTGACGACATCCGGCTTGTAGATTCGATTTGGGTAAAATGAAGGGCCAAAATTCTGCTTTCAATTTTTAGGGGATTTGTATGACTGCCATGAAATTAACGGCTTTTGAAACTGGGATTTTTATTGTCTACCTGGTCACCGTGATTGCAATCGGCTTTATTTCAGGGCGAAAAGGTAAGGAAAGCACTTCTGGATTTTTTCTTGCGGGACGGGGATTGCCATGGTTCGTGATAGGATTTTCCCTTATTGCTTCCAGCATAAGTTCCGAGCAGTTTATCGGTGAAGTTGGCTGGGGCTACAAATATGGTATCGCGGTTGCCAACTGGGAATGGTTAGTATGGCCGGCACAGGGGCTTCTGCTTTTTTTCTTTTTGCCCGTTTATTTGAAAAACAGAATTTTTACTATTCCCGAATATCTAACCCGCCGTTTCGGACGCATTGCGGGTTCCACATTTGCCCTCGTTTGTATGGTCCAGTATTTGGTGATAAATCTTCCTCTGGTTCTTTACTCCGGAGGCTTTGCTATTAACAGAGTGTTCGGGCTGAATCTCTATCTGGCCATCTGGATTCTGGTATTTGCTGCAGGATCTTACACCATTTTTGGCGGTCTTTCTGCCGTTGCCTGGGTGGACTTGTTTAACGGCGTTATATTGATTGGGGGTGGTCTTCTGGTCTTTGTTCTTGGTTTGTTTGCGGTTGACGGTGGTTTTTCAGCCATTGTCGGCACCGGCGAGCGTTCTCACTTAATCTTACCGGCTGATCATCCAGAGTTACCCTGGACAGGGATGATTGCCGTGGCTTTTGTGTTGAGCGGATATTACTACTCGACCAACCAGTTTATTACACAGCGGTGTCTTGCGGCAAAAAACGTATGGCATGGCAAAATGGGTGTCATTCTGGCCGCGTTTCTGGCCATCCCGCTGGGACTGAGTGTCACCTGGCCGGGGATGATTGCCTATGCGATGAATCCAAATCTGGCGCATCCTGATGATGCGTATCCCTATCTCATCAAAACACTAATCCCAGTTGGCTTGCGGGGTTTTATGTTTGCAGTGCTGATTGGCGCGATTATGTCAACCATCGACTCTCTTATCAATTCAACATCTTCCTTGTTGACGCTGGATATTTACAAAGGATTGATCAGGAAGAAAGCCGCGGATCAACAGCTTGTTAAATTTGCACAAATATCAGGAATCGGCCTGCTTGTTTTTGGTGCTGTATGGTCGCCGATGGTCGGGAGATTCGGCTCTATCTTTTCCTATGCGCAGGATTGCTGGGCCTTAATGCTGGCTCCGGTAATGGCTGTTTTTGTGATGGCCATTTTCTGGAAACGAACTACCAAAGTCGCTGCCATTGCCACATTGTTTTTGGCCATTCCTATGCTGTTGATTGTTTTCCTCAGGGAATTGACAGGTTTGCTGGCTTCATTCAATATTTTCAACTTATCGGCCATTATTTTTATCTGTTCTTTATGTGTGATTGCTCTTATCAGCCGTTTTACAACAGCACCAGCTGAAGCGGATATCGAGTCAACACTCTGGTACCCGGGCATGCTTCGTCCTACGAAAGAGGAATTAGCGTTGGGATACCCGTGGTGGAAGAGAATTGGATTTTGGTTTACCCTTGTTGTCTTGTGTTTCATGGTAATCTATACGGTTTTTTGGTAAACATTTCATTGAGTTTATAAATTGAGAGGTGAATGACGCCAAGTCCTGAAAGTTACTGGATTGGAAATCATTGTCACGCAGCAGAGGTTATCTTGCGAAGAATACTAAAATAAAGGAAAATAATAATGAATAGAAGAGAAGTGCTCTTTTCGATAGGAGGTGGCATAGCCACATCGATGCTTAGCACATCGGCATGGGCAATCGAATTTGAAACAACGAAGAAGACAAAACTTGGCATTGACGACTTCTCATTCAACATTCGCCATCGCGCAGAAAAAGCCGGATACACACCTAAGGTAACGCATGACCCCCTTACATTCCTCAAGTACTGCCATTCAATCGGGGCCGGCGGCCTCCAGTGTGGCATCGGAAGGCGCGATGAAGCGTATACGAAAGAGCTGCGGGCCTTTGTGGAAGATAATAATCTATTCATAGAAGATTCAGTATGGCTGGGGGGCAAGGTGGATTTGGAACGCTTCGAGGCGGGCGTCGCTTGTAGTCGGGCCGCAGGTGCCAGAGCAATCCGCGGCTTTTGTGGCGGCCGGCGTTATGAGCAGTTCGATAAACGCGAACAGTTCGACGAATTCGCCGAACGCTCGTGGAAAGCGATCGAGTCGGTTGCGCCAATCGTCGAGAAATACCGAATCCCCCTGGCGATAGAGAACCACAAAGACTGGCTCATTCCTCACATGCTGAAGATGCTCAAGCGAATTGACAGCGAGTATGTGGGCGTTTGCATCGATACGGGCAACAGTTTCGCTCTGCTGGAAGACCCGATGGATATGGTGAAAGCCTATGCCCCGTGGGCGCACTCGGTCCATCTGAAAGACATGGCAGTCTGCGAATACGAGGATGGATTTCTATTAGCCGATGTAGTCTTTGGTGAAGGTACGCTCGACTTGCCCAGGATAGTCGATATCATACGAAAGGCCAGGCCCGGAATGAAGTTCAGCGTGGAAATGTCCACGCGCAACCCGCTTAAGGTGCCATGTCTTAGCGAAAAATACTGGGCCACCTTAGGTGATATCCCCGGAGTCCATCTGGCGCGGGCCCTGCGATATGTGTGGGCCCACGCGAGTGATAAAGATACCCTGCCGAATATCGATAATCTGTCGGTCGATGAACAGGTCAAGCTGGAAGACCAAAATGTCCGAAAGTGCCTACGCTATGCAGCAGAGCACTTGAATCTCTGACGGTACAGAACTGTTACACTTACGGCAAGCGTGCTGGTGCTATCTATTCCTGTCACACTGTTTCAGGTACTACAAACGGCGGACGGTAATTCCGGCTTAAAAACATATTCGCATAACAACTGTCTTCGCCAACGAATTTCTCGCTCTCTGTGTCGAACGTCAGCATTGGGCCGACGGCTACGGGATTCTTGCTCAGATCGATTTCATTCGCTTGCAGATGCTGCAAGAGACGGTCAAAAGACTCCGCCAGCAGGTCATTGCCTTCAACTGTTTTGTTGACTTGCTCGACAGATTCTCTTTGCGCAAGGCGATAGGAAATATCGGCCGCGTGAATCATACAGGCCGAGATATGCCCCTCGAGCACGTCGGCTTTCAGGTCACTGACTCGGCGGCTGCGCATCGTGTTGAGAAAATTCGTCATGTGTCCCCAGCCACCGTCGCCCGCGAATTGTTTTATCTTCTTACCGTCGTTGTCGTAGGTCCAGCCTCCGCCCCGGCCGCCGGTAAAGTAGCCATGCTGGCATCGAATCACCATGCCGAAGTTGATACCCATGTAACGGTCCATTCCTCGCGAGGTAATCCCTTGATAGACATCGACCTTTTCACTCTTGGAGCGCGGCAAGGCACGGATTTCATAGATGATGGGAAAGTCATCGTAGTCAAACAAAGATGTGATTGTGTTGGGAGTTTGGCCGTCGTCATCGTAGCCGAACCGTCCGCCGAGGCTTAACACTCGCGGCGCCATTTTGGGCACGCCAGTTGTCCAGCGACAGTCGTCCAGCACGTGGCCGCCAAGATTGCCCATCTCGCCAGTACCGGTGGGCCAGCACCAGTGCCAGTCATAATGCAGGTTCTTGCGCATTAGCGGTGTCAACGGAGCGGGTCCCTGGAATAGATTGTAATCGCATGTCGCCGGGATTGGCTGGGGACCGCTGACCTTGCCAATACTCAGGCGGGCATTGTAGGTGATGGCGTGGACACGCAGTACTTTGCCCAGGCCACCCTGTTTGATATGCTCAGCGAGGGGCAGCAACCCTATGTCCGAGCGGTCCTGTGAGCCGACTCCGACAATGCGTTTGTACTTGCGAGCGGCCTCCACCATTTTCCGGCCTTCCCAAATGTTGTGCGAAGCCGGCTTTTCGACATACACATCCTTGCCCGCCTGACAGGCCCATACTGTCATCAGGGCATGCAAATGGTCGGGGACGGAGAGTACAACCGCATCGACGTTCTTGTTCTCCAGCAACTTTCGGTAGTCAACGTAGGTATCGACCTTAATATTGCGCTCTTTGAACTTCGAAACTTCGATATCCAGGAATTGCGTATCTGCATCGCATATGGCGACCACGCGAACACCTGAGAGCCTCCGAAAGTCCTGGATGTGCTCCTTGCCCTTCTTTCGAACACCTATGATTCCTACGCGGATATCGTCATTAGCCCCCCTGATCTTGGACCATGCGCTGGACGCCGTTGCGAGACTGCCAACAGCAGCCAATGAAGTTTTCATAAAAGTACGACGTGTACAATCGTTCATGGCTATAGGCCTCCTTTCTCTCAGAATGCCTTATGGTACAAAACAATCTCCACCAATCAACTAATTTTTCCGGGCCACGTTCAGAATTACAACGGATTGTTGCCAATCAGTTATAAAGTACAGGTTAGTATTCCGCGCCACACCAAAATCGAGAAGTGTTTTCGTCCCTGTGCAGCCAATCAGCCCGACCGTCGAAGAAGAGATTGTTACACCCATTGCCGCGATGCCGATCACGGGAGATCCGTCGGGTTAAGTTACTGCCCTTGGTGGTTTCTTCCGAAGCGGGCAAATGCGTTCTCGACCAAACGTCCAGATAGTTCATCCTGGACAGGATATCCAGTTCGTATTTATTCCGGACTACAGGTCGCCAATCTCCCGCCTCATTATCGGCCATATAAATCCGCTGAGCGGGTGACTTGACGCTGCTAAGCTTGCTCGGATCTTCCTTTTGGATTCCCTGCTCACCGCCTCTTAGACCCGGGTTCTGCATATCCCAGGCGTTCACAACATAATCCACTGTCTGCTCGGCATTGCTATGGCCGTATTGTCCAACTCCGGTACGAGNNTTCTCTATATTCACTGCCTAAGTACGGAATGAATTCAAGGATCCATTTCACTTCATGGTCTAATGCACGGGGGATAAAATCCTCGTTATCAAGGGCGTACGCTTGCATGGCAATGCCAAGTTGTTTAAGGCTGCTAAGGCAATAGACAGTCCTGGCCTGCTTCTTAACACGCTGAAGGGCCGGCATCAATATCCCCATCAATAACGCAATAATGGCGATAACTACCAAGAGTTCAATTAGGGTGAAGGCCTCATGCTTGTGTACCATTGCATTATCCTCGTCCAGTTACATATGCTATACCTATGAGGATACCCTATTATGGCAGATAGTGTCAAGTATTATTTGTATTTATAACGGGAAGACGGGAAGAAGTGAAAAATTTCAAACTTAGGGGTTTTCTCTTAAGCTTCTCTGCAACAAATCCTTGTGAAGCCAAAAAC
>JABAOH010012997.1_pt4 | contig 10200 bp, 8 predicted proteins | sample 7062181 | NCBI WGS metagenome assembly JABAOH01 (sample SAMN14538630, study PRJNA623070) | marine sediment metagenome | biome: marine biome [ENVO:00000428]; feature: marine pelagic biome [ENVO:01000023]; material: deep marine sediment [ENVO:00002113]; isolation source: pool of 5 deep marine... | reverse complement strand
GTGCGGAGCTGCGTCACGACGCAATGCCAGGACACGATCAGAAGGGAACGCATCGAGCGCCGCCGGCGCTCAATGCAACGTGTCCCCCAGCTTTCCCGATTCGAGCTGCTCGGTCACCGTCGTCATTGCACGCTCGAGCAACGGCTCGCCCTCGATGATCTTGATGTTGCTGCGCTGCATCTCCAGCGCCAGGGCGTGACGCGTGGCATCGACGACCTTGGCACCAGCCAGATCGGTGAACAGGAATCGGGCGTTGTCGGCACTGGTCCAGGCGAGGCGGCCACGAGTCTTCGAGCCGTCCGCATTGGAGAACTCGAGCCAGCTTCCAATCTGCAACTCGTCGATGAAGTCGAGGAATTCCTGTTGCACGGTCTCGGTGGTCTGCTCGCCCTCCATGTCGTCCAGGTCCACCTCTTCTGCACCAGACAGCCAGTCGAGCTCGTCCTCGCCTTCGGCGCCGGCTGCGCCCGCGGCGCTTTCGAGCTCCTCGCGAAGCGCTCGCATGATGATCTGCACCGCCATCGCGCTCGCGACCTCACCCGCGTTACAGCCGCCCATACCGTCAGCCACCATGGCGATTCCGGCGCCGTTGTCGATGGCGATACCGTCTTCGTTGTGGGAGCGCCTTCGGCCGACGTCGGTCTTTCCGATGATCTCGATCTTCTCGTCGAGATCCTTCACCTCCACGGCGGAGTCGCCTGCCGGGAAGGGTTGCCTGACGCGCGCGAGGATGACAGATATGTTGTCCTTGCCGCCGTTGCGGTTGGCCATCTCCACCAGGCTCTCACTGGCCGTCGGCAAGTCATTTGAATTCGTCTGCAGGCTGGTCTGGATGTCGTTGTCCTCGACCATGTCGGTCAGCCCGTCCGAGCAGAGCAGAAAGATGTCGCCCGGCTCGGCTTCGACTTCCTGCACGTCCGGCAGGACCGATTCCTCGACGCCCACCGCGCGCGTGATGACGTTGCTCTTGACGTTTTTCTTGGCTTCCTCGGGCGTGTAAAACCCGCGGTTGATGAGGTCCTGCATCAGTGAATGATCCAATGTCACCTGTTGCAGCTCGCCGTTCTTGAGCCTGTAGAGGCGTGAATCCCCGACGTGGGCAACCGTGACGCGGTTGTCGTGAAAACGTGCCGCGACCAGCGTCGTGCCCATGCCCGCGCACTCCGGCTTGGATTCCGCGGCGCGATGAATGACCGCGTTGGCCCGCTCGACCGCCGTCATGAGGACTTTCTCGATGTCCTTTCCAGCGTCTTCGGCCGGGGCTGGCATCGCTTCCGGTATGGGGGCAGCCGCTTCGCCTTCACCGCCGTCGGCACGCACCGCGGCCAGATGGTGGCCCGCGAGGGCCGCCAGAAACTGCTTGCGCTCTTCCGCTGGCAGGGAAATCTTACTCATGCCGTCCTTTACCCGATTGAGCAGCTTCGGCAAGAGCCCTACGAGCTTCTTGCGATCCTCGGGTGACTTGATCGGTGTGAGACTCCATACGATTTGCTGCATGGTCTCCACGGCATCGCGCCAGCCCTGGCTGTCTTCGCCCTCGTCGAAGTGACAGAACACCAGCAGCTCTTTCCAGCGGTTGTGGAAAAATTTCTGCACCACGTCCGGAACCGGCTTTCCGTGAAAGCTCCTGGTGATCACTTCGTGGGCACGATGCCGCGCCTGGTCGAGGCGTTCGCGATTCTCGAGGGCGTCGGCCGAGGTCTTGCTCGATTCCTCTGCGACCTCCTTTTGATCGGCGAGAAAAGCCTCCAGCTGCTCGTGAACGACACCGAATACCTCGATGCTTTCTTCGAATTCCTCCAGAACCTTGCGCACGAAGCTCTCGACTTTGTTGTAGTAGGCGGCGCCGTCATCGTGCGTTTCGTTCCAGCCGAGCGCCGCTTCAGAGAGCGTGTTCAAGAGCTTTCGCGCAGGGTGTGACTTCTTCGAGAAAAACGCCTTGTCGATCAGTGCCACCTTGAGCATCGGGATCTGAAGCCGACCGATGAGCGCCTTCATCGGATCGGGCACGTTGTCGTCGTCCAGAATGAAGTCGAACATCATCGAGACGACATCGAACATGACGACGTCGACCTGACCCATTCCCTCGGTGACGTTGGCGGCTTTGAGCTCACGCAGCACATTGGTATTTCCGGCCCCGACGAGCGCCGGGTCGATCATCGGTGCGCCACCGCCCCCGGCGGGCGCGTTACCGTGCTGAAGCGCTGTCAGGTTGCCGAGCACCTCCGTTTGCCGGGCCCTGGCCTGCGTTTCGCTGACGGTGCCACCGGCGGCGGCGCTGGCATTGATCATCTGCTGCAGCGCGTTCATCAGACCCGCGGAGGCGGCATCGTCATCAGACTCGACGTGCTGACCCTGAGCCGCCTCGGCGTCATTGTCGTCGGTCCCGCCACTTTTGGCTTGACCGCGCTTTGCGCCGGCGCGCTTGACGACTCCGCGTTTGATGTTCGGCAGCACGCCCCTCTCGACGAGAAGGTCGTTGATGGCTTCGTAGAGCTCGTGAGTCTCTCCGACGACGTGGATATCGAAGAGCTTGAGAATGATCAGCTTGACCTCGACGCTCGTCTGCACGACGCCGCAGGCGTCGTGAAAAGCCTGACAGATGATTTGCGGTCCGAGGGGGTTGTTGTCCTCTGCGAGGTCCATCTGGCCCAGGACCACACCCATGCGCTTTTCCAGCGGAAACAGCTCCTCGTGACAGACGCCGCGGATCTTCGAGACCATATTGGTCACCGCCAGCGACTCCTCGAGCGCTGACTCGTCGAGCATCTCCAGCTGGAGCTCGGAGGCTTCTCCGGCGCCGCTCGGCGCACCGTCTTCGGTGCCCGCGCCCCTTACGCGCTTTACGGCCTCCTCGGACAGCTCAGCAAAGCGCTTTTTGAACGCCTGGCTTATGTCATCGCGCTTGAGCCGCATCTCGCGCATCGTGTCGAAGTAGACGCTGTGATCGGCGGCGTTCTCGGACTGGTTGACGCGGTCGAAAAGGGCATCGTCGACTTTGTCCATCATGGTGGGGAAAGCACGCACGAGGCGGTCCACGGTCATCTTCTGGCACTCGTCGAGGATGGCGCGCGAGTCCCGCTTGCGCCGATGCTGACGAATGGCATCGTGTTCGGCCATGTTGACGACTTTGTTCTGTTTCATGGTTTGCCCACTGACGGTAGCGATGAGCTCGGTCTGCCCAGGCCCCGGCCGGATGACGGGACACGGCGCAGAATCGGTTGAGCCGTCCGGCACGCCAAGCGCGGGCGTCCGGCGGGTCGGGTATCCGGAATACCTAAGTCTGTATCGGCCCGCCCCCATGTTTCTTGATAATTCTCATGCACTTACTGCTGCCGTTGCAGGACCGTATGCGAACCGAATCACACTCTGTGTCGCGGGCTGAGCGTCGCCGAGCAGCCGGTGAGAAATCAGCGCCCTTTCAAAGGGTCGAAATGCGCTACGGAAAACGTCCAGAATGTGGCTTTCAATGTGACCTGACTCACACGTTTTGTATGCCGATTTTCTGGAATTTAGGCTATATATTCCCTTATAAATGCAGGGTGGCTCGGCTTCGGAGCCGCCAACCCGGGTGTCGCAGCCCGGGGAATGAGTCCTACACCGAGATCGACTGTCACCCAGATGGGGTGCAACAAAGGAGGTCGGAATGGACGCAAAGAAGAAGCAAGACGAGGGCGAAGAGCTCCACGAGAAGCAGTCCGAGCTGCCGGAGTTAGAAGTTCCCGAAGAAATGGAGGCATGGGGCCTCGACGACATGTCAGACCTGGTGCCAACCACCTTCGATTGACGAACGCTTGCGCGACGAGTCACCAGCCGGGCGGCTGTTCGGCTCTCGCACGCANNCAGAAAATCGAGCACGACCAGTGCGCAGTTGAACTTGAATGCGTCGCTATCGCGCACGGTCTCCATGACCCGCTCGATGGGCCATAGATAGAATTCTTCAACCTCCCCGTCGGTGTTGGCCGGTGAGAAGGAATCCGGTAGTTCCAGGTCGAAGTTGAATATCAGATCGGGCCGGAATCCGACCTCGGTTTCGAGCGTGTAGCTGATGGCGCCGACGGCGCGGGCCTGGCGGGAGATGTGCGCTGGGATCGCTGCCTCCTCCTGGCACTCCTTGATCAGGTTTTCCCGCAGTCCTATGCCCGCCGGCTGGCCGCCCGCGACGATCTGGTCGAGTTTGCCCGGCCCGGTGGGCTTGTTGAGCGAGCGCTTCGCAACCCACATTTTCAGGCCGTTGGCCGTGCGAACGTAGCCGTTCATGTGCACGCCGTAGCCGCGTACACCGAGCCACGGAACGGCGGCCCGCTCGATGAGCAGCAGGGCGGGCTCGGACCAGCGGCGATTGACCGGATAAAGCTCGTCGCGCCAGCCGTCGATATGGCCTTCATCGCGCATCACCGCCAGCACCTCGGCGACGGCACGCGTGCGCTCGTCTGCCGGCACTGCGCCAGCGTTGAGGCCGGCAGCAAGCGTGACGCCCTCATCTTCGACACGGAAAACATCCGGCCAGCGCGTAAGCATTTCGGCGAACGCGTGTTTGACACAGCCGACCCGGATACCCCCTACGGAGAAGGGGAGGAAGTTACGCAGATCGTGGTTGTTGGCGGTGCGTATTCTGTCGAGATAGCTCATTCGCGGCGGTACGGGGCCGGCACCGAAATCAACCGGGAGGGAAATTCTCGAGCATTCGCTGCACGGCTTCCTTGAGCTGCGTCTCTTCCTTCTCGGGAGTGGATGTGAAGTGCACCTCATCCTGTGCCGAGCCGCGCCACATGAGCTCCTTGTTCCGCGGATCCACGATATCGACGATAAGGGTGCCTTCCTCGTACTCGTACACGTAGGTCTCGGGTGCACCCGCCCAATAGCCGGGCCGATAGGCGGCGCCGTAACCATAGCCCCACCCGGGGCCGTAACCGTAATAGTTATTCAATGTCTGGACGCTGCGGCGCTTGTCGAGGGAGACGTGGTAGGCAACCAGGAAATCCGGATTGCTCGAGACCTTGCGGAATCCACGCGCGGCCAGCTCGGCGTCCACCGCCGCATGTATGCGATTCTGCAGAATCGTGTTGCCGTCGATGCGCGGATCGCCCGTGGGCTTTTGCGGCTGTTCGAGCCACGCATACGTCTTGAGGCCTTTGAAGTCTGCGTTGGGATCGAAGTCGAANNCATTGCCGCCGGACGCCCCATGGCAGATATCAGTTGAGAATTTTCCACTCGCCTTCCTTGTTTTTGCACATATTGACCAGCCGGGTGGCGCTCACCTCGAGCGCATCGCTGAATATCCTCACCCGCCGGCAGGTGGTGCCGAAGTCGGCGTAAGTCGTGAGCACCGTGAGCTTGCCGTTGTACCCGGTTTCGTCATTTTTCCAGGTGACGCTCGCCCCGTCTTTCTGATTGTCGAGAAGGTCTCTCGCGGCCGAGCGCAGGAGCGCCCAGTCCTTCTCCGTGAAAAAAGCGCTCGGCGAGAATTCCAGGAATCGCATATTCGAGGCCTGGCTTGCGGGCGGCAACAGGGTGCTCAAAACCAACGCCACGATTACCGACAGGCGTGGTTGCATCGTCGCGACCCCCGTGAATTCATCAAAGAGCTAAAGAATATCAACAATCCGGCGGCGGGGCAGCACTCGGGCCCGCGCGCCGTCCGGCAAAGCGGGCCGGGCCTACGGCACGAGCCGGCCCGCGAATCCGTCGACGCCGACGCCCACGCGTCCCGGCATCCGCTGCCTGGCTTTCGCCACCATGGCGTCGCGGTAGGCGAGGTCCACAGAGCGCGCATCCACGGCCGCCATGGCCGCTGGCAGCGCCGTTCGCAGGGTGCGCGAGCCCGCTGGCGAGCCGTCGCCACCGATGAAGTGGTCGATGACGACGGCATCCGCGCAGGCGGCGATGGTGTCGAAAAAGGCCTCGGGATCCCCGATCGGCAGCAGCGGCGCGACGGTGATGACCACCGGAATGCCGGCCTCGCGCAGACGTGCCGCCGCCTCGAGACGGCGGCGCACGGGGCTCGCCGGCGGCGGCAGGCCGGGTAAACGGTCGCGATCGCTTTCGATGGAGATGTGCACGCGCAGCCGGCAGCAGCGAGCCAGTGGCCGAAAGAGGTCCAGATGGTGTTCCGCCAGATGCGTGTGGGTCTGGATGATCAGGGCGTCGGGCGGCTTCTCGATCATCGCTTTCAGAACGCCCCGGGTGACCCCGAAGCGTCGCTCGTGGGGCACGAACGGATCGGTGGCGCTCGACATGAACACGCTGAACCCTCCCCGGTGCTCGCGCGCCCAGCGTCGCTCGCGATCGCGCTGCGCGAGGTAGACGCTGGCAGCGTTCTCGCGCACTTCCAGAAAGCGACCCCACTGTGCACCGCGCGTGACGAAGCGATTGTGCCGCGCATAACAGCCGACACCGCACAGGCTGTTGCCGAACGAGCAGCCGCGATAGGGCTGCAGCGAATGCGAGCAGACGCTCTTCAGGTAGCCGGAGCTGCGCGTGAGGATGCTTCGTACCGAGGCGGTTGTCAGAGTGATGGGCATGCTTGCTGGCGCCGCGACGGCACGGCGTTCACCGCTCAGGCGTCGACGAATTCCTGGTAGTCCCTGGCAATGTCGCTCACCGCGGCCTCGTAGAGCTTCTCGCCGGCTTCGATGCTGGCAAGAGAGGAGTCGGCGCCGATGCGGCCGTCAGGGAAGCGCCGCCGATAGTCGTCCGCGTCGTATATCGGCCCGCTCGGTGCGATGCGCGGGCTCTGCGGTGCCGATTTGACGGCATCGGGGTAGGCGAAATAGGTGAGCGAGATCTCCGATGGCGTCGCGTGGCTGCCCTCCGCGTTTCCGAACAGAGAAGCCGTGAGCTTCTTCACCGCGGGCGCCNNNGAGTCCGCGTAGATCTCCGAGAATGCCGCGCTCAAGGTGGCAATGTTTCCGCCGTGCCCGTTGAGGAAATAGCAGCGCTCGAAACCGTGACGCGCGAGCGACTGGACGACGTCTCTGACGACCGCCATCAACGTGCTCGGACGCAGACTGATGGAGCCGGAGAAGCCGAGGTGGTGCTGCGCCATGCCGAGACTGAGGGTCGGCGCGACCAGCGCATCGATACGCTCCGCGACACCGCGGGCAATCACCTCGGGGCAGATGGCGTCGGTGCCGACCAGCCCGAGTGGCCCGTGCTGCTCGGTAGAGCCGATGGGAATGATGACGCCCCGGGAGCGCTCGAGATAGGCATCCACCTCCTGCCAGGTGGCGAGCTGTAGCAGCATGTCGGTACCTCCGCGTTGCCGCGGTCAAAGTCGCACAGTCGTTCGAGCTTGGCAACCGCGCCGCGCTCGCTTCGGGGCGCCCTCGCCGGGTGTTGCGTGCGCGCTTTCGCTATTATTGCGCCGGCCATGACGCGCAAGACGATGGACAGCCCGCCATCACCCGCTTCGCCGGCGGAGCGCGCGGGCGCGCGCGATCCCCTTGCGAGTCTGCCCCTTGGCGACATGTGGGTATTCGGTTACGGCTCCTTGATGTGGGCTCCCGGCTTCCCGCACCTGAGCGCAAAGCGCGCGCACATTCACGGCTATCACCGGGACCTGTGCGTGTGGTCGTGGGTGCATCGCGGCACGCAGGCGCACCCCGGTCTCGTGCTCGGCCTCGATCGAGGCGGCTCCTGTGTTGGCATCGCGCACCGGGTCGCCCGCTCGGATCGCGATGCCGCCGTGAAGTATCTCTACGCGCGCGAGCTGGTCACCCACGTGTATGTGCCCGTGGTGGCGCGCATCCGCATCGACGGCGAAGGCGTCGCACCGGCGCTCGCCTTCATTGTCGATCGTCGTCACCCGCAGTACGCGGGCGCGCTCGCGCCCGGCGCAGCGGCCACGACCATCCGCGAGGCGCGCGGGCGCAGCGGCGACAACGTCGAGTATTTCACCAACACCATGGCGCATCTGCGCGCGCTCGGCATCCGCTGCCCGCGGCTCGACGCCATCGCGCGCGCCCTCGACGGGCACTGAGTGCGCGCGGCTCAGGCTCTCGCGATCGTGCCGCGTGAGACGCGGTGGAAACGCCAGGCGAGGAGCAGCGTTGCCAGCACGGTGCCGATGAAGATCGCCAGCATGAGGGCCGGTGCACCGCCACCCTGCGCGATGCCGAGGTAGTAGCCGCAGGGCACCATCACGAGCCAGAAGCTGATCAGGTAAAGTGCCGTCGCCGGCCAGACGTCGGCGATGCCCCGCAAGGCGCCCATGAGAACCGCCTGCGTGCCGTCGGGCACCAGGGCGAAGGCGGCCACCAGCAGCGTTGGCACGGCGACCGCGGTGATGCGCGTATCGCTCGCGTGGATCGCGCTCAGGAACTCGGGAAACGCGCGGAATACGATGGCTAGCACGAGCATGACCACGCAGGTCGCCGCCACGGCTATCCATCCGGCAATGCGGGCACCGTGGACGTCGCGGCGCCCCACCGCGTTGCCGACGCGCACGCTCGCCGCGGTGGCAAATCCAACCGCACCCATGAACACGGTGGCCACCAGATTCATCGCCACCAGATAGCCCGAAACCTGGACCGGCCCGAGCAGCCCCGCGAACAGCGTGAGCGCCGAGAACGCCGAGGACTCGAGACCGTGGGCGAGCCCCATGGGGTAGCCGATGCGTCGCAGGCGCTTACCGATGCCGCCTTCGCCGAGCGGCGCGAATCGCAACCCGTACTTTTCCCGATCCAGTCGCGTCGCGATGAAGCCGGCGATGGCTGCGAACATGAACCAGCGCACGATGGTCGTGGCAAGCGCTGCGCCCTCTGCTCCCATGGCGGGCGCGCCCAGGTGCCCGCCGATGAATATCCAGTTCAAGATCGCATTGAGAATGTTGGCGACCAGCATGATGAACATGCCCGGCAGCGGCCGGCTGATGCCTTCGAGAAAGAAGGTGCTGGCGGAGAACATCAGCATGCCCGGAAGACCCCAGCCCATCATCACCAGCACCGCGCCGCCTCCCCGGGCCAGCTCCGGTGACTGGCCCGTCAGCAGCAGAAAGCGCTCACCGGCAAGACACAGGACGACGAACACCAGGCCGAGCACGGCCGCGTGCCTCAGCGCGACGCGCCAGACGCCGCCGCATACGCGGGTGTCGCCGGCACCGTCGGCCTGGGCGGTGAGAACCACCGTGCCGAGCAGCAAGCCGATGCCGACCAGCAGCATGGGTATCTGCGGCGCCATGGCCAGACCGTAGTAGGCGAGCTCGTTGGGTCCCTGGTGGCCCGTCATGGCGGTATCCACCGCCACCATGATCAGCAGACCCATGCGCCCGAGCATCACAGGTACGGCGAGGGCGAACGTGCGTCGCAGGTGAACGCGCAGCGACTGCGTCGGCGCACGCAGGGTGGGGGATGTCGCGGCTTCGGTCACAGGCCGGGTCGCCGGTGGCCGCGTCCGCCCTGCGCGGTGATGCAGACCTGTGATACGGTACCCGGGTCGAGACGCTGTTGTGCGCGGCTTCCCGAACGCCGGGCAGCCGCCGGGGCTGCCCGATGAACGACGAACACAATCACCTCACCAGGCGTCTGCCCGCCCCGATCGGGCGCTTCCTTTGTTTCGTCGGGGTTCACGATTTTCGTGTTCTCGAAGTGCGTTTCGGCTTCGGGGAGGGCAATCGCATCGAGAAGGTCGAGTGCCGGCGCTGCGGCCGGCTGTCGACGCGGCGCATCTAGCCGGCACTTCTCCTCACGCCGTCGCTGCGTCGAGCTCGAGCACTCGCCTCGCGAAGTCCGGATAGGTCTCACTGATGTCTTTGCCGACCGGCCCCCTGATGAGCACCAGATCCTGCGCGCCGGGCGCGGGCGTTTGCTCGATGCGCGCGGGCACGTCGAAGTCGAAGCCGGTCTGCTCGCGAATGTCCTCGAGCGTCTGGCCGGGGTGCACGCTCGCGAGCGCAAATCGGCCGCGGTCCCGGTCGAAGCGAAACACGCAGCGGCTGGTCACGAGCGCGTACGGACCGCCGGGGCGGTAGACGTTTGACGGGCTGGTTCCCGGCGCGCTCACGAAATCCACTCGCGGCACCATCACGCGGCGGCTGTGCTCGAGGCTGAACAGAATCACGCGGGGAACGACGAAGTACATGAATGCGGAGCCGAATGAGCCCGGAAATCGCACGCGACTCGCCGGATAACCATCGATGCCGACGAGGTTGATGTTGGCCGAGCCGTCGATCTGACCGCCGCCGAGGAAGAAGGCGTCGAT
>JABAOH010117865.1_pt2 | contig 10201 bp, 13 predicted proteins | sample 7062181 | NCBI WGS metagenome assembly JABAOH01 (sample SAMN14538630, study PRJNA623070) | marine sediment metagenome | biome: marine biome [ENVO:00000428]; feature: marine pelagic biome [ENVO:01000023]; material: deep marine sediment [ENVO:00002113]; isolation source: pool of 5 deep marine... | reverse complement strand
GAGGTCTCCTGGCTGATTGGTTCAGGTAAGGAAACCTTTAGATGGCGCGTATGCGCCTTCTGCGGCTCCCCTCGCCGAGGGGCTATTCTAAAAACTCGGTAATTTGGGTGGGGAAGTTAATCTTTTTAAACAGTTTCATTACGTAGCGGTCGGTCATCCCGGCGACAAAATCCATTACCCGGCGTTCCAGGGGGTCTTCTTCTGGATACGGTGGGATGTATTCATTTGAGTTAACCAGGATAAAGTTGAATATGGAATGCAGTATATTTTTTATTTTCCTGAACTCGATTCCTGTTTCTTTGACCCAGTAGACCCTTTCATATAAAAAGTCCCTGAGTTTGCACACCTCTTCGTAGATATGATCGGATATGGAAATATACTCAAGTTTATTTTTCAAACTTTGTTCAATGACATCGATCACGATGGTATCGATGCGTTTGGCAAAGGTTTTTCCCAGGACTTTTTGAGAAGATGCAGGGATATCGTCCTTTGTAATCATTTTGGCCCGGAGTGCATCGTCGATATCGTGGTTGACATAGGCAATAATATCTGAAATTCGGAGGATTTGTCCTTCCAACGTGACAGGAAGTTCTGTTTTGTCTTTGGGAATTATGGGACCTTTACCTTTGGAGTGTTTGCTGATCCCGTCTCGAACCTCATTGGTTAAATTCAAGCCTTTGCCGTCGTATTCCAGTTTATCCACCACGCGCAGGCTTTGTTCGTAGTGGCGGAAACCGCCCCCCATTAATTCATCCAGGGCCCGTTCTCCTGTATGACCGAAAGGTGTATGTCCCAGGTCATGGCCCAATGCGATGGCTTCGGTTAAATCTTCGTTGAGGTTCAGGGCTCTGGCAATGGTCCTGGCGATCTGGCTGACTTCCAGGGTATGGGTTAAGCGGGTGCGGAAGTGGTCGCCGCCTGGTGAGATAAACACCTGGGTTTTATGTTTGAGGCGGCGGAAGGATTTGGAGTGAAGGATTCGGTCCCGGTCCCGTTGGAATTCTGTGCGCACCGGTGATTTTCGTTCTTCACGCTGGCGTTTGCTGTAGATACTTCTGGCCGCTTTGGGGTGAAGATTTTCTTCGTTTTTTTCCAGTTGTTCCCTGATATTCATTTTCTTTATTTACACTATCTTCCCGGTTTTGTCAATAACAATTCTCATTTTAACTTTTTAGCCACAAAGGACACGAAGGTACACGAAGTAAAAGAGGATTCAAATATCCTCTGCGTTTATTGATTCGTCAAAATAGGTGCCTTGTGAAAATTGTTCTACACAGGGATTTTCTTTACGCACGGCAATCCGTTGAATATTGAGTAAATGTCTGGCAGAGATATTATCCGTGGTGATGTTTTTTCCACCGGTTCCACATCCCAACGTGAGTGACGGTTGAAGCATGTTATAAGTTCCTCCCAACGCCCCTTGAGACGCAGGCGTATTGACAAGAATTCGACCCGCGTTCATAACAGAAGCAAAATAGCGAATCTTTTTCTCATTATTAGAGAAAATACTGGCCGTATGTCCCAGACCACCGTGAACATTTATCTGGCGACACATTTCTATGCCTTCTTCAAAACTTTCTACCGTGTAAAAAGCAAGAATCGGCGCCAGGATTTCCATGGAAAGAGGAGAGTGTATTCCCACGTCTTTAATTCTGGCAATCAGCAGCGTGGTGTCAGGAGGCACATTAACTAAGGCCATTCTGGCAATGACCGGCGCAGGCTGACCAATCACTCCAGCATTCATTACTTTGAGTTCCTTGTTATACGAAATAGCTCCGACACGTTCGATTTCATCTTCCGAAAGAAAATAGGCACCGCGTTTTTTAAATTCTTCGATTACTTCTTTCTCATGACATTTCCTTACCACCAACGCTTGCTCGCTGGCACAAACCGTTCCGTTGTCAAAGGTTTTAGAGATAAAAATCTGCTCCACGGCAAAAGGAACATCGGCACTTTTACCGATGTAAGCAGGAACATTCCCGGGGCCAACCCCTAAGGCGGGATTTCCTGAACTATGCGCAGCTTTCACCAGGCTTACTGATCCTGTGGCAAGCACCAGGGCTGTTTTTCTATGCCCCATAAACTCAAGTGTCTGCGCTTTGGTGGAATTCTTTACCCATTGAATGCAATATTCCGGGGCCCCTGCATTCAAAGCCGCTTCATAACATATACTGGCTGCCTCCACCGAACACTTTTTAGCTGCCCCATGAGGGCGGATAATAATGGGATTCCTGGATTTTAAAGCAATAAGTATTTTAAAAAGAACAGTTGATGTAGGATTGGTTACAGGAGTAACAGCAAAAATAGGACCCAAGGGTTGAACAATTTCTATTACCCCGTTTTCTTTATCTTCGGAGATAACCCCCACTGTTTTAAGGTCCTTAATATCCTGGTATACCAGTTGAGTAGCAATTACATTCTTGATTACCTTATCCTCCCATTTTCCCAGTTTGGTTTCCTCATGGGCAAGTTTTGCCAGGTAAACCCGGTTTTTAAATCCGGCTTCGTATACGCTTTTTACAATACGGTCGGTTTGCTCCTGGTCAAACTGTTTGAAAATAGAAGCCGCATGTTTGGCTCTTCCCATTACTTCATCTACACTCAGCTTTTTTCTCTTTTTCTTGACCATGTTCTATAATTACATGAAATTGAGAAAAAATCAATTGTTTTAGTATAAAAACAGTTGAATTTATTCTATAGAGAATAAAGTACCAGGTAAATAATTTCAAAAGAGCCCCCTATGCTTCACGGAGCCGAAGGCACAAAAAAATTGCAAAAAATGATAAAATCGGTTATATTTACTTTATGCAAGATGAAACTAAATACACCAAAACATTGTCCGATTTCCTGGAAGCAGATATCTGCCATATTTTATCCGACTGCGAAGCTAAAGTCCTGTTTACCACGTGCCGGCAACTGGAAAAAATCAACTCCCTGGACCACACCAAAGTCAAACACATCATTTTTGATAAATATGATAATCTTCATATAAAAGGCCGCTCCAAAAATATGATCTTAATGTCCAACGGTGAAAATATTTACCCCGAGGCCATTGAAGAAAAACTAAATGCGTCGTTTTATGTATTGGAATCGCTGGTGATGGAAAATAACAATCAATTGGAAGCCTGGGTTTACCTGGATTACGATTTGATTGACCTGGATACCAGGGGAAAAAGCGAAAAAGAGCGGGGATTATACATCGAAAAAATATTAGCGCAAATCAAAGGTGAGGTGAATGAGCAGTTGTCATCGTTTTCAAAGCTCTCACGAATCTTCGTGCAGCAAGAGCCCTTTGTTAAGACCGCTACCCATAAAATCAAACGCTACCTGTATGCACACCCGCATAAGAAAGAATGAAAAAAAACAGCCACAAAGACACGAAGACACAAAGGGAAATATCTTTTTTTAAAAAATCTTCGTGCCTTTGTGTCTTAGTGGCTAACAACACAAAGGAGGATAGACAATGAAAAGAACAATTATTTTTTTATTAGCATTGGCGATGATCATGAGTGTTTTATTTTTATCGTCATGCAAGAAGAGCAGTGATATCGGGGGTAACGGGGGTAATAGTGGTCTTTCTGTTGGAGATGCCGCCCCCAATTTTACCGAAACCGATTCCCAGGGAAATTCCTTTACCCTGGAATCGCTGAGAGGGAATGTCGTTGTGGTCAGTTTTAGTGCCATGTGGTGCGGCCCCTGCCGGGCGGAAGCTCCTGAACTGGTGAGTATTTACAACACCTATAAAGAACGTGGGTTGGAAATTGTCCAGTGTATTTACGAGGACGAAGGCAGTGAGCCCGCGGACCTGGACGACCTGGCCCGCTGGATCAACGAATTCGGTATCCCGTTTACGGTGATCAATGATCCTGATAGATCGACAGTAGATGCATACAAATTTTCAAGCATTCCCTTTAATGTCATTCTCGATAGGGATCTAATTATCCGGGATATTATTACCGGGAACTATCCAACCAGGATAATACAAGCCATTGAAGACCTCCTGTGAAAAGAGAAAACCAAAAAACCTTCAACAAAGAACTCAGCTAAAGAAAGAGGTGACAATTATTAAAAATAACCATTTTGCCCCTATTTTCACTGTTATGTTGATATTGACTGGTTCCTGGATGATGAACGCACGGTCGGTTCCTGATTTTTCCCTGAAACGCATCGACGGTTCCACGTTTAAACTGGGCGATCATATGGGGAAAAAAGTAATTGTTATTGATTTTTGGGCCACATGGTGCAAGCCCTGTAAAAAATTATTGAAAAAATTGAACCGCATTTACCTGGACTACAAAGATTATATAGAAGTACTGGCCATTTCTACGGATGATTCTTCCGCCATTTCTAAGGTGGAAAGCTACATCAAAGGGAAGCGGTTTTCTTTTACGGTGCTGCTGGACCCGGACAGTACGGTGACACGCATATTCAACCCCTCGTTGAAAATTCCCTTTACCGTGATCGTGGATAAAGAGGGCGATATTGTCTACAGCCACACCGGGTATGTACCGGGACAGGAAAAAGAAATCATCAAGAAAATAGAGAAGTTGATCCATGAAGGGAAATAAAGTTGAGGTTGGAATAATGGGAAGAAGAGTTGATGGGCATTCCCGGAGGCTCTATTTTGTTATCGGGTTTTTGGTTCTACTAACAGTTGCGGTCCCTTTACAGGCGTTTAACGTGGGTGACATCAGTTTTTATGTTACCAATGATTTCCTGTACCAGTACAATCAATTAACCTATAATAATAAAGAAAACCAGTTTTACGAATCTCTCACCCTTTTTGCCAATTATAAAAAGTGGTCCGTGGGTTTGACACTTCGGGGTAATAATTTTTTTAAGCAGTCTCCCAATATGACCCTTGAAGACCCCCAATTGGATGTTTTTCGCAAGTATGTGCAATACAGCTCCAAACACCTGAAAATCACGGTTGGAGATTTCTATTCTCTCCTGGGCAGGGGTATGGTATTGTCGGTCCTTAAAAACGAGGATATACTGCGGGAACGGACCATATTGGGCGGTGATGTTCGTTATAACAGGGGCCGGTTAGATTTGCGGGTGCTGGGAGGCCGTGTCAAAGATGAAACCGAAAACCAGGAATGGACGGTTGCCGGCGGCGAAATCAACCTGGAATACGTGAAACATCACAGGATTGGCTTTCATTTCAGTTATATTGACGATATCGACACCCGCCGTCAACTGGGAAAACGGTTGACCACCTCTATCAGTTTAAAAGGAAGCCAACTGTTTAAAAACATCAGTTATTATACGGAAGTGGCGCTCCTGGATTACCAGGATACCGATGCATTGGTATTCACAGACAACGGTTACGGGATTTACTCCAACGTCACCTACAGCAAATCTCATGTGACCTGCTTCCTGGAATTTAAACGCTACAAGGATTTTAACAACGAGATGAACAATCCACCCGCTGCCGACCGCGAGGATGAAATCGCCTCCATAAGGGATACCACGGGTTTACGGTTCTATTTTCAATACGCTTTTTTTGAACCGGATATCACGTTGTTTTTTAATGCGGCACGGTATGAAGAGCATGGCGATACCGGAAACCATTTTTATGGTGGTGTGAATATCGAAGATTTAATGGACCGCTTAAACCTGTCGTTATCTTACGGAGTCAGGGATATCCATTATCGCATTAAACGATGGGATGGTCACCTGATCTATCAATTCACTGACCGGTGGAGCAGCGAAATCATTTTCAAAGACAAACACTACCGGGACGGAAGCTTTATTTTTAAAGAAATCGACTACAACTTCCAGGTATCTTATTCCCCCTTTATTTCCGTATTTTTCTTGCACCAGTATTCCCACAACCGCATCGCCAATTTGAATTATTTTTTCAGCGGCGGGATCAAAGTGTATCTTCCCGGGGGAACGGTTGTCGAATTATCCGGCGGCACTATTCGCGGCGGACAAATTTGTTCCGGTGGTCAGTGTTTTGTCGCCCCTCCCTTTAAAGGTGTCAAATGCTTTATTCTTCACACCTTCAAGTAGATTTTTTTGCCTGCTGTAAAATTAGCCACGAAGACACCAGGACACAAAGTAATACATAAATGTGCACATTTTCGAATTAGTTGTAAAAAAATCGCAAAACTCTCTATCAGTAATTGAAATATATTTTGATTATTGTTACCATTAGGTCTTGAAAAGGAGGTACAGTTATATGGCGAATTTGGGCATTTTCATTCCCCCGGTTATCCTGGCCATTGCCGGTTATTTTGTGATTAGATGTGTAAAAAAAAATCCCCCCAAATATCTAAAATACACAGGTTGTCAGAAGTTGCCAATCAATTGGGGTTTAAACATGAGAGAAAACATCTACCCAGCCGAGGACCTTTTTTTGGATTTAAATATTTTTTCACTGGAAGCTATCTGTACCAAAGGGAACCAGACATTTTCACCCTTCAGACCCGGGGAATGATATTTAAAATATTCGACTGCAATTCAGAACGCCAGACCATCATCCAGGCAGAAAAACCGGAGGCAAAACTTCCTCAGTTTATACTCTGCCCCAACCGCTTTATGAACCGAATCGATCAAAGGAGGAAACTCCAGAAATTCTCCTTTGATAACGATCCTGATTTTTCAAAAATGTTTATCCTGAGAGGCAAGGGACAGAAAAAAATCAATCAAACCTTCTCACCGGAGGTCAGACAATATCTTAAAGACCTACCTCTCAAATTCTACCTCGAAGGTCTCAATGATAAATTGATTTTTTATAAACCGGTTAAAAGGTTAAAACCCACTGATTTACAACCCTTTTATCACCAATTTAAAGAACTGGTTCCCTATTTTTTTAGGGAACGAGGGCATGGTTAAATATAAGAGGGGACGTGCGTGCCAGTGTGCGAATGTGGATTTAAATCTACACTGAAACACGCGGCACTTTCCACCCTTTGCCGGACAACAAGGAATTATCTCCGGGACAAAACGAAACGGTCATTTATAAGAATGAAGTGTCAGGTAAGTTACCTGCTAGCTGGTGCGTGAGCAAAATTTGCTTGTGAATAAAGATTTATCAAACCCAGGAATAAAATAATTTACCTGGCACCATTCTCCCTCTTCCACCACAATGGGAACAGGAATATTTTTCTTTATTAATCGCAGCAGTTTTAAACCCTGGGGAAATGTATCGTGCAAAAAGGTAATGCCGATAAGATTGGGTTGATAAGTGTTACAGATATCCAGGATTTCATTGTCCTCGAGATTTAGAAGGTCCGCATCCACGATTTTACAATGAATATCACTCTCTTCAAGTGCTGCAGCCAGATATCCCAACCCTAAACACTCACTGATCTCCCTGGGTAATAATACCCTGGTCTTTTTTTCCCCTGGCTCAATACCTGCAGGGCTCTGGTAATTTGGATTTATAAGAACAATTTTCATCTCGAAAAACCCATTATATAATTTGAAGGCTCATAGTACAGCCAACTCAACGGGCATCCCCCCAAACACAGTTTTCCCCAAAACTGACAATCCAGGCATTTTTCATCACGGATTTCACAGATTTTTCTACTTAGCTGGTATGGTTTTCCCTGCTGCCAGAAAACAGAGAATTTTTGTTTGTTATCTATCATTTCCCAATCTTTAGTAATATTGGCCTCCGCCATATCAACCCAATGGGTGCAAGGAATAATATTCCCCGATGGATCAACAACAAGACCTTCACCTGTGAATACATGGCAGCCGGACAATGCATGTCCTGAAGAAAAAATTTCTTTTAAAAACCCGATCGAAAATAAGCATAAAGGCAAATTCATGTAAAATAGCGGTTGAATCATCGTTTTATTGATAAAATAATGGTATAAATCTTCAAACCTGCGGGTGACTTCATCAGGGGGAATAGTAAACCTGGGGGTTTCTTTTATATTATTTACCACAGGCAAGGCAAAATTAACAGCCATTGTTTTCAATCCTGTATTATTACATTTTGCCAGAAGCGTTTCCAATCTTTCCTTACTTTGTGTGCCCACAGTTAATACAGCCGAAACCGATTCCCTACCGAATACCTGGAGTGCATTATAAAGTCCCTTAAAGCGAATTTCAGACATGGTGCCAGAACCGGTAGGCGAATGAGTAAATGAGAAATCATCGATACTTATATTGAGGTAGCTAATATCAAGTTCTTTTAAAAATTTGACAAATGATATGGATGAGAGCTTGCTGCCATTGGATACGATCGAAATTTTCCCTACTCGCTTTGAAATTTTACCGGTCAGTTCCTTTAAATTGGGATATAAAGTGGGTTCCCCGCCAATAAAAACCACTTCTTGAAACATGTAATAAGAAAGCAAATGGAGCACTTTTTCAATGACATGTTCTTGAAGGAAGGATTGGTCCTGGAAATGTCGAGCATAACAATGGGTACATTGATTGTTGCACTGATAGCCCAGAACGAGCCACAACAAGAGCGGATGCGCAGATCGCCGAAGTATTAAAGATCTAGTCGACATTTTTGAAGTTCTCTTTATAGAAGTTCTCGACCATTCGCTCATCTGCATTTAACACAAGTTTCTTTATTGTTTCATTGAAATGACTCAACGGGAGTTTGAAAAAAGAAAAAAACATTTCATTGATGTTTTTCTCGGGATCCAGGGCTTTAATGAAAGTAACTACATTGTCTATTCCATAGGAATAAATCAATCGGGTTACACAAAAAAAGCTGTAAGCATAAGCCATTTGACCCTTTGGACCAAATTCCTGATGTTCATCTAGTCTGTTGAAATATGTATACAAATCCATGAGGTCCGGGAAATAATCCGTATTGTTTTCATTCAACATCTTGAGACGATTTGCGATAATTTTCTGCATATCTTCCCGGTATCGACTGTCCAGGTATAGTGCAAGTCCTTCCTCCAACCATAGGGGCATAACCTGGGAAATATTGTCTACTTCATAATTTCCTGTCAAAATATGAAAAAAAATATGAGAGGTCTCATGTATCATGATTTGATTGAGAGATTTGGAGGAAATAAGTGCAGTTAAGGTAACCAGGGAAACATCTCCTTTAATCGGGACAAAGCAGCATTGGGCATGGGGAAGGGGCCTTTTGAACGCTTCTTCCATACTTTCCTTACTGGGGTAAAGAAAGAAAATAATCTCAGGGGACAAATTAACCTTATAGAATTGGTTTAAAAACATAATATGTTTTCTTTCATTCTTTAAGATGTCTTCAGCAATTTGTTTGTTATTGGGGTGATAAAAAATGCTTACAGTTTCTGATACCATTTTTTCTTGAAGGTCAACACTGAAAAAACTATTTTCCCCTGGTTCTAAAAGAATTTCTCGGTTCATTTCAAAAAAGCTGGGAAACATGACTTACATAAACTCCCTCTTAATAACGCCATCACACAATAACCTCCTTTTTCCTATTTAATTGAGAATAAATTATATAATAATTAATTTGGATTGTCAAACTGAATTCAGGGGAATTTTTTTTTTGATAGTCACCAAAAGCGACCGAAGGCATAAATTGCCGGTGGATTTTGGTTATTTTTCCTTCTTTACATGGGTAAACCAATCGAGTACAATCTTAATGTATAATAATTGATCATGAAGGAAGTAAAAATGAATAAAAGAAAAGTTGTGATTCTCGGGCTGGGAATGCAAGGGAAAGCCGCTTTGCATGATATCGTGTATAATAGCGATGCTTCACCTATAATCGTTATTGATAACAGCAGCGAACCGGGATCATATATTACCCGCTTTCCCTCGCAGCGGGTCTATTTCCGTAGGATTAATGCAGCAGATGAATCCGGATTGGCATCCATCATACAAGATGCCGGTGTGGTGATCGAGGCGCTGCCCGGTGAATTCTCTTTCCCGGTTGGCAGACTTGCGGCAAAACTGGGAGTTAACCTGGTCAGCAGTATGTATTATATTAATCCCGGAGAACAGGATACTGAGAAAATCAAACACCTCAGGGAAGAATTACGCCGAATCCACCGTGAAGCAACGGACAAGGTGTCATCATACTCACTGAATTCGGATTGGACCCGGGGATTGATCTTGTCCTGGGGGCACAAGCCCTCGGGGAGATGGATAAAGTTGACACGTTTTATTCATACGGCGCCGGTTTACCCCTTCTTGAAGCTGCCAATAATCCCCTTAAGTACAAGTTCAGTTGGTCTATTATTGGTGTGATGCGGGTCTACCACAGGCCGGCCAAAATTATATC
>JABAOH010137637.1_pt1 | contig 10204 bp, 5 predicted proteins | sample 7062181 | NCBI WGS metagenome assembly JABAOH01 (sample SAMN14538630, study PRJNA623070) | marine sediment metagenome | biome: marine biome [ENVO:00000428]; feature: marine pelagic biome [ENVO:01000023]; material: deep marine sediment [ENVO:00002113]; isolation source: pool of 5 deep marine... | reverse complement strand
ATGACCCAAAACATCTACGTCGGCGCCCCACTGGAGGTGTTGTTCGACCCGGAGCTGGAGCCCGACGACTTTCCCTTCGTGGCGGCGGAGATCTGGGGAGTGGTGCAAGCGACTAATTTCGCCGAACGCGCCGCGGCGCTCGCGGACCGGATCGCCCGAGAAGGGCCGCAGCTGATCGGTCTTCAGGAGGTATCCGTCTTCCATACTCAAACGCCAGGCGATGCCGCGTTCGGCGGCACCTCTTCGGCGATCGATCCGGCCCTCGATTTCCAGCAAATCCTGTTGGAGGCACTGAGCGCGCGAGGGCTCGACTACGACGCGGTCTCAGCGACGCGGAACTTCACCGGCGAGTTTCCCATCTATGATCAGGCTTCGCCAAACCAAACGACGGATGTCCGGCTCACTGACTTCGACGTGATACTCGCCCGCAACGACGTGGTCGTCTCCAATCCCCGACACGGTGAATACGCGGCACGACTCGAAGTGAGAGTCGGCGGAGCACCTTTCCCCATCCGCCGGGGCTGGGCTTCCGTCGACGCGAGGGTTCGAGGCCTGAGTTTCCGGTTCCTGACCACCCACTTGGAGCCGCGGGAGGAGGACCCGGCAATTCAGGTCACCCAGGGCAATGAGCTGCTGGCGGCCGTCGACTCGCTGAACGATCACCACGGCTGGCTGCCGACGATCGTCACCGGCGACCTGAACTCGGCCGCCGACGGCAGCGAGACGCCCACATACGGTAACCTGATCGCCGCCGGCTTCACCGACGCGTGGGGTGACCAAGGTGGCAATACCTGCTGCCAGGCAGGACACCTGCTCAACAGGCCCTCGCAGCTAGATCGTCGCTACGATCTCATCTTGCTGAGCCGCGACTTCGAGGTCGCCGCGCCCGACTTCCGGGGCGCCATCCGGGCGACCACGCTAGGTGACCTTGAGAGCGACAGAACCCGCTCGGGCCTCTGGCCGTCGGACCACGCCGGGGTCGCCGCCACTATCGAGTGGCAGCACCGTTCCGGGGGCTAATAGGGGTCACGCCGCACACTTAGGCGCCCTTAGCAGGCCGCCGTGAGCGGCTCCCTGGAGACCTGGCACACAAGTCGCCCAGCGCGCGTCGCGCCCGCGCAACGAGCCTGTTGCGGTACGGTCGCGACGACGCGATGCCGCGCGTCTGAATCTTGCCCCTGTCGTCTAGGTTTCTCCGGCCACCCTGATGGCATGAGACTTGTAATTGGCGACGGGTGCATGAGGTTCTGCATCTCTTCCCTTGTGGTGGGGTGCTCCTTGTCGTTCCTCCGACCGCTTCTTCCGCGGTGGTCGTTGAACGCCCTGGGGCGCCCCGCCGCCACTTTTAGCCCCGCCAAAGTCGCCGGCACCCCGACCCGAGAACTCTACACCGTGCCCCATCGCGCGGCTCAGCGAGCACCGCGCTAGCAGGGGCGGCACCCCCGTCATTCCGCCACGCTTGCGGCCGCGATGACGGGGTTCCGCAGCACGCCGACTCCCTCGAGTTCCACCTCGACGATGTCGCCCGGCTGAATGGCGGCAGTGCTGCCGGGCGTGCCGGTATAGATGACGTCACCCGGCAGGAGCGTGAAATAACGGCTGGCGTAGCTGACGATCGTCTCTACGTCGAACAGCATGTCGCGGGTGCGCTGTGACTGACGAACCTCGCCGTTCAGCCGTGTCTGCAGTTGCAAGTCATTGTACTGAATACCCTGAACGATCGCTGGGCCCAAAGGTGCGAAAGTGTCGCAGGCCTTCGCGCGCAGCCAACCTAGATTGTCACGCTGCCAGTTCCGTTCGCTCACATCGTTACCGGCTGTTACGCCGAATATGTGGTCCGCCACCTCGGCGAGCGACAAGTTCTTTGCCATCTTGCCGATCACCACCACCAGCTCGCCCTCGTAATGGACGGTGCGAGCGTCGGGTGGAATTGCGATGGCCTCTTCGGGGCCGATGATTGACGATGGCAACTTCGCGAAGAGGGCCGGAGAGCTGGGCGGTGGCCGACCGCTTAGATGGCTGAGATAGTTGCGGCCGACCGCCAGCACCTTGCTGGGCACGCACGGCGCCAGTAGCCGGAGTTCGGTGAGTGGCCGTCTCGTGCCTGTCTGGCGAGGCGATGAGAAGGGCAGGCCATCTAGTTCGCAGACGGTGTCGCCTTCCAGTCGCCCGTAGGCAATGCGGCCCCCGTACGAGTAGCGGACGAATCTGGCCAGGTTTCTCTGTGGCAAGGTCACTCCCGACTTGTGGCCTCGGTTTCATTGTGGCCTCGGCCCCCCTGCGACACTAATCTTCTAGCGCGCTGTAAGAAAACCAGAGGCCAGCCAGCGGAACGGGCACCGGCGGAGACGGGCTCGGACCGCTCGCGTGGGACCGCTGAAACCGAACGCGTGATCGTCAATAGATGCAAGTTTGCACCGGAACGCTCCGGCGCCCCGCGCTTGGAACGGCTCTACTGCTATCAGTCCTCGCCTCGTCGGCCGCCGCTCAGACCGCCCGTCTCCGGGTCGAGCTTGAGGGGGTTGGCGGGCCGATCCGCGCCAACATCCGCTCCGTGCTGAGCATCTCCGCCGCGGCTCGCGAGGGCCAGGTGGCTGTGGAGAGAATCCGCCGCCTGCACGCACGCGCGCCCGGCGAGATCAGGCTGGCGCTGCAACCTTTTGGCTATTACCGAGCCCAAGTCGAAACGGAACTTCGTGCGGAAGGCGACCGTTTCCTCGCGCGCTACCGAATCGATCCCGGACCGCTGCTGAGGATCGCGCGGATCTCCCTGAAACTGCGCGGCGACGGGGCCGACGACGCTCAGTTGCGCGAGGCCGCCGACCGGTTCCCGTTGCGCGAGGGCGATCCCCTGCGTCACGGCGACCACGAGTCAGGCAAGACTGCCCTGGCGCGGCGAGCCGCCGACCGGGGCTACCTCGACGCCACGTTCGCGACCAGCGAGATCCGCATCGACCTCGNNCATCGACCTCGAGGCTTACACGGCCGAGATCGTTTTGGAGTTCGACACAGGCCCTCGTTTTGCCTTCGGCCCCGTCTCTTTCAACCAGAACGTCCTTGACCCGTCGGTGCTCACCGGCTACGTGACCTTCCGTCCGGGCGAGCCATTCAACGCCTCCCGGTTGTTGGAGCTGCAGAGGGCGCTGAGCGGGGGCCCCTACTTCAGTCGGGTCGAGGTGCTGCCGCGCCGCGACTTAGCGGAAGGTCTCAGCGTACCCGTCGAGGTCGATCTCGAACCCCGCAAGCCGCAGCGCTACGAGCTGGGAGTTGGCTATGGGACCGATACGGGTCCACGCGGCACGTTCGAGGTCGAGCAACGTCGCCTCAATCGTCAGGGGCACCGGGCGGAGGGTGAGCTGAGGGGCTCGCTCATCGAACAGAGCCTGGCGGCCCGCTACCTGATCCCCAGCCGGTACCCGGCCACCACGGTGCTGACCTTTTTCGCCGGCTTCGCCCGACTGGATCCGGGCCCAACCGAAAGCATCAAGGGACTCGTCGGCACGAGCCTCAGCCGCCTGCGCGGCGAGTGGCAGGAGACTTTCTCCCTCTCGTTCGAGCGTGAGGACTTCAAGGTCGCCGAAGAAGAAGGGCTCTCGAACCTGCTCATCCCCAGCGCCCACTGGTCGCGCACCTGGGCCGACGACCGCATCTTCCCCAGCCGCGGGCAGCGCGTCCGCCTCGACCTCCTGGGGAGCCACGACGCCGTGCTGTCCAGCGCCAGCTTCGTGCAGATGCGGCTGCACGGTAAGTTCATCCGCAGCCTGAGCAGGCGCTCCCGCGTCATTGCGCGCGCCGATCTCGGCGCCACTCATACGTCGAGCTTCGCCGAGTTCCGCAATCTGCCTCCCACGATCCGCTTCTTCGCCGGGGGCGATCAGAGCGTTCGCGGTTTCGGCTTCCGCGAGCTGGGACCTTCGGACCTCGACGTCGAAGGGGAGCGCCGGGTGATCGGCGGCCGTGCCCTCGCCACCCTGAGCGTGGAACTCGAGCAGCGCTTCCTGGAGCGCTGGGGCGTGGCGGCTTTCTACGACGCCGGCAACGCCTTCGAGTACGATGCCGACAACGTCTCGGGATCGGCCGGCTCGCTCAAGCAAGGCGCGGGGCTGGGCCTGCGCTGGCTCTCGCCGATCGGCATGGTCAGGGCCGACGCGGCCCTGGGCGTGAGCGAGCGCGACCTGCCATTCCGCTTTCACCTTGTGATCGGGCCGGACCTGTGAGCACGACCGTGCGCGGCCGCCGCCTGAAACGCGCCCTGCTGGGCCTGGCCGGACTGACGGTCCTCGTCGTCATGAGTGTCTGGCTTATCACCTCCACGCAGCCGGGCGCGCGTTTCGTTATCCGGCAGCTGCCGCGGTTCGGGGTGCCGATCCGCGTGACGGCGTTGGAGGGCCCGCTGCGCGGTCCCCTGATCCTCTACGGCGTCCGCATCGAAACGGACGCGACGTTACTCGAAATCCGACGCCTATCCCTCGACTGGCGCCTCGGCGGTCTGATCCGCAGGCGCCTCACGGTCGATGACGCGCAAGTCAACGGCGCCGTCCTGGTGCTGCGCGATCGGGAACCCTCCGAGGCCGAGGCACCACGCCAAGCGACCGAGCCTCGCGAGCTCGAGTTGCCCATCCGCGTCGTGGTGCGCCAGGCGCAGGTCCGAGACCTGCGCATTCGGGCGCCTGGCGATCTGGAGTTGGGACAGGGCGCAGTGAGCCTGACAGGGGCGTTGGAGGATTACCGCCTGGAGGCGACGGGCGTGCTTACCGGGCCGCGTATTGCAACCGCGCGCCTCCAGCTGAACGGGGAGGGGACCCTCAACCACATCGAGCTGAAGTCCGCGCGATTGGAGGCACTCGACGGCGTGGTTCAGGCCAGAGGGCGCGTCATCTGGACACCGGAGGTCAAGTGGCAGATCGAGGTCGATGCGAACGAGTTGGCACCCGCCAATGTGCTTGATGATCCGGCGCCTTGGCCGGGCACGATCAGCCTGCGCGCCCGCAGCGCGGGAAGCCTCAGCGAGGCCGGGCCGCTGGGCACGATCGAGCTCGACACGCTCAGTGGCCGGCTCCGCGAGCAGCCGGTCAGTGGCCGAGGCTCGGTCACGTTGGAAGGCGCCACCTATCGACTGACGGGCCTCACCCTGGAGTGGGGGACGGCCGCGGCCCGTGCCGAGGGCGTGGTCGGCGACTCGCTCGACCTGAGGTTCTCTCTGAGCGCCCCCGACCTCGCCAGGACGCTACCGCGGGCGGCGGGCGCCCTGCGCATCGACGGCAGCGTCGGGGGATCGCGCGCGCTGCCGACCCTACGAGCGACGCTGGCGGCGCACGGCGTTCGCCTGGCGCGCGCCCGCCTCGACGAGCTGACCGGACATGTGGACTTCGATGCCGGCCGCCCGGATGCGGTGGACCTCGACCTGCAGGGGGTCCGCCTCGGCTTCGGCGGCCGGGCGATCGATCGCCTAACCCTGCGCGCCCGCGGCACGCGCTCCCAGCAGGACCCCGGCTCCGTGTTGATCGAGCGGGCGGAGGCCGAGCTGTTGGGCGGTCGGGTTCACATGGGCGGCCGGTTGACCTGGAGGCCCGAGGTGCGCTGGGACGTCCACCTGGAAGCGGAGCGGCTGGCGCCTGCCTCGCTGCTCACGAACCCGAGCGAGTGGCCAGGCAGCATCACGCTCCGAGCAAGCTCTGAGGGGGCGCTGACCGCCGACGGCCCCAGTGGACGTGTGCAGATCGACACGCTGCACGGCTCCTTGCGCGGCCAGCGGCTGAGCGCTCGCGCCCAAGCCGAGATTGCAGGCGTGCGCTACTCCCTGCCGCGATTCGACCTGCTTTGGGGCCCGACGCGGTTGCGGGCGTCGGGTGAGCTCACGGGCGCACTCAACCTCGACTTCGATCTCGACGCCCCCGATCTCGCGCTGGTGTACCCCGGGGCCGGCGGTTCCTTTCGGGCAAGTGGACAGCTGGGAGGCACGCGGGCACTGCCGACGCTGAGGGCGACGCTCGAGGCGGATTCACTCGTTTTCGGGGGATACCGTTTGGGCCGGCTCGGCGGTCGCGTGGACCTGGGCCGCGCCGACCCGGGAGGCGCGGAGGTCGACCTGGCCGCGGAGCGGCTGGCGCTCGGCGAACGGGCGATCGAGCGGCTAGTCCTCCGGGGCCGCGGAATCCGGGAAGAGCGCGCCCTTGTTGGCCTCGCGCTGGACACCGTGCGAGCCGAGCTTCTCGACGGCCTGGTTCTCGCATCCGGTCGCGTGCTCTGGCATCCCCAGCGGAGCTGGCAGCTCTCAATTGCCGCGGACACACTGGCCCCCGCCTCGCTCTTCCCGCGCCCGGAGCGCTGGCCCGGCAGGCTCAGCTTACGAGGCCGGACCGATGGATCGCTGGAAGCGGACGGGCGCCGGGTGACGGTTCAGATCGACACCTTGTTCGGCTCGTTGCGCGAGCAGCCGGTGAGCGCTCGCAGCTCCGTGACGCTCGAAGGCTCCCGCGTTTCGCTAGAGGCTCTCCAACTCGGCTGGGGAGCGACCCGGCTGAGCGCCGTCGGGGTCGTCGCGGACGATCTCGACTTGCGCTTCGAGTTCACGGCGCCCGATCTCGCTCGCACCTGGCCCGACGCCGCTGGCTCGCTGGACGTTAGCGGGGGACTGGGCGGCTCGCGCGACTTGCCACAGCTGCAGGCCAGCGTGGCGGGGCGGTCGCTGGTTTTCCGCGACTACGGCCTGGGCCAGTTGAGCGGCCGGGTCAACCTGGACCTCGGTGATCCGGGCACGGCGAACGTGTCGCTGGAGGCGGCCGACCTCCGACTCCGCAGGCACACGATCGACCGAATTACCCTCGACAGCCGTGGCAGCCGTTCCGACCACGAGGTAACCGCCACCCTACGAAGCCGGGACCCCACCATCGAACTGCGGTTGGCGGGGGGCCTGGTGCAGGAGAATTGGAGTGGCGTTATCCGCCGCCTGGACGTGGTCAGCGGCACGGCCGGTAACTATCGACTGGCCAATCCGGTGCCGCTGAGCCTGTCGCGGACCGCCGCCCGCCTCGGCGACCTCTGTCTCGAGTCCGACGTCGCCGCGCTCTGCAGCGAGGGGGAGTGGGAGAGCGACGGTGGCTGGAACGTCGTCTCATCCTTCCGGCGAATCCCGCTCGCTGCCGCGACGCCGGTTTTGCCGCAAGGCTGGTCGCTGGATGGGACGCTGGAGGGAACAATCGAGGCGAGTGTGGCGGCCGACGGATCCCTGGCGGCAGCGATCGAGCTCTACCCGGGTCCGGGCGATGTCACCTACCCCCTGGGGGTCGACACCCAGAGGGTTCGCTTCGAGCGCAGTGCGCTGCAGCTCTACGCCGGCCCCGACGGAACCCGCGGCGAGGCCCGCCTCAACCTCAGTGCGGCGAGCGGCGCTCCATTCGGCATGCTGAACGCGAACCTGCAACTTCCGGAGTACCGCGATACCGATCAGCCACTCCGTTCCCAACCGCTGAGCGGGCGGCTAGAGGCGCGGCTCGAGGACCTCTCGTTGCTCGAAGCGCTGTCCACGCGGCTGGCCCGCACCGGCGGGCGTCTGGAGGCCGACGTTCACGCGACCGGAACTGTGGAGGCGCCCGGATTGCTGGGCGAGCTTCGTCTGGTCGAGGGCCGCGCCGACATTCCGCTGCTCGGCACCCGCCTGCGCGAGATCGAGATCGTCGCGTCCGGCGACGGCCAGGGCGCGGCGACGTTCAGCGGTCAGGCAAGCTCGGGGCCCGGGCGCCTGACCGTGAGCGGCACCTCACCGCTGCGTCCGACCGCGTCATCCCCCGCGACTCTCCGCATACAGGGCGAGCGGTTCCAGGCGATGAACACGCCGGAGATCTCATTGCTGGTCTCTCCCAACGTCGAGGCCACGATGACCGGCGACCGGGTGATGCTGAGCGGCGAGGTGAGAATTCCGCACGCGAGCATACATCTGCGCGAGATCCCCGAGACGGCCGTGCCGATCTCTAAGGACGTCGTGTTCGTCGGTCCCGCGCTCGAGCCGCAGCCTGCTGTGATGCCGGTCTCGGGGCGTGTCCGCCTTGTTCTCGGCGACGACGTCTCGTTCCGCGGCTTTGGCTTCACGGCCGGCCTGACCGGGAGCATCCTGGCCACCGAGGAGCCGGGAAAGCCGACCGCCGGCACTGGCGAACTGGTGATCCGCAACGGCCAGTACAAGGCGTACGGGCAAAACCTCACCATCGACCCGGGCCGCGTGATTTTCGGCGGTGGCCCCATCGACGACCCCGGACTGGACGTTCGCGCCTACCGGGTCGCTGAGGACAGCATCATCGCCGGCCTGCTGATCAAAGGGACCTTGNNCTCTCGGCGAGGCGTCCCGCACCGAGGGTAACGCGGTGAGCAAGGCCGCCGAGTCGCTGGGACTCAGGGGCGGCAATCTGCTGGCTCGCCGCATCGCCGCTACCGTCGGATTGGACGAGGCACGCATCGAGACACGAGGCTCTCTGGAGCAGGCCTCGTTCGTGGCAGGCAAGTACCTTTCACCCAAGCTCTACGTCTCCTACGGCATCGGCCTCTTCGACCACGCGAGTACCTTCCGCGTCCGTTATTTGCTATCCAGTCGTTGGACGCTCGTCGGCGAGACGGGAACGGAGACCAGCACCGACATCTTGTATCGCATCGAGCGGGGAAACTGAACGGGTGAACCCGTCCGAGGAGTAGGTGAGCCGGGCGGCGGCCACGCGTGCGTGCCCTGGCCTACGGTCCACCCTGCGAAAACGGCCGAATCGGCGCGACGCGCCGGCGCAACGAGGCTTGTAGCGGCGCAACGGCTGTGGGAAGCGCCCGAGGCCCTAACTCACGCCCATCTCAGCCGTTAACTGATCGCCGACCGTGGCACGCGCCTTGATCATGGACTTATCGGTAGTCCCCGAGCGGCGGGTGCCCATCGTCACTCCCCCGCCGGCGCGCCTCGCGTCGGTCCGGCATGGGTAACCCGCCGCCTCTCCATCCGGCATGGGACGAAACTTTCATCAGGCCGGCCGCCGACTGGCTGATCGTCTAGCTGACGGTGATCGTCTCCAGGCCATGCGCTTCCGGCCCCGTCTCGGCGCGCCGCAGCATCCAGGCGAAGCTGAAGCCGAGGAACCCGAGGATCGAAAAGATCCACATCCCCAGGTTATAGCCGCCCGGGTTCGCGGCTGCGGCCCCGGAAAAGTCGTTGGCCCAACCGATCAGGAAGTTGAAGCCAGCAAGCCCGATGTTCTGGATCATCGTCATCAGGCCGTAGGCCGTCCCCAGCCGCTGCTCCTCGACGATGTAGGCCACGGACGGCCACATCACCGCCGGGACCAGCGAGAAGGCGATGCCCATCATCGCCATCGGGACGAGCAGCGAAATGTCCGTGTAGGCCATCATCAGGTAGACCGGCACGAGCAGCAGCGACCCGAACATCATGAACAGCGACCGCCGCGCCACCCGGTCCACCAGATAGCCAAACGCCGGCGTGAAGACCATCGCGAACAGCGTGATCAGGCTGGAGAGGAAGCCGCCGAACTCGCGTGTCGTGCCGTGCGCCTCGATGAAGAACTTCACGGCGAAGGTCTGGAAGGGGAAGATCGCCGAGTAGAAGGTCACGCAGAGCAGAACGACGTACAGGTACGACTTGCCGAAGCGGAACAGGTCGGCGAACACCACTTTCTCCGTCTCACCCGCCTCGCCGATCTGATAGCGCCGCGTCGCCCGGTCCTCCATGACCCAGTAGACGACGCCCGCCACGACGCAGAAGGCGCCGAACGCGATCGAGATGAGCAGCGGCCACTGCCAGTTCTCGAAGGCGGGCTTCGCCCAGGTCGGCGAGTTGAGGGCCGCGAACGAGCCGAGCCGCGCGATCGTCAGGTTGGCACCGAACGCGAAGCTGAGCTCCTTGCCCTTGAACCACTTGGCGATCGCGGTGGTGACGGAAACGATCAACGACTCGGCGCCGATGCCGAAGATCAGGCGCCCGCTCGCCATGATCCAGAACTCGCCCGTCACCGCCGTGACCACCGCACCGATAAAACAGAGCGCGCCGAACAGAAACGTCGCCTTCTTGACGCCGATGCGATCGATGATGATGCCGCCGATCAGCACCATGATGATGTTCGGCACGCTGTAGATCGCGTTCAGCGTCCCGATGTTCCTGTCCGAGAACCCGAGCTGCTCCTTCAGCAGATCGGCGATCGGACTCACCGCGTCGTAG
>JABAOH010179645.1_pt2 | contig 10207 bp, 8 predicted proteins | sample 7062181 | NCBI WGS metagenome assembly JABAOH01 (sample SAMN14538630, study PRJNA623070) | marine sediment metagenome | biome: marine biome [ENVO:00000428]; feature: marine pelagic biome [ENVO:01000023]; material: deep marine sediment [ENVO:00002113]; isolation source: pool of 5 deep marine... | reverse complement strand
CGGGCTACTGGCAGGCCAGCATCGCGCTGCCCGGCGGCGATATCGAGACAGGCATCGAGATCAGCAAGGTTGGCGAGTCCTACCAAGCCAGCCTGATCAATGGCCAGGAGCGGGTGCGAATTGACCAGGTGAGCTTCGCCGACGGAGAGTTGCTGCTCAGGTTTCCAGCATTCAATAACGAGATCCGGGCGACGCTGGTCGACGACGGCTTGCAGGGTGAACTGACGATCGTCCGGCGATTCGGCGAGACCGAGGTCATGCCGTTTTCCGCAACCCACGGAATCAAGCCGGATCAGCACGGTAATGAGCCCGCCTTGCACGATTTGTCGGGTCGCTGGAACGTGCGCTTCCACGAGCCTGACGGCACGGATTCACCGTCGATCGGCGAGTTTGCGCAACGTGGGACGCGTCTTTTCGGCACCTTCCTCAACCCGAACGGCGATTACCGCTACCTGGCGGGTCACGTGCGTGGCAACAGTTTCGATCTTTCCACCTTCGACGGAGCACACGCATTTATCTTCGCCGGGGAAATCAACGAGTCAGGCGAAATCGAAAATGCCAATTTCTGGTCCTCGACCTCGTGGCACCAGCACTGGTCAGCTGTACCGGATGATGACGTCGAGTTGCCGGATTCATTTCAGCGCACTTTCCTGAATCCCGGCTATGATTCCTTCGAATTCGAATTCCCCGATCCTGACGGTGTTGCCGTATCGCTCGCGGACGAAAAATTCGATGGCAAAGTCGTCGTCGTGACGATCGCCGGAACCTGGTGCCCGAACTGCAACGATGAAGCCCGGATGATGGCGCCATTGCACAAGGAATTCCGCGACCAGGGCTTCGAGGTAGTCGCGCTGATGTTCGAACACTTCGAGGAGCATGACGTGGCCGCGGAGCAGGTTAGGAGGTTCCGCGAGAAATTCGCCATCGAGTACGACACGCTGATCGCGGGAATTTCCGACAAAACCGAGGCGTCGAAAACGCTGCCGGCGCTGAGCGCGGTGCTGGCGTTTCCGACGACTATTTTCATCGATCGCGGTGGTCGCGTACGGCAAATCCATACGGGATTTTCCGGGCCCGGTACCGGCGAGCACTACCAGGCCCTGCAACAGGACTTCCGGCAGCTGATCACCGAGCTGCTGGCCGAGCCCGCGGACCTGATCGAATCGCTGACATCGGACGTGACGCCGGCAAAATAAGAAGCCAATAGTGAAATTGGACAGGAGGACAAAATGCCATCATTCGATGTAGTGAGCGATTTCGACGCTCACGAGGCAAGCAATGCCGTCGATCAGGCAAATCGCGAGGTGAACAATCGATTCGATTTCAAGGGCACGGGTTCCAAATACGAGCTCGAAGGCCAGATGATTACATTGACCAGCCAGTCCGATTTTCAGTTGAAGCAGATGCTCGACATCCTGCGTCTGAAGTTGTCGAAACGTGGCATCGACGTCGCCTGCATACAAGAGGAAGAGCCCGAGATCACTGGCAGCATTGCCCGGCAAAAAGTGCTCCTGCGCCGCGGCATCGAGACACTCCTGGCAAAAGATCTTGTCAAAAAGATCAAGGGCAGCAAGCTGAAGGTCCAGGCGGCAATCCAGGGCGACAAGCTCAGGGTCACCGGCAAGAAACGTGACGACCTGCAGTCCGTGATCGCCTTGTTGAAGAAAGCGGAAGTCGGCCTGCCGCTGCAATACGAGAATTTTCGCGACTGACGGAATCAGGGCTGAAGCCGCTCCCACTATGCAAAAAGCATTACGCAGACAGGACATCACCTTCGAGGACAAAGACCAGGCTTTGCGTGACGACGTGCGCACGCTCGGTACGCTCGTCGGTGAACTGTTGAAGGAACAGGGCGGCGACGAGCTTTTCGACATCGTCGAGAACGCGCGACTCCGGTCGATTCGCCGGCGCGAGGGCAACGAGATACCCGGCGAGGAGCTAGAGCCCCTCGTCACCAACCTCGAACTGCCGCTTGCGATGCAGGTCATTCGCGCGTTTTCGACCTACTTCCAAATGGTCAACACGGCGGAAAAGGTCCACCGCATCCGTCGTCGCAGGCAGTACCTGTCGGAGGTCGGACAGTATCAGCCGGGCGGTCTCGAAGAGACGATGGTCAGGCTGAAGGCCGCCGGCCTGGACATCCCGGCGCTGCAGGACCTGATCGACCGGCTGCGCATCGAGCCGGTTTTCACGGCACACCCGACGGAACCGACGCGGCGCACGATTCTTCGAAAGGAGCAGCGCATCGTCAGCCGACTGATCGACATGCTGAACCCGACGATGACCGCCCAGGAGACTCGCACCTGCCTGGAAAACATCAATCTCGACTTGACGACCGGGTGGCAGACCAACGAGAACCCGTCGGAGCAGATGACGGTCGCGGACGAACTCGAGCACGTACTGTTCTTCATGACCGACGTGCTGTACCCCGCGATGCCGCCTTTCTACGAGGACATCGAGAACGCGGCGATTCGTGTCTATGGAAAGGAAGGTGCCAAACTACGGGTGCCGAACATCGTCCGATTCGCTTCATGGGTCGGCGGTGACATGGACGGCAATCCGAACGTCAATGCGAAAACCATTCGCTCCACGCTGGCCCGGCAGCGCTCATTGATTCTTAACCTCTACTACCGCGAGTGTGCAAGCCTCTCGGCAAAACTCAGCCAGACACAACAACGCATCGGCTTCGACAAGAACTTGCTCGACAAGATGGGCCACTATCGCGACATGTTCCAGAATGCTTACCACGCCGTGCCCAAGCGACACAGGGAAATGCCTTATCGCGTTTTCCTGCGCCTCGTGCAGGAAAGGCTGCAGGCTACCTATGACGATGTCGCGTACCCATACGAAGAAGCCAATCAATTCCGCGCAGACATCGAGTTGATCGCAAAAAGCCTCGAGCAGAACAAAGGGGAACACGCAGGCCTTTTTGCCGTAAACCGGTTGCTGCGCAGGATCGATACTTTCGGCTTTCATTTCATGACACTCGACGTGCGGCAAGATTCTCTCGTGCACCGTCAGGTCGTCGGCGAGTTGCTGGGACACGAAGACTGGCTGCAGTGGAAACCCGTGGACAGGGCCAGGCGCATCGTCAAGGCGATCGAGATGCGGGACTCGGCGCCCGATTCACAAAGCGTCGCCGCGCGCAAGACGCTGGCAGTTTTCCAGGCGATCGCGTTCTGCAAGCGCAAGTACGGCGAGAAAGCAATCGGACCATTCATCGTCAGCATGACGGAAGGTCCCGATGACATTCTGTCGGTGCTGTTGCTCGCTACCTGGAGCGAGCTACATAACCGCCATTTCGAGGTCCCGGTGGACATCGCGCCGCTCTTGGAGACCGTCGACGATCTGCAGCGGGGCCAGGAAATACTCGGCACGCTCCTGGATAACGAGCTGTATCGCAAGCACCTCGAGCAGCGAAAGGACCGGCAAATCGTCATGATCGGCTATTCGGACAGCAACAAGGACTCGGGCCTTGCCTCGGCACGCTGGGCATTACAGGAAGCGCAGGTCGAGCTGGCCCGCGTGGTCGGCGACCGGGGCATAGAGCTGAACCTGTTCCACGGCCGGGGAGGCACGATCAGCCGTGGCGGCTCCAAAACGCACGCCGCGGTGCTCGGGGCGCCGCCCGGCACGGTCAACGGCCGCCTTCGGGTCACCGAGCAGGGCGAGATCATCAACGAAAAATACGGCCTGCGAGGCATCGCCCTGCGGACGCTGGAGCAGGTAGCCGGATCGGTGGCGCTGGCGACTGCAATGCCGGAACACCGGGGCGTCGACATGCCGGAGTGGCACGACATCATGCAGGTCATTGCCGATGTCAGTCGCGACAGCTACAGAGAGCTCGTTTACGAGACGCCCGATTTTTACGAGTACTTCCGGCGCTCCACACCGATCGACCTGATCGAGCGCATGCGCATCGGCTCGAGACCGGCAGCGCGTCGCGCCGGCAGGGGCGTGGAGGATCTCCGCGCCATACCGTGGGTCTTCGCCTGGACCCAGACCAGGCTCATGCTGCCCGGCTGGTACGGCCTCGGCAGCGGCCTCGCCGCAGCCGTCGAAAAATTCGACGATGCCGCACTGCGCAACATGTTTGCCGAGTGGTATTTCATGCGTGCATTGACAGCGGACGCCGAGATGGTGCTGGCGAAGGCAGATATCGATATTGCACGGAACTACTCGGAACTCGCCGGCGACCTGCACGAGCAATTCTTCCCGAACATCGAAAAGGAATTCGAACGGACCTGCAAGCTGGTACTGGAGTACTCGGACCACGAAGCCTTGCTCGACCACGACGTCACCCTGCAGCGTGCCATCATGCTCAGAAACCCCTATGTCGATCCTATGAGCCTGATGCAGGTCGATCTTCTCGAACGCTGGCGTGAAACGAATTACGAGGACCAGGAGCTGTTCAACGTGTTATTGGCGAGCATCAACGGAATCGCGCAAGGTTTGCAGAATACCGGTTGAATGGGCCGCTAACGAACCAAAGCGGACATCTCCTGGCAACGGTTGGGGGCAGATTTACACCCGAAAGCAGCCATTCGGCTAAACTCAGGCTGAGCGGCCGCTACTGACCCATAGCAGCCGGTCAGAATTTCGCTCGTAATCTTATGGAGTAGGCCCAGATGGAACGGTGGACCGAGTCAAGAACATTCAACTTGATTGAAGTACTCGGCCTCATTGCAGTGGCAGTATCGCTGGTATTTGTAGGTCTCGAAGTTCGGCAAAACACAATTGCCGGCAGAGCTGCCGCGTATCAGGAGCACGGTTCACATTTGTCAAACCAGTGGCTTGCGTTGGCTCAAGACCCGGCGCTTACCCGTCTTTATCTGGCAGATGAAGACAACTGGCATGAGTTGACTGAAATAGAAAAGGCTCAGCTTACCTACGTTTGGATTGTTTCATTTCGTAATTACGAGACCATACTTTTGCAGGTTGAGGAGGGGCTGCTCGATCAAGACGCGATGGATCGGCTCGGCTGGGGTGATGCTTTCGAGCCTAACTACCAGGCGCAGATGCTTTGGCCTAGTATCTCGAGATACCTGAATCCGTATCTGCGTGAACATTTGGAAGCGAAGTTTCCCTATCTTTTGGACGAGCAGAACGCTCCGAGTGATCCAGCTGCGCCTAATGATTGAACAATTCGAGTAACCGCTTATGGCCGAAAGCGGATCTTGATTTCACTCGAATTTCGATAATCTGCATGTCCGCTTTTGGAAAAAGCATTCATTCACTGCCTGCATACCAAAAATGAACGGGTATTGTCGGTGGCGATCTGCGCCCGACTAATGAGTCAATCGGATAGCTTGCGCAACACGCTCCATTGTCCTGAGTCGGTCTCCGAAACCATCTTGCCCTTCGCCGAGATGCCAGCCTCGTGAACGCTGTTCGGATCACCGGTGATCAGGGGATGCCATTCGGGCAGGTCTTTTCCATCCGCGAGTCGGCGGTAGGCGCAACTGTCGGGCAACCAATGAAATGCGTCCGGATCATCCGCTGACAGCACGAGGCAGTCGGGCACGAGTTTTGCGCGCTCGGCGTAGTTCGTGCAGCGGCAGGTTTCAGTATCGAGCAATCGACATGCGATGTCCGTGAAGTAGACATCGCCGGTTTCCTCGTCTTCTATCTTCTGCAAACAGCACAGCGCACAGCCGTCGCAGAGGGACTCCCACTCCTCCTTCGACATGTCGGCGAGCGATTTGCGTTTCCAGAATTCATCAGTCATCTTTTGGCCTCACGCATTTAAGAATACCCGATAAACAATGAAAGCAGTTTTTCTCGATTTCGGCACCATGGGCGCCAGCGAGCTCGATCCGTCGCCGCTTGCGAGGGTGGTGCCCGACTTCCAGGCGTTTGACAGCACGCCGCAGGAACAGGTGGCTGAACGAATCGACGGCGTCAATTTCGTGTTCATCAACAAGATTCGTATGACTGAGGAGATCATCTCCGCCGCCAAGAATCTGCGTTTCATCGGGCTTACCGCGACCGGCGTCGACAACGTCGATCTCGAAGCAGCGAAGAATCATGACGTTGCCGTTTGCAATATTCGTGCGTATTGCACGCAGTCGGTCGTCGAGCACGTGTTCGCTGTGTTGTTAAACCTTGCCCACAGCATTCGCCGGTACGATGCGCTCGTTCGCTCCGGTGCCTGGCAGCGGGCCGACAACTTCTGCATGTTGGAATACCCGATCCGTGAATTGTCGGGCNNTGTCGGGAATGACGATCGGTATCGTCGGTTACGGTGTGCTCGGCAGCGGTGTGGCGGAGGTGGCGCGACAGTTCGGCATGTCGGTCATGATCGCCCGGCGCCCGGGTCGGGCGGCAACTACGGGCGATGGCCGTCATGACTTAAGAGATGTATTGACGGAATGCGATGCGCTGTCGCTGCACTGCCCCCTGACGGATGCAACCCGCGGACTGATCGGTGCCGATGAGCTCAAGCTGATGAAACCCACTGCGGTACTTATTAATACCGCGCGCGGTGGCCTGGTCGACAGTACAGCGCTCGTTGATGCGCTGGCTGACGGCAAGATTGCCGCGGCGGCCATCGACGTGTTGCCGAATGAGCCGCCGGTCGACGGCGACCCCTTACTGGATTACGCAGGGGATAATCTCATCATCACGCCGCATATTGCCTGGGGCACCGTTGAGGCGCGACAGAATGCGATCAACGAAGTCGCCGAGAACGTACGGGCGTTTCTCGCGGGCGAGAAAAGGAACCGGGTGGTCTGAGTCAGGCGCCAATCACCTGCCGTGCCCATTGCACGACCAGGCGGACCCGGGGTGAGGCGATGTCATAGGCCTCATTGAAATCAAGCCAGCGATATTCGTGGTGTTCGGGCCGGCCCAGTTCCTCGGAAATCCCCATCTGCACCTCTTCCTGCTCGGTCCTGGCGAGGAAGTAGCGGGCGACCTTGCCACGGTTGTAAGGGCCTGTCTCGGTAAAGCGCTCGCCCCAGTCGAAGCTCAGGTCGCTGATGCCGGTTTCCTCACCGACCTCGCGTGTTGCCGCCTGCATCGGCGTCTCTCCGGACTCGCACAGGCCTTTTGGAAAATCCCAGTTGCGATAGGCGCGCAACATCAGCGTTTCCCAGCCGGAACCAGACCTGCGAACGACGACGGCGCCACAGGACAGTTTATCCGGCCCGTCAGCCATCATGCCGCGCGCAGGACGTCGACCGGCGGGGCGTTGATGGCTCCTCGAGCGGCGATGAAGCCACTCGAGCACACGAGAATGATTCCCCCGACGAGACCTGATATCCACAGGGCCAGGTTGAAGTTGTAGTCGAGTTCGAAGAGCTGTGTTGCGACGATCGCCGCGAGAATCGATGCCCCTGCCGAGGCGAGTATGCCCGCTGCGAATCCGAGTGCGGCGAACTCGGTCAACACGCCGGACAATACCGTGCGGCGGCGCACGCCGAGGGCGCGCAGCATTGCACTCTCGAAACGGCGCTCGTCGATCGTCGACTGCACCGCGGCGAACAGCACGGCGATGCCGGCAGCAAGCGTAAACACGAACACCGCCTGTACCGCGACGCTCGCCTTGTTGATGATGCTGGTAATCTGCTCGAGGATCGTATCGATATCGATCACCGATACGGTCGGATGCGCACGCACGAGTCTGAGTAGCACATCCTTTTTCTCGTCTTCGACTTTGATGCCGGCGACAAAGGTCGATGGATAGCCATCGAGCGCGCCCGGCGACAGCACCATGAAAAAGTTCGGCTGGAACGAATCCCAGTTGACCTTGCGGAAACTCGACACGGTCGCGGCAATCTCCTGGCCGGCGACCAGGTATTGCAGCCGGTCACCGAGATCCACGCCCAGTTCCATCGCCGCTTCTTCCTCCAGCGATACGAGCGGCTCGCCATCGTAGTCGGCCGGCCACCATTCACCTTTGACGAGCTCGTTCGTTTCGCTGAGAGTTTCGGCCCAGGTCAGGTTCTGTTCCCGGTTCGCCATCCACTCGCCGTCTTCGACCGGGTACTCGCGAGTCTTGACGTCCTCGCCGTTGATCGTCTGCATCCTCGCGCGGACCATCGGGACGAAGGTCGGCGGTGTGATCTCACCATCTTCAAAGATCCCGGAAATCGAATCGCGTTCGTGCGGCTGGATATTGATCAGGAAGTTGTTCGGCGCGTTCTCGTCCAGCGTGCGCTGCCATCCCTCCAGGAGGTCGGTGCGGACGAACGTAAGCAATAACAAGACCGTCAGCCCCAGGCCGAAGGCGACGACCTGGACCGCGCTATCTCGTCCGCGCCTGGAGACGTTGGCGAGGCCGTAGCGCCAGGCAATGCCGACGCCTCCGCGCGAACGGCCGATAACCGAGACCAGTCCGCGACCCGCTGCATACAGCGCGCCGGACACGATCAGCATGCCGCCGAGTACGATCAGCAGCATGAGCGCATCGCCGATCGCCTGGTATAGCATGGTCGCGACCGCTATCAGCGAGGTGCCCGCGACGAACAGCCGCGACGGCGGCGGCGGCATCTCGTCATGCCGCAATACGCGCAATGGCGGCGTATTACGCAACTGGATCAGCGAAGGCATCGCAAAACCGACAAGCAGGATCAGTGCGCTGCCGCAGGCCAGCAGCACCGGCGTAAACCCGACCGGCGGCAGGTCTCCCTGGATGATGTCGGCCAACATGTTCGTCACGAGGTGCTCGACGACGAAGCCGACGACGCTGCCGACGATCACACCGAGAATCCCGAGCAGCACCAGTTGCACGGATGCGGCAGAAATGACGAATCGCTGCGTGGCGCCGAGGCTTTTCATCAAAGCAACCGTGTCCATGCGGCGGTGCGCAAAGCGTCTCGCCGACATTGCGATTGCGACCGCGCTCAGGAGCAAGCTGATGACCGCGGTCAATGACAGGAATCTTTGCGCCCGGTCTGCCGCGTTGTTGGCACGATCACTCCCTTCCTCGCGATTGCGGCTGCGCACCGAATCGGGGAGGGTCGGTTCGACGGTTTCCCAGAACTCATCGACCATCTCCTGTTCCCCGGCGACCAGCAAGGCGTAACGCACGCGGCTGCCCTGCGTGATGAGGCCGGTAGCCGGCAAATCCCGCACGTCGATGAGCAGCGACGGCGCAAGCGATGCAAAACCGATCGACTGGTCCGGCCGGTAGCGAAGTACCGCGGCGATGCGAAAATCCGCTTCGCCGACTGAAATATTGTCACCCACGTCGACGTTCAGGCGCGCCATCAACGCGCCGTCGGCCCACACGCTACCGCGGTCGGGTATACCCTCGGCGATACGCTGCTCACCGAACAGGCTGTCGGAGATGCGCACGTCGCCACGCAACGGGTAGCCGTCGCTGACGCCCATGACGGCCGACAGCGAACTCAGGTCGCCGGCGAATACGACGCTCGGAAATCGCTGCGTTTCCGCGGACTGCAGATTGAAATCAACGGCCATCTCGTGCCACTCGGCCGGGATCGGGTCCGGCGTGCGCAAGCGGAGGTCGGCGGCCAGGACCTCGTTCGCCTGCCGCGCGACCGCGCGGCCTATGCGGTCGGTCAGAAAGCCGACGGCAGTCAGTGCCGCGACGGCCAGCGCGACCGCGAACAGCAGGACGATCACTTCACCGGAGCGTAGCTCCCTGCCGAAGCTGCGTAATGCGTAGATTATCGGCTTCATGCCGCCGCCTTGTCGTCGCTGATCATGTGTCCCGCGTCGAGCCCGATGATGCGGTCGCAGCGCGCGGCCAGCGACTTATCGTGCGTGACCAGCACGAGCGTCGTCGATGAGTTGCGGTTCAGCTCGAACATAAGCTCGATCACGTTTTCGCCCGTGCGGCTGTCGAGGTTGCCGGTCGGTTCGTCCGCAAACAGCACGGCGGGCTCGGTCGCGAATGCGCGTGCAATGGCGACGCGCTGTTTCTCGCCGCCGGACAGCTGTGCCGGGTAATGACTCCAGCGCTCCGAGAGCCCCACCTGCTGCAGGATGTCCGCAGCCATTTTTCTGGGCGCGTCCTTGCCGGCCAGCTCGAGCGGCAGCATCACGTTTTCGAGGGCATTCAGAGACGGCACCAGGTGGAATGACTGGAACACGAAGCCCACGCTCGCTGCCCGCACCTCGGCGCGCCCGTCCTCGTCGAGATTGGTCATATTCACGCCATTCAGCCAGATTTCGCCCTCGGTCGGCAGATCGAGGCCTGCCAGCAACGCGAGCAGCGTCGACTTGCCGGCCCCCGACG
>JABAOH010149433.1_pt1 | contig 10207 bp, 7 predicted proteins | sample 7062181 | NCBI WGS metagenome assembly JABAOH01 (sample SAMN14538630, study PRJNA623070) | marine sediment metagenome | biome: marine biome [ENVO:00000428]; feature: marine pelagic biome [ENVO:01000023]; material: deep marine sediment [ENVO:00002113]; isolation source: pool of 5 deep marine... | reverse complement strand
GCTCCATGAATCGCGAGCCCGTACCCGGTCCTCCCTGGCCCGCGAAGCGTATCTCCAACTCCCGACCCTCGCCCCTGACCGCCCAGAATGATGTATCCGTCGTCTCCAGGGGCGGCGCGCTGCTGCGAACCGTAACAAAATCGAGATCGGACTCCTGGACCATGTCCGGCGGCCCGCTCGAATTGGAATCATCACAGCCGGTCAGGCTCAGCCCCAGCGCCAGCGTCGCCAGCGCAAGGCCACGCCTCACACTCCGTTTCTGATGCATCCGCACTTCGCCTCCTTGTAGATCTCGCCGGTCCGACACGGCCGCGTGGTTGAGCCCTCGCCCCGCCCGGCCCGCGCATCCAAACCCTTCCAACACAGGTCGCAAGCGGCATACCGCGTGCATGTCTTTAAGGAACCGAGACTTAGCGGCGTCGGATCTGTTCCGTTTCCGTCCAGCTGTAGCGATTCGCGACACCCGACCTTACTCCCCGCCACCCTCGAGCTCGGCCAATCGGGTCAGCGCCCGGTGCAGCCGCGAGCGCGAGATGCCCAGCCGCCGGGCGGCCGCGCTCTTGTTGCCGTCTGTCTCCTCCAGCATCGCGCGCACCGCTTCCAATTCGATCGTCTCCAGCGTGGCCGGGAACGGTAGCACCCCGGAGCCCGCGCCGGCCGGCATGGGTGCCGGCTCCATGAACAGATCTTCGGGACGCAGCTCCCGGCCCTCGCTGAGGATGAGCGCACGCTCGATGGCGTTTCGTAGCTCACGGACGTTGCCCGGCCAGGGGTGGGCGAGAATTCGATCTCTCAGCGCCGGGGTGAGGTCAGGGCGAGGCAGCTCGTACTCCGCGGCGAGGGAGTCGATAAAGTGATTGGCGAGAAGCAAGACGTCGTCACCGCGCTCGCGCAACGGAGGTAGGTGGATCGGGATGACCGAGAGACGGTAGTACAGATCCTCGCGAAACTCTCGCTCCCTGACGCGGCCACCGAGGTCTCGGTTGGTGGCGGCGATGATGCGAACGTCGACCTCCTGGCTGCGCGTGCCACCCACACGCCGCACCCGCTTGTCCTCCAGCACCTTGAGCAGCTTGCCCTGCAGCTCGTACGGCAGCTCTCCGATCTCGTCCAGGAACAGAGCGCCGCCGTCGGCCACCTCCAGCAGGCCCGGCTTGGCCCGCCGGGCGTCGGTGAACGCGCCCCGTTCATGACCGAACAGCTCCGACTCGAGCAGGTTCGGAGGGATCGCCGAACAATTCAGCTCGACGAACGGGCCCTGAGCGCGCGGCCCGTTGTAGTGGATCGCCTGCGCCAGCAGCTCCTTGCCCGTTCCCGTCTCGCCGGTGAGCAGGACCGTCGCCGTCCCCCGCGGGATGATCCGCGCCGCCCGCGCCAGCGCCTCCTTCATCCCGCGGCTCTCGCCCACGATGCGCGAGAAGTCGAAATCACGCCGTTCCGACTCGGCCAGCTCGGCGCGCGCCTCCTGGCTGCGCGCCGACTCCGCCCGAGCCCGCACGTAGTCTCTCAGGCGCTCGGCTTCGTCCGGCAACACGAAGTAGTCGTCCGCACCGGCACGCACGACCTCGACCGCCAGTCGGTGATCGGCGCGCGTTCCAACGACCACGGGCGGCCTCACTGCCACCACCCGCGCGTCCCGCACGCGCTCCGCCGCCCGGTCTTCCACGCCGGGACACGAGATGATGACAGCGGCGGACGCGGCCGCCCCGCCCAGGTCCCGGACCATCTCCAACTCCAGCCCGGTCGACTCGCTGAGCTCTTGGTAGTACTCCCGGAAGGAGTCCACCTCGCTGAACACTAGCAATCGGCTTCTCATAACCTCCCCGGCAGATACTTCACTGGCGCGAAACGATACAAATCTCGTGCTAGCCCATCAACTGTCTCGGGTTGCTACACCCCCGGCTCTCGATTCTTCCCGTGAACAGGCCGTTTCTCTGGTAAACGTCGGCTTCGGGCAGCTGCCGGCGAGGCTGATCGGGGGCCCGGTCGGCTCGCCGCGACCTGTAGCGTAACAATACAGGCGACGGCCTATGTCGCAAATCGATACAAGCTTTCAAGGCCGATCGCGAGGCCGCCCCTTCTCCCGATCTCCTTTGTTCACATAGAGATACGGCCACACCGCGCCCACCGGCACCGCCGTTGCCATTCATTCGGGCCGGCTGCTAAGAAATCGACTCTGCCACGGTGGTGGAGAAGATGAGAACCGGTTGAGGAGAAGGAGCGGAATAAGATGAACGGGAAGTTTCACAAGCTACAACGGCTGACGCGACTGTCGCTGGCGTTCGTGCTGGTGGCGGCACTGGCGGCCTGTGACGACGCGACCGGTCCCAATTCCGGGCGGACGCTGAGTCTCTCGGTGGGCCTGACCGGGAGCGGCGCCAACCCGGCGCCCGGCCTGTTCGCCCAGGGGCTCGAGCTGAATGATGGGACGAACACGCTGGTGATCGAGAGCGCCGAGGTGGTGCTCCGCGAGATCGAGTTCGAGCGCGTGGAGACGGCGGGTTGCGATTCGGAGGTCGGCGACGACGGTTGCGAGGAGTTCGAAGTCGGGCCGTTTATCGTCCCGCTGCCGCTGGACGGGAGCGTGACGAAGCGGCTGGAGGCGCAGGTGGAGCCGGGGATATACGACGAGATCGAGTTCGACATCCACAAGCCTGAAGATGACAACCAGGCGGATCTCGATTTCATCGCGCAGAACCCCAACTTCGCGGACATCAGCATTCGCGTGACGGGGACGTACAACGGGGCCAGCTTCCTCTACACCTCCGATCTCAACGAGGAGCAGGAGATCGAGTTGACGAGCCTGCTGAACGTGGCGGACGGCGCCGGGCCTGTGAACGTCACGCTGACGATCGACCTGGCGAGCTGGTTCGCTAGCGGGGCCGGGATGCTGATCGATCCCCGCACGGCGCTGAAGGGTCAGCCGAACGAGAATCTGGTGACGAACAACATCAGGAACTCGATCGAGGGATTCCGCGACGACGATCGTGACGGCGTCGCGCACGATGATGACCTCGACGAAGACGACAGCTAAATCGCGAGAAGTGAAGTCCGCGAGGGGCGGCTAGTTCTTGGGGGAGAGCCCCCGTGGACCTGAAGAAGGGCGGCCGGTGTACTCAGCCGCCCTTTTTCTATCGGCCGTATCGTCCGGGCGCGGGTATCGACCGCTAGTCTTCCAACCTCCACTGGTGCAGGTTCTGATAGCGGCCGTAGGTGTCGATCCGAGTGCCCTTCACCCGTTCGCTCACCACCATCAGGTCGTCGAAGTACCAGAGGAAGGCGTAGGGCCGGTCGCGGGCGATGAGCCGCGCCGCCTCGCGCCAGTGCGGAGCCGCCTGCTCCGCCGTCGCCGCCGACTGAGCGAGCGGGATCAGGCTGTCGAGGACCGTGTTGCCATACCCCGTGATGTTGAACGGGTGGTCCGGCGGCCAGAAGCGTCCCACGAGATAGTCCGGCTCGAGCGCCACCTGCCAGCCGAGCAACACCGCCTCGTAGTCGCGTTCCTCGAACACCTGGCCCAGCAGCGTATTGAACTCTACCGGCTGAACCTGCATGTCGATCCCGATCCGGCGGTACTGGGCCTGGATCAACTCCGCCGCGCCGGTCCGGCGATCGTTGTCCGCCTGGGTGAGCAGCGTGAAGCGGAACGGCCGGCCCCCGCGGTCGAGCACGCCGTCGCCATCGCTGTCGCGCCAGCCGCGCGCCGCCAGGATCGCTCGGGCGCTATCGGGATTGTAGGCGTCCGGCACCACAGACCCGTCGTTGACGCGGCTGAAGATGGGGGGGTACGGTCCGGCGGCGGGCTGGGCGTGCGCGGAGATCTCCAAACCTTCCAGCACTTCGGTTCGATCGATGGCTAGCGAAAGCGCCAGCCGCACCCGCGGGTCGCCGAACGGCTCGAACTTGAAGGGGTTCCAAGCGATGTAATCGTAGAAGCGGTCCTTCACCGTCTCGAGCCGGAAGCGCGGGTCGTCGGCGAGCTCTGCGGCGCGCGCCATCGGCAGGGGACCGGCGGCATCGAGCTCACCGTTCTCCAACTCGATCCAGCGCGTCGATTCCTCAGGCAGGAATCGAACGACCACCGTGTCGGTTGCCGGAATGGCGAACGCGCGCGGGTTCGTCGTGAGCGTCAGCCGGTCGCCCTTCCGCCACTCCGCGACTCGATACGGGCCGCTGACCACCTGGTTGCCACCAGGACTCACGACCGCCGGGTGACTGGTCAGGCTGGCCGCGTCGTCCGCGACGTTCGCGAACACGTGCTCGGGGACGATGCCGATGCCGGTGTGGAACAGCATGCGAGGATAGCGGCGACGAAAATAGAAGGTGACCTCGCGATCGCCGGCGGCGACGACGGAATCCAGGTGCTCCCACGAGTCCGCGTAAGGCGAGGCGATCGTCGGCTTGCGTACGAGCTGGAACGTGAAGACCACATCATCGGCGTCGATCGGCTCGCCGTCCGACCAGACCGCGCCGTTTCGCAGAAAATAAGTGAGCGTGGTGGAGTCGGCGCCGAACTCCCAGCGCTCGGCCAAGGACAGATCATCGATCGTGTACTCGATCGCGCCATCGCCCCAGCGGGCCGAGTTCAGGCTCGGGTACAGCAGCGCGTTGATCTCGCCGTCCAGCTCGCTCGTCTCGACCACGGGCAACAGCACCCCGACCTCGGTCCCCTCGCCGATCACCAGATAGCTCCGGGCTGGCCTCTCGCAGGCGCTCAGCCAGAGGACGAGCGCGGCCGTCGCGATTCCAATGAGAACCCGCCCCACCATCCCTCCTGTCCAAATACTCGTTGTGGGTACGAAGAAGCCCGAATCTCGATGTGTGGTCGTCAAATAGTAGGTCGCTTGCGGGCCCGGCGATAGCCGGCCTACACCGCGATCGCCAGCCGGCCCCGAGCGCTCCCTTGCGTGTAAAGGCCGGGTGCCCAGAATAACGCCCACTAGCCTTTCACCGCCCATTCGACTCGAGATCCAGTGGGGTGACCATGGAACGCCGAACTTTCTTGCGAACCGGGCTGGCTGCGGGGGTGGCCGGCCTGGGATCAGGACTCGTGCTACTGCCGGACCTCGCCCAGGCCGGTCAGCTGCCACCGGGCGATACGCTGAGGCTGAACTCGAACGAGAACCCGCTGGGTCTGGCGCCGGCTTCACGGCGGGCGATCGTCGAGGGGCTGGGTGAGGCGAATCGTTATCCGCGGCAGGGGCGCGTCGATCTGGTCGAAGCGCTGGCGCGGGTCAACGGCGTGGCTCCTAAAAACATCGTTCTGGGCAACGGCTCTACGGAAGTGTTGCAGATGGCGGTGCAGGCGCTGGCGCATCCGGGCGCCCCGCTGGTTCTGGCGGACCCGACGTTCGAGGACGTGCCCTGGTACGGCGAGCCGTTCCGTTATCGGTTGGAGAAGGTGCCGCTGGACGCGCGGCGGGCCCACGACATCGGCCGCATGCGCGAGCGCGCCAGAGCGGCCGGCGGGCGCGCGCTCGTCTATATCTGTAACCCGAACAATCCGACCGGGACCCTCACGCCAAGCGCCGAGATCGATGCGTGGATCGAGTCGGCGCCCGAGGACACCTACTTTCTGGTCGACGAAGCGTACTTCGAGTATTGCGTGTCGCCCGAATACTGGTCGTGCGTCAAGTGGATCGACGAGCGGCGGAACGTGATCGTGACGCGCAGCTTCTCGAAGATCTACGGGATGGCCGGCATGCGGCTGGGTTACGGCCTGGCGCACCCGGAGACCGCCGAGCGCCTGTACCGCTACATCGGGCGAAACAACGCCAACCAGCTGGCGCTCGTGGCCGCGATCGCCGCGCTGGGCGACGGCGAGCTGATCGAGCGCAGCCGCGCGGCGAACGCTCGGGCGATGGGCATCCTGCACGATTGTCTCGAAGAGCTGGATCTGGAATACATGCCCAGCTACACGAACTTCGTGATGCACCGGATCAACGGCGAGCACGAGACGTATCGCAAGCGCATGGACGAGCACGGGGTCCGGGTGGGTCGGCCCTTCCCGCCCATGCTCGACCACAACCGCATCTCCATCGGCACGCCCGATGAGATGGAGCGGTTCGCGGAGGTCCTGCGAGAGTTCCGGCGCCAGGGGTGGGTGTGACGGCGGCAGGGCTCGCAACCCAGGCCGAGGCCATCCGCTGGCTTCAGCAACTGCACGGCGTACCCCGCATCCTGCTGATTCTGGTCGTCGCCGCGCTGGCGCATTTCATCGTCCAGGCGATCCGCAAGCTCGGCGAGTGGATGATGGCGCCGGCGCACGCGCCCGGCGTCAGCGCTAAGACGGCCTTCACCCGCGGTCACCCCAAGGTCGCGACGGTCGTCAGTCTCACTGTCAGCGCGCTTACCTTCACCATCTATTTCGCCGCCATCGGTTTCATCCTGGAGGAGCTCAACGTCTCGCTCACGGCCTATCTCGCCACCGCCTCCGTGCTCGGATTGGCCATCGGGTTCGGCTCTCAGAGCCTGGTCCAGGACCTGGTCGTCGGCCTCACCCTCGTCTTCACCGACGCCATGGATATCGGCGACATCGTCGAGGTGCCGGGGCAGATCGGACGGGTCGAGGAAATCGGCCTTCGCTTTACCACCCTGGTGAACTTCAAGGGTCAGCGGGTCTACGTGCCGAACCGCAACATCGGGCTGATCAGCCGCTATCGCGGCGGCGTCGTCCGGGCGTACACCGACATCCAGATCCCGAAAGATGTAGACGCGAGCCGGGTCAAAGATGTCGTCGACCGAATCGCCCGGGGCATGCGGGCGCAGCACCCCGCCATCATCCTCAGCGATCCCGAGGTCTTCGGCGTCCGCGAGGCGAAGCCGGCGGACTGGAGCTATCTGCGGATGAAGTTCAGGCTATGGCCGGGGCAGGAACCGCTGATTCAGGAGACGTTCAAGCAGCGGGTGATCATGGCGCTCAAGGAGCTGGACCCCAGCTTCGCTGCCTGGATGGTCGATATCACCTTCAGAGTAGAGTAACCGTCCGCACTCAGCGCAGGCTCAGCGTCGCCACCACCGGGAAATGATCGGAGGGGTAGCGGCCGCCACGGGAAGTGCGGACGATGGCGGCCGCGTCGACACGCCAGCCATCGGAAACGAATACGCCGTCGATCTTGGGGCCCAACGTCTCGCCGCTGAAACCGTTGAACGTGCCTACTTCGACCGCATCAGGGTGGAGCACCCGGAAACTGTCGCGCAGCCGCCGGCCATCGGTACGATCGTCACCACGCAGTATCCGCATCGCCCGGTTGTCCTCACCAGCGTTGAAGTCGCCGGCGACGATGACCGGGTCGCCGTTGGCTCGCCCTTGAATCCTCTCGATCAGTAAAGCGGCGCTGCGCTCTCGCGATTCTTGCGACTCGTGGTCGAAATGAACGTTATAGATATAGAGCGAGCGGCCCGAGCCGCGGTCGCGCAGCCGGGCCCATGTGCAGATTCTCGGCAGCCGTGCGCCCCAGCCCATCGATCCTGGCACCTCGGGCGTCTCGGAGAACCAGAAGGTGCCGTGCGCCAGCACCTCGAACCGGTCTGCGCGATACAGGACCGCCGCGTATTCGCCGTTCGTGCCGCCGTCGTCGCGACCCACCCCCAGCTCGTGGTAGCCGGTCAGGTCCGCCCGCAGCTCATCGAGCTGAAATCGCAACGCTTCCTGCACAGCGACGATCTCCGCCCCCTGCCGGCGGATGACGTCGAAGACGAGGTCGCGTCGCCGCTCCCAGCGGTCCGGCCCGTCGTCCGCCGTGCCGTAGCGGATGTTGAAGGTCATGACCGTGAGTGGAGTAGGACCGGACTGATCGCGGCTCGAGGCGTCCGGCCCGCAGCCGTTCAGGCTCGCAAGCAGGAGGAGGACGGCGACCGCCGCTCTGGTCACATCACCTCGCTCGGTCTGCTTCGCCGCCGGCCCGCGATCAGCTCGCCGCCAACGAGTCCTCGGTGACCAGGCTCACCGGCACCGCCACCAGCGGCGGCACCGATCGGCCCGCCAGGCTCTCGGCAACGACCTCGACGGTGCGCCGGCCAATAGTGACAGGGTCCTGGACCGCGTCGGCGATCAGCGGCGTGCCCCCGGCGATCGCGGTCCGCGCCTCGGGTATCGCGTCGTAGCCGACCACCAGGATGTCGGTGCGGCCGGCCGCCTGGATGGCGGCGAGGGCGCCCAGGGCGCAGTCGTCGTTGCTGCCGAAGATGGCATCGATCGAGCGGCCGCCGGCCAGCAGGTTGTCCGTCTTCTCCTTCGCCACCTGGCGGATGCCGCGCTCGACAGCGGGCGCCGCCACGATCTTGATGTCCGGAAAGAGGCTCAGCGCCTCGCGAAAGCCGGCCACGCGATCGATGACGCTGGCCACGGTGGGCTGGTCGAGGATCGCGACGTTGCCACGGCCTCCCAGTCGCGCGGCCAGGAACTCACCGAGGATGCGACCGCCCTGCTTGTTGTCGCTGGCAACGTGCGAGACGACCCGGCCGCCGCCCGCCGCGATGTCGGCGGTGAACACGGGGATGCCTGCCTGGTTCGCCTCCTCGACGGCGCTGACGATGCCGTTCGAGTTGACCGGCGCGATGACGATGGCGTCCATCTGCCGGGTGATGAAGTTCTGCACCTGCGCCGTCTGACGGGCGAGATCCCACTCGCCGGCGACGATCTGCAGGTCCACGCCCAGGCTGTCCGCGGCTTCGATCATCCCCCGCTTCAGGTCCTGGTAGAAGACGTGGGCCTCGGTGAGCAGCGTGACGCCCACCTGGGGACGGCCGCTGTCGGGCTGGTCGGCGCAAGAGGCGAACAGCCCGACCGATCCGGCCACGAAGGCAGCGACGATGCGCACCCGTGCTCTGATTCCGTTCTTGCGATTCATTGGACTGCGATTCTCGATCATGGTTTCCTGTCAGGTTGGCGTCGTCGGCGTTCAACTGCGCGGCCCCGTCAGCGCTCGCACTCGACCAGCAACGTCGCGATCTCATACGGCCGCAGCGACAGCCGCAGCTTCTTGCCGTCGACGGCGACCTCGTCTCCCGGATCCTCCAGCAGGTTAGCGCGCCGCGCCCGGGCCACCTCGCAGTCGAGGGAAAGCTGTGCCTCCGTGCTGCGGCCGTGCCACTCCACCAGGCGCAGCACTCGCGCGTCGCCGTCTTCGGCGCGCTTCAGCCACGCCAGCTCGACGTTGGCGGGCTCGGCCGCGGCGAACGACACATCCCTGCCCAGCGGCCCCCGATGCTCCGGCTCGAAGGCGGCCAGCAGCGGCACGTTGTACTCGGCGGCCAGCCGTCGCGTCCCGGCCGCGCGCCAGTCGCCGGCGTGCGGATAGACGGCGAAGCGGAAAAGGTGCCGGCCGCGATCGGCCAGTGAGTCTGGCCAGATGGGCGCGCGGAGCAGCGAGAGCCGCAACACATTACCGCGGTAGTCCCACCCGTACTTGCTGTCGTTCAGCAGGCTCACCCCATGACCGCCGCCCGAGACGTCCGCCCACCGCTGGCCCGGCACCTCGAACTTGGCACGCTCGGCCTGGGTGCGCGGCCGGCCCGTGCGACCCATCGTGCCGTACGGGATCTCATAGGTGGCCGAATCGGCGTCGACGTTCAGCGCGAACGCGACCTTGAGCAGCTTACGCCGCTCGCGCCAATCGACATCGTTCAACACGTCCAGGTACCGGGCGTCGCGCTCGAGCACCAGCGTCTGGCGGAAGCTTGAACCTCCCCAACGCCGCTCGATCTCGATTGCGGCTCGGCGCGGCGTCGCCGCGCTCCTGACCCGACCGACTTCCTTCACATCCCACCGCTCGCCGGTGATCACGATGTTCCAGGCGTCCCATTGATCGGGCCGGTCGTCGAATATCTGCAGCACGTTTCCGCGACCGCCCGACGCCAGCGCCTCGCGCCCGTTCACCTTGTCGTACAATCGCGTCAGCTCGCCACTCAGCGTATCGATCTCGACGCGCAGGTACTCGTTCTCGATCCAGTTCGGTCCTGCCGCAGGCTGATCCAGCTTGCGGACGTCGCCGGGCAGCGTGTCGCGGGGCACGCGAACGACCCGCGCGCCGTAGGCCGGTACGTCGAGCACGCTGACGGTCAGGCTGTCGCCGCGGTCCGTCGGTAGAACGACCGTCCCGTTCCGCGTCCAGCCCAACGGATTGAACACGACGACGGCGCGGTCACGTCCACGCGTGTCCATGCGCGAGCGCAGGTCAGCGAAGGCCGTCGTGGTCACCGAATC
>JABAOH010003985.1_pt1 | contig 10207 bp, 10 predicted proteins | sample 7062181 | NCBI WGS metagenome assembly JABAOH01 (sample SAMN14538630, study PRJNA623070) | marine sediment metagenome | biome: marine biome [ENVO:00000428]; feature: marine pelagic biome [ENVO:01000023]; material: deep marine sediment [ENVO:00002113]; isolation source: pool of 5 deep marine... | reverse complement strand
CCTTACCGACACTTTTTTTCTCCCTGTCCAGTTTTTCTCTCAGAAACGCGTACCGGTCCGTCAGCGGAGCGAACTCGGCGTACTGCTTTCTGTTGTACTCGTAGCTTCTTTTCGCCGACTTGATCTTGGAGATCGAGGGGAAAATGTACAGGGAAAAGACGAGGATCACGACCCCCGCAATAATCCCGTATTTGATTAACGTTCTCTCTCGCTGAGAAAGGTTCACTCCTAAAACCTCACGTGATCGATAGTTTGAACTTTACCCGTCCTTCCGTGGCAGACGGTCCCGTCTCCGTTATTTCCACGTTGTTGCCCATGCCGTCGGATAGCCGGTTTTTAAATGTTGTCACGGAATCCTGGTTGGGGGCTTCCCCCGTTACGGTGAGCCTACCCCGGATAAAGTTAATCTCCCGTATCGTTATTCCATCGCTGCTTTTGAGGGTGCTCGATATCGATATGAGGAGAGAGTAGAGGGGATTTTCCTCGCGGGGGAAAAGAGCCAGCTCCTCCTCCATCGAGGATATTTTCTCCTTGATCTGGGCCACGGGGTCGACCATAGCCGAGCCCTTCATGATCTCGGCGAACTTCTGCCCCATTACTTTCCTGATGGAGTCGGACTTTTTCCGGTTGAAGTGCTCCAGGCCCTCGATGGAANNNCAGAACCGCAGACGCGATGATCATGATCTTTTTGGTCTTTTTCGCCGACGCGTCGCGAAATTCGGTGATCTTTGCCGATATGAGATTGAATCCCGATAGCACCGGATGGTTCAGGTATTCGCTCAGCATTTCGGTGCTTATTCCCCCGACCATTCCTTCCCCTGCCCGGTCTGAACCGCCGTCTTTTCCCGAAATGTCGATTACCGTATTCAGGGTTTTTTCCCCCCCCGCCATCTCTTCTTCGGCCAGGGCGAGGGGGATGATCCTCACCGAGCCGGATTCCTGCCAGTCGCGATTCGCTTTCGCGCCCACCTTGCCGTCGACGTAGATCCCGGCATCTCCCCCCCCGTCGTTTTTTTCAACGGCGGTTAGAAGGAGGAGAAATCCGGGTATGACCTGCTCCAGCGTAAAGTCCGTGTTTGAAAATACGTTCTCCAGGCGGGCCACCTCTTCCTGCTTCACGCACACGGCGAGAAATCTTCCCTGACCCGCTTCGGCTTTCAGGGGGATCAGGTCGAGCAGCACGCCCCCCTCGAAGGGAAGGGTTGAGGAGACGACGGATGGAGCGGCGAGGCGGGCCTTTTTGACATCGTCGAAGGGCAGCTCTACTTTGCGGATGAAAAGATCGATACCTGATACGAGCAGCATGGCCGAGTGCCTCTTTTTCACGCCGCCCTCTATTTTATCCAGGAGGCTTTCGAGCTTTGCTATCTTGAGCTGGGAAACAAGATTAGTTATCTTGGATTTCGGCTCCGGCTGTTTCTCCTCTCCCCCGTTCAGGTCTTTGAGAAACCGCTCGATCAGGGGACTGCCCTCGGTGGAGAAAGCGTCCTCGCCGATCTGGGTCGAGGCGAGGAGCGATACACTCTTCTTTCCCCCGGCAGCCGTTAATTCCCACGCCTGCAGGGTTTCCCCGCATATGGTGAAAACCGTTTCGCTCATCTTACCTGTTTACCACCTCGATATCCGGGGATGCCAGTCTTCCCCGTATCCTGATTTCTACATTATATTCATTTTCCGGCTTTATTTTCAAAAGGTTAGATAGAAGCGGCGAAATGTCCCGGCCCCGGGCTTCGATATCTACGGTGCCCTTCGAGCCTTTCATGTAGTCGGAGACGGTCCCCGAGAAAATGAAGTTCGAGGACAGAACCGTTGCAGTGCAGTTCTTAAAGTAGATGCTCGACCCTTTAAAAATTGCCTTCCCTGCAAGCCCGGAAATTTCCACATCCATGCCGTATTGTCCTTTCACGAGGAGGGTGTCGAAGGAAAACGTCCCCTTTCCCGATAGGGAGATTCCTCCCGCTTCGTCGGAGACGATCCTCTCGATGTGGAAATCGAGTTTTCGTGCAATAAACGAAGGAAGCTTTCTCCGCATCTCGGGCGAGAAAATGAAGTCTGTGCCGGAAAGCGTCAGGGAGTTCAGACCTCTTGATAGGCCGGCATCGATATCGTTGTTTTGACGGTCCCGAAGCGAGAGCCTGATCGGCCACTGTCCGAAAAACTTGGAAATTTTGAACTGGAACACCACTTCCGGGAAGTTCAGCACATCCGTATTTCCCGGACCGGTGATGGTCACGCCTTCGAAGATCAATGTCAGGGGCAGCTCCTTCTTCACGCTCTCTGCCCGGAACTCGTATCCCGCTTTTTCAACAACCCTGTTTATCTCGCCCGTTACGGATTCTCCCGAGAGGGTGAGAAAAAAGAATAGGTAAAACAAGAGGGCGAATACGGCGATGCCGCCGGCTATGTAGAGAAGAGCTTTCTTCACGTATGCGCGCGCTTTGCCATCTTTCTTCTCACTCTGAGGGAGAGGGAGAAAAAGCTCGCCGGAGCGAAAATGAGAATCACGCCTGCGATACCCGAAAGTGCCCCGGTACGCCCCCCGTTTATTGAGCATCCCGATTCGTCTTCGGGCTGCGGCGGGAAGGCCGGGGCTGATGTTGAAATGGCAAAAATATGGTTTGAACCAGAAACGGTGTCAACGCCGGACCATGCGACGACGGCCTTCCCCGTGGAAAAATAGGACAGGACCGACCGGTCGAACTTGTCGAGTGGTTCCGGAATGTCGACGAGGGAGACGGGTTTCTGGTTTTGGAGGATCGAGAAGATGCTCTGGGAAAATAGCGCGGAGGCGGTGGTCAAACCCGTTCCACCCGCCCCGTTGCCGGAGATGTGAATTCTGTCCTCGGTATCGGACAGGATCACCGGGTTGGAAAATTCGATGACGAGAGGAGTCGGGAATCCGGTGAAGATGTCGTTGGGGTCAATCAGGGGGCTACCGTTCCTGGGAGCGAGGGTGGGATCGATTTTTGCCAGGAAAATGGTACCGGGCTCAAGGGCGTCGGTGCCCGAAACGGCAGAGAGGTAGATGCTGTTCGTGGCATTGACGGAGAGCCAGGGGGCGGTGAAGGAATCGGCTTCCTGGCCGAAAATTCTCGTCTTGGGGATGAGAATTTTCCCCGGGACGGCGGTGCTGTCCGGATCGGTCATCGCGTAGTAGGTAATTGACCTTCCGGAACCGTCGTCTTCGTCCCACAGCGCGTGTGCGTTTCCATCGGAATCGATGTTCATGGCGAGCTGGGGAGTAAACGCTGTGCCTCCCAGAGAAATATTATCGACGGGATTTGAAAAGTCGTCGAAGGGGGTGGATGCATAGTAGATATTGCCGGAGTCGAAGTAGAGGAGGTGGATGTTTCCTGAACTGTCAGAGGCGGAAGAGAGGGCTGCAACGCTCACGGAGGGGGTCACGGGTATCACCCGCACATCTTCAACGGCGGGCTGCAGTCCTCCGTTATCGAGGTTGGGGTTTATCAGGGCGAAAAAGAGGTTGCTGTCGGCGATGAAAGCGATACCTGTTTTGTCCACGCCGCCGTCGGAGATGGGAAATATCCAGGGGGTCCTCGCGTCCGTGTAGGCGGGAAGCGTAAGATCGACGAGGGTGATGCCTTTCAGGCGGAGCGTATCGCCGGTCAGGGAAACGTCGTCAAAGTCCGCCGACGCGTCGATGGGGACGTAATATACCTTATAGGGCGGGATTCCGCCGGACGAACCGATGAATGCCAGGTGGAGAACGGTGTCGTCGAGATAACCTGCCGGCTGGAAAAAACTGCCCGTAATGCCACTGTTGGATATCGTGTCCACGGGGAATTCGCACCTGCCCGTCGCCGGGGTAAGAAGAGAAATCAGGAAAAGGGCTGATGCAGTCAGGATTCCCGTGAAAAGAGTGGAAAATCTCATCTCGGCTGACCTCCCGCATACGATAGGTTGTCTATCACTATACATTTTCCGTTCAATTTACAATACGATAAATTTCCTGCACGGTTTTCCCCTGCCGCTGAAGCATAGACTCCATTCTTCCCACCGTTTTATCTATGGTGCTTTTGACGTAAACGGTGAAAACGGTGCTCTCGGTTGTGATGACGTCGCGAATCCGCGATTGCCGGTAGAGTTCTTCCAGAGAAGAAGAGACTTTTGTCAAATCCTCCGGCTTTTCGAAGGGGGCCTCCTTCCGGTATTCAACGATCTCATTCACCGCCTCCTGATCGATATAATATTGGAACTCGGGGTCTTCGCCTCTTGACAGGCTGATGAGAATGTCTTCCGGTGCCGTGTTGATGTTAATCTTCCCGCTTCCGTGTGCGGTCACGTAGGGAAAGAGGGCCCTCAGCGTCTTCCCGTCGACCCCTTTGACCAGCTTCAATTCGTAAATGGAGTCGAGAAGGTCGTTTTTAACGGTGTAGGGCGGCGTGAGGGTCCGGTAATATGCGGATTCCCCCCCGCCGATGCGCGGTGTGTCGTCCTCGTCGAGCCAGTCGAGAATAGCATCCGTCAGGGAGGTGTCGATATCGAGCCTCGTTAAGAGGGCGTTGAAGATTGCAACCATCTTCTCGTTTTCCGAGATTCCGTTCGGCATGATGAGGGAGTTGACGTTGAACTTCCTCTCTTCGTCCACCACCTGCACTACCGCTTCACCCTGGCCGAAGGTTATCGGAGGCGAGGGCCTGGACCAGATTTCGTCGAGGGTGTCGTACTCGTTCATGTTGCCGTCTTCCCGAAGGGCGATAATCGCGGCCTTGACCCCCGTATCGGAGAGGTACCGTGATTTCGTCTTCTCCTCGAATCTGATGGAAAGCTCGGCGTCTTTCGAAGTGAGGGTTGCCGTGGATATGATTGTGGCAGTTACGAGCCCCAAAACGAGAAGGGCGAGAATGATGGCGACTCCATCGTTTTTCCGGATATTTTTTGGGATCGGGATCATCGGTTTCTCTTTCCTGAATTGCCGAACTTGCTCACCTCTCCGGAGAGGTTCAGGAAGAATTCTTCCTTGAGGGTCCTGCCGTTTGGAAACACTATGGAGACCCGCAACCTTTCGGGCAATTTCAATTTTTCCCCTATTTTCCACTCGCTGTCCTCGGTGTCTTCACCGGTTACGGCTCTGACGGAGAATGACGCTATGTCAGTGAGATAACGTTCTTTCATGGTTTCCTCGTATCCGGGGATCTGAAAGTTGAGATCGATTTCCCTGATTATGGAGATTTTTCCGTCATCGTCCATATCCGGCCGGTAGGTAACCCGTATGATGTCCGTTCCCCGGGGATCGACGTCGATGAACTGATGGGAAAAACAGGAGAACGAGAGTTCGGAGATGCTCTCGCCCCCCATGTTTTTTTCGGTGAGCGAAAAATCGGAAAAGGGAAGGGTAGGGGAGTAGAACGCGCCCGATATGTCGTTTGCCAGCTGGTTCAAAAACAGCACCGTCTGCCGGTACCTGACGGAGTAATCCTGGAGCGCGCCGGCAGACCGCGTCAACCCGGAAAAGGAGGTGTAGAGAATCAGCGTGAGCAGAGATGTGATTGCCAGGGCAACCAGCACTTCTATGAGCGTAAACCCCCTATTTTGCCGCATGTTCATTACCGTGATGCAAGCCCGGTAAAGGTTATCGACTTGCTGTTTCCCTCCAGCTCATAGAATAGCGTTACGTTCACTTCGCGTGCATCGGGATGGGGAGTCTCAAGGACCTCGATCTTGTAGGTGTATCCGAAATCGTCGTCACTTTCCTCTCCCGTGCGGGTCCCAACATCGGGGAAACCGGAAATCTCGCTGTTCAGCAGCTTTTCCCCCTCCGTTACGGCAGCGAGCCTATCCCTTACCGATCTCTCGATCGATATGGAGTTCGAATTTATGTTGAAAGTTACAAAAAGAATGAGTGAGACGATTGCGAGGGCAACGAGAACCTCGAGGAGAGAAAAACCGTCACATCTATTCCGTAGTGATTCCATCGGTTATTTCGACCTTGCCGGTAAATGGATTTATCATCATTGTTTGATCTTTGCGTTCTTCAACATTTGAAACGACGATGTGTGTCCTTGGAATATATCCCATGTGAGAGTAAGGGATGTCAACGTCTCCCGCTGCGTAGCTCTTGCCGAAATTTGTCGTCACCGATGTTATGGTGTGGCTCTCTGGAAGTTTCACGCTCCAGTTCCTCAGGAGGTTTCCCTCTTCACCTTGCCGGTATCCTTCTATGGTCCCGTCGGCAATTTTGATGGTGATCTTCCCGCCTGCCGATTCGAAAAGGGCCTTCTCCATGGTCGACTCGATATGCAACGCCGTCTTTCGCATGAACTCATCGATATCATCTTTGGTGACGGCGGAAATTTTGGGAAGGGCTGTCCAGAGAATCAGCGATACGATGAAAAGGACCACGGCGAGCTCTATCAGCGTGAACCCGGATGGCTGATTACTCTTCCCAGGATGTGATGTCCGCATCCTCACCCTCGCCCCCCGGGACGCCATCGGCACCATAGGCGATGATGTCGTAGTCTCCGTGTTCACCGGGAGAGATGTAGGTGTATTCCGAGCCCCACGGGTCTTTCGGGACCCTGTCGAGGTAACCGTCACTGCGGTAATTCGGCGGGATCCTCCCGATTTCGGGTTTGGTTACCAGCGCCTGGATGCCCTGTTCCGTTGAGGGGTAGAATCCGTTGTCGAGCTTGAAGAGTTTCAGGGCCTGCTCGACATTTCGTATCTGGAGCTTCACCTGGGTCCTCTTCGCCTCTTCTGTCCTGCCCACGAGCCTCGGAATGACCAGCCCTGCCAGGAGGCCGAGAATGATGATCACCACCATGATTTCGATGAGTGTGAAACCCGCTCTTGCCCATTCTTTCCGGTCCATCGATCCTCCGTTCATCGTAATATTTGGCTCAAATTGAGCAGGGGAAGCATAACGGAAACCACTATGAACGCAACGAGGCCGCCCATAACGAGAATTATAACAGGCTCGATGAGAGATAAGAATCTTTCGAGAAAAGTCTCGTAATCTCTCTCGAAGGCCTGTGCGGCTTTTTTCAGCATGAAGTCGAGGTTTCCCGACTCCTCTCCGACGCTCACCATCTGGATCAGAATGGGGGGGAAAATTTTGTCCTGTTTCATCGTGGCGGCAATGGGGGCGCCTTCGATGACCCTCTCTCTCAGGTGCAATATTTTGTTCGAGATGACCGCGTTGCCCGTCGTCCCGGCAGAGATGAGCAGCGCTTTTTCCATGGTGAGGCCGCTCCGAATGAGGGTGGACATGGTGCTGGAAAACCGTTCCATAGCGACGGAATTGCTCAGCTTTCCGATCAGGGGTATCTTCAACTTCAGCTCGTCTATCCGCTCTCTTCCCGGCGACGTGGAATAGTATTTACGATAGAAATAATATGAAGCGACGATCATGATCGCCAGCAGCCACCATGATTTGCCGAGAAAACTCGAAACGGCAATCAGGAATTTCGTCGAGAGAGGGAGGGCAGATCCGAGGCTGTCGAATATCGTGGTGATCCTGGGGACGATGAAGGTCACCAAAAATATGACGACGAGGGTGGCGATGAGCATCATCAGGAGTGGATAGGTGAGGGCGCTCTTGATCTTTTCCAGGAGCTTTTCCTGCTCCTCGAGAAAATCGGCGAGGGTGCTGAGGGAGAGGTCGAGGGTGCCGCTTTCCTCGCCGGCCTTGACGATATTGATGTAGATTTCGGGAAAGAGCGAGGGAAAGGGAGAGAGGGCACCTGCGAGGGTCTGGCCCGATTTGATATCTTCCAGGATCGTTAAGAGGAGCGATCTCAAACGTGAGTCGTCGGACTGGTCTGCTATAGATTCAAGGGATCTCGCAGCAGGTACGCCGGCAGAAATCAACGTTGCCAGTTGTCGGGTAAACAGGGGAATCAGGTTTTTTGACGGAAGGGTCGTTTGGAAGAACCCCTTCCTCCCCCTCTTCTCGGAGATTACTTTTTCCGTGATTTCGATGGGGTAGAATTCTCTTCCGAGCAGATGCGTGCGGGCCGATGAGACGGAATCAGCCTCCACCTGACCCTTTTTTTCATCTCCCTTCTTGTCGAGGGCTCTGTATGAGAAAACAGGCATACCGCTATAAGATATCAATCCTCTTGTTCTGCCGTGACCCGGAGAACCTCCTCGAGGCTCGTAATTCCCGCGTAGGCCTTGAATATTCCGTGCTCTCTGATCGTTGCCATCCCCGAACTCTCGGCCTCGGTCCGCATGGTGTCCGCGTCGGCTTTTTCCGTGATCAACCGATGGAGTTTTTCAGTCACCGGCATGACTTCGTAAATACCGGTTCTTCCCGAATAACCCGTTTTGTAGCATTCGCCGCACCCCGATGCCTTGAAAAGGGCGGGAATTTTGTATTTTTTCCCGATGAGCTCCAGCTCTGCCTTTGATGGTTCGTATTTCACCTTGCAGTGCGGGCAGAGTTTCCGGATGAGCCTCTGGGCGACGACGCATTCGACGGAGGAGGAAATGAGGAATGGTTCTACACCCATGTCTATCAGCCGCGTGACGGCGCTTGGCGAGTCGTTCGTGTGGAGTGTCGACAGGACCAGGTGCCCCGTAAGGGACGCCTGTATCGAAATTTCCGCCGTTTCCCCGTCGCGTATTTCGCCGACCATGATGATGTCCGGGTCCTGCCTGAGGATCGACCGGAGGCCCCCGGCAAAGGTGAGGTTTATTTTGGGGTTCACCTGGATCTGTCCTATGCCCTTTATCTGATATTCCACCGGGTCCTCGATGGTTATGATATTTTTCGTGTCGGAATCCAGGCTCCGCAGCGCCGCGTAGAGCGTCGTCGTCTTGCCGCTTCCCGTCGGGCCCGTCACGAGGAGGATTCCCGTCGTGCTCTTCAAGTACTTGGAAAAGAGGGAAAGCTGCCGTTTGGCCATCCCCAGGTCTTTCATCCCCATGAGGATGCTGGAGCGGTCGAGTATGCGAAGGACCGCCCGCTCCCCGAACGATGTGGGAACGATGGAGACCCGTATGTCGATATCTCTCCCCCCGAGCCTGACCTTGATTCTCCCGTCCTGGGGAAGCCTTTTTTCAGCGATGTCAAGGCCCGCCATGACTTTGATCCTGGAAATGACCGGGGCGTGGAGCCCCCGCGGGAGGTTGACCACGTTGTGCAGCACCCCGTCTATGCGGTTTCGCACCACGAACTCTTTTTCGTAGGGCTCGAGGTGGATATCGCTCGCTTTTAAACGAATGGCCCTGAAGAACATCGAGTTCGCAAATTTAATGATGGGAGCTTCGCCCTGGCTGTCCAGCAGGTCGGGGCTCTCTTCGATCCTGGACTTCAGCTCGAAGATATCGCCGTCGATGCCGTTCGCGGCGAGGTAATCATCGTTGTCAGAAGCCATCTCGTAGGCCTCGTCGATGAGTTGGAGGACCTCTTTCGAGGGGCGGGTCTCATATTTACCTATGCCCGTAAGCCGCATCATCTCATCGATTATTTCCTGGGGCGTCTCGGAGGATACCACCAGAATCATATTGCCGTTGTGCGTGCAGGGAAGGGCCTCGTATTTCCTGGCGTACCCTATGGGTATCTGCTTTATGAGCCCCGTTTCCGGCCTGATGTTCATTTCGCCTTTTCTCCTCGTGCGGGCTTCTTCGCGCCTGCGCCAGATGCGTCGAGTTCCCGGCCGATCTCTTCAAAATCGAGGTCCCACTCGTAGTCCTCCTCGAGTGTTTCGTCGACGTCGAAGAGATTGAAGAGGATCTTGAGCTGTTTCGTGTGGGTAAGACAGATGCCGCAGGAAGATGCGTATGCCAGGGTGTCGGCATCCACGGTCCCGTCAAAAAGCACCCACTTCACCAGCTGCCCGGAACCAAGCGACTTCTCCAGCGACAGCAGACGGCACCGGTTCTCGAAGTGCTCGAGCTTCCCCCGGGGAAGAACCTTCCCCGATATGAAATCCCCGGCCCAGATAACCAGGGCCTCCTCCGTGTACTCGCGGTTACGGAATCCGAAGGCCACAATATCGAAATCCACCCGCGGAAGCTTCCCGCCCACCATGTACCCCGTGGATACGCTGCTCACCTTCGGCAGAGGATGCTTCATCCTCTCTTCCTCGATCCCGATGAGCACCTCCAGGGCACCACGGGTCCCGTACCGCTCCCGGAAAGAGGCGAAATCGAACAGAGAGGCGGGAACCTCCTGGCAGTCCCACTTCCTGAGCATCTCCTTCACCGGCAAAAGGGCGGCGCTCTTTTGCTCCTCCGGGCG
>JABAOH010016589.1_pt2 | contig 10209 bp, 5 predicted proteins | sample 7062181 | NCBI WGS metagenome assembly JABAOH01 (sample SAMN14538630, study PRJNA623070) | marine sediment metagenome | biome: marine biome [ENVO:00000428]; feature: marine pelagic biome [ENVO:01000023]; material: deep marine sediment [ENVO:00002113]; isolation source: pool of 5 deep marine... | reverse complement strand
CGTGTTGCGTGAGCCCGGCATTAGGGCGATTATGGCGTTTTTAGCGGTAAAATCCGCATATTTTTTATGATGTGCTGAATCTATCTGTAATTCATCCAAGAGGGGATTGCCCACAAAAACCACATCCATTCCTCTCTGGCTGAACCAGTCCTGCTCGAAGGGCAGTATGCAGCAGAGTTTATCGCAGCATTTGCGCAGCTTGCGAATTCGCCAGCCCCCCCAGGCCCAAAGCTGCGGAGCAACGTAGAAAACGGTTTTTATGCCGGCTTTTTTGGCGGCTTTTGCGATATGGAAGTTAAAGGCGGGGGAATCGCAAACGATGACCAAATCGACCTTACTGCTTTTTAAAAAACGAGTTACGAGCTTTATCAACCTGTAATAACGGACGACGTGGCTAAAGGCCTTGTATATCATTACGGCCTCGCCGACGGTCGCTTCCAGCAATCTGCAGCCGGCCTCGGCCATTTTTGGACCGCCTACACCGACAAATTCAATGTCATAACCGCTTTTTTGTAAAGCCATTATCAGGCCTGCACAGTGGGCGTCGGCACTTGGCTCGGCAGCACTGATAAAGATACGATACTTTTTGTTTTTGTCCGGCATATGTTTATTTGTTAACAAGATTTCGAAAAAACATCAACCGGATAATTTGAATGCTCCCGGAAATTCAGCAGCTCGCTTGGGGTAGATTCTTGAAAATCAAAACGATTAAACAAGAATACTGTTGTTTTCAACATTCTCATATTATCTTAAATAAGGGGGCCTATACCAAAATTACTCGGTATAGGCCCCGAATTAACACAAATCCGCTCTCCTCTTGGCATTACAAGTCCGCCAAAGCGAATGCGGCAATCAAAACTTTGAGGGCTTTGTACCAGCCGCACCCCCATATCTTGCTTCAAAAGAAGCAATGGGGGGACGTCTAAATCCAGGCTTATGGCGCTTATTCCGGAGCATAAAGTCGAATGTCATCAAAGTACATCGTACCCGAACCACCAGCTATCGGGTTGTTCTTGTTACCAAGACCAAGGGAAATCGTATCGACATTGGCAAGGTTCACGCCCTGGTCTGCAAAGGCTTGCAGGTCGATAGTCCATTCCGTCCAGGTGATTACCTGTGCTGCATTCGGATTATCATTAGTAACGACAGCATCGCCGTTGAGAGCAACGTACAGCGTCTCAGCAGCGTTATCCGAGTTGCCTCTGAACCAAATCCTCAGAGTGCTAACACCATTCTCGGTCCAGTCCCGCGGATAAGTCAGCGTCAAGGTAGCCTCAGAGTACCCGACACTATTGTCGTAGAATAACGGCATCGACTGGTTACCACCGTGAACAATAGTTTGTTCGCAAAAAGGAGGATTATCATAACCAACGAGAGAGCCATTTGTCGGATCATCATATCCGTCTATCCACGCGAAAAAAATCCTATTGCTATCGGGGTCCGCGGGATCAAGGTCATTGTAGCTCTCGAAGTCGTCCACGATAAGGAAGTTTGCCGTCGTAAAGCTCCAGACAGGGCCTGTCCACGGACTGTCAGCATTGGCGCTATTGATTTCATTGATACGCCAGTAGTATGTGGTATTCCACTCGAGTTTTCCGGATTCATGGCTCTCAGCACCAAGGTCCCCGGTACCTTTGTACTCCGGCGAACTGGTATCGGCATTGCGTACAGCCTCTTTGTCTGTGCCGAAGTAGACCTCATGCGAAGCCGAATAGATTCCCGGCGTCCAGGTCAGAATCGGTGTCTGCGTGATATCCACAGCGCCATTAGACGGGTTCGGGTCCGCGACGCCGCCCTGAGTAGTGAAGCTCCAGACGTCGCCTTTATGCGTCTCGATAATATCAAACTCATCGATTCGCCAGTAGTAAGTCTTAGCCAATTTAAGTGGGCCGGGAGTATGGGACGTACCTCCCATAGGAGTACCCCCAGTGGCATTGTTCACCTCGTCAAAATTATCACCGAAGTAAACATAGTGTAATTTCGCACCGAAACCAGGTTCCCACCTAAGTTTAGCATTCGGGTCTACAAGCCAGGCACCATCAGCCGGTTCGGGTAAATAGGCGGTCTTCGGTGGAATCATAAAGCTCCATATCTTACCTCTGTATTTCGTAACGCCATCGGCTTCGACATCATCGATCCGCCAGTAATAGGTTGTTCCCGGAACCAGGCCGTCAGGATAAGGAAATCCCGGAAAGCCTATAGTAAAATAGGTTTCGGTCTGGTTGCCCTGGAACGTGTCGCCGGTGCCGGCATCCACCTCGTCAAAATTCTCACCCAAGTACACATCGTGTGAGGCTGCATAAGCGCCCGGCCCCCATTCGAGACTGACCCAGGTGTCCGGATGTAGGGTGCCGTCAGCGGGTGTGGGACCTCCCGATATCATGGCCATGTATTCTGCGACACGTATAATGTCATCGACGTCGGCCTCGCCATCCCGGTCATATATCCGAACAAATCCTCGATACTTATCTCCCGGCAGATAATGCTTCACCCATGCCGCTGCGCTTCCGCTGCTAATTGTAGCCAAAGGTGTCAGATTTTCGGTAATAGTAACAGATGTCGGTCGCCGCGACTGCCATGTTTGGGTCAGTCCCCAGGCAATTCCTGCCTGGGTAAAAACCACTTCGTCGTTGGTGTCATTCGGCCCGCTGGAAGCATTGAATCCCAATACGCTGGACGCACCGCCGCCGCCCCACGTAACCATGCTGCTATCCGAGCTGCCCTGGTAGTAAATAGGCCAATCCGAATACCACACAACCTTGCCACCTGCATCCAGATATCGTCGAAAGCGTGCAAGTATCTGACATCGTCTCTGCCACAGTGTCCGGCACGACGTCCTGACAGAACACGACCACACTTAACGCCTTGTCGGCGATGTGACCATCCATCCATACCTTGAGTTCGTCCGCGTCGAGAATCGTATAGCCGGCCGCCTCAAGACCATCTCGTATGCCCTGGCCACCTCCACACCAAGCCGATGGATATCGCCCGTCCCAGTACGCAGCGCGGTCCCACTCTTCAACCTGCGCTTGTACCTGAGCTGTCCCTAACACCGACATAAGAAAGATTAGATATTTCAATTTCCTGCACATAATAGTCCTCCTTTAAAAAATTACTGTAATAGCTCACTGTGCTTTGGCCACACACCAAAACACTCGGTGTTTTCAAAATATGAATGTCTCATTGGAATGTAAAAATCTTCCCTTGCGAAGCACAAAGTCCTGACCTGAAACTCTATACCTCGCATAATGTATAATAACTCCTCCTCCATTCGGAAAAACTCCGAAGATTTTCCCTGCCAGAGGACCAATAATTCACAGAGTCAGACAGATTTATTTATATCATATTAGCAATCTTGTCGTCAAGAAAAATCAATGTTATTGGAGGAAATATCGAGTTTCGCGATTAGACAAATCGCTTTATTCGTTGGCTACAAAATCCCGAAAGGTCAAGTCCATCAAGGGGTCTCTTCCAGACTTGGTCGAAAAGTCAGCATTTTTCCAAATTCTTGTGAAAAAATACGAAAAAATGCAAAAAAACGCTCATTTTTAAAATTGCCCTAAATTTAGTGTAAGTTTCAAAACGTAGACCTGGTTACTAATCCTTTTTCTGTAATATCTGCCCAATTATCTTATGCTCGTTATTGTTGATAAGTCTCGCTCTTACTAAGTCGTTTTTTTTCAGCTTTTTATCTGTTTTTTCGAGATACACCATAAAATACCTTTCGCTTCTACCGTAATACTGCCCATCATCATTTTCCAGCAGGATTTCAGCGGTTTCACCAAGAAATTGCTGCTGGAATTTTTGACTTAACTCTATGTTTAAGTTACGCAGTATTTTTGAGCGCTCTTTGATAACTCTATTATCGACAGTATCTTGCATTTTAGCCGCTGGTGTGCCTTTACGCGGCGAAAAACTGAAAACGTGCATCTTTGCAAAGCCTACATCTTCGGCCAAATCGACTGTTTTCTCAAAATCAGCAGTGGTTTCACCCGGAAAACCAACGATAATATCGGTCGTTATGGCCGGCCGGTCGAGCCGGGATTGAATTGACTCGACCTTTCTTCTGAATTCATCAGCATTATATTGTCTGCGCATCTTTTTAAGGACCGCATTGGAGCCGGACTGCAGCGACAAGTGCAGGTGTGGCATAATGTTAGGGTGTTTACAGAAAGTATCGAGTAATCGCGGCGTTACGTCGGCCGGTTCCAGCGAGCTTAATCTTATCCTTGCAAGTTGCGGCATTTCTGCCATTTTATCGAGCAAATCGGCCAAATTGTCGTTTCGCTGATTGGGCCAGTTTTTTCGTCTGACGCTTTCCCGGCTGTAAGCTCCCAGAAATACCCCTGTTACAACGATTTCCCTATGTCCGGCTTCTACAAGGGCCTGTGCCTCCTGGAGCACGGCATTGTCCGGTTTACTGTGAACAAACGGGCGAGTTTTGGGTACTATACAGTAGGTACAATAACCATCGCAGCCATCCTGGATTTTTAGAAAGGCTCTGGTATGGTCCTTGAAGGAATTTAATGGCGGCAACTTCCGATAATTCTTCGTTTCATTTTTATACTTGATTTTTGAGTTGTTTTCTGGTTTAATTATAGTGTTAAGGTATGGGCATGATTGAGGGCTTTGGGAGCCCAAAGCGGTAGCTTTGTTGCCGGCTATCCGGCTTAGCGCGGCGGCAAGGTTGTCTCGATTTTTGATGAGAAGAACATTTTTGCCGGTGTTGTTTAATTCGCTGATTTGTACAGTTGGTAAACAACCGCAGACGACTACAACAGCATCAAGATTTAGCTTTTGGGCTTTTCGGATATATTGTCGGCTCTTGGCTGAGGCTGTGTGAGTTACACAGCAGGTATTGATAACAGCCAGATCGGGTTTTTTAGCTGGTTCGACTTTTCGGAGTCCGAACTGTTCGAGCAGCTCTCGAATCTGCTGGCTTTCATATTGATTGACTTTGCAGCCAAGAGTATTTATGGAAAAAGTCTTCATAATATGGTATAATTTATATTTGTTAGAACGGATTTACAAGGCTAATTGAAAAACCAAGCGGGAGGTTTGTTATGGCTGCAGAAACCGGTACGGTTTGGGCAATCGATATAGGCAACAATTCCCTGAAGGCATTGTACCTGAGTACAGAGCGTGGTGTTGTTGAGGTAATCGGGTTCGACAATATTCGTCACGGCAAGATTCTTAGCGGAGACGGCGTGACAGATGCCGAGAGAGAGGAACTTGTTGCTTTGAGTTTGCGCAAGTTTGTCAATAAATACGATTTGAGCATGGACGAGATAATTGTTTCTGTGCCAAGTCAAAATAGTTTTGCACGGTTTGTGAACCTGCCACCAGTCGAGGCAAAGCGCATTCCTGAAATGGTCAAGTTTGAGGCTGTCCAGCAGATTCCTTTTGGCATTAACGATGTGCAGTGGGACTGGCAGTTGATGACGGAGGAAGACAGCCCTGAAATCAAGGTGGGGATTTTTGCGATTAAAAATGAAGTGGTCGATGCGGCATTGGAGCGTTTGAACAGAGAAGATGTACAGGTTGGCTACGTGCAGATGTCACCTATGGCCCTGTACAATTATTTATTGCACGACCGTCCTGATTTGGTCACTTCCGACAACAAAGCGGTAGTTGTTCTTAACATAGGTGCGGATAATACGGATTTGGTTGTCTGCACAAAATCAGCGGTCTGGCAGAGATGTATTCTGATTGGGGGCAATGCCTTTACCAGGGCGATATCGGATGCGTTCAGACTTAATTTTGAAAAAGCAGAGAAGCTAAAACGTACGGCTCCGGTGAGCAAATACGCCCGCCAGATATTACAGGCGATGAGGCCGGTTTTTACGGATATAGGTTCTGAAGTGCAGCGGTCGTTAGGTTTTTACAATAACTCGAATCCCGACACTAAAATCGTGAAGATTATCGCCTTAGGTGGCGGAACCAAGCTTCGAGGTCTGCTCAAATATCTACAGCAGACCCTGCAGATACCTGTGGAGAGGCCGGATTCGTTCAAGAGGCTTGCGATAGGCCCGGGTGTCTCGCCGGCGAAATTCCACGAGAATGTCTGCGATTTTGGTATTGTCTATGGTCTTGCTTTGCAGGGCCTGGGTCTGGCCAGGATAGAGAGCAATCTTCTGCCTCGGACTATTGCCCGGTCTATGGCCTGGGCGAGTAAGGGCAAGTACTTTATTGCCGCAGCTTGTATGCTGCTTGCAGTTTCACTTTTGTGCTTTGCGAGAACCGGCCTGGACAAGATGAGTTACAACAAGAACAGTTCTGTCCGAGCAAACACTATGGGTGTTCTTAACAAAGTCCAGCAAGCCAAAGAAAGACTCCAAGAGATTCAAAGAGAAGGAGAAACATATGAAAAGACAATAGAAAAGGAGTTTGAACCTTTCAAATATCGTGAAATGATTCCGTATCTTCATGAAATTATCATTTCAGCTTTGCCGAATGAGGAGCACAATCCCGAGCAAATTCCGCTCTATAAGGCTTTTGCCGAGGGTAATGTGGAAGGGATATTGAAGTATCCGCGCAAGGAACGGAAGCAGATATTTATAACGAATATGTCAGCTTTCTTTTCGAGTGACCTTGCTACAGCCCAGTTTGGCGGGGCGGATTTGTGGCGGAGGAGCCGCGGCACTCCCGGAGCCGAAGGAGATGAGTATGAGATGATGGAGGAGTACGAGTACGAAATGATGATGGAAATGGAGAGGATGGGGGGACAGTATGGCATGTATTATCCGGATATGTTCGGCCTGGGGGGCACTACTGAGGAGAAGATACCAGGCTTTGTGGTACAAATAGCGGGTTCTAGTCCGTATGCAAAAATAGGTGAATTGATGGACCCTCATGGTGTTGAAAATAATAAGGATAAATGGGGATTTGTTACCCGCTTACTGCACCTTGACGAATTTGTTGCTGACAGCAAAAGTACTTTCGAGGTGTATAATAGGAAAGACCCAAACCAATTCAAGCTGGAAATAGGGGAAGTAAACTTGGAAGAACAGATACCCGCGGGGATAGGTATCATGGATATTAGATACAAGCCAACACCGCCCGGGTCCACTCAGGAGGAAGAAGCGGAGTGGGTTTTAATTGACCCGATGACAAAGGAATTAATTAGTAAAATCGCTGAATGGGATGAGAACGGAAGGCCCAAACTCGACCGCAGGGGCATGCCCATTCATACAGTCAATGACCATTGGTTCGTATTAAACGTTAAGTTTGAATGGGTAGATGCCCCTGAGAGTGTTAAGGCAAAGGCCCCTGAATTACCTTCGTATATGAGGGGACGGACAACTATGGGCAGGACGACTACGCCGCAGAGTTCCCCTTCAAGTGGCAGAAGTAATCTGACAACCGGAATAGAATGATTTTGTGAGCTAAAAAAATGAATTCGCCGAATTTCAAAGATATTTTGCAGAAGTTAAGCGTTTTTAGGAACAACTTATGGCTGTCGATGACGGTTATCATAGGGCTGATTGGTGTTATACTTTTTATCCCAACGCAGCTTATGAGCAGCAGACTCAAGCAGGAGATACAGACAAAAAGTGTTTCGATTGGTAAAAGAGTGCAGAATGAGATCGAAAATGCAGTTTCCAGTGAGGGATGGAGACAAGAGCAGGAGCGTCAGCAAGAACATGCCAAAGATGCCAATGAGATAGCGCTTTTGGCCGAGCAAAGCACTCAGAGGGAATTATTAAGCTATGATATATTTCTTGACCCTAACATTTCCTCTACGCTGGTTTTTCAGGAATTTGGCAGGCGGTATCGCGAAGCAATAGAAAGACTAATTATCAGTGCAAATGCGGGTGATTGTCCTACAGAAGCCGAGATAAAGAGAGGTCTGGAGGACTCAGCGGTAAACTCCCGCTTAAGGAGGGGACGGTATTCGATGTATGGCCGGTCTGCGATGCCGGGAAGTTCTGGGATGTCGGGACGTTCCGACACGCTCGGACGTTCTGGGATGATGGGACGTTCCGGGATGATGGGACGTCCTGGGATGATGGGACCATATTCGATGATGGGGCGGTCTTCGATGGGAGGTACAAGAGCATCATCACGGGGGATGTTGGGTCGGTCGATGATGATGGGCGAACTTGAGTTAATGATAATTGATGAGATTTGCCGGGAGAGGGCGAAGTCCATATCCGTTTACGTTAATCCGATTGATCTGAGCGGATACGAATTCTGGGCAGATTATAAACTTGCTGTTGACCCGAATAAAGCCGTCCAGGATTGCTGGTATTTCCAGTTGGCTTACTGGGTCTTCGAAGATATTTTCGATACTATCAGTGCTGTGAATTCGGGGTATGACAGCGTTCTGACGGCGCCGGTCAAACAGCTTATGCGGACAAGTTTTACTATGGGCCTGCGGAGGCCCGGGGCAGGCGGCGCTGTGTTTACGGGGCGCAGGCGTCGTAAGTCGACAACAGACAGAGACGATGCTGATAAGCCCGTTTACGTTCTTACTCAAGACGATGCTTTGTCAGAATCCTGCACGGGAAGAGTTTCCAGTGATGATACTGGTATTGATGTTATACATTTTAATTTTACCGTTGTGCTTAACATGAAATCTTTTTTGCCGTTTATACAAGAGCTTTGCAGTGCCAAGGAGCATAAATTCAGGGGTTTCACCGGCAATGAGCCGGAGCAAACCTTCAAGCATAATCAGATAACGGTTTTAGAGACTAAGTTCAGGTCGGTCGAAGATAACCCTTACAGCCTTTACGATTATGGGGACGATGTTGTGGTAGAATTGGATTTAATTTGCGAATATATCTTCAACAAGAAAGGCTATGAGGAAATACAACCGGAAATTGTTAAGGAAGCGTTAAAGGTAGAAGAAGAAACTACAGGCCGGTAAAACCGTCAGAAAAAAATGTGAAACGGGATTTGACCCTTCACATCGTTCGAGGGCATGGATATGATTAAAATAGGCAGCTTTTTCGAGGAACATGTAGAGAAGATAGTTTTGGTAATTATCGGGCTGGTGTGTGTGTGGCTTTTGATTACTCGGGTTATTTTCAGTCCTAATGAGGTTGCATACAGGGATGGGAAATACAGTCCTGGTTCAGTTGATGACCAGGTGTACGAGGAGGCCGTGATTTTGGGGGATAAGATTGACACCCCGCCCACGGACCCGGAGCCCTATCAGTCGCAACTTCCTGAGTTTGTTGCTCTGCTTGATTCGTCTATAAGTGATATCGACGTTAAACTATGGCCACAGGTACCCTATGCGGTTGATGGGGTAATATCAGGAACAGGAGGGGGGCAGTATCGTCTTCCTCGTATTGGTGAGGTCAACGATATTGAGGTCGAGCATATCAGAGCGGTGGCTTATGTTCCTACCGTGGCTGTCACCCCAGAAAACCCTTATGATAAAGCTCCACACGAGCCGAATGATATCGACCTTGTAACGGTGGAAGCCAAGTTTGATATTGAGGGATTATACGAGAGGTTTAAATACAGTTTTGTCGATGATGTGGCCGAACAGTGGGCCGACCCGTGCCTTGCGAAGCCGATTTTTGCGGCAGTGCAGTTGCAAAGGCAGGAATTGGCCGAGGATGGCAGCTGGGGTGATTGGCAGGTTGTTCCCCGCAGCAAGATTGACCACTATGGTAAATTGTTCGAAATTGTAGAAGATGCCAGCAGTCTGCCTGCCGGCAGGTTAAAAGTGTGGAAGCTTCAGTTTGACGACCCGCAACTGCAAATAGACCTGTTGCAGCCGGAGGCTTATCAAATTGCATCAGCGAAAGAGGAATGGTATCCTCCCTTGATACATAGACAATTCCTTGATATGCAGAGGAGAGAGGACAGTGAGGAAAGGCGAAAAGAAAGGGAAGAGGAGCAGAAGAGCAGTGAAAGCACAGACTTGAGGCGTGGCAGAAGAGCCCCTACGAGGTCAGGATCCAGTCCGACTGGAAGGGCCGGGGGTGGACTTTACTCTGGAGGAAGAGGTGCTACGGATAGTCTTTATGGGGGTGTGGGTGGAGACACAACGCGGAGAAGGCGCTCTGGGAATAGAAGGCGTTCAGCCGACGATGTCTATGGCGGCTATGGTCTTGGTACGACTGATAGACGTTCAACAAGAGGTTCCAGAAGCACAAGAGGCAGAGCGGATATAGGTGGATACGAAGATTACATGATGCCGGGTCTGCCTGGAGACAGACTCACCCGAAGGGGACCGTCGATGAATGACGTTTA
>JABAOH010128037.1_pt2 | contig 10210 bp, 10 predicted proteins | sample 7062181 | NCBI WGS metagenome assembly JABAOH01 (sample SAMN14538630, study PRJNA623070) | marine sediment metagenome | biome: marine biome [ENVO:00000428]; feature: marine pelagic biome [ENVO:01000023]; material: deep marine sediment [ENVO:00002113]; isolation source: pool of 5 deep marine... | reverse complement strand
AACCGGGAGGTGGGATCGCTACGTGCGAAGAACATGCCCGTCACCTCGACGGCCACCGGCAGACCGTCCAGCCGGTCAGGCAACCCTTCGACCCCGGCCCACTCGGTGAAGATCTTCATCACGGGCCGACCGGCCTCGTCCAAGCCGATGGCGGTGCCGACCACACCGGGATGAGCCAGCAGGCGACCGGTGTGCCGCTCCTGGACGGCGATGGCCGCACTCAGTGATTGCTGAGCCAGGGCCGCCCCGCCCGGCGGTGCGGTGAGGTCACCGCGCTCGTCGGAGCAGCCGACGCCCACCAGCCCGGCCAGGGCCAGCGGTATCAGATAGCGTGACAGGGGATGCCTGCGTGTCAAAGAGTCGCTCATGCTACACCTCGGAGATTGATGCGAACCTGATGCGCAATGCCAGCACTTTCTGCATGGCGTGGGTTGGGACAGAGTGACCGAGGCGGGGCAGTCGCCGACAGATCCGGCGGGAGGCCCGAGAAGACTGTTCCCGAGCCCACATCTAAGGGGCAAGAAGTGTACCGAGTGGCTGTAACACAGTCGAGCCGGTCAGGCTCCCGATCCACCCTCGCGTCGATCGCGCGGGCGCCGAATCGCCGTCGTCGGCTCGAGACCGCTCACTCGATTCTGCCACGTAGAGTTGCCGAAGGGTCGAGCGATGACTTCGATCGTGTCTGCGGGAAGGTGGGGCTGTTGACCGTCCCACAGCTCGGTTCGGAGTCGGGGATCGCGGAGCGATTCACCCCGGATCTTCTGGTGGACCATCAAGGCAGCGTAAAGCAGACCCTCGGGACGTGGCGGGCAGCCGGGGACGTAAACATCGACCGGGATGATCGCGTCCACGCCCTGCACCATCGAATACGTGTCGAACACGCCGCCGGAGGAGGCGCACGCGCCCATGGCGATCGACCACTTGGGCTGCATCATCTGGTCCCAGATACGCCTCAGCACCGGCGCGATCTTGTAGGGCACGCGTCCGCCGACGATCAGCAGGTCAGCTTGCCGCGGCGTGAAGGCCAGCCGCTCCATCCCGAACCGGGCGATGTCGTAACGCGATGCACACGTGGCCATGAATTCGATCCCACAGCACGCGGTGTTGAACGGCATCATCCAGAGCGAACTGCGGCGTGCCCAATTGACCAGTCGGTCGAGCCGGGTGGTGAACCACGGGTAGGGTGCGGAGCGGCTTTCGGGGAGAATCTTCACGGCCGCGCTCTTCTACAAGAGGAGACATGGCACCGCTCTGACTAACCGCACGATACCAAGCTAGCGGCGAGGGAAGGGCCCGGCAACGAATAATCATTATCGCTTGCGATCACCACGGAGACCGTGGTGCGAACTAGATAATCTCCTCCGGAGACCGTCGCGACGCAGCGACAGACTGATGTTCCCCGAGCCAAGAGGGTGCGGCGCAGGCGGGGTTCGCCACGCTGTGCCTGGCGTCGAACTTGCACAGCGTAGTTTACGCGGTTTTGATTCAAGTAGCGCAAGCTACGACAAGTGGAGACCCCGCAGTCGCTCGACTTGAGCGTCGACGGATCGGGCCGGGGCGGCGGGATCAGACGCGACAGAATCGATCAACGAACAGCGGTCTTGCACGCGCCCCGGCCCGATCCTCAAAACCGCAGCGGCCGAGACCGACACCTATCCTTCCTCCAAGAAGTGCTGTGCGGCGACTCGATCGACCGTGAGCTTCCGCCGCATCCCCGAGATGATCCCTCTTTGCCGAAACGCGCTCAACAGCTCGGACGGCTCGCACACTTTTGCGGCGCTTCGTGATGGCGTAGAATCGAGCCGCCAATACATCGTACTTCGAGCGCGAGGGAACATGAACATACGGCGAAGCGTCGGACGGACCGTGCTGGGGGCATTCTTCGGAGCCGTGCTCTGCGGCGGGTGTACGGTGGAAGAAGCGCCCCTGGAAAGGGGCGGGGCCTTCGACGTGGTCGAGGCGAGCATCGCCGAGATACATCGTGCCTACCAGGAAGGCGAGCTGACGGCGCGGCAACTCGTGGAGCTCTACCTGGCGCGGATCGACGCCTACGACAAGCGGGGGCCCGCCGTCAACGCCATCATCACGATCAACCCGAACGCTCTGGCACGGGCTGATGAGCTGGACCGGCGTTTCTCCGAGACCGGAAGTTTCGTCGGTCCATTGCACGGGATCCCCGTGATCGTGAAAGACAACTACGATACGGCAGACCTACCGACGACGGCCGGTTCGTTGTCTCTCGACGGTTCGAGGCCACCCGACGATGCCTACCAGGTGCGGAGGATCCGCGAGGCGGGCGCCATCGTGCTCGCCAAGTCCAACATGGCCGAGTTCGCGTTCTCGCCCTATGAAACGGTGGGCTCGGCGCTGCCGGGCCACACGCGCAACCCGTACGCTCTGAACCGCGTGCCGGCGGGCTCGAGCGGCGGAACGGCCGCGGCGGTGGCGGCCAGCTTCGGCGCCGTGGGCCTGGGGACCGACACCGGCAACTCGATTCGCGGGCCTTCGTCGCACAACAGCCTGGTGGGGATCCGCTCCACCATGGGGCTCACGAGCCGGGACGGGATCGTGCCGCTCTATCTCGATCGTGATATCGGCGGTCCGATGGCCCGCACCGTGGCCGATGCCGTTGCCGTGCTCGACGTCATCGCCGGCCACGATCCCGCCGATCCGGTGACCGCCTCCGCGCGCGACCATCGCGTGGCACGCTATTCCGACTATCTCGATGCGGAGGCGCTCAGCGGCGCGCGCATCGGGGTGGTCCGCCAGATTTCGAACACCGAGACCGCGGACTCCGAGATACTCCAACGGTTCGACGAGGCGCTCGAGGTGTTTCGCCAGCGCGGAGCGACGATCGTCGACCCGGCCGACATACCCGAGCAGGACGAGATACCGCTGGGCGAGCGCTGGTGCCCGCGCTTCAAGTACGACATCAACCAGTACCTGGCTTCACTGGGACCGGATGCGCCGGTCAGCGACCTCGGCGAGATCATCTCGTCCGGTCGCACCCACCCGTCGATCCGCGGCGCCCTGGAGTTCTTCATGGGGATCGAGGGGAGCCCCGACGAAAACGAGGTCTGCCAGCGTGCACGCGAGAACGCCGAGCGCCTGCGGGCCGGAGTGCGAGGAGTCATCGCAGAGAACCGGCTCGACGCGCTGGTCCACCCCACCTGGTCGAACCCGCCACGGCTCATCGGCGACTTGAATACGCCCCACGGCGACAACAGTCAGTTCCTGTCACCTCACACCGGCTTCCCAGCGGTGACCGTGCCGATGGGCTTCGTGCGCGACAGCCTTCCCGTCGGCCTTCAACTCATCGGTGACGCCTGGTCGGAGCCGAAGCTGATCGCACTCGCCTTTGCCTTCGAGCAGGCGACCCGGCACCGCCGACCTCCGGGCTCCACCCCGCCTCTGCCGCGTCGCGATTGACGATCGGTTCAGCGGGCCGAGGTGAGCGCGGTCGATGGCGTCCGTGGAAGACGACGGACCTCCGCACTATGCTCCTCGGGCCTAGTGGTCTTGGCTTGCGGCGTTTCGGGCAAGACCCTGACCTGTGCGTGATGGCGTTGGAAGATCGACAGCTTGAAGAAGATGTACGACAGCAGGCCGACGCGAATCCAGCGGCTGCGCCCCTTCCCGTGTTTCAGATAAGCGGCGGCAAAACGCCACCAGCGTCCCAGGATCGCTGTCCAGGAATAGAACACGCGATTGATCGTCCGGAAGGCGTCGAACACCTCCTCGGCTGAGACGTGCTTCGGCTGAAAGACCAGATGATCGCCCTCGTAGTGCGAGAGGTCGTGGTCGAAGATCCGCCCCTGGGCCTCCATCTCCCGGTGGAACGGCGTGCCAGGGATCGGGATCGAAATCGAGAGTAGCGCCGCGCTGGGATCGACCTCTCTCAACTTCTCCGGCACGCTCTCGTAGTAGCCGGGCGTGTCTTCATCGAGCGCCAGCATCATCCCGGTGAAAGACAGGATGCCCCGCTCCTTGAGCTTCTGTAACATCCGCCGGTAGTGCTTCACCCGGTTCTGAGTCTTGCTCACGGCCAGCAGACTGGCTTCGTTCATCGATTCGAGCCCGATGAACGCCATCCCGCAACGAGCCTCTGACAGCAGGTCTACGAACTCATCGTCGTACAGGCAGTTGAAGCTGAACTGCGCGCCGATCGCCCAGAGATCGAGCCGGGCGATCTCTCTCAGCAGCTCCTTCGCGTAGCCCATGTCGCCGCCCAGGTTGTTGTCGTAGATCATCGCCATCTTGCGCTTGTGAAACGGCAGCTTCGCCGTGGCGGTCAGATCGGCGATCACGTCCTCGATCGGCCGCACGCGGTACGGCTTCGTTTGGATGTTGAGCTGGCAGTAGGTGCAGGCGAAGGGACAGCCGCGGGTCGCTTCGGTCACCATCGGAACGGCGAATGCCGGCTCGACCAGGTCGTAACGGGGTGGTGGGATGTTCTCGAGGCTCGGCGCGAACGGCGCATCATAGCGCTTCTTCAACCCTCCACTCACCAGATCCTCCACCACCCGAGGCCAGACGTGCTCCGACTCGCCCACGACCACGGAGTCGAAGTGGGGTTGTACGAGCTGCGGGAAGGTTGACGGGTACTTGCCCCCGGCCACTACGATCCTGCCCTGTCGCCGGAACCGCGCCGCGACCTCGTAGGCGTGAGGGGCGCAGAAATCCATGAAGCTCAGCGCGATGAAATCGGCATCGGTCTCGTAATCGATGGGCCGCACCATCTCGTGAACGACCTCGACGTCGACGATGTCGGGTGTCTGGCCGGCCACCAGAATCCCCGACAACGGCGGCGCTGGCGAGCGAGCGTAGTACGCCTGCTGATCGCCGAGGTTCTGGAAAAGGACGATGATCTGCAGCTTCGGTTTGCTCACGTGCGCTTCCTTTCTCTGTCTTCGCCGCCTCCGCTCGTATCTCTAAACCAGAGCGGATATCCGTGTCCTTCTGCCCGCCAACTTCAAGAGGCGCCGTCAAGCGGCAGACAAGCGAGCCCCCGAATCTTCCGGAAGACGTTTGACTTCGCCTTGACTGCGTTTCCGCATATTCCTCGCGAATCGACGACTCGTTGTCTGTTAACGGCAATACGAATCCGATGACGTTGAACGGCAGAGACATAAAGATGAAGACGAGACAGCTCATGGGGTGGCTTACACTCGTCGGCGGGGCGCTGGTCGTGCTCTACTGGTCCCTCTACTTCTCGGGCGCGGTCGATCTCGGTCAGGCCGACCCCGTCGTGCGCGGCTTCGAGTCGGCCTTTCCGCTGGCCGATGCGATCTTCAGCGCCGTGCTCTTCTCGTGCGGGTTTTGCCTGCTGACGAACCGACGATCCGGGCCGTTTTTGCTGGTGGTCGCTGGGGCGATGGCCCTCTATCTGGGTGCCCTCGACACGACGTTTTACGGGGTTCGTGGGACCTACTATCCCGTCACCCCGGAGGGCCTTTTCCAGCTGTTCTTGAACCTGCTCTGCGTCGGCGCCGGCGCCCTGGCGGTGTGGTGCGGGTGGAAGTTGTGGAAGGGGACGGAGACACCACGTCCCGCACAGATTCGAGATGGCGTGATCGTGATCGTTGGCTCGGCGAGCGGCATCGGCGCAGCTACGGCGCGACGTCTTGCCGGCGAAGGTGCGAGGCTGGTCCTGGCTGATGTGAATGACACGGCACTGGAGGCGCAACGCGCGCAGTTCGCCGCCGCCGGGTACCCCGTCACGGCGATCCCTGTCGACGCGGCCGACCCGGACTCGGTCGATGAGCTGATCGACGGTTCACTGATGGCCTTTGGCCGCATCGATGCTCTGGTTAACTGCGCGGGCGTGGTGGACCCGGGACCGTTGGACAGACTCTCAATCGATTCGGTTCGGCGGCTGGTGGAGACCAATCTGCTGGGCACGATTCACACAACCCGGGCGCTTCTCCCGTACTTCCGGCGTGCCGCTGGAGGGCACTTCGTCCATGTCGCCTCGCTGGGCGGGATCGTGCCGATGCCCGGTGAAGCGGTCTACTCAGCGACGAAGTTCGCGGTGCGGGGCTTTTGCCAGTCGCTGGCGTTGGAGCTGCGCGGAACGCCGCTGACCGTTTCCGTAGTTTCGCCCGACTCCGTGGACACGCCGCAGCTCCGCGCTGAGGCAGAGCGCGAAGGTTCGGCACTCTCGTTTACGTCTGAACCTCTCGATGCCGACGAGGTGGCGGCGGCGATCGTCGGAACTCTGCGGAGGCCGCGGGCCGAGGTCATGGTGCCGCGCGCTCGCGGCTGGCTGGCGCGTCTGGTCGGCTTCGCTCCGGCGGTGCTGGCCCTCAGCTATCCGGCGCTGGCTCGGCTTGGCCTGCGAAATCGAGAACGGTGGCGGCGTCGCCTCATCGAGCGCGAGGAGAGTCAGCGGCGCGCCGGTCTGATATCGGAAGGGGCGTGGTGATCATGTACTGGAGCACGCGGGCGCTGTGCAGAACGGCATTCGGAGTTGTCGCATTGACATGGAGTTCTCCCTCGCGAGCCCGGTCGACCGCCCGGCCACGAGGCGCGCCGCACCGGATCGCCAGCCTGGACTTCATGCGTGCCTNNTCTGATATCGGAAGGGGCGTGGTGATCATGTACTGGAGCACACGGGCGCTGTGCAGAACGGCCTTCTTGGTCGTCGCGCGGACATGGAGTTCTCCTTCCCGGGTCCGGTCGGCCGCCCGACCGCGAAGCGCGCCGCACCGGATCGCCAGCCTGGAGTTCATGCGCGCCTACGTGGTGACGATGCGGCCGTACCTGCTTTTCGTTTCCGGAATCACGGGGATCGTCGGGCTGGCGCTGGCGCCGTCCGGGCCGCTCTGGACGACGCTGGTCCTCGCGACGGCGTTCTTCCTCTCATACGGGTTCGGTCAGGCGCTCACCGACTGCTTCCAGATGGATACGGATGCGCTGTCCGCGCCTTACCGGCCGCTGGTGCGAGGTGAGATCCGCCGCAAGGACGTGCTCGGCGTCAGTTTGATCGGTCTGACGGTGATCGGGGTGGTGCTGGCGCTGCATCACCCTCTCAACATGCCGCTGGCGGCACTCGCCGTCGTCGGGCTGGCCACCTACACGCCGTTCAAACGACGCCCCTGGGCTGGGCCGTTCTACAACGCGTGGATCGTGGCGCTGTTGGCGTTGATCGGGTATGTGTCGGGCGCCGGCGCGGCTGGTGTTGCCTTGTCCGGGTCGCCCGAGGTCGTGGCCGTCCTGGGCTCTGTCTTCTTCGGCTACGCCAACTTCGTATTGGCCGGCTACTATAAGGACCTCTCCGCCGATCGCGCCACGGGATATCGAACACTTCCCGCCGTGGTGGGCGTGCGTCGAGCGGCGATGGTGAGCGACGTGTTCGCTGTGCTTTGTGTCGCGAGCGCGGCGGTCGTTGTGTACGGCGCGCTAGCTGGCCGTGGCTTTGCGGCCGGGCACGGGATCGCGCTGGCGTTCCTGGCTGCCGGATGCGGCTCGTCGATTCTGGCCCAGCTTCGACTCCATCGAGTGGCCGACGAACGGGAGGCGCACCGTGCCATCGCCCCGGTCGTCGACGCGTTCGTTCTCGTTACGGCTGCGATGGCGACGGCGCTGAAGCCGGACTGGTGGCCGTCGGTGGCCGCGTTGTTGATCGTTTACCGGATCGCGATGACCCGGCGACCCATGCGCGAGCAGATATAGATCCACGATAGGAGCGCTGGCGATGATCGTCATTCTGAACCCGAAGGCAGGAGGCGGCACGGCGTTGGCCCGATGGCGCCGCATCGAGCCGCGGGTACGCGAGCGGATCGGCGACTACACGCTTACGGTGGCCGAGAGCGAGGCGATGGTCGAGGAGACCGTCGCGGAAGCTCTGGAGCGTGGTGAGCGGGAGTTTGTCGCCGCCGGCGGCGATGGGATGGTCAACCTGGTGATGAGTGCGATCCTGGCCGCAGCGCCGCCGGGTGTGCTGGCGACGGTGAGACTCGGCGCCGTAGGGCTGGGCTCGAGCAACGACTTTCACAAGCCTCACTCCTCGGACGACTTGATCGAGGGCGTCCCGGTGAAGCTCGACTTCGACGCCGCGATCCCGCACGACATCGGCGTCCTGACCTATCTCGACGAGGCGAACGAGCTGCGCAGCCGGCGCTGGTTGATCAACGCCAGCGTGGGGACGACGGCGGAGGCCAACCGATTCTTCAACCAACCGAACGGCTTGCTTCGTACGTTGAAACGCGTGCTCCCGTCGCTGGGGATGGTCTACGCGGCGCTGCGGACGGTCTTGGCCTACCGGAGCGGCAAGATGGTGCTGACGGTGGACGAGAGCGAAACCGTCTACACCCGCGTGAAGAATCTCGGGATTGTGAAGAACCCCCACTTCACTGGGGCGCTCCGCTACGATACGCCGTACGAGCGGGGCGGCGGGCACTTCTACGTGCACCTGTTGAAGAACGTACCGTTGCCGAGCCTGGCGCTAACCCTGATCGGCTTGCTGCGTGGCAAGTTCGCCGGCCGTAAAGGCGCCCGATCGTGGCGTGCGANNCCCTGACTCTGGTCGGGTTGCTGCGTGGCAAGTTCGCCGGCCGCAAAGGCGCGCGATCGTGGCGCGCGACTCGGCTGCGGATCGAGGCCGAGCATCCCTTCGCCGTCGAGGGTGACGGCGAGGTGGTGACGGCGACCCGGGCATACGTCACGCTGGTTCCCGACCTGCTAAAGGTGTGCACCCGATGAGCGCGATACTCGAGAACGAGTTGGTCCGGCGCCTGGCCGCGGGCTTCCGCCGCTCGCCCCATCAGCTGAACGGGCTCGGGGAGAGCGACGCGGAGCTGGTGCGGCTGCCGGGGACCGACGTGCTGCTCGCCCTGACCACCGACGGTGTGGTCGAGGAGATCGAGTCGGGGTTGTACGACGACCCGTACCTGATCGGCTGGATGACGGTGATCGTGAACGCCAGCGACCTGGCCGCGGTGGGCGCGGAGCCGTTGGGACTGCTGCTCAACGAGACGCTCGTCCCGGGTCTGGCGGACGACTACCTGTCCTCGCTTCAAGCCGGCGTGGCCGATGCCTGCTCTGCCTGCGGCCTCACGGTTCTCGGTGGCGACACGAACTTCTCGACCGGTCTACGGATGATGGCGACGGCGGTCGGCACGGTCACGGGCGACCCGCCGCTCACGCGCCGCGGCTGCAAACCCGGCGAGCGCCTGTTCGCCTCGGGGCCGCTGGGGCTGGGCAGCGCCTTCGCATTGCAGAAGCTGCTGGCGGAGCGGGCCAGCGGCGGCGACCACCCGGTCAGCTATCAACCGATCGCGCGGCTGCGCGAGNNGCAGCTACGAGGTGACGTACCGTCCTGTGGCACGGCTGCGCGAAGGCCGGTTGCTTCGACGTTTCGCGAGCTGTTGCATGGACACGAGCGACGGCGCCATCCCGACGTTGGACGAGCTGATGCGTATCAACGAAGTGGGCTTCGAGCTGACCGTGTCCACTGACCAGCTCTTGCACCGCGCCGCCGCGGCCGTTGCCGAATCGGCGGGGATGCCGGGCTGGATGATGCTGGCGGGTCCGCACGGAGAGTTCGAGCTGCTGTTCACGGTGCCGGAAGCGCGGCGCGAGGAGTTCAGCGACGCAGCCGCGGCGCTGGCGTGGGAGCCGTTGGAGATCGCGACGGTGACGGCGGAGCGCCGCCTGACCCTCCCCATCGACGACCGCCGCGTGGCGATCGACACGGCGCACGTCCGCAACCTGTTCATGGAGCGAGGTGGCGACGTGCGGCGTTACGTCGACGCGCTGCTTGAGATCGCGACCGCGCTACAGGCGTGAGCCCTCTCCATCAGTCGGGCTCGATCGGCCGCTCTTCCAAGAAGGACGCGATCCGATCTGCTTCTCCGCCAGGGGCCCAGATAGGATGTAGAAGATCTCGACGCGTCCGTGAACATGGCTCCGACCGTCGCGACCCGCTCCCACGGGAAACGTGATCTCGCCGAGCTCCACCTCGTCGCCGCCGAGGTTGGACTTCTCGACGAGGATCTTGATGGCGAAGCCGCCGCCACCCTCCAGCCAGCGGATCCCCGACGTGGCACGCTCGTATTCGGCGCCCGTGACCTGCTGCGCCCGTGCCGAACCCGCGCCCGAGCCGGCGGCTAAGGCGGCCATCACCATTAGGGCGGCGCCTTGACGTACCGTTCGTCGGATGACTTCGCGGATCACGAGTGTATAGCTGGCTGGCATGTCCGGATCCCCT
>JABAOH010001197.1_pt2 | contig 10211 bp, 16 predicted proteins | sample 7062181 | NCBI WGS metagenome assembly JABAOH01 (sample SAMN14538630, study PRJNA623070) | marine sediment metagenome | biome: marine biome [ENVO:00000428]; feature: marine pelagic biome [ENVO:01000023]; material: deep marine sediment [ENVO:00002113]; isolation source: pool of 5 deep marine... | reverse complement strand
CATATCTCTTTTTCGACTAATAATTGCTCATTAGTGGACGCGAGAGTGCAGCAACAGGAAGCTTGACTCGTATTATTTCCATTTCCGCGGATAGGTGCCCGGCGACATCACCACGCGTTCAGGCTTCGCGACGATCCCGTGCTCGGATTCATAGATTTGCTTCGAGGTCATTGTGGCCCGAGCTAACGCGACGACTTCACCCTTAAGTGTCATCAATGCCACGAGGTCGTCCTGTGAGATTCCAGTGTCGACTTGGAGCACACCGGGTGCCGCGAGGCTGGCACCGTGGCAGAGTGCATCGACGGCTCCATCGCGCACGACAAGTTTGGGCAGGTGTTCAACTGCAGCCTCCACGGGCAAAATGACTTTGCGCAGGTGCTTTTCATCACCATCCTCGCTCCAGAAAGCGTAGGCGTCGGCGAGGTCTTGTAGTTTGACTAGAGTGTCGTCTTCGCGAAAAGGTCCTGTCCGCGTCCGACGAAGCTCTCGCATGTGGGCACCGCAACCCAAGGCCTCACCCATGTCGTACATAAGCTTGCGCATGTAGGTGCCCGCTTCGCACCCCACGCGCATTAGCACATCCCTGCCCTCCCGCTCCAAGAGTTCGATGTAGTAAATTTTCCTCGTACGAAGCATACGCTTGACGGCTGCTCTTAAGGGGGGGCGCTGATATATCTCGCCTTCGAACTCGTGCAACACCTGCTCGAGCTTGTGATTAGGCACATCACCGTGGAGGTGCATCACGCAAATGTACTCTTTCCCCGCGGGCAGCAAAGTCTGAACGATTTTCGTCGCATCCTCAAGCGCTGTCGGCAACACCCCGCTAACCTTTGGGTCGAGCGTTCCCCCGTGCCCCGCGCGGCGAATATTGAGCACGCGCTTCACCCAAGCGACGATTTCGTGCGAGGTTGGCCCAATAGGTTTGTCGAGGTTGATAATTCCCAAGCGCAAGTGTTCATTAATCGGGCGTTTGTTTGGTTCGCAGCCATTACTGGGATCGGTCATATCCTGAGCCCGGATTAGAATTTCACGCTTGACATCGGAGGGTAGTTTGCCCAATTAAAACACCTATTATTGAACGCTAGGCTGTGTCTTCTTTGGGCTCAGAAGGTTTCTCTGATGGCTTCTCTGTTTTTACAAAGCCCGCTGACTCAAGCGTGCGTTTGACATCCTCGTCCGAGGCCCCCTTCGTAATTTCAACTTTTTGCTCGAGAGGCTCAAGATGTGAGATGTTGCATCGGCGCCGTTTGACCTCAGGGCCACTCACCACCACGTAAACGTTATCAAGCACATCCACGATGACGCAACGGTTGCCCGCCTCATGCCCAGCGAGTTTCACGCAAACCCGACCTACTTCCATCACCATCTCACGACCTCTTTCGAATGAACTGCCCTACCGCGAACTCCAAAATCCGTACCATCTCCTTGACGGTGAAACGCTCGGTGTTCAGCACGATGTCAAACGGGGAATGATCATTGACATCTATACTGTAAAATTGTTTGAAACGCTTGGCCTCGCTCCGCTCCCGCTTGCGAGTTTCATTAAGCACCTCTTTGTACTTCCGCCTCTCTCGATAAGCAATCCGCTGAACCCTTTCCTTGAGCGGGGCGGTGAGCAAGACTTTCAGGTCCGCCTGTTTAGCCATCCACCCGGCGAGGCGGGCGTCGATAAGCACGTTTTTGCCCTTCGCAGCCGCTGCAGTTCGTCGGTCGATTTGGCGATCGATGCTGGGACGGCGTTCGGCGTAACGGGAAAACTCGTCGAGCGTCATCCCCCGTTCTTTGGCGAGCTGTCTGAAAACGGTCCCCGCGCAGACATAGCGGAGTTTGAATTTTCTTGCCAGCGCCCGTGCGGCAGTCGTCTTTCCCGCCCCGTGCAAACCGCTTATAGCAACGACTACCATTCGCTCACGCTCGAGCAGTTTCTTTAATCGCCTGACGCGCGCAGGCCGGGCAGAGATAACCACCATAGGGCCGATTCGGCATGCGGGAGCTGCGGGGTAGAGACCGCAGCTCGCTCAACCTAACTCGGGGAACGCCCCCCAGCGGGCGCCCACAGGAGGCACATCTCGCCACTCCCGCCCGTTCCTCCTTGCAGTGCACGACGGCTCGCCCTCCAGGAGTGCGGACGACATGCTGTTTGTATCTTGCAGAGCGGTACCTTCGCGCGGGCATATTAATCACGGATAAGCAATTTCCGCCAGATCTGGGAAAACCCGAAGTAGGTGAGGAGGTACCAACTCAAAAAGCCGCAAGAAACCCAGGTGCCGAAGAAGGGTAGGTCCAAGCGGAATGGTAGCCATGCCACGACCCATCCCGCGTATATGCCAGATAGAATAAACCAGAAGATGAAATAGGGCACGATGTAGAAGAGCGTGGGCTTGAAATTTTCCTTCATCATCTCCCCCTGAAGCGACATTATCCGCTTTTGATCCTGCTGAAGCTTGTGCACGCTCTTCATGTCCCGCTTGCGCTGAGCCTCGCGGAGCTCCTTCTGGAATGCAGACACCTCTGCCTTGATCTGCCTCATGCGCTCCCAGTTCACGATACGTCGGGTTATCAAGGTGATAAGGAGGGAAACAAATATCCCGATTCCGAGGACGACGAATAGCGCGTATTCGTAGATGGAAGATAGCCCAATCCCGAGCTCGCTCGCCATTAGTGAGATGTCCGAGCGTAGGACCCGAATATTTTCCTCCGTTGGCGATTGCTGCAAAGAGTTGAAAGTTTGGGTTATTCTGTTGTCTATCTCTATGAGCTCCGTGCTATTGTTAATCTCGTTTTCATATGGGGCCACAAGACTATTGTAGAGTGTTCGTGCTTGGCTCAAACTTCCTGCTGCACTGCCTCCCTGCCTAAGGGATATTATGGAGCTGTCCACTGTCTGCAACAGTACCTTGTACGTCCCATGTTCATCTTCCGCCTCTTCTGCACCAACTGTCATGGCAAAGCTTGCGAGCAGGAGGACGGCGATTAGCGGACAGACGATTACACGGCGCATGAGTTCACCCAAGTACCTCGACCATTTCCTTCACAGCTTCACTGAGTTTTCCATCCCTATTATGGATTATCCTTACCGTCGCGCCCGTGAGCGCCGCATATGCAGTCGCCGTAGCGCGGTTTAATAGTTGGTGCTCCACGACTTCATCCAAGAGTTCTTCGTCTCGTCTACGCGTGGTGTCCTTGGTGCGCCGCCGCGCGACCTCTTCAGGGGTCGCCTCAACTATCACGATTGATTCAGGATTGAGCTCCTCGATCACCCATCGAGGGAGGCCTGGATAATAGCCCTCAGGTTTTTTGATTAAGCAGTGGGTGTCGACAAGCACAAATTTTCGCTGGGCAGCGCGCGCGATCTGCTTTCCGGCCTCACGCTGGATCTCACGATATGCGCCTGTCGGAAACTTCCGCATCTCGTCACGGTCAGTCACCCCCTCGTGCTCACGCATGAGTTCGAGCATCACGTCACCGTAGTTTATAAACTGGTACTCGACGTTCTGAGCTTTGAGCTGCTTTAGTGCCTCTTGGACAACGGTGCTCTTTCCAGAGCCTGGCACGCCCGTAACCACGACTACCCTACCCACCAAATAACCTCCTCATCGCCGGGAACATCTCTGTCATACGTTCCTTCGCTATCTCTTGGTAAAGACTATACATAATGCCCACGGTCAGCAAAATACCCGTGCCGCTGCCCAAGGCGCCCATAAAGTCTGCAATTGCGGAGATCGCTCCGACAAATGCCCCTCCGAGTAATGCAGCCGTCATGATGTAGCGGCCCAATACCCACTCCATCACTCTTATATCTCGGCGAAAGCCAGGGATTAACATTCCAGATCGATCGAGCTGCCGCGCCACATCGCGAGGCCCCATCCCCGTCATGTTTGCCCAGAGCCAAGCGAAGCCCATGCATAGCAAAACTAAGACTGATATGTAAATCCCAGCCCGGAGAGGATCAGCCATCACGTCAAAGATGCCGTTCGGGGCACTGAGGTAATAGGAAGCTCCTTGAAGTGGCGAGAAAATCATCCCCAAAATCTTGACGTTTGCGAACACCACCATCGCGAGAATTACAGGGATGACCGAGGTGTAAAGGAACTTTATCGGGTAGCGCCCCCGAATGCCCCCGAAGCGACCGTATGCGAGAGGAATCTCGATGCGCATGCTCTCGGCGTACACGACGATGAAGAAGACTATGATGGTGGCGAAAACACCCATCATGTTTGGCATCCCCGGCCTGAAAAATGCATCAGAGATGTTGCCCCCGCCGAGCATGGTCCCTAAGAAATTGGGGATCGCCCCAGTAAATTGGCCACCAACTTGCAGTGGATTGAAAGCCTGCCAAAAAATCGTCCCCGCCACGCCTGCCATGATAAAGATGCTGATTCCGCTCCCAAACCCGAATTTAGAAACCACTTCGTCGAGGTATATCACGATGAGTACCCCTATCGTGAGCTGAACGACTAGGAAGATTCCGGCGCCTGAACCAAGTGCGACCCCGTACCACCCAGAGAACACGAGCATTGATGCTTGGAAAATGCCCATGAGGAGGGCCCCCAATTTCTGAATGCCGGTGAAAAGAGCACGATCCTCTGGCTGGCTTAGGTCAAGCCCGATTATCTTGCTCCCAACAAGTAGCTGCATGATGATGCCCGCGGTGACGATCGGCCCAATACCAAGCTCCACCAAGCTCCCTGCATGGCTGGCGAGGATGAACCGAAGCTGACCAAAGAATGGCGCTTGCCCTGCTCCCGCAGCCATTCCATAAAGCGAAACTTGGGTCAAAACAAAGAAGGCGAGGAGGGCTATCCCCGTCCACATGAATTTTTCCTTAAAGGAAACGTGCCGCTTCGGGACCGAGACCTCAGGAAGTCTTCGTACGAGGCCCTCGAGGGCGTAAAGTTTGGACCGAGGCTTCTCAGCTTGTTCCATCGCCTTCACCCGCTATTGCCTTGCCGCCCGCTTCCTCGAGTTTTCGCTTCGCCGACCCAACAAATTCCTTCGCGACGACCTCGATAGGACGGGTGACATGCCCTCCGCCGAGCACCCTCTCAAAACCAAGCTTCCTGATGTCGACCACGATCCGCTCCTCCTCCTGCTTGGCAATACCATGCTGCAGAAGTTCGTCGAGGCGCTCGTCAAGTTCACCAACATTAATCGCGTTGACTTTCCTACTCACTTTGGGTAAGCGTGTGAACCCATGCTTGCCGAAATGTTTGGGCATGTATCTGAGCATGTAGGACCACTTCTGCTTGTGGCCGCCGCTGCGCCCCTTTCCACCCTTTTCCCCGCTCCCGCGTCCCCGCTTTGAGCATCCCCTTCCGTAAGTTCTTCTGCCTCGTTGCCTCCGTACCTTTCGTTGCTTTCGCACCACCATTTAAAACACCTAAATCATTTTGAGGATGAGTTCGTTGATTCGCTCACCGCGGTAGCCCAGATCGCCAAAATCCTTGAATGGCCGCTTCGTAGATTTGTATCCCTTTCGCGGTGGGTGAAGTCTGAAAACTTTCTTCAATCCAAGAAGTGCTCTGAGCTCAGCCTCGCCAGCATGTACCGCGGAGGCGAACTCGCTCAATGATTGAAACGAAGTTTGAGATTTGACGAATTCATCGGTCAAGCGCTTGTCGCCAGCTAGCCTACCGCGTTTTCGGATGAGTTGCTCCAATACCCTCTGCTCGACCTCCCCCCATGTAAGCACGTCCTTTGCTTTCTGCAGCATCCCGCGGTAGGTGGGGATATCATCGATTACGACGCAATGATTGACGCGCGTTAGGCCCAACATTTGCATTATTTCCCTCACATCACGCCGCACGTTCACGCTACTGCGCACCCTAACCACTGCTAGCTTGGTCACCTACCTCACCAACCTTTCCGATGAAAACATGATTCTTATGAGATTCCCGTAGAGCTACCCTCGTGGTCTGCTTGAGGGCGTCGAAGGTGGCAAGGGCGAAGTTGAGTGTCGTGCGCGTTTGTCCGCGTGAGTGGACCCAAGCATCCTCGATTCCGGCCATTCGAAGGATTACCTTAGAGACCTCAGCCGCTGCTAACCCCAGTCCGCGAGGGGCGGATTTTATCGTCATGCGAACGCTACCGCTTCTCCCGGTGACCTCGAATGGAACTGAATGAGGCCGCCCGCAGGCACACTCCCAACTCCCGCAGCCCCGCGCGACCTCCACGACGTTTAGCTTCGCCGTTGTTATGGCCTTTCGTATAGAGGGGCCAATCTCGCGCGCGCTCGCGTGCCCAACTCCGACAATCCCCCCTCGATTTCCGACTACCGTGACCACACGATATTTAACTCGACGTCCCGACTTGTGCATCCGCTGGACCAAGCTAACCCCCAAGATGTCCTCCTCGAGGTTTGGCACGAGTGCATCAACGACCTCAGGCTCTTTAATCGGCCTCCCCTGTCGCAGAATCTGGGATATTTCGGTTATCTGCCCTTCCTTTACCGCTCGCCCCACGCTCGTCCGAGGCTGCCAGAGGTTGATGTCGAATTTCTCTCTTATTGGTTTTTTCCGCATTCTACTCACCAAACTGCGTAATTATTGCCCGCTTGATTTCATTAAAGTGCTCCGGTAGCTGCTCTGGCGACAACCCACGTTGGAGGTAAGTGGAAAATTGCGCGCGATATTCTTTTTCATTCTTCTCCTTCAGCTTCGCGGCGTACTGGGCGATGTGCTCTCCGCGTATCCGCTCATCGCTGGGTAAAACCCCTTCGCCATGGGGAATTTGTAGACCTGCGTCGAGCGCTCCTTTGAGCACGGTGAAAACTTTAACTTGTGAAGTTGGGTTGTGCATCCCGATATCCAAAGCACACTCCTTTGTCCCAGCTTTCAGCGCGCGGTAGCCGCAGAGAAGCCCCACTAGGTAGGCCGCGGGAGTATTTGCAGTGTATCCCTTCCACCCGAGCTTCTCAAGCTCTTTCGAGTGCGCTGAGGCTAGGGTGAGGTCCCCGCTGGGGGTGGCGCGAACGAATTGCGCGATTACATGCTTTAGCGAAATTCTCGCTACTAACCGCGGTTTGCCCGAGCGTAGGAACCCGAGCCTATGCCTATAGTCAGTCTTTCCCTTCCGCTTACGCCTGAACTGAACCTTCCAGCGCGGTCCGATCTTAGGCATCTTCATCCCTTCAAAAATCCTCGTTCCTTAAGGTGGGTTTCTAGATGAGCTTTACTTTTGAAGGCCCCACCTTTTACCATCCGGTAGAGCCTGCGATACTCGTGCCGATCGATTGTTCCATCTCGCTTAAGTTCAAGCAACCTCACTCGAAGTGGCCGCACGGTTCTGATCCAACTCGCCTTTTTCGGTTGCCTAGCCCTCAGCGTGCCCTTTCTGCTTCCAACGCCTCGCCGCCTGCCTCGCTTGCGCTTGTTGGCCCGCCGCCTGAACCTTCCACGGCTTATCCCCAGCTCCGGCCTCGCCTTGATCGCGCCCTGTCGGATTAAGCGTTTGACATCCTCACGCGAAATCGCCGAGGAGACATCTGCGATACGGGCGGAGTCGATCCAAACTCGGTTAACGCCTACACCGAGAATATCAGCCGCTAGCCTACGCTGCGTGTTCAACTTCACGTTTTTCGCCTCTAGGATTTAGAACTCGGATACCAAGCTCCTTGGCTTTAGCCAAAATCTGTTCCCGTTTTCGCCCACCGACGCTTGAGCCTATCCGAACCGCTTGCTTGCTCGTGTTAAGTCCCTCAAGATCACGGGGAGCATGCACCAGAACTTCGACAAATCCAGAAGGATGAACCCCCCGTACGCTTCTGGGCAATCGATAGCCAACTGAAACAATCGTCGGTTTTCCCTTTATGCCAAGACGCATCTTGCTGTCGCTGCCCCTAGGCTTGCGCCATTTCTCACCAAGCTTTGCGAACCTAAACCACTCCTGACGCCTGAATTTAGGAGTACGTTTTTTTCTTGTCATTCCCATGTCCTCCCCACAATATAACAACCGTCTTGAAAGACGCGTGGATCGCGGTGCCTGATGAAAGTTGCCTGTTCGATGTTAAATGCCGTCTGTCCGACTTCGTCCTTATTGATGCCTTGGACAATTATTTCGTCCCCTTTTACTTCCACGTTCACGTCACCGACGATCTTAGCCACGCGGGGGGCCCGCTCACCGAGAAAGTTTTGAATCAGTACACGCTTCCCTTCGATCTTTACCGTGATCGGAAAATGCGAGTAAACCACGCGGAGCTTGTAGTTGAAACCGGCAGTAACGCCCTTAAACATATTAACCAGACGAGCTCGAACCATACCAAGTGCAGCCCGATGCTTTCGACGCGAAGATGATATTTCGATAATAATCTTTTTCCCCTCCATTCTCAGTTCAATTCCGGGGACATCGAATTCACGTGCGAGTTTGCCCTTCGATCCACTAACCTCAATCGCCTTGCCCGAGAGCTTAAGCTCCACACCTTCGGGCACCTCTATCTCTCCTCTGATTTTTGCCATTGCCATTTGGGCACCATCACACGACTCAGCATTCTTTTAGTCTTTCATAACATTTTAGGGCACTTGATATAAGGTTTAGACATGACGATTTTTGGTGGAACATGAAAAATTCATTTAAGCTGAAGATTCATGAGTGCGCGGAGATAGAAGAGGAAGCCTTCCACATACCGAAGTCGTGGACTGAATAATTAGTAAACGTACGCTAAAAGTCGCCCGCCCAAACCCTGCTCTTCAGCCTGTCGGTGGGATATTACCCCTCGCTGGGTGGAGACCAATAGCAGACCAAACCCAGCCGCGGGTAGGTAGCGCTTCTCCCACTGCTCGTAACCGTCGCGCTTCACGGCGTATCGGGGTTTTATCACTCCACATCCGTTTATCTTACCCTGCAGCACGACCCTGAACTTCCCACCGCGGCCATCGTCGATGAACTCGAACTCACCTATGAATCCCTCCCCCTGCATGATGCGCAACACCTCGCTAATCAGCTTCGATACGGGGGCAACTATCACCTCGCGCTTTCGAGCACGCTCGTAGTTCTCGATTTTTGATAGCGTGTTGGCTAGAGGATCTAACAGCATCTGCTCACCCATATTTTTTGAACCCCATCTTCGGCGCTAGTTCGCGGAAGCAGCGTCGACACAACTTTAGCCCGTATTGTTGGTATACATGTCCATATCTGCCACATCGGATGCACTTATGGGTCCCCCGTCCAAACTTCCGCTTTGGCATTAGACCACCTGAACTCCAAATTTTTCGGTGATGAAATTTATTGCTTCCTCTTTAATGATACAGTGCCTTTTTGGTATCGCCTTTGGTTGACGCCTCCTGCGCCTAACCCGATATCCGGGCCTCTGAAGCGTCACACAAACGTCTATCCCGAAGATGCCTATTTCTGGATCATAAGAAATGCCTGAGATATCAATGTGCTCCTTGACCCCGAAAGCGAAGTTTCCCTTACCATCAAAACACTTTTCGCTGAGACGACGTTCGACTGCATCGAACAATCGCTTTAGAATTTTTGTAGCTCCCTCGCCTCGCAGCGTAACCTTACAACCTATGAGTTCACCTTTCTTAACTCCCCATTCCCTTATCGTCCGCTTCGCCTGCGTTCGCGCTGGTTTTCGTCCTGTGATGCTTTCCAGCACCCGCTCGGCCTTCGCGAGCTTGTCGCCGCCCTCGCCGACTCCTATATTTAGGATAACTTTCTCGATTCGAATCTCGCGCATCATGTTCATGCGGGTGCCTCCTGCAACAAAATGGCGGGCTTCTCCTTTCCAACAACGAATACGTAATGTTCGGGAGCTTGGAAAGTTTCGCCGGCGGCCTCGAACGTCACGATGTTTGGCTGTGTGCCCTCGACCAGCTTGACATCGGTTATGGTGCCGACCTTGCTCACGTTTTTCCCACCAGTGACCAACGCTGCGACCCCTTTCTCAAACGGAAATCGCTCGAGCACCTTGAACTCGGGTAGGGCAAGCTTTACCACATCTCCAGGCTTGAATTCATCGAAATCTCCGATGAGTGCCTTGCCGTCGTGGAAAGAGAGCTGAACCCGCTTGCCCCGTACGATGTCTTTGCGCATGACCTTGCAAAGCTTCAAAGACGTTTCAGCTTTATCTATCTCATGGAGGACTAGACGCCCGCGGTTGTCTAGAAGCACTCGATAGTTTTGGTTCAAGGTGAGTAATTGCACCACATCCATCAGGCCAACGGGGAACTTGGGACTTCGCCTCACCCTGCCGTCCACGAGCACTTGCC
>JABAOH010135363.1_pt1 | contig 10212 bp, 12 predicted proteins | sample 7062181 | NCBI WGS metagenome assembly JABAOH01 (sample SAMN14538630, study PRJNA623070) | marine sediment metagenome | biome: marine biome [ENVO:00000428]; feature: marine pelagic biome [ENVO:01000023]; material: deep marine sediment [ENVO:00002113]; isolation source: pool of 5 deep marine... | reverse complement strand
GGGAATCTCATCCTGACCGGCCATCTTGGGGAGGTGATGAAGGAATCAGCGGAGGCAGCCTTAAGCGCTATCCGGAGCCGCTCGAGGGAGCTGGGCCTCCCCGAGGACTTCTTTCTGAAGCAAGATATTCATATCCATGTCCCTGCGGCAGCCATTCCCAAGGACGGGCCGTCTGCCGGAATTACGATGTATACCGCCCTCCTCTCCCTGGTCACGGGACGACCGGTCCAGAGCGAGGTGGGAATGACCGGGGAGATTACCTTGCGGGGTCAGGTGTTACAGATTGGCGGAATCAAGGAAAAGGCACTCGCGGCCAAGCGGGCTGGTTTGAAGGTTGTCCTCCTCCCCGACCGGAACGCCAAAGACCTGGAAGACATTCCAGAAGAGGTTCGGCAGGGCCTCGAGTTCAAGTTTATCAAGGGCGTGGACGAGATACGGGAGATGGCCCTCGTCCCGGACGAGGCGCTGTTACCCCGCGAAGGCCGCTGATTCTGTCTCCGATGATTACCCGTTATCGCGAAGCAGACCTCCCGCCCGTTCTTGGTCCGGATGACCTCGCAGGCGTCAAAACCAAAAAATGTAAGTCCTCCCCCGTCCCCAAGAGGCTTGCAGTAAGGGGGAGGCGACTGCTACACTGAAACGCAGTCGATCTAAGAGGGAGGCGGATTGGGCCTGGTGGCTCTCCCGGTCTTCAAAACCGGTGGGCCTGCCAAAAGCGGGCCGGTGGGTTCGATTCCCACACGCCTCCGCCAGCTCTTTCCCCGCCTTGTATTTCAACAAGTTCCTCAAACTCTGAAATGCTGGTGCTAGTACTGGTGCGAGTTGCTTCTGGAATCAAACGCTCGATAGCCTGCCTCGTATAATCCTCGGAGAGGTGGGCGTAGCGGAGAGTCATAGGGATTTCCTTGTGCCGGGCCAGGACTTGGACGGTCCGAATATCCACTCCGGCCATGACCAGCCGAGAGCAGAAGGTGTGGCGGAGATCGTGAAACCGGAGCTCGTTAACTCCCGCCTTCTGAGCCAATTCCACGAAACGCTCGCTCAGGCGTGAGGGTAAATCAGGGAAGACATACGGGCTCCTCCTCGGCAGAGCCTCAAGGATAGCCCTGGCTGCGCTATTCATCGGGACCTGCTGAACCTCGCCTCCCTTGGCCTCAGCTACCGTGATCACCCCTGCCTCAAAATCCACGTCCCGCCACCAGAGGCCCCGGCATTCACCCATCCTAAGCCCTGTGCGGAGGGCCACCGTCACTACAGGCTTATATTTCTCCGGGAGCATAGCCAATAGCCGGGCCTCCTCATCAGCAGTCAGATAGCGTATCCTCTCGTTTTGTTCCCTGAACAGCTTGACTGCCTCGACCGGGTTGCCAGCCGCCTTCCCCCAAGCGAGAGGCTGGACGTACAGATGGCGAAGTAGTGCCAATTCCGTGTTGATCGTGGCAGGGGCTACACGAGCGGCTCTCTCGGACTTGTACGCCTCGATCTGCCTTGCGGTGATCTCTCCCAGGGTCTTTCCCTTGAAAGCCTCTGCAAGGTGCTTCATTGCGCCCTTCGTGAAATTGTACGCGCGTTTGTTGACCTTGGCCCAACCAAGATACTCCTCTGCCATATCCACGAAGAGCGTCGGGCGGGGCTTACTTCGTTCCTGAGTGGGACAGTAACCTTCTGTCCTCGTTCGAACCTTCCGACGCTCATACTCGGCCTTGGCAAGCCCCTTGGGGCCGATTTTCTCCCGGTGGATATGCCCATACTGGTATGCGTACCGAATCCATCAGACCTTTGACCCTTTGGGCCTCTCAAATATCCCTCGATTATTCTCCCCAGGTATGACTACTTCCTCCCCTTCCGACCTCGCTCCTTGAGATACGCTTCAATAAGCTGATTCAAAAGGTCCTTTATGGTGGTCCGCTCCTCCGCCGTAGCCACTTTCAGGCGGACCCAGGTCTCCTCCGGCACGTCCACGGTCAACCTCATAAACGGCTTTTTCTCGTTAGTTCGCCTCACCTCGATTGCTCCTTTATTACAATCTTAAGTATAATCGTATAAACTTATCCTGTGAATTCCCCTCCTGTGACATTGTTCGAGGTGATCCCCCCGGCCATGGACCGCTAAACTTGGAGGCGACGGGACGTTGGGCCCCACCCTCGCACAAGATGGCCTAAAGGGGGCACAGCATTCTTGTTAGGCGGAAAAGCATTCTTATCTTGGCAGAACGAGCCAAAAATAGGCAGCCCATAGGCTTGTATCTGTGGCAGCCATCCAACGGCGTGTAGATGCAGCGTTTAGGAGGAGTTAGCTAGGTTTCAACCCAGCGGTGATTCACACTCTAGATAAAAAAGGCGATAAGTACGTACCATACAAGCATCTAGCGAACTGTTTCGTAGAAGCGAGTATAACAAGAACTTAGGGTGCGCTCCAGATGACATTGCCAGCCTTGTCACTTAGCACCTGTCCCCCTCATTTGCTTCTCGAGTTCGGCCAGCTTCTTCTTTACCGTCTTGTTGTGGTCGGGTGGGAGGCCTAGCTTTTCGACAAAATCCTCGCTGTAGAAGGCCAGCTGCCAGTTCTTGGCCTCCTTGACTTGAGACGGGGTGAGGCCCTTGGCCTTGTACAGGTCGGCCCCCTGGAGGTTGGCCTCGTACAGGTCGGCCCCCTGGAGGTTGGCCCCGCCCAGGTCGGCCCTTTCTCCCTCCTTCCCCTCCGATTCAACCCACTTCCGATGAGCCTCAAGGATATTTTCCAGCTCCTCTGAGGAAAATTCTCGAAGGGTAGGGCTGTTAGAGGGCTGCTCTTGAGGCTCCTCAACTTTTTCGTTCATCTCGCTCATCTTGCCCGCTTCCCCTCCAACTCCCGCCTTACTGTCTTGATCTCTTCCAACACTCGTCGTTGGTCAGCAGCCGCTTCCGCACCATCACCCGCCTTGTAGCCTCCTGCTCGCACACGATGGACCAGGGGAGTTCCTCGACGCTGACTACCTGGTGTGGATCAAGCTTTTCGGCCATGCTTAGCCCTTTTGCGGTATTCTCGTCGCACTTGTACCAGGGCAGTCATATCATCTAACAGGAGAGAGGGGCCATGAAACCGGCTTTCATAGTCCCAAACGCAACAAGACTAAGTAGAATAGATAATGCGTTCCTGACCAGGAGGTTTTGGAAACGTGCCCTACCCTCGTGATCCCGCTGCCAAAGATTCCACGCCCCGGCAACCTTAATTGCTAGCCAAACACCGATGAACTCAGGTGCACCGAAAAGTAGCGAAGTGGGATACAGTATGGATTCGCAAATGCTCACTAAAGTGGGTCCCCACACGATTTCCCGCTTTTTCGAAGGAAGTCCGAAGAGGTGCCTCACCCCAAGTAAGACGGGATGGATGATGAGGTGCATGCCGACTATTGTAAATAAGTACAAGCCGAAAAGTTGTCCCCAACCATCCGGTCGTACGGTCGGGGCTACTCGCTGCAACCATTCAAAGTTGATCCGACTCGATTTCCAGAGAACGATACCACAAATCACAATTACCAAGATCGTCAGAATGAGCCACCATGTGGTATAAGTCAAAGGGGAGCCCAAGAAGACAACTCTCAGTTTAGAGTTCCGCTCAGGCGAATCGATTTCATTACTCATCACTTTCTTCCTCCTCAGTTCCTGTCCAGCCTCGCGCGCCTCACTTTGGAGCTTCAGAACTCCAAATCCTCCACCTGACTTGGATGATCTATAAACCGATTCCGCGTCCCCTGTAGCTCCTCAATGATGTTGCTCCGTCACATCTCGTGGCAGCTTGGGGGTCCTTGCAGTTCCCTCGCGTCAACAGGTCCACCACGCAAGTATCAATCGGGAGGCCGTACTCCTGGTGCCTGTAGAAGACAGCCCTGGCAATTTTACCCCGCGCTGAAAAGAAAAGCCCCCGCAGCGTGGTGCCGTGAGGGCTGGTGTTTCTCGTTTTTGGGATTAGGCTTCACCCCGGGTTCATCCCTGCCCCTCCCTTTAGGGCTTGCGTATCCCCGACTGGGCTAGGGGTTTCAAGCGTTAGGCACATCGTTTGAGGGCATTCCTAGAGGTGTTCAAAAAGGGAAGAAAGTGGCCTGGACCTTGCGACATGGCGGGAGTATGTTCTATACGACCATCTGTCAGCATTCCCGGTTCCCACTGCGGTTGCCGGTCCTCTGCGAGAGCCCGGCGCCCCCCGGGTACCGGACCGTCGGCCTCACCCAGAATGTGTGCTAGGGCGGGCTGCTGCTCGAGGTCGCGCAGCCGTTGGCTCCGGCCACCCCGATGAGGCTTCTCTTGTGCACAGGGGACCAAAACGCCCGGGCCGAGGTGGTGGTGGCCTGGAGGGCCGAGAACCCTCCCAGCCGGATGGGCCTGCGGTTCACCACGTGGGAACGGACTCACCACTTGACGTGGAAGCGGCTCTTGGCCTTCCAAGGCAGCCCGACTCCCAGGGCCTCCGTGCGCATCCCAATCGCCCTGGAGGTCACCTGTCGGATTTCCCCAGAGACTTCCCTTACGGGGCAGGTCGAGAATCTCAGCGACAGCGGCCTGATGATGACCCGCCCCCAGGCTCTTTCCGCCGAAACGCGCTTGACCGTGGTGGTCACCCCGTGGTTTATTCTCTCCACGGTCGAGGCAGACGTGAAAGTGGTGTGGTCCTGGGCTGATCCGGAAGGCTACGGCGTGCTCCACGGTTTGCGCTTCTGTGCAGATGACATCGGCAAGGAGTTCTTCCTCATTGGCACCCTCCTCCACCAGCTTGGGGCTGAGGAGGCGTCACCAAGGAAGAAAAGAGTGGGGTGACCTTCCGATCCTCCTCCCCAAGCCACAGTGATAGCCTTCCATTGCGCGAGCTGGAAGAGGAGGCGGATGTGGCGGCCGCGAGTAGACCTCCGCAGATTTGATTCCCTCGAGATAGTCTTCTTGGTTCAATAAGATGGACGAAGACTTGAAACGTGTGGTCAAGGCCTTCCAAGCGATGGCGGAGACCTATCAGCTGCTGGCGGCGCGTCTGGATCACGAGTTCGACGAGCTCCACACCCAGGTGAGAGAACTGGAACTCCAAAAGCAGGCCCTGGTTCAGCAATATCAGCTCAAGGGCGAGGAGTTAGCCGGGGTCGCTCGTGAACTGCGGACATCTTTGACCGCCATTAGGGGTAGCTTATACATTTTCCTTCATGAGGAGCCGGCCGACCCCGAGGCCCGTAGGAGACTTTTGGACCAGGCTTACCTGAATGTGGAGCGGGGCATAAATCTGCTGAGAGGCTTTTTCTTTACTTCCGAAGCATGATGGCTCACCTTGACGTGCCTATACTTAAGGAGTTAGAAGAACTAGACCGCCTCCTGAACGCAGCTCGGAGGACCCTCATGGAAGGTACAACTCCTACGGACCGAGATGTGCGAGTGGGGTCCGTTTCTCGTCCCTGGCCTGCGCACGGGTTGAACTGGACTTCAACCCGGCAGGGAAACGGTGGAATGCTCGAAACGAGAAAGGGGGGAGTTATGGAAAAAGGATCGGTGGAGAAAGTGGAGGAATTGACTGTGGACCTGTTGGATATGTTAGGGCGATTCTCGGAGAAGACGCGGGCCGTCATGGCGGAGGTGATGGGAGGCGGTCAGGGTCTGAGCGTGGAGGAGATCAAGCAGCAAGTCCAGCTGCTTCAAGAAGAGGTGTACCAGGAAACCGTCCAAAAATACAGCGACTTCGTTGGGGCAACGGTGGAAGCGGAGCGAGATCTTGCGGCCAAGATGACCCGCCTGCGGGACCTGAAAGAGCGGGCCGGGATCTTGAAGGACCTCATCACCTCGTTGGTAAAGCCTGGACGGACAGAGCTGGCCACATCACCGCCTCCTCCTCAGGAGTGCGATCGAGCTGTCCAACCCCAAGGCTAGGAGCACACTGGCTTTTTACTCTCCTAAAGCCCGGGAGACTGAAGAGGGGGAGCAGCCGCTGGACGTTGTCCAGTATTCGTATTTCCCCCTCCAGGTGTGGTGTGTCCCCCTCACGATAACGCGCAGCCTGAGAAGCATCCTGGGACCGCTCTCGCTTTCTATCTGCCATGCCTCTACAGTAGCTCCTTTTTGCCGCCTGGTGGAGCGGTGGTAGCATCTCCCTCCGATTTTGGCGTGTGGTGTGTGGATATGGACCGTTGCCCTACCCTCCAAGTTTGTCGGCGGGCCTATGCATGTATGCCCGATGCCCAGAACAACCCCACCTGGCCCCCGCATCTTGGTGCTAGTAGCGTTGCTAGTTGAATGTCAGTTTTAGGCGTACTTGGTCGTTCTAGATCAAACTTGCCTGAAATTGGAATCCCCGCGTCAATAAGCTATTTGCCCGTTCTAGCGGGTGTTCTCACTGGGCCGGTGGTTTCGATTCCCACGCGCCTCCGGCAACATCCTCGTTCCCCTTCTAAAACACGAAATCGTAGCTTCTACAGGGCGTTCCTGTATGGAGCGATCTTCGCCGTAGTAGGACGGACTGAGGCGACTCTTGCCCCACAATCGTGACTGGAATCGTAAGCACAGAATGACCGGGCCTTGTGGACCCGCTAACAGCGACAGGTCTTAATTTCGGGGGTAGCACCCCACCGGGAAGGATCCGCCTGGTACGTCGAGACGGCAGCCGATCGAGACCGCGCCGGTACATATATGGGGGGGGTGAATATATACCTGGAGTCGTTGCAGCCGACGCATAGGGTCGAATCCCTGACCTGCTGATTACGAATCCTGCGCAAGACTAAGCAAAATCAACAACTTCAAGCACTTGGGTGTGTAGGATGCGGCAAAACGTGTCCTTTCGCGACGCAAAAACGCGACCGCTCCCCAATCGAATTGAATTTTAAAAGCCCTGCGGGAGTTCCTTCTCTGGCACCCCGTTCGCCTCGGCTAGCTCGGAACCTCCTTTGCCTCCCTCTGCTGCGGGTGGCCATTTCCACCTGCTCCTCGATCGGCTGGCCCCGCTCCCGGCTCCGCTGGCTGACCGTGCCTCATATCACAGGATGCGGGGAAGGACCGGATATGGAAGGCCTCGGGCCTTGCCGCAGCGCCGTTAGCCTCGAGATAGTCCACGCCTACCACCGTAATGGCTACATCGGAGTCCTCGGTCACTTCGATGCATCTCTTCCCCCGTAGGTACCACAGGGTAAACTGCAACTCCTCAATGGAACAGCCAGCCAGCTCCGAGAGCACCAGCAGAGACAACCCGGGCTTGTACGGGCAGCTCCGGCGCACGTCGTACAAGGCCCGCACGACCACCTGCCGCAACTCCCGCTCGTCCCCATGGGGGCGGTCAGGCACAGGGATGTCGATCCCCGGTGCCGCCTGGGCACTGCTCCTCGGCGGGGCCATGCCGAACTTCTCGCGGTCATAGGCGGCCCGGCCCACCGGATCGGACAACACCTGATAGGCGTTCACTACTTCCTTGAAGGTCTCCTCATCCCCGGTCTCCTTATTGTCCGGGTGGTACAGGGCGGCCAGGAGGCGGTAGGCCTTGGTGACGATGAGGGGGTGAGCCCTGGGACTCACCTGAAGCACCTCATAGTGATCGCGAAGCCGCGGCCTTCCCATCAAGTGCCTTCCTTTCCCGGATCTGCCCACAGCGCGGGGTCCAGGCGGTGCTTTTGAATGAGCCGGCGGAAGGTGCGGCGGTCCTGGCGTGCCGCCTGGGCCGCCCGCGTGATGTTCCCGCGATGGGTCTCAAGGAGGCCGGCCAGATAGCTCCGCTCGAAGCTATTGATGGCGTGGGCCTTTGCGGTGCGGAAGCAGGCGTCGGGAGTGGCCTCGACCGGTCGGGTGGACCACGGCAGATCTGTGGCCCGGATTTCCTTCGAGGTATTCATGAGGATTTGGTGCCGCACAACATTCTCCAGCTCACGCACGTTCCCCGGCCACTCGTACGCACACATCGCCTCGAGCGCCTCCGGCGTGAAGCGCCAGACGTTGTCGGTCATGGCGTATCGCGTGAGAAAGTATTCCGCGAGCAGCGGGATGTCCCCAACTCGCTCCCGCAGGGGCGGGAGGCGGAGTGTGACCACGTGGAGGCGGTAGTAGAGATCCTCACGGAAGGTCCCTTCGCGAACTTTCGCATCCAAGTCGCCATTGGTGGCCGCCACCAGCCGAACATTGGCCTTGAGATTCCGGGGATAGCCCAGGGGCCGGTAGCTCCGATCCTCCAGGAAACGCAAGAGCTTGACCTGAGCCGCGGGGGTCAACGAATTGACCTCATCCAGGAAGAGGGTCCCGCCCTCCGCTTCGGCCACGAGACCCTGTTGGTGCGATCGGGCGTCGGTATAGGCCCCCCGGTGGTGACCAAAGAGCTCGTTCTCAAACAGGTCGGGCGGAATGGCCCCGCAATTGACGGGTACAAACGGCTTCGTGGCTCGGCCGCTGAGGTAGTGGATCGCCTGCGCGGTGAGCTCCTTGCCAGTGCCCGTCTCGCCGGTCAAGAGGACCGTGACGTCCCCCTTGGCGACGCGCAGGATCTGCTGCTTGACCGCCTCGAAGGCTGGGACCCGTCCGATCATCCGCTCGAGACCCATGGCCTCTTGCAGCCGGTCCCGGACGCGTTCGGTCTCTTCCTTGATGCCGAGGGGAAGGAGGCAACGGACCCTCGCCAGCAGTTCGGAGGCTCGGACAGGATCGACGAGGAAGTCTGTGACGCCGGCAGGCAGGCGGTCAAGCACTTTGGCGAGGTGTGTCTCATCGAAAACCGGGAGCAGGGGTACCTCGGGCATCGATGCCCGGAGCTCCGTCAGGACGCTGAATGAGTTCTCTGTCGGGCCGACGATGGGAATGATGAGGTCCGTCGGGGCCCCGGCGGACCTTTCCACGGATACCGCATACACCCGTGTCGCCAGCAGGATATCGCGGACTCGCGCCGCGGCGTCGGACGCGTGTGACGTGAGGACGAGAATTCGAGGTGGCAAGGAAAGATCTCCGCGTTTCATCGACGAACGTATCGTCCGTCTCCGTTACGACGAGCGATCTCTGTGATTGATCGACGAACGTATCCTCCGTCTTCGTTATGGCAAGGTCCGTGCCAGGCTAGGAACTCAAGACAGAGGGTGCTATAAGTCTGCGATTTGCCGAAGGTTCTCTGTACCCAGTCATCTTACGAGTAAGGACAAAGACACCCTAAGAGGGCGACCGCATCATGCAAATGTTGCGTGGACGCTGTAATGCTTGCAGTGTGTTGGATTCTAAAGTGCGCACCGATATTGGAACATGGGAACTAAGGAGAGGTCCCCAAAAGTGTCTGTGCTGGTGGTGCGCCCAAGAGGATTCGAGCGTCTGCCTTACGCATTTCTACACCTCCCGAGGCCCCACCTGACCATACCCCAGAAGACCTATCCGCTCAAGAACCCGGGAATTTAGAGTGAGCGATAGCGCTCCTAGATGCTCCTAGTACGGGGTGTTCTGGTAGCAGCATGGTAGCAAGTCTTTATACCCCGCTGGCGCTCCATACACACACCGAGCGCAGAGGATGGCCCCGACGCCCGTAATAAATCTTAGTTCGGTTGTGTCTGCCTGTAGCGGATTCCTGACAGGACTCACTACAAGTTAAGAAAAATCAGTGTAATCCTTTTCCTCCTAGCTCGCATCAAAGAAAAGAGTTGGGAACTTGCCCTGGCCCAACCCGGGCACCCATCCCGACGGCCGCAGCGGCAACCACCGCGGGGAAGGATTCCTCATTGCAGATGGCGATCACATCCGTCCAGGCTCAGCCCTCGATGGTGCGCACGTCGTTGACCTTGCCTCCACCGTCTACGCGCTCTTCGGCCAGCCGAAGCCCCCGGAGATGCGCGGCGAGCTTCTCCCGCTCATCGACCCACATTGATCGCAGCGCCAGCCCGCTGCTGCACCCGAACATCTGCCCTGCTGCGTGGCAACGTGCCAGAGCCTGTAGCTGGCCTCCTGACTAAGACGGTCAGCGTCCGGATCATAGAACGGACGCTCGTTTCACTCCCTTGTTGATGCCTGAGAAATTGCCCGTTTCAATTGAAATTCGGCTTCAATTTGGGGCAGAGCAAAGATTTCAGGAAGAATTTAGCCCCCGCAGTTAATCGTGGGCACAGTTTTAGGCACAGTCCGGAGGGAGGTGAGGGTGTTCCTCGCATTGGGCACAGGCGCATAGGCCCTCTGACAAATTTGGAAGGAAGGACCAAGGGCCGAAGAGGGGGGACATTACTCTTCCACGCGGCAGCTACGTGGCAAAAAGGGGCTA
>JABAOH010024964.1_pt1 | contig 10212 bp, 7 predicted proteins | sample 7062181 | NCBI WGS metagenome assembly JABAOH01 (sample SAMN14538630, study PRJNA623070) | marine sediment metagenome | biome: marine biome [ENVO:00000428]; feature: marine pelagic biome [ENVO:01000023]; material: deep marine sediment [ENVO:00002113]; isolation source: pool of 5 deep marine... | reverse complement strand
TCCGCGCCGGTGCAGGAGAAGGCGAAGTTGTTCATGTACCCGATGGCGACCTTAATCTCATAGGGGTCCTTGGCGAGCATCGCGTTGGCAGTGTTGTTGGTGACGACTCCGCCGCCTGATTTTCCCTTGTTCAACGCGGGGAATTCCTTGTATCCCCTCTGGTCTATCTTCTGCATCTTGGAGTGTTTCTTCGCAAGGTCGTCCTGATATTTTCCGAACTTGGGAATGGACTTAACCGGAATCTTGGAAGCGGCGAGAGCCCCCCCCCTGTTATCCACCGAGCCCAGCAGGCCGTTCAGTGCGTGCACGGCCATGGCGCTGTAACCACCTCGCACATGCATCGAAGCGCCTGGGCCCATCCACACGGTTACGTGTGGGGCGGCCTTGCCCATTCCCTTGGCGACCCTGATTATCTGCTCATTGGGAACGAGGGTTACCCCCTCCGCCCACTGGGGCGTCCTGTCCTTCAATTCGAGGTTCCACCATTTGACGAGGCCGTGGGTATACTTTTCCTCGAAGGCGGCCTCGTCAACGGTCTTCCCCGCCTTGAAGAGGTTTTTGCCGCCCTTGAAGTCTCCCACGAACTCCTTGCTCCAGAGGCCCTCGGTGAGGATGACGTGTGCTATTGCTCCGGCCAGGGCGCCGTCGGTACCGGGCTTGACCGGTAGCCACTCGTGGGCCTTCGCTGCCGAGGAATTCAACCTGGGGTCAACGACAGCTACGGTACCCCTGTCGAGGAGGTCGCCGAACCGTGTAATCGTGGCCGGTATCATCCTGTTGCTGCTTAAGGGGTCACAGCCCCATATGAGCGCGTACTTGGCATTGCTCAGGTCGTAATCCCTGTAACCCCAGTTCGCTGCGGTGAAATATGAACCGAACTTCTCCGCTTCTGCACATATGGCGCTGTGGGATATGCCGTTCGGGGAGCCGAACACCTTCGGCAGGGCGCCGTAGATGGTGTCCCTCATGTAGCTGTACCTCCCGCGCATGACCATGAACTTCTCGGGCTCGCCCGCCTTCCTCAGTTCCATCATCTTATCGGCGATGGTATTGAGGGCCTCGTCCCATGAAATCGGGACGAACTGGGGATCAACTCCCTTGCCCTTTCTCGGGTTGGTCCTCTTCATCGGGGTCTTTACCCTGTCGGGGTCGTAGAGCTGCTGCAGGCCGATATGACCCTTCGGACAGAGGTAACCGTCGTTCTGCTTTGAGTAGCGGTTTCCCCTGACCTTGACGGCCCGTCCGTTCTGCACGAAGACCTCGGCAGGATCCCACGTGGTGCACCCCTGGCAGGTGGTGGGCTTCCACTGGCCCCGTGCCGTCTTGCCGTACCCCTTCGATATGCCCTCGCCCTGCGCAAAGGCATTGAGCCTCGGGGTGCCCACTGCCGCCGCTGCCGTGGCAGCCGCACTGACCTTCAGAAAATCCCTTCTCTTGATCTTCATGTTCGCCTCCTTAGTGATGTTCTGATTGGGAATAGGTATGAATAGAGATGCCCTATCTTCAAGTCCTTAAACTTCCATTCTTGTTTTCGCCGCAACAAATTTTAGCGTTTCGTTAGATCAGAGACGCTCAACGTATCTATTTGAGTTGCGATTCTATAGACTTCACAAGACTGGCACTCTTCTCGGCAGTTGCGTGGGACAGCTTTCCCACTACTCCAGCAGGGGCTATCCGTGATAGAGGGTACCTTGCACCTTCGGTATGTTGCTGCATCACAGCCTTTTATTTTCCAGCAGGGAAGAAAGGCCATAAGTCTTCTCACTCCCGCGAAATTAAGCCCATGTTCATGAATGAGGTGTCGAACCGTCTGAACAATCCGCAGATCGTTGAGGGAATAGAGACGACGGTTCGTGGGAGTTTTGAAAGGACAGATGAACCCCTCTTTTTCATAGAGGCGAAGTGTGGGAACTGCGATTCCCACTTTTTGGGCCGCAATGCCAATGGAGTACCTAGGCTCTGAATCCAATATATCCGTATTAACCATTAGAGGAAAACTCTATTGGATGATAAGGGTTTCTTATCATTTTTTCCTAGCTCTAATCTATCGGGGTAAAGGTGTATTTTTATCTCGGGGAAATCGTGTACATAGGTTATTCCTCGAGGAAGGCTTTTTCATGGATGCCCTCAATGAATGGGCCTCGGTTCTCAGCTATCTTCTGGCCGGTACTCCCTTTGCCAAGAAAATTCTTTGAAATGAGTTTGCTTGATTGTTCCATTTTTTGGGAGGATGATTTCCTTCTGTTGGGCAGACCCGGGAAGGGAATTTCGCTCCAGCTTTCTCGGTTATGGGATCATTTCTTTCTGAGACCGATCCGACGGAAGGCTTGGTCATCCAAAGGGCAGGACAGATTTGGCCCCTGGCTGGGGAAAACCCTTCTTTCCCCAAGAGACTTGCAAACTCTTTCCTTACCTGGAAAGGCCCTTTGGGGGTTCCCATAAAAACGGGTGAAGAGTGGCTTTACCAAAGGAATTCTCACAAGGTACGTGAGCAATTTCCCCCATGGGCGGACCATGAACATCTCCGGTTTAATCGAAAGAAGTAAAAAGGTGAAGGGCCAAGAGTTATGGTAGAAGGAACTTCAGGGAGGAAATCATAAACAAGGGGTTGGATATATTATTCGTCAATCATTTCACTAGGGCTGCCTGACGTCACTTGCGACCTCGATCTCCATTCGATGAGGCGCCAACACTCTCGGCAAGTATTGATACATGGCCTTAGCTTCGATGAAAAGCTTTTGCTCGTAGTTTTCCAGTAAATCCTTATACGGGATAGTGAAGGAGTACCATACCTTCCGTACCTCCTTTGGGGAGAGACGGTTGTCGTAGTATATCCGGGCGGCCCTTAAGAGGATGTCATGGTCTTCTGTTAGAATCTCCTTGTTTTCGTCCATCAGGACCTTCTCGAATGCCTTCTCATTTTCCAGGTAAAGCCTCCCCGATTTGTCCCTCACGATCGCCTTCAAAATGAGCCTGCGCGAGGGGGTCCCTGTAGGGGTCTTATGACCTGATCCCACGTTGGCCACCTCAACACCGACCCGAAGCGTACTGCCCTCCCTTTTCACCTCCTTGATCTTTACCTTCAAGGCCATTTTGACCTGTTCAATTGAATGCCCCCCTGCAAGGTTGTGCAAGTTGACGTCACGCTTTGCTGCCTTTACGTCACCCGAGACGATCCTCTTCTCCTTTTGAACGGGCATGTGGCAATCCTGGCATTCAACCCCTTCGGAGGCGTAAGGGCTTTCCCTCCATTCCTCATAGGTTCCGATAATGAGCACCCCGGTCTTCGCCCTGAGTTGATGGCATCCTCCACATAACTCCGATTTCTTAAAGAATTCCTTTCGCTGGGTGGTATGGACCGGGGATTTAGCGTTGGTGTATGGACCCGTCTTAACCCTGTCGGCGGTTTTAATGAACGGGCTTTCCGGGCTTTCCAGCTTGACCTCCGCTATGGTATGGCAGAAATCACAGGTGACGCCGTCACCGACGATGTCCCGCTTCACCTCAAAATCCTCCGGGATGTGACTTGTTGGATCATGGCATCTGAGACAAGCAGCCGTGGCCTTTCCTTTGGTTTCAAAGAAGGCCTGGAGAAAGCTGGCTTGGAAAATTGGATCATCATAAGCCTGGGCATGCATACCGTTTATCCACATCTTATAAATGTCAGTATGGCATTGAGCACAAGCAGCGGGCGGCTCATAATAGGGTGGTTGATTCTCCGCTGCCAGTCCGATGCCCCAGACGGGAAGCCAAATCCACATCAAGATAGCAACGATAAGCAGACGGATCATTTTTTTCTCATCCCTCATGGTTTCCTCCCCAAAAGCTATTTATCGATCAGAATCTCCGGAGGGTCTCAACTTATTTGGTCTGCAACGAGAGGATATACGCAAAGAGATCGGCCAGCTCTCTTTCCTGGAACTGGGGCCAGACGACCCCTGCCTCAACCATCTGTTCTTGCATCTTCTTGGGAGCCGTGTTCCACATCCCGCTCAAAATTTCCACGGGCGTCGTTGCCTTCGCATTGATGATAAGATCCGGGGTGGCCGTCCTCCCTCGACCTTGAGCCGAATGGCAGTCCGCACATTTTTTCTCCACAAATAGCTGCTCCCCGGCTTTGGCGTTTCCGGGTTTGCCGGAATAGCTGAGAAAGTACACGTAGCTCAGGAGGTCGGACATCTCTTCCGGGGTCAGGGGCATATCTGGACGATCTGGAGAACTCCACATGGCATGGTTAAGCATGCGTCCCGCGATCTGTGTGAAGGAGCCGATGACGGCTCCATCAATAGCCTCGCGAGAGGTGCCTGTGCGAAGGTGGCACCTGTCACACCCTTTCTCGGAGAAAAGTCTCTGCCCATTTTTCGGATTCGGTGGAGGTAGGTAGATGTTCTTTTCCTCGTACCCATCAACGCCACTCCTCTTGATATACGCGATCATATCCATCAGATCATTCTCTTGGAATTTGAATAACTCCAGATCCTGCTCGCGCATCAACTCGCCCACTTCTTTACCGGTGTTCCAGAAACGAGTAACGAAAAACACCGGAGATCGATACTGTTTGAATTCATCCAGGGATTTAACCTTCACAATTCCGACCTTGCCCACCCGGTGGCACGTGACGCACTTCTCACGGAAAAGGACCTTTTCGCCTTCCTCTGGGTCTCCCGGTTTATCGAAAAAATTGAGAAAATAGATAAAGGGCATGAGCCGAGACATCTCGTCCGGGGAGATGAGGGGCCACCGGATCTTTTCTTCGTGATATTTTTCACTCATCTTCGGGACGTGGTTCCAGATCATCTGGGCAATGCCATAGAAATCCTTCTCGCTCACGATTCTCGCTAAGTCCTGGCCGGCCGTCCCCCCATACCCGCCGATGGCGTGACACTCCATGCATCCCTTCTTGTAGAAAAGTCGAAAGCCCTCTGAGGGATTCTCAGGAATGGGAAGTGATTCCTGAGACAGAGCGGTTAAAGCCCCACAGAGGAGACCTAGGAAAGATGCGAAGACAACGATACCTATTCGGTTGGGCAAGTTCATACTCGATCCTTTCCTCCTTGTCCTTTCCGTTTCCCACTGCGGAGGATTCCCCAGAATACATAGTTGTAAACTCCCAGGAGAAACAGAAAGAGTGGCATCGCCACGAGGGAGATTCCAATGGATGCTGAGAACACGTCTTTGAGTTGCCAGGAGAGCCAGATCAGGCGCAATATCCAGATAACAACCCCAAAAATGAAGACGTAGAAGGTCATCAAGACGACGACTTGCCAGAAGAACGTCTTCCCTTCACTCCAGCTCCATCGATTCGTCATGTCCTCTTCTCCTTCCCCCTCGAGTTCACTGCATCAGCGGTTTCCGGCAAATAGCTTCTAATCCGTTCTTCGACCTCCTCCAGCCCGACCTCTTTCCCTTCCTCAATCTCCCATATGGAGATGATCGGGAAGAATCTCGAAAAGAGCAAATAGAGGAATACGAAGAAGGAAAAAGACCCTAACATCAACCCCCACTCAATCCACGTGGGAAAGTATATCCCCGATGGGAACGGAAGACGGGGGTTTGCCAGTGTGGGGACAATAATGGTAAAACGCTCCAGCCACATCCCAGCGAGCACAGAGATAGAGGCCACGAGAACCCCCCCAATAGTCCTCATCCTCCTGAAGCTCAGAATAATTACGGGGACAACAAAGTTAAGAAGGAACATGGTCCAGAAATAGGGCGCATAAGCGCCGGTAACCTTGGACCAGAAGACTCGCATCTCGGTGGGTTCATGTCCAAAGAAGCCGGTCAGATACTCGCTGAAGGTGAAATAAAACCAGAGCAGGGACATCACCAGGAGCAAAATCCCCAGGTAATTGAAATGGATCGGTTTGAGATACGGTTCGAGGTGATAGATCTTCCTGAGGACAACCATCATAACGATGAGGGCCGCGATTCCGGAGAAGATGGCACCGCAGACGAAGTATGGACCGAAGATCGTACTGTGCCACATGGGTTGCAACGTCATGGAAAAGATGTAAGAGATAACCGTATGGACGGAGACCGCGATGGGGATCACGATCACAGACATAATGGTGATACCTATGTTGAGTACCTTTTGCTGCCTTGGGTTTCCATCCCATCCAAAGGAGAAGACCTGGTAGAACCGATGGAGCCATTTTCTGTGGGCAAATCGGTCCCTCAGGATGGCAATATCCGGAATCAGCGGAAGATAGAGAAAGACGCTGCTGGCCGTGAGATAGGCTGTGATACTCGATGCGTCCCAGAGGAGGGGGGACTGGTATCGACCATAGAGAAAGAGGAAAAAGGCCCGTTCGGGCCGGCCCAGGTCGAAAATGATGTTTGCCGCGCCAATGTAGAGAACGGCCACGGTGATCACTTCGGCCATCCGGGTGATGGGCCGCCGCCATTCGGCTTTAGCCATCCGGAGAATCGCCGAAATCAGCGTCCCCGCGTGGCTGATGCCAATAAAGAAGACGAAGTTTGTGATATAGAACCCCCACAAAACCGGCTGGTTCAATCCGCTGGCACCGAGACCGTAACGCCACTGGAGAAAATAGCAGATCCCTCCCCAGCCGGTGATTGCCAGTAAGATCCCCATGAAGATGGTAATTCCTCTCCGGGGGTTTTGAATGGGATCGAACAAGATTGCGATGTTCCGCAAAATTCAGGCGATGGCTAGAGGAGTGCATGCCGTTCTCCCTCCGTGAGATATGTTACCTTAGGTTCAGTTCCCAGGTCTTCCAGAAGGTGAAAAGCACGGGGACTCCGACCAAGAACCGAAACGAGGCTGTCCGGGTCATCCAAGTCGCCGAAATACATCGCCCTGCTGGGACAGGCTTCCACACAGGCTGGAACGTATTCGTCGGCCCGCATTTCCCTCTTTTCGGTTGCAGCCCGGTCCCGAGCCCTCAGCAGTCGATGGGAGCAGAAGGTGCATTTCTCCACCACCCCCCACCGCCGCACGTAAACGTCGGGATTGAACCCCTTCTCCATCGATTTTGGAATTCGATATTGATGCCAGTTGAAATACTTGGCCGAGTAGGGACAGGCGGCCATACAGAAGCGGCAACCAATACATCGCTCCCAGATTTGAGCAACGATTCCCTCCGGGTTCCGATAGGTCGCATAGACCGGACACACCTTCACACATGGAGGGTTGTCGCAGTGAAGGCAGGGACGCGGAATGAACCGGGTTCTTACCTCGGGATACTCCCCTTCCGTTTCGGAGATCATCTCAAGCCAGCTGATAATCCGGCCCCTCTGGGCTTGCTGCTTTCCAACAAATGGCACATTATTTTCGCTCTTGCAGGCAATCAGACAGGCCTGGCACGCAGTGCATTTATCCAGATCGATGACCATGCCCCAAAGCGCCATATTCTCATAACCTCCTTGCCGCTCACGCTTTCGTGATTTTAACCCGAGTACCCGAAAGAATTCCAAAGCCCTTCAGGGTATCCTCCAGGGTCAGGATCACGTCATTGGGGTTACTTCCCCGCCCCCTGGCCCACCTTCCATATGCCCGATGACCCTGGCCAAAGGGGATGTGGACCAGCGAGGGTGCAACTGTGGGAAGAATTCTTGCCTTGAGTTGGATCTTTCCTTTTCGCGATTCAATCCACACCCGGTCGCCGTCGCGAATCCCCAACGTTCGGGCCCTTTGGGGGTTGATCTCCACCCAGTTCTCCCATGATTCCGTAACATGAGGGGCAAGCGTTTCCTGGAGCCACGGCTGAGCAGCGGTTACTCCTGACATGGACATGAGGCGATAGGTATTCAAGATAAAGCTTGAGTCGATCGGTTGTTCCCCCTCAGCGGCGTCATGATGAGGGAGGTAAAGACGGTCATCCTCTGACTTCAACCCAAGGGTGTCCAGGAAACGATTCATTCCCCCCGCTCGATTGGCAGCTCGCTTTATCTGGTTCTTAAGAGTGTTGGAATAGAACTCGAATTTCCCCGATGGGGTCCGAATGAGTTTCCGAACCTCCGCGGAAGAGCCAGCGGGTGACCACCATGCTCCCTTTGCGGAGAGGGAATTCCAGAATGTTTCGAAAGATCTGCTCTCCTGTATCCGATACCCCCCTTTTTCAAGAAATTGTCGGAATGCCTCCTCTTCGGGTACGGATACAACATATCCCTCCTTCGAATGGTAGAGCCCCTTGGTAGTCTGAACCAAGAGNNCCTCCGAGCCTTCTGGCAACCTCTATCAGGAAGTCCGCCGAGTCCCTCGTGCTGTGTACGGGTTCCACAGCGGGCCTTCCAAGGCTGAAAAGGCTAAATCCGGAGATATGACGGACCGGACTCCCCTGCCACCGTTCCAGGAAAGTATGATCGGGCAGGATGAGATCCGCATGGAGCGATGTCTCGTCCAAGAATGGGGAGAAACTGACGATAAAAGGAATTTTCTCGAAGGCCTTGATGAATGTGTCCCTCTTGGGATGGGAGAAGAGGGGATCTGTATGAAAGAGAAAGAGTGCCTCCACGGGATAAGGCCGACCTGTCAGGATGTTTCCAGGGAGGTTCTCCACCGCATCCGTGGCCAGAAAGTATTTCCCCTGGCCTGCGCCATCGATTCTCGGCTGAGAGTTGCCGAACCGAACCGATTCCTCTTGTTCTGTAGAGGGCCATGCTGTTAGCGGAACGTCAGACTGAACCGTCAGGCACCCTTTCGATCCCAGGCTACCACTCAGCCCATTCAAGCTGTGGATTGCCATGCGTGTGTAAATGTCATTGGGACGATACGAAAGTCCTTTTTCCCCAAGGGCAATGGCAGGTCTCCTGTTCACAAAAGCTCTGGCTAGGGAGAAGATATCTTCCACCGGGACCCCTGTGATACGGGACACCTTGAACGGTTTATGTTCGTTGAGAACCAGGGTCTTGAAGCCCACGTGGTTTTTCCCCTCACCATCTGTCCAGTCCTCAAACCCAAAGGTGTTTCTTTCCACGAATTTCCGATCGTAGATCCCCTCCTGAATGATGACGTAGGCCATTCCGAGGGCCAGGGCGGCATCGGTTCCAGGACGGATGGGAATCCATTGGTCTGCTTTGCTGGCTGAAACCGAGAACCGTGGATCCACGACATATATTCTTCCCCGGTTGCCGGGCCTTTCCTGGCGGATGTGGCCAAAAGCCCGAAGTTGAAACACAGGAGAGATCCATGCCTCCAGGAGACTACACCCAAAGGAAAGGATCAGGCCCGCATTAATCAGGTCATAGCCCAGGGGACTGGTGACCCCTTGCATGAGAAAGTGCGCCTTCGAAACCTCGTCCGGCGTGAAGCACCGGTTTCGGATATAATTAGGCGTGCCGTATGCATCGGTAAACCTGTGAAGCAATGGCTCTCTCAGATCGTGAAACTGACCGGCGATAATCACGAGGGAATTGGTGCGTCTTTTCTCCTGGAGCCCTCGAAGTCGTTCGACCACCATGGCGGTTGCCTCATCCCAACCGATAGGTCGCCACTTTCCCTCACCCCGTTCCCCGGACCTCTTGAGGGGGGTTTGAATTCTGTCGGGGTCATAGAGGGATTGAATGCTGGCCAGGCCCTTGGGACAAATCCCACCACCGTTGACCGGATGGAGGGGATTTCCCACGACCTTCACTGCCCTCCCTTCGATAACACGAACCAGCAGGCCGCAGCCTCCGATACACTGCTGGCAGATTGAGGGAATCCATTCCTCAAGGGGATTACCCCACTTTTCAGGAGACCTCCATCCGGTGCTAATTTTCTCAAAATCCGTACATCCCGTGGAGAGCCCTGCCACAGCACCCATGAACATCTGAAGAAAGTATCGCCGCGATATTCTCAATATTTTGCTCCTTTCGGGACGAGGCCTAATTGTGACACGCTAGGCAATCATTATCCGCTCCAGTTTCCCGGTGACAATCCATACACGCACTCATACTCAAAGTCTTCAGTGGCTTTGGGGGTGGTTTAACCATCTCTCCAATCTTTCCATGGCACGTTTCACACGGAATCCCGGCCACAGCCACATGCCTTCGATGCGTGAAGAAGACGTGCTTTGGGCTCCGGTAGAGTGGCACCCACGGGATCTCTTTTTTTTCCTTGGCGTATTGCAGGATTTTGGCCTCTTCTGGACTTTCAGTGATGGGTTCTTCATGACATTCCAGACATACCCCAATCCGTGGAGAGCCAGCAAAGGTTCGTTCTCGTACGTATTGGTGGCATGAGGTGCATTCCAACCCCTGCTCTTTATG
>JABAOH010149851.1_pt3 | contig 10213 bp, 10 predicted proteins | sample 7062181 | NCBI WGS metagenome assembly JABAOH01 (sample SAMN14538630, study PRJNA623070) | marine sediment metagenome | biome: marine biome [ENVO:00000428]; feature: marine pelagic biome [ENVO:01000023]; material: deep marine sediment [ENVO:00002113]; isolation source: pool of 5 deep marine... | reverse complement strand
TCGGGCCGCCCAGCCTTCAGCCCCCGCCGCGGAGCCATGTCGGGACCGGCTTCAATCCCCCGTCCGTCGGCTCCCCTCGGAACCCGACGGGGCGGGCCACATCTTGCCGTCGGGGAAGAACGTGAAGAAGTCGGCGGGAAACGATGTGAACGCCGGCAGTTTGTCGAGGATCTGGTCGGCGAGCGGTCCCGCTCGTCCGATTCCCAGGAAGGGATCGAACACCGTGCCCGACGCCGGGTCGACCAGGCCCTCAGGAGTCCATTTCAGCTCGACCACCGATTCGTCGAGTTGCCTGCTGAACACGGCCCAGCGCGCCGGGTCGTTGGAGTCGATCACCACGGCGATCTCCAGGCCGGCCACGACGTCGTTGACCACGCCGACCTCTCGCAGGGCGGGAATCCGGTAGGCGGCGGCTTCGGTTCCGAGGTCGACGACGACTGCCATCTGCTCGAGATAGAAGCCGGTCGCCCAGCCGGGAACGTCCAGTGCCATGGTCTCGGGATGAGCGGAGAGCCAGGCCTCCCACGTCGTCAGCGTCGAGGGAAGCAGCTCCAGCCGTTGCCCCTTGCGGGGGCCGAGGATGGCCTCACCCAGGGGCTGGCTCCACACCGACCCGGTGTCGTGGTCCCACCACGTCATCGCGTTGCCCCACAGGTCGCCCTGATTGCCGAACACGAGCGTCGTCTCTTCGACTTGGCGGCGATGGACCATCGCCGTACCACACAGCGGTCACCACGAAACCAGGATCGGCGTACCTTCCAGCACGTCGATCACCATCTCCCTCCGGTTGAGATGCGTGACCGGGTAGGCCTTGGCGTTCTTCGATCCGGCCACCCCGATGACCAGCGAATCCGGGGGCCAATCGATTTGGCCGGGCGACGTGAACACAGGCTCGTATACCGGCAGGATCTGATCGCGATCCAGGAGCCGGCGGTATCCGTCCGGCAGCGGCTCCCCCGCTTTCACGGGGTCGTACACCTCTCCGGGGTCGGGCAGCCCGGCGCTGGAAGCCGCGGGTTCCTCGCTCGAGGCGTCGCCCAGCAAGCGTGCTGCGGTCACGACGATCGCCACCAGTGCGACGCCACCGATGAGCCACGCCGCCGCCACGGAGAAGGGCTTCCATCGCCGCTCCATACGTCGGCTAACGACGGCTCCGGCGGTTGTGTTCCACCCGTGGACGGGCGCGGCCTCCTGCCGGGACCGGGCGGCTAGGCCAGGGTCATGACACGGTCTGGCCGGAGCAGGAAAGGCGGCAGGTAGGCGGGAATGTTGGAGAACGGCAGCACGTCGGGGTGCAGGGCGATTCCCAGGGCGTCGTTCATGAACCGCCGGCGCGCCTCGATCCGCTGCCATGCGTCCGGGTAGCGGGCGGCAAACTCGTCCCGCAGCGACTGATCGGCGAGAGCGATGCCGTCCTCGATGTTGGTGGTGAAGTATTCGGTGCCGGTGGCCGGGATGATGTCCACCTGGAGCGCCATGCCCGACCGCAGCTCGATCGTCGACCCCGGGGCCACCGGCGAGTTCACCCACTCGTCGAGGTGGATCTGGTGGCCGGGGTTCAGGAAGATCCCGAAGAAGGGGTCGCCCAGGCGGCGATCGACGATCTCTTGAAGCACCGCTCCGGTCTGGCCGACGCGCACCGCCCCGTACCACTCGGCGACGGCCTCGAAGTACGGACCCACCAGCCGTTCCACGTAGTCGCTGATGTCGCCCGGCAGCTCGGCGGCGTCCTCGACGACGAAGCCGGCCCGGCAGTTCAACGCTCCCCAGATGCCGAAGGCGACGGTGAAGCGGTCACCCCGCTGTATGCGCCGGTTCCCGGGGCTGAGCAGCCCGAGCGAGGCGCGGTCCCCGCTCGTCAACATCAAGTGGCACGACAGGGGCGTGCCGTCCCACTCCAGCAACCGTACCGCCTCGTCCTCGCGCATCCCGGGCCGGAGTCCGAACAGCAGCTGCCTCACGCCGTTGGAGGTCCGGCAGGCCGCGTATTCGAAGGCCGCCAGCTGCTCCACCTCGTTGATGACGCGAAGCCCATCGGCCGGACCGATGAGCAGATCGGTGGCGTTCTCGACGAGGCCGGCATCGCTGGTGACGCGGCGCAGCTCGTCCACGATGAATGCCGGGGCGTCGATCATCCCGGGGTCGGCGTACTGCTTCCAGCCGACGACGCCGATTCGGCTCCCTTCCCGAATCCCTTCGTCGGCCAGGATCTCGGCGAGCGACCGGGATCGATCGCGCGGCTGGCTCGGAAGGCTGAGGTCCTGGAACATGTGCCGTCGCAGCGGCACCGGGGCCGCTCCCGCCATTCCGTAGCACTCGTTCCCGACCAGGATGGCCGGATCGTCGACCGGCCCCAGCACCAGCAATGCCTCTTCGAAGCGGGGGTCGAAGCCGGTGAGGTACGCCAGGTTGGCACTGTGTTCGCGATCGGCGTAGAGCACCAGCCCGTCGTAGCCTTGCTCTTCCACCCGGGCGCGCAGCCGCTGGAGGCGAGCCTGGTAGACGGTCGCCGGAATCTCGGGCATCTCCGTCGGCATGCCGAAATCCGGCAGTTCGACGTGGTCGAGGCGCGCCCTGGTCATTTCCACTCTCCTCGTCGGTCTTCGGGCGGGACCGGCAGTGCCTCCCGTGCTCCCGCTCTATCGCGGAGTTTCGTCCCTGCAACCACCTCCGCAGGCGGGTGGATCGTATCAATCCGGGGCCGAGCGCGTCGGTGGCCGACCCGTTTGACCTAACCGGGCCACCTTCATAATGTTCCTGCCTCGAGCCACTTCCCGTGGTCTCTCAATCGTTCTTCTAGGAGGAACAAGTGAAACAACCGGTAAAGCTTCTGGTGCTCATCGCGGCGCTGGCGATGATCGCTGCGGCCTGTGGCGACACGACTGAAACCACGGCCGCCCCAGAAGCCGCCCCAGAAGCGGAAGGAACGGAAGCGCCGGCGGCGGGAGGCGAAGACCTCGTCGTCGGCGTGTCGTGGAACAACTACAACGAAGAGCGCTGGGCCAAGTCCGACGAGCCTGCCATCCAGGCGGCCCTCGATGCTGCCGGAGCGACCTACATCAGCACCGATGCCGGTTCGTCTGCCGAGCAGCAGCTGGCCGACGTCGAGCAGCTGATCGCCCAGGGAGCCGATGCGCTCATCATCCTCGCTCAGGACGGCACGGCGATCCTGCCGGCTGTGGAGAGCGCGCTGGATCAGGGCGTTCCGGTCATCGCGTATGACCGGCTCATCGAGGACCCGGGCGCCCTCTACATCACCTTCGACAACGTCGAGGTGGGTCGGATGCAGGCCCGGGTGATCTTCGAGCTGGTGCCCGAAGGCAACTACGTCTTCATCAAGGGCAACCAGGCCGATGCCAACGCCGACTTCCTGCGCGGCGGTCAGCAGGAGATCCTGCAGGAGGCCATCGACGCCGGCGACATCGTCAACGTCGGCGAGTCCTACACGGACAACTGGGACCCGGCCATCGCCCAGACCAACATGGAGCAGTTCCTGACCCAGAACAACAACGACGTCGACGCGGTCGTCGCCTCCAACGACGGCATGGCCGGCGGCGTGGTTGCCGCTCTGGCGGCCCAGGGCCTCGACGGGGTGGTGCCGGTGTCCGGCCAGGACGGCGACGCCGCCGCACTCAACCGGGTTGCGCTCGGCTACGCAGGCCGTCTCGGTGTGGAAGGACGCTCGTGAGCTCGGCAAGGCGGCCGGTGAGGCGGCCGTGCTGCTCGCCCAGGGCACCGCTCTGGCCGACATCCCCGGCCAGGTCGTGTTCGAGACGCCGGGCGGCAACATGATGAACTCGTTGCTGCTGGCGCCGATTCCGATCACGCAGGACAATCTGGACGTCGTTCTGGATGCGGACTGGATCACCGTCGATGCACTCTGCCAGGGCGTCGAGGCCGGCAGCGTGCCCGTCTGCTGATCGCCGCTTGACCATCGCGCGCCGCGCCCACGCACGCACGGGGGGCGCGGCGCGCGACCCTGACCGCCTCGGAGGGGCGAACTCATGAAGGAGCTCACCCCGCCCACCCCCGACCTCATCGACGAGGTCGACGAGATCGAGGGGGCCGAGGCGGTCGAAACCCGCTCGATCCGCTCGATCCTGCGGGCGACGGAGATCGACACCCGGCTCCTCGGGATGCTGGGGGCGCTGGCGGTCATCTGGATCGGCTTCCACATCTGGTCCGGCGGGACCTTCCTGACCCCCCGAAACCTGTGGAATCTCTCGGTGCAGACCGCGGCGGTCGCCATCATGGCGACCGGGATGGTGCTCGTCATCGTCTCGCGCAACATCGACCTCTCGGTCGGATCGATGCTGGCCGTCATCGGCATGGCCATGGCGCTGCTGCAGGCGGAGATCCTCCCCGACATCATCGGATTCGACCATCCGGCGACCTGGATCATCGTGCTCATCGCCGGGGTGCTCATGGGAGCCGTCCTCGGCGGCTTTCAGGGGGCCATCGTCGCCTACGTGGGCGTGCCCTCTTTCATCGTCACCCTGGGCGGCCTGCTGGTGTGGCGCGGTGTGGCCTGGGCGATGGCCAGCGGCCGGACGATCGCGCCGATGGATTCGACCTTCCAGCTCCTCGGCGGCGGGTCGCGGGGCACGATTGGCGGGGGGTGGAGCTGGGTCGTCGGGATCGTCGGCTGCGTCGGAATCGTCGCCCTGCTGGTCAACAAGCGTCGCCAGCGCCGCAAATTCCGGTTTCGGCTCCGTCCCCTGTGGGCGGACGTCGCGATCGGGGTCGTCGGCTGCGGCGTGGTGCTGGGCGCGATCGGTTACCTCAACCGCTACTTCATCCCGGAGAGCCTGGCCCGGCAGCGGGCGCAAGAGGCCGGCATCCCCTTCAGCGAAGCCTCGCTCGACGTCTCGCTCGGCCTGGCCAATCCGGTCCTGATCGCCCTCGTCGTCGCCATCGTCATGACCTTCATCGCCACCCGCCTGCGATTCGGCCGCTACGTGTTCTCCATCGGCGGCAATCCGGAGGCTGCCGAGCTGGGCGGCATCAAGACCCGCTGGACCATCGTCAAGACCTTCGCCCTGATGGGCGTGTTGGTGGGTATCGCCGCCGCAGTGCAGATTGCCCGCCTCAACGCCGCGGTGAGCGGCCTGGGAACGCTGAGCGAGCTCTACGTCATCGCGGCCGCCGTGATCGGCGGAACGTCCCTCGCCGGCGGCATCGGCACTGTGCCGGGCGCCGTGCTCGGCGCGCTGGTGATGCAGTCCCTGCAATCGGGCATGGTCCTGGTGGGAGTGGACGCGCCCATCCAGGACATCGCCGTCGGCGTCGTCCTGGTGGTCGCCGTTGCCATAGACTCGTTCTACCGTAGGAGGGCGACATGACCACGACTGTGGCAACCAGGGAGGGCACGCCGCTCGTCCAGATGCGCGACATCCGGGTCGCCTTCGGCGGCGTCCACGCCGTCGACGGCGTGTCCGTCGACCTCTTCCCCGGCGAGGTGGTGGCCCTCGTCGGCGGCAACGGCGCCGGCAAGACCACGCTCATCAAGACGCTGTCGGGTGCCCACCGGGCCGACTCGGGACAGATCTTCATCGATGGCAAAGAGGTGACGATCAACACCCCGCTCGACGCCAAGCAGTACGCCATCGAGACCATCTATCAGACGCTGGCGCTGGCGGAGAACATCGATGCCCCCTCCAACATGTTCCTGGGAAGGGAGCTGCGCACCCGATTCGGGACGCTGGACGACTCGGCCATGGAGAGCGCGGCACGGCAGGTCATGGGCCGGCTCAACCCCAAGTTCGAGAACTTCAAGACGCCGGTCAACTCGCTGTCCGGCGGCCAGCGCCAGTCGGTCGCCATCGCCCGGGCCGTCCACTTCAACGCCCGCATCCTGATCATGGACGAGCCCACCGCCGCCCTCGGCCCCGCCGAGACCCAGCAGGTGGCGGAGCTGATCCAGCAGCTCAAGGCGGAGGGCATCGGCATCTTCCTGATCAGCCACGACATCCACGACGTCTTCGACCTCGCCGACCGCATCACCGTGATGCTCCAGGGCAAGCTGGTGGGCACCGTCTTCAAAGACCGGGTGACCAAGGACCAGGTGCTGGCGATGATCATCATGGGCAAGCTGCCCGGCGAGGTGTCCCAGGCGGAGCTGGAGTACCTCCACGACTGAGCGCCGACCCGGCGGCTAGTTGCCCAAGATCGCGTCGATGACCGCCATGTTGGCGACGGCGTCGTCGATGCCCACCGGGTAGTCCTCGTCTTCCAGCACCGCCCCGGCAAACAGCTCGGCCTGGATGGTGTACTGGTCGGCCGGCGGGAACGTCATCGTCTTCGTCGCCGGGGCGGTGGGCGGGCTGCCACCCGAGGTCACGAAAAGGCGCGTTTCGAGGTCCGGTGGAATATTGAAGGGAATCTCGATCTCGATGCGGCCCCCGGTGCCGGCGATGTGCACCCGTTGATCGTTCTCGGCCCGGATGGCGCAGGAGAACGTGGCCTGGCCGCCGCCTTCGAACTCGAGCAGCCCTGAGGTGAGGATGTCGATGCCCATCTCCGGATCGCGCCGGACCGCGCCCTGGATGCCGACGGGCTCTCCGCCGAACAGCATCCGCGACAAGTTGATGTTGTAGCAACCGATGTCCATCAGCGCCCCGCCGTGGTTCTCCACACGATTGCGAATGTCCGACGGGTCGTCGTTGAAGTAGCTGAACCAGCTCTGGACCGCCTGCAGCTCTCCGATGGCCCCCGAGCGGACCAATCGGACCGCTTCCACCCAGGTGGGGTGGTGGCGGTACATGAAGGCCTCGGCCAGCTTCACCCCCTCCTCGGCACAGGCCGCCGCCATCTCGGTCGCCTGTGACGCGGAGACCGCCAGCGGCTTCTCACACAACACGTGTTTGCCCGCCCGGGCCGCCTTGATCGTCCACTCGGCGTGCAGGTCGTTGGGCAGCGGGATGTAGACGGCGTCGATGTCCTCCGCCGCCAACAGGTCTTCGTACGACCCGTACGAGGACGGTATCCCCAGCCGCGCCGCCGCCGCCGCCGCCCTGTCGGCCTCCCGCGAGGCGATCGCCACCACCTCGGAGTTGGACGCCTGCTGAATCGCCGGCGTCACCTTGGACATGCCGATGTCGGCCGTGCTCACGATGCCCCAGCGGACCTTGTCCATCTCTCTCCCTTCTACGCCGGCTCTCTACGGCACGAGGCGACGGTACTCACGCGGAGTCGAGCGTGCTCGAGGTCCAGGCACCCCCGGCGGCACTCGATTCGATGGCCGCTTCTGTGAACCGCAGCCCCAGCACCCCGTCGAGGGCCTTCGGAAAATGAAGCGCCAGCGGGTCCGGCGTGACGCCGATGCGCCGGGCAGCGATGGCCTCGGCGGCATCGGAGTAGAGGTTGGCGAATCCCTCGTGAAAACCTTCCGGGTGACCGGCGACGATGCGGCTCGCCCTCGCCGCCAGCGGCAGGGTCCCCGGCCCATTGGGGGTACGGATCTCGACCGGCCCGTCCAGCGGCCCGAACGTCAGCACGGTGGGCTTTTCCTGCGTCCACTCGAGACTGCCCCTGGTCCCCGAGACCCGGATGCGAAGACAATTCTCCACCCCGGCGGCCGCCTGGGTGACCCAGAAGGTGCCTCTGGCACCGCCCTCGAAGTGGAGTAGCGCCCCCGCATAGTCGTGTACCAAACGGTTGGGAACGATCGTGCCTATCTCGGCCGCCACCTCTGCTACCTCCAGCCCGGTGACAAAGCGAACGAGGTTGTGCGCATGCGTTCCGATGTCGCCCAACACGAGCGACGGACCGCCGCGGACCGGGTCGTAGCGCCAGGGCAGTTCCTCTCCGGGGTCGGGGTCGTGCTCATCCGCCTTGCCGCCTTGTACGTACTCCACCTGCACCAGCCGAATCTCGCCGAGCTGGCCGTCATCCACCATCGCCTTGGCCTGCCTGACCAGCGGATACCCCGTGTAGTTGTGGGTGAGGCAGAGCACCAGGCCGGTGGACTGCACCCGATCGAGCACCTCGAGGCCTTCGTCCAGCGTGTTGGCCAGCGGTTTGTCGACGATCACGTCGAAGCCCCGGTCGAGGGCAGCGAGGGCGTACTCATGGTGGGTGTCGTTGGGAGTCATGATCGCGACCACATCGGCGCCATCGGATCGGGCCGCTTCACCCTCGAGGAGGGCGATGGCATGGTCGTAGGCGCGGTCCGCCTGGACCCCGAGGGCGGCGGCGGCCTTCTTGGAGCGCTGCGGGTCGGCAGACAGCACCGCGGCCACCAGTTCGTACCGGTCGTCCAGCCGGGCCGCCGCCCGATGCATGCCGCCGATGAAGCTTCCGGGACCGCCCCCGATGACGGCCAGCCGAAGTCGTCGCCCGAGCATCTCGATCACGGGATTGGCGTCCATGCGGGCTCCTTGCGGTAGAAGTCGGGGCGCAACCTACTCCCGGCAGCAATGACCCGGGGTCGAACCAGTCGTTGCGTCAACCGTCCAGTCCGAGCAGCTCGGGAATCCCTCGCGCATCGGTGGCCTCACCGATTTGATGGAGCGACCAGGTCTCGACGTGATCGGTGCTCTCCCCCGGACCCAGGGTCACCAGCGGGCCCAGGGTCTCGAGTTCGAGAAACCGCTCATTGCAGTAGATCTGGGCCGAGGCGCCGCGGTCGGCGTACCAGGCCCCCGGTTCCTGCCGGGCCCGTTTCGCGAACACCTGGTCGCCGATCAGGTAGGCCAGCCACCCCCGGCTCAGATCGGTTCCGATCTTGATGGGCGAGCTCCGCCGCGCCTCGACCAGCACCAGGCCCGACCCGATCCGAAGGCCTTGGTCGGCGAAATCGGTGTACGGCCAGCCCACCAGCAGCGAGCTGGCCTGTAGCCCATCGGACGACTCCGCGCCGTAGGGGAGGATGCCGGTCCCGCCCGGCGCCAGCTGGGTGATCGCCCACGGCGCCAGTTCCACCGCCTCTGCGGACCGATTGGTGATCCGGTGGGTGACCTCGAGCGACGCCCCCTCGCCGAAGGACAGCGCGATCGACTTCTGGAGGCCGATGTCGGCCGACGCCGGCCCGGTGGCGGCCAGACCGGTCGGGGTCTCGACGATGTCGACGGGCAGATCGTCCGGCTCGTAGGTGCGCTCCGGTTCCTCCGGGGCCGCCCACAGCCGGTGACCGCCGTAGAGGGTGAAGCGACGCCCGTCGGGGAGATCCAGGCCGAGATCGCCGAGCTCGGCGAAGATCGAGGGGGCGCCGTGGCGGGTGAAGCCGAGGATGCGGGGCCCCACCGACGCGGTGACGAGCACCTCGACGTCATCGTTGGCCAGCCGGACCGCCTCCAGTCCGGCCCGGGTCGTCCGCTCCAGGCTCACCTGGCCTGATCGATGTAGCGGGCGACGACGTTCTCCAGCGCCTCCTGGGCCCCGGATCGTCTCGCCGGCTCACCGGCGCCCGTGCCCCGCTCGTGCAGGGTGGCCAGCGTCTCCTCGCCGGCCATGATGCGGCGGCCCAGGTCGCCGTCCCAGCCGGCATAGCGGTCGGAACGGGCATCCTCGAGGGCACCGTCCTCCAGCATGGCCGCCGCCACCACCAGGGCGTGGGCCAGCGTGTCCATGCCGCCGATGTGGGCGTGGAAGAGGTCGGTGCGGTCGATCGACTGGCGGCGCAGCTTGGCGTCGAAGTTGAAGCCTCCGGTGGTGAACCCGCCGCCCCGCAGGATCTCGTACATGCCCAGGGTCATCTGCTCCACAGAGGTCGGGAAGCGATCGACGTCCCACCCCAGCCGGTCGTCGCCGGCATTGGCATCGATGCTGCCGAAGATCCCGGCGGCCACCGCGGCGGCGATCTCGTGGGCGAAGTCGTGGCCGGAGAGGGTGGCGTGGTTCACCTCGATGTTCACCTTGACCTCGTCGGCCAGGTCGTACTTCTGGAGGAAGGCGTACACCGCGGCGACGTCGAAGTCGTACTGGTGCTTGGTGGGCTCGAACGGCTTGGGCTCGAGGAAGATCGCGCCTTCGAACCCGATGTGATGCTTGTGCTCCACCACCATGGTGAGGAACCGGCCCAGCTGGTCGAGCTCGCGCCGCATGTCCGTGTTCAGCAGGGTCTCATAGCCCTCGCGGCCACCCCAGAGGAGATAGTTGGCTCCGCCCAGGCGATGGGTGGCTTCCAGGCAGTGGGCCACCTGCGCCGCCGCATAGGCGAACACCTCGGGGTCCGGGTTGGTGGCCGCCCCGGCCTGATAGCGGGGGTGGGAGA
>JABAOH010148512.1_pt1 | contig 10213 bp, 10 predicted proteins | sample 7062181 | NCBI WGS metagenome assembly JABAOH01 (sample SAMN14538630, study PRJNA623070) | marine sediment metagenome | biome: marine biome [ENVO:00000428]; feature: marine pelagic biome [ENVO:01000023]; material: deep marine sediment [ENVO:00002113]; isolation source: pool of 5 deep marine... | reverse complement strand
ACTTTGCGTGCGCTCATGCGGCGCGCCGACATCGCCGAGACGCTGACCAAGCTGTTGGTGGACAACGTCTACCGGTTCGTCATCCTCGGCCTCGGTCTGGTGATGGCGGCCAGCCAGCTGGGGATCGACGTCGGCGCGGCGCTGGCGGGGATCGGCGTCGCCGGTATCGCCGTCGGCTTCGCCGCCCAGGACTCGATCGCCAACTCGATCGCCGGCTTCATGATCTTCTGGGACAAGCCGTTCCAGGTCGGGCACTACGTGACGACTCAGGGCCGCTACGGCGTGGTGCGCAACATCACGCTGCGCACGACGCGGATCCGCACCATGGAGAACACCTACTTCGTGATCCCGAACCGCAAGATGATCGAGGAGGCCCTGGTCAATCACTCGATGTACGGCGAGACACGCGTGAACGTCCCGGTGGGTATCGCTTACAAGGAGAATATCCCGCAGGCGCGCGAGGTGCTGCTGAAGGCCGCCCGCTCGATCGAGGGCGTCCTCGATGAGCCGGCGCCGGCCATGGTCGTCACCGAGCTCGGGAACTCCAGCGTCAACCTCGAGGTGCGCGTCTGGATCACCGACGCCGCCGACGAGCGGCGCGTCTTTTTCAGCACGCTCGAGGCCTGCAAGCTGGCGCTGGACGAGGCGGGGATCGAGATCCCCTTCCCGCACCTGCAGCTGTTCGTGGACACCGTGGAGGACTCGGTCTGGGAAGGCGCCGCCGCGCTCACCGCCCAGAGTGGCGGCAACCGGTCGCGGAGCTGAGGATCGCCCCTCGCATGATGCGCCGCCCTAGACCCAACCGAAGCGTACCAGCGTGCGGTTGGCCCGCAAGGCGAAAATACCCGCCAGCGCGATCAAGACCGCGGTCAGAGCCGGGCTGAAAGTCCCATAGACCTGCAGGCCGAGAATAATCGTGACGATCACGAGAAACAGACAGACGGTCGCCAGACGCTTGCGGGTCACCCGATACGGTTTGAGGCGCGCCGTCAAGTCCGCTGGAGGTACAGTGTCCGGGCCGATGTCGGCGATCAGAGCCTCTATTCTCGGTTGTAGGCCAAAATGGACGTACGACAGCAGCGCCATCAGCGCGAGCAGCAGCAGCGTCTTGGCGAGCACGACCCAATTGGCCCATAGCGCTCCGAGACCGAGCGGACCGGCGACGAGTAACAGGACGCCAGAGACCAGAACGGTTGCCTGAAACACGAAGCAACGGGTCGCGCCGCGCCGAATGATGTTCTCCATATACCGGTCGGCAAAGTAGTTGAACGACGTGGCCAGCTGCGCGCGCTCATTGACGACGATCAGATTGAACAGCGGGATGGCCATGAAGACGAAAGCCAGCACGTGCACGAACTTCAAGACGGCGTAGGCACTTCCCATCTCAGTCAGGCTCCACGGTTCGATTGTTTCGCCGGGGCTCTCCTCCGTATCAGCTCAGTCGACGTTAAAACGCCACCACCTTGTCCGCCCATAACGTCCACTCGGTCACTTCGGCCATCGAGCTGCGGCGGCCGCCGCTCACGAGTTCGTCCTGCGTGATCCCGCGCGCGTCCCTGCACGAACCGCACACACCGACCTCGACGCCACGCTTAGTCAACCCGCTCAACATCGTTTCGATATTGTAGTAGCCGGTTGGTACCCGCTGGCCTTTCTTCGCGCAGGCCGCCGCATCCCCGATAAGGAAGACGCGGACCGACGTTCCGGCTCCGGCCAGGGAATTCGCCAGACGAAGACCGTTGTAAGACTGTTCGCTACCGTAAGGTGCTTCGTTCAGTATGATGAGCGCTTTCATGTCGGTATCAAAACTTTCCTACGCTCAGAATCCATAGCGGAAGGTAAGGTAGAGGTTGTCGTTGGCGTCCAGCGCGCCGAACAAGTCGTGCCGGCCGCCGCCGAAAACGTTTGCGCCCACCGCGCCCCAAAGTTCCTCTGTAACCCTGTGGCGGATCTCCGGGATCGCCAGGTAGTCCGCCTCGGACAGCCCTGCAAACACGAAGAGCGACAGTTGCCACGTCTGATAGGCGAGCTGTTGCGTGTAACGGACCGTGGCAACGTGACGAACCTCGTCTCGTCGGTAGGCACCGGGCGGAAAAGTCGCCAGGTACGCGTCGTAGTCTTGCAGCCACTCGATGGAGTATTGAACGCCGAGCTGGCTCTCCGGCCAAAGCTGTCTGCGATAACCCGCCAGCGCGCGAAGTTCCGAGTTGGGAATCCACGGATCAGAGCCACCTGCATCTTCGCGTGAATCGTAATAACCCAACTCCGCGCTCACCACGCCTTTGAAGCCCGCGCGTTCGAGGCTGGCGCCGTAGACGTTGAGGCGGGGGAAGCGCAACGAGACCCGATCAGGCTCTGGGGCGCCGACCGGTTGCGGCGCCGGGCTGCCATAGAACCCGCGGTAGGCGTAGAGCGAGAAGTCGGCGCCCGCCAGACGCCGGTAAGCCCGAATCGCCAACTCACCGTTGGAGACGCTAGAAGCCGGTCTCTGCTCGACGCGAGGTAGACCCGGAAAAGGGTCGAAAAGGACAAACCTGTCCGGCGTCGGCACCCGATCGGGCTCGAACCAGGGAATCAGTACAAGCTCTGCTGATACCAGCCGGGACGCGAAGTCCAGCTTCAGCGCATCGACGCCGACCTTCAGGTACTGAAGCGGCCGGCCCGAAAAGAACGCCGCATAATCCTTCGGGAACACATCGTTAATGAAGATGAGGTCCCCGACACCCCAGGTCATGATCTGGCGGCCCAACCTCAGCGCGAATTCGCTCACCACGAAATCGACGTACCCCTCGCGCAGCTCCAGATCCGCCAAGCCGCTGAGCCCGTCGTAGAAGAGATCGACCTTCGCCAGGAAACCCGCCGTGCCATTCGCCGAAAACCGCTCAAGTTCAAGTTGCAGCCGTTCGTCGCCCAGCAGAAAGTCATCGGAGACAAGCCCCTCCTGATCGGCCCCCGTCGTACGGACGGACCAGTTGATCTGGGCAAAGCCGTGGAAGGGCCAGTCGGCTCCCTGAGCTACGGCTGTAGAGGCCACCGCCGTGGTCAGAAACAGCGACAGAAGCACCGTCCGGGCTGACAATGAGTGATCAGCGGATCCAGCGCCGGGGCGGGCGCCGGAGGCTAGACTCGGTGAAGAGATCGTCTCCGATCCCGACATTGTACGCCACCTCTGAGAACGTGACCTCGGTCCGGTGGCCTGTCTTGACGTTCTTCATCGTTCTCTTGACCACAGTCGCCACGCCGGCGGGGCCAGCCTCTACCTCGCGGATCTCGTCGCTGGTGAAGACGCGGTAGAGCGCGCCTTGCACATCGTAGTACTCCTCGCGCAGCGGCAGCCGCGTCGTCTTGTCGATCCACGACAGCTTTTGCACATAATCAGCCGACCGCACCGGCCGGCTCTCCACCACGAAAACGGAGCGAGAGTTCAGGGTATCCTCTCGTAGTATCCTGTGCTCGTCTGCGCTCACATCGCGGCCGGAGATATCCTCGTAGTTGAAATCCGAGCCCACGAAGCTCGATCGCGCGTCGTCCGCGGCAATCCGCCGAACGAGATTGATGGCGGGAACGTAGATCCAGCGATCGTCATCACGCTCGGGATACTTCCACACCATGAACGTCGTGCCGCGCACGTCTGATGGGCGGTGGAAATAGATGTAGTAGCGCTGCTCACCAGCCGCGAAGTTCTTCCTGAACATGGTGAGCTCCCGCTCCCGGGTCCGCCCCTCCTTGCTCGCCAGGACCATCTGCACCCGGGCGGACATATCGGTGCCAGCGGCGTAGAACGCCTGCTGTGCCGCAGAGATGATCTCGCCGGCGTCCGGTGCCTGGCGCCCTCCGCGGTATGGCCCCTCAGGAGCACGGGCATCCAGTTTGAGTTCTCGGCCGGTTCCGTCTTCCAGCGCCGTCGATCCGAGAATGCCGAACACCATCGCGGCGATGAGCCAGCTCGATCTCATAGGCCAGCCTCGGCGGCTCTTAGCGCCAGCTCGCGCCTGAACAATCGGGCGCCCGCCACGCGCATGAGCCCGGGAAGGACCACCAGCGTGGCTAGCGCACTGAAGGTCATCAGGGCGGCAAAGAACAGACCGACGGTGACATAAGGCGTCAGTTTCGAAACGGTCAACGGTAGAAAGCCAACGATGATGACGAGAGCGTTTCTCACAATAGCGCGTGCCGGCAGGCCGAATATCGCTCGATTGGCACGCCCGAGGTCCCCCGTCTCAGAGACGTGGTTCCGGTAGCGGTGGACGAAGTGGATCGCGAAGTCGATTGCGAGCCCCAGACTCAGCGACGAGCAGACCGCGATCGGCATGTCGTAATCCTTGCCGATGAAGCCGACCAGAGCATAGGAGAGAAGGATTGCCAGCGTGAGTGGAATCATCGACACGAACCCGAGCGGGATCGAACGGAAGAGGAAGATCATCAGCAGAAGGACCACGAGGAAACTGCCAAGTACCGCACGCAACATCCCCACAACCATCAGGTCCTGCCACACCTTGTTGATGTAGGTAAGCCCCGACCACTGGAACTTGAGTCCGCTGGCCGATGCCTCGCTGAACTCACGCACGCTCGCTGCCACGGCTTCCATATCACGATTGTCGCCCGACCTCATCTGCACCCAGAGATTCGCCTGTCGACCATCGTAGTCGATGAAGTTGTCCAGCTCGTTGGGGTCGCCCGACGATTGTACGAGGAACAGGACCTGCCCGATCGCTTCACGATCGTTCGGGACGGCGTCGTACGCCGGATCGCCGCCACGCAGCAGATAGTTCGTACGGCGGACGATGTCGGCGATCGAGGTGACCTTGCCCACCTGCGGCAGGCCCTCCAGGTGCCGGCCCAGCTGATCCAGGTGCGCCATCACCGCCGGGTCCTTGATCGGCTCCTCGCCCTCCCCGGCGGCCACCAGATACGCCATGTAGGTGCCGCCGAACAGTCGGTTCATCACACGATCCGCCACCCTCACAGGCTCACCGGGCCGAAACCAGCTCACGGGATTGTCGTTCACGACGATTCGGCTTACGCCGATGACGCCGACAACCACTAGCACCAGCGTGCCCGCCACGACCGGCCCGGCTCGCCGAAAGACCCTCGCTCCGAACCGCTCCAACCATCGGGGCCAGGCGCCCAGCCGCCCCTTCTCACCCCGGCTGATGCTCTCGAGATGTTCCTTCTTGACCAGCATGATTCCCGCCGGGATCACCGTGATCGTGAGGATCCACGCCGTCAGGATGCCGATTGCGACGAAGACACCGAAGACACGGACGGGTGGAATATCGGCGAGGGCGAGGGAGGCAAAGCCTACCGAGGTCGTGATCGATGTGTAGAGCATCGGCCGAAATAGCTCGTCCATCGAAACACGCAGGGCGGCAGCTCGATCCCGAACGGCCGGGTAACGGTCGTAGAACTCGCTCAGCAGATGCACGGCATCCAGGACAGCGATCGGCATCAGGAAGACGGGAATCATCGAGCTCATAATATGGACCGTATAGCCGAGTCCGATGAGGGCACCCATCGCCCAAACCACGCTGAACATGGCGACGACCATCGCGGGCACGATCAGTCTAACACGCCGAAACAGGGCCCAAAGGAGTAGAAAGATCACGAGGCCCACGAGGGGAGCCGTCACGCCCATCTCCCTGAACATCTCGTGGCCGAACGTGTCCTCTGCTACCGGAAGACCCGCCAGGTACAGTTGCTGCCCGGGGGCCAGCTCTTCCTGTGCTAGCCGCTCTATCTCGCGCGAGATCCGATAGCTCTGATCTTTACGCTCGATCGGTATGTAGATCGCGATGGCGGTTCCGTCCGAAGAGGCGAGCTTCTCCGCGAGTAGTGGGTTTGTGCTAATTCGAGTGCGGAGCGACTCAGCTTCTTCACTGCTCTCCGGCGCCTTCGGCATGACCGGCCCGATGTGCAGCAGACCACCATCCAGCGTGATATCATCGGTGGTCGTCAGACTCACCATGTCGTCGATAATCACACCAGGTATGGCGGTGATCCGCTCCGTGAGCCGCGCGACGCGCCGTAGCGGGTCGGGTCGGAAAATGCCTGCTTCGTCCACCACGCCGACGACAAGCAGGTCCTTGATCCCAAAGTCTTTCTTGACGGCGTCATAAACGACACGGTCGGGCTGGCTCGCCTCCAACATGTTCTCGGGATCGGTGTCGATCTTGATGGCCCGGAACTGCCAGCCGAAGAACGCGGTGACAACCGTCGCCAGGACGAGAACCTGCCACGGATAGCGGATCGCGAAAGCGGTCAGGGGGTTCACGTCCAGTGCACCGTTGCAAGTCGCTCTTGAATCAACTCGAGACCGAGAAATCCGATAAGAGCTTGGATCTTCACTCTGGTTCTTCTCCTGAGGCCACCGGATAGCCGAGCGCCCGCCAGTCCGGGACGCCGTGCTCCAAGCGTGCCGCCGAAAAGCCCCGGGCCCGGAGACGCGCCACCGCTTCCATCGCGAGCACGCAGTAAGGGCCGCGACAGTAGGCGACGATGTCCCGGTCCCGAGGGAGTCGAGCCAGCTGACGGTCCAGTTCGGTCAGAGGCACGGACAGGGCACCCGGGATGTGCCCCGCGCGGTACTCCTCACGCGGTCGAACATCGAGGACCGTGACTTCCCCACTCCGCACCCGAGCGAGCAGGACCTCCCGGTCCACCGGCTCCATCGAGCCTCGCGCCTCGAGGAACTCCCGGGTTACGCGCTCAATCTCGGCCAAGCGCGACTCGGCGAGCACGCGTAGCGAACGGAAGAAGTCGCAGACCATGTCGTCAGCCAGCCGGTACTCGACATGGACACCTCGCTTATCCGCCTCCACTAGACGGGCGCGGCGCAGCACCTGGAGGTGCTGGGATGTGTTGGCGACGCTCTGATCGACGGCGGTGGCCAGGGCTTCGACGGTACGGGGCCCCTGGCAGAGCAGGTCGAGGATCTCCAGCCGGCGTGGGCTGGCGAGACTCTTACCGACGCGGCCGAGCTGGTCGTAGATGGCGTTCTTGAATTGGCGGCTTGGGTGGCCCATATCAAGTATTCAATTGACGACTTGAATATAGCCCCCACACCTGACCTTCTCAAGCCGCGCCCGCCCCCACCCTTCATGACCCCCCGGTCGGATCCCGGGTTCGGAACCCGCTGCGCTAGAATTCGGGATCGAACAGCTCGGCGAGCCGCTTGCGGTAGCGGCGGCTGAGGGTGAGCTCGGTGCCGTCGCGCAGCACGGCGATGCGATCGCCGTGTGACCAGGGGCGCAGCTCGGCGATGCGCTCCAGGTTGACGATGGCGCTGCGGCTGATTCGGACGAAGCGCGACCGATCCAGTCGGCTCTCAAGGCCGGCCAGCGTCCCACGTACCAGGTACGATCCGCCGCGCGTGTGAAGCTTCACGTAGTTGTCCGCCGCTTCGATCCAATCGATCTCGGCCGTGGCGACGAAGAAAGAACGGTCCTCTCGCTTCACCAGGATCCGTTCGAGAGGAGCGCCGGCGCCAACCCCCTCGAGTAGGCGCTGCATGGTTTCCAGCGACAGACCCGGCTCGTCCCCACGGATCCGCTCTTTGGCGCGAGCCAGGGCGAGCTGAAAGCGCTCCGCATCGAACGGCTTCAGCAGGTAGTCCACCGCCTCCACATCGAACGCCCGCACCGCGTGCTCGTGGAACGCGGTAATAAAGATGATGTGCGGCCGCGTGTCGTCCAGCGCCTCGATCACCTCGAACCCATCGGCGCCGGGCATCTGAATGTCGAGGAACACCAGGTCGGGACGACGCTCCCGGATCGCTGCGGTCGCGGCCGGGCCGTCACCCGCTTCATCGACCACCTCGACATCGTCCTCCGCCTCGAGAAAGCGGCGCACCTTCCGGCGTGCGGGCGGCTCGTCATCGACGATCAGCGCCCGAATCGCTGCCCGCTTCATGCGTCGCTAACGCTTGAAGCCCGCGTCGCCGCCGCGCGCTCGGCACTGACCGCATCGAACACCCGGAACGGCAGCTCCACCTGCACATGAGCGCCGCCATCCGAGCCGTTGGCCAGGATCAGACTGGCGCCGCCGCCGTAGAGCTGATCGAGACGGGCCACGGTGTTGGGCAGGCCGACGCCGTCCCCGGCCCTGGCGGCCTCCGGATCGCGAAACCCGGGGCCGTTGTCCGCCACCGTCAGGCGCAACCGCTCACCCGCCCGCCCGGCCGTCACCCGGACGCGGGCGACCTGGGGCGGCGGCGGCGCACCGTGGGCAAGGCATTCTCCACCAGCGGCTGGAGCATCAGCGCCGGGACCAGCGCCGATCGAGTCTCCGCCGCCACATNNCAGCCGATCACCGAACCGCGCCCGCATGATGTCGAGGTAAAGCTCCAGCGCCGCCAGCTCCTCCGAGAGCGGCACCTCCTGCTGAGCGGCCGCGTCACCGTCCATCGTCCGCCTCAACAGCTCCGAGAGCTTTCGCAGCATGCTGTCCGCTGCGGCGGGGCTCTCGTACATGACCGACGAAACCGTGTGCAGGGCGTTGAACAGGGAGTGAGGATGGAGCTGAGTCCGCAGATTCTCGAGCTGCGCCCGGGTCAGCCGCGTCTCGAGGCGTGAGAACGCGACCCGCTGCGCCTGAGCATGGCGGTAGCCCTCGATCAGATACGCCAGCAACAGGGTGAGACCGTAGATGATGAGGTCGGACGGGAACTCCATAAAGAAGCGCACCGGCATGGCGCCGTAGTCGTAGGCGCCGAGACCGGCGAGCGGGAAGAGTGTGACGCGCGTTCCCCAGTTCCACAGTGTGTGCGCCGCCGAGAAGACACCCAGCCCTACCAGATGAAACGGCAGCCGCGAGAGCCGGCCGCTCCGATCGAGGGGAAAACGAAAGGCCATCCATACGACCAAGGGGACCAAGGCCGCCACGCCGAACGACGCGGTCATCTCTTCGATGAACGGCTCGAGGATCGGTGAGTCGACGCCGCGGTGACGTCGTCCAGATAGAAGTAGGTGAAGTTCAGCAGGCCCAGCGCTGTGCCGATGGCCAACCCGGCACGCCAGTAGCCGCGCAGGAAGCGCGCCAGTCGGAAACGCCGCTCGTCCGTCATGACCGAACGCTAATCCGGCAGCGCGAAGGCGACAACATGGTCGCCCAGCTTCGTGCCCAGGTTGCCGTGCCCGCCGGCCGCGATCACTACGTACTGCTTGCCGTCGGGCCGCAGCCGGTACGTCATCGGGGTCGCCTGGCCGCCCGCCGGCAGCCGGCCCTTCCACAGCTCCTCGCCGGTCTCCAGGTCGAAGGCGCGCAGGTAGTCGTCCATCGCGGCGCCGATGAACACCAGGCCGCCGGCGGTGATGATGGGGCCGCCCAGGTTGGGCGTGCCCCAGCGGACCGGCAGCCGCAGCGGCGCGATGTCGCGGATGGTCCCGAGGGCCACGTCCCACACGACCTCGCCGCTGTTCAGGTCCACAGCGACGAGCTTACCCCAGGGCGGCGGGGTGCAGGGCACGTCGAGCGGCCCGACGAACCCGCCCTCGCGGTTCATCCCGTAGGGCGTGCCGCGCTGAGCGGTGAACTGGCCCTCGGCATCGGGCGCCCGCCGCGCCGAGTCGAACTGGGCGCGCGGGATGAGCCGCACCCAGCTCGCGAAGCGGTTCAGGTTCACCACCATCAGCCGCCGCTCCGGGTTCACCGCCACGCCACCCCAGTTGGCGCCGCCGATCATGCCGGGATACTCGAGGCTGCCGCCGAGGGTCGGCGGCGTGAAGATTCCCTCGTAGCGCAGCCGCTCCATCCGCTCGCGACATCTCCCTCGGTCGAACGGCGTGAGCCCGAAGGCCGAGTCGGGCGTCATCCGCTCGGGCAGGAACGGTGGCGGCAGCACCGGGAACGGCTGGGTCGGCGCCGCGGCCTCGCCGGGCACGTCGCTGGCCGGCACTAGACGCTCTTCCACCGGGAAAAGCGGCACCCCGGTCTCGCGGTGCAGCACAAAGATGTGCCCCATCTTCGTCGCCTGGACGACGGCCGGCACCTCGACGCCGTCCCGGATCACGGTCGTGAGCGTCGGCTGCGACGCGATGTCGTAGTCCCAGAGGTCGTGGTGTACCACCTGGAAATGCCAGACCAGCTCGCCCGTCTCGGCCCGCAGAGCGACCACGCTGTTGGCAAATCGGTTGTCGCCCAGCCGTTCGCCGCCGTAGAAGTCGGGCGCGGCGCTGCCCGTGGGCGCGAACACCAGCCCGCGCTCGAGGTCGGCGGA
>JABAOH010028487.1_pt3 | contig 10214 bp, 6 predicted proteins | sample 7062181 | NCBI WGS metagenome assembly JABAOH01 (sample SAMN14538630, study PRJNA623070) | marine sediment metagenome | biome: marine biome [ENVO:00000428]; feature: marine pelagic biome [ENVO:01000023]; material: deep marine sediment [ENVO:00002113]; isolation source: pool of 5 deep marine... | reverse complement strand
CGTCTGGAACACCTTCGGACCAGTGATATCCCCTATTAGTGTAATATTGCGAGCCTCTATAACATGTGATATAGAAGCTTGTTTTCCCATCGAGTCTATTGTTGTGAGGGTTACGGTGAATTTTCCGTGGGATGCGTATTTGTGAGTCGTAATAGGATCTACTCGGTGACGGTACCCTAGTATTTGCTAGCAACGGCGTTTTAAAGTTTTTGTATACGTAAAAAGTGTTGGAGGTTTTGGAAGTTTATGGATAGTGTTTCCCGAAGTTCATCACAGTCAAGACTACATCGTCGATATCGATCACTCCGTCTCTACTGAGGTCTGCTTCTGGATTCCATCTTGGATGCCCCTCATAGGATCCGAAGGCTTGTGCGACAATGATCAAGTCGTCGATGTCAACCAATTGGTCGCCGTTTATGTCGCCCATCAGTTTCACCATTAAAACCCCGTCAGCCAAAGCGTTGTCGGTGGTGTCTATTTCGTATGGAGCTGTCGGGATTTCGGCTTTTATCGTGTGGTTCACGTATGGTTCGACTGTTGTGGTGTACCAGGTGAAGGTTAGAGTTATTTCTTGGTCTGGAGCTAAGTTTGCTACGGTTTGGTTTTCTATCAGAGTACTATCATAGCAGACATTTATGCTGAAGGTTTCATTGACATCTCCTTCATTTTTGGCTATGACTGTGATGTTTACAGGCCATCCTTGATAGACTATGTTTTCGGATAGGGTGACACTCAGGACTGCCAAGTCTTGGATAAGGGTCCCGATAAAGCCGTCTGTTGCTTCATGGTCGATTGGTTGCGCTGAAGGGTCGGTGAGTTTGGTGTTGTTGAGGTCTAGGACGCTTGAGCCTAGTGAGTCTACTCTGAAAATCAGTGTAACTAATGCTAATGGCGTATACGTGGTGATGGGTTCAGCTGGCTCGTAGTATGACACGTTGACGTATATCGTCCCTGTTTCGTCGTCCACCGACATTTTGGGTGTGAAGTGGGTTTCGCCTAGAACTGAATTTATTGTTAGGCTTATGCATGTTAGCATGTTGGTGTCGTAGTTCAGGTAGAATTCGTAGCCGTAGAGGTTTGTGACATTATTTATGGTTACATTGATCTTAACGGTTGCGGGGGGTAAAAGCGTTGGGTCGACTATTTCCGGAGGGTCAACGTACAGTTGCGTTCCTTCTGGAGGGGGAACTCCAGGTGCCACGTATTCGTAGTGGCCATCTGCGGCAGTGAAGGATATCGCGCCTCCTGTTGAGTCTTTGAGCTTGCATTGATACGTGCCTCCCGTAACTTTATACGAAATGATTAGGTCGCTGGTTAGGCTGCTTCCCTCAGGTGGGGCCGCAATGATTTCGAATTCGAAGACAGCCAGCGTTCCACTGCCACTGAAGGGTGTGGTCATTCCTCCAAGACCGCTAAATCCAACAAAGCCGTATCCCCAAGAGTCAAAGTAATTAATCAGTGGACCCAGTGGTATTCCAGCTTGCCCGGCTAGAACGTGGTCTGCAGCCAACGAGGCGCTAGTCATGTTGATCACAGAAGCGTTGTAGTACAATGCAATCTGGAAGCCCATAAGGTCACTAACGTCGGAGACCCAAGCAGTAACATTAAAACGATGACCAACAGAAACTTCACTCGTGTTTAATGTAGTTTCTGAGGGATCCAGATAAATTGCCGTGGTTTGAGTAGGCATAGGCTGGGATCTTGTGGTTAGTATTGCGGTTGGCATTAGTATCATGAGGGTTGTGGTTATGATCAATATCCAGCTTCTGAACTTGGAAAATTTACTTATCATACTTTTACTTCTCCTTTCCCTGCAATAAACAGTAAGTTTTAGGGCGGATTTAAACGTTCTGGAAGGTTCTTTTTGAGCAGAAAAGAGGCTTGGGTTCTGGTCAGCTCCTACGCGACGCGCGAAGTTGAGTTGACTATGAAATGCACATATGATAACAGATGGTGGCTGTCATATTCTTTCTCCGAAGTGGATGGCCACTAGGATAACGTCGTCGATGTCAACTAAACCATCTGGAACTAGGTATTCTGGACCTGTTATGTCGGCTCTAGGGTCCCATCCAGGGTCGTCTTTCACGAGTCCGAATCGAATGGCAACAAAAATCACATCGTCTATGTCAACTAGGCCGTCTGGAACACCTTCGGGACCAGTGATATCGCCTACTAGTGTAACGTTGCTGACTTGAATCATACGTGATATAGTGTCTTGTTGTCCTACAGAATCTGTTATTGTTAGAGTGATGTTATAGGAAGCTTCTGCCATGTAAATATGGTACACGGTTGGATCAGTTACGGTGGTTATGTTGCCATCACCGAAATTCCAAACGTAACTAACAATGGGAGGATGATTGGTACCGTTCCAACCAAGTGTTGAACTCGCAGCATCAAAGGTGACTGTCTGGTTCGGTTTTAGCCATGTCGGAAACCAAATGAAGTCGGCAATTGGACCGATCGGCGGTGAAATGTTTATTGTTTTTGATGCAGCAGAACGCAATCCTATGCTGTCCGTTACATTCAGAGTGACACTAAAATTTCCCTTGGAAATGTAAACATGATAAATAATCGGATCGGTCACGGCGATTATGTTGCCGTCGCCAAAATCCCAAGTGTAACTAGCAATGATTCCACTTGAAGAAGACGCATCAAAAGTTACGGTCTCTCCTTCAACTGGATTATCGGGTGAGTAGATGAATGCTGCAACAGGGTACCCTCTTACAGCCACTATATTTACGAAAGTATTGGTAAACCCATCATAATCTGCGACAGTTAATGCTACGGTATAGTTTCCTTGCTCAATGTACTTGTGGGTTATTATCGGCGTAGTTACGGTGGTTATGTTGCCGTCGCCAAAATTCCAGACATAACTAACAATGTTGCCGTCTAAGTCATAGCTGTCTGACGCGTCAAAGGTGATTGCTTCCCCAGTGATCGGAAACTCTGGCGTATAGGTAAAGTAAGCCGCAGGGGCTTGCCCAATTTTTAGGGTGTTTGAGGCTATGCTACTTAGTCCCTCACTATCGGTGACGTTTAAAACCACGATGTGGCCTCCTGATGCCTGATAGCTGTGTGTTATTATCGGATTAATCACTACAGCGATGTTTCCATCTCCGAAATCCCACTCATAGCTAACTATAGTTCCTCCGTTGGGTGTCGATGCGGAAGCATCAAAGGTTACGACTTCGCCTATTTGAGGAATTGGTGGCGACCAAGTGAAATTTGCATAGGGTTTGCTTCGAACTGTTGTTGTTTTTGATGTTGTATCCTTATCCCCGTCTTGGTCTGTAACAGTCAGCGTCACAACGTAGGTGCCCGGGGATGTATATTGATGAATTATAGTAGGTTCTAGGAAAACAAGTTCAGTGGCTCCATCACCGAAATCCCATAGGTAGGCTGCTATGATGCCGTTGGGATCATAACTAGCAGAAGCATCAAAGGTTACAGCTTCATTAACACTTGGGGACTCGGGGTAACATAGGAAATCAGCAACAGGATATCCAATACCCCTAACCTTTACAGCTTGCGTAGTTGTGTCAACGTATCCGTCGTTATCAGTTACTGTAAGAGCTACCGCATAGGTTGCAAGGTAGGCGTACTTGTGGGGTATTATTGGTATAGTTACGGTGGTTATGTTGCCGTCGCCAAAATCCCAAGTGTAGCTAACGATGTAACCGTTCATATCGTAACTTTCTGACGCGTTGAAGGTAATTTGTTCGTGCCTAACTGGGTGTTCAGGAGAGTAGTTGAAGGACGCTACGGGGGATTTTCCTATTGCCACTATCTTCGTGGTTTCTTGGCTTAACCCTTCGCTATCCGTTACAATCAAGGTCACGATGTAGTTTCCATCTTCTAAGTGTACATGAGTTGTTATAGGGTCTGTCGCGTTTAATGATGAACCATCACCAAAATCCCAATAGTAGTTCGTAATAACTCCGCCATTTGGCACCGAAGAAGATGCGTCAAAACTTACAGTATCACCCACATATGGAAGAGCAGGCGAATACGTAAACGATGCCGTAGGATAAGCCCTGACAATTAAGGCGTCAACGGTAGAGTTGCTAAGTCCTTCGCTATCTGTTATGGTAAGTGTTACCGTGTATTCTCCAATGGCAGCGTAGAAATGAGTTGTGATGGGATCGGTAGTATTGACTGGAATTGTTCCGTCGCCAAAGTCCCAATTGTAGGTGACAATTACGCCTCCTCGAGGCGAGGAAGAGGAAGAATCAAAAGTCACCGTTTGGTTCGCAATTGGATAACTAGGAGAGTAGATGAACATGGCATTAGGATAGTTTCTGATCCATACAATGCTGGTGGCCGTGTCAATGTATCCGTCGTTGTCCGTTACCTTCAAGATTACTGTGTAATTTCCTTCCGGTGTGTAGGTGTGGATTATGATGGGTATTGTTACTGTTGTGACATTTCCGTCACCGAAATCCCATTGGTAGGCTGCTATGATTCCGTTGGGATCAAAACTTTTGGAAGCGTTGAAAGTCACTGTTTCATAAACGATTGGAAAATCAGGGGCATAAGTGAAAACTGCAACAGGAGCTTTGTTGACAGTCACAATTTCGGTGGTTATGTCGCTGAGTTCCTTGTTGTCGGTGACGATCAGCATTACTGTGTAATTTCCACTCCCAACATAGATGTGGGTTGTCATTGGGTCGGTCTCATTTACCTGTGGAGAGCCGTCGCCAAAGTCCCAAAGATAACTGGCAATATAGCCGTCGGGATCATAACTAGCAGAAGCATCAAAAGTCACAGCGTCTCCGACGAAGAGGGGATCAGGTGAACAGGTGAAAGAGGCTACAGGAGACTTTCCAACCTTGATGAATTCAGACTGAGAGTTGCTTAATCCTTCACTGTCTGTAACGGTCAAAGTTGCTGTGTAGTTTCCAGCAGTTCCATAGACATGAATTGTTGTCGGTTCAGTCGCCGTTGTTATGTTGCCGTCGCCAAAATCCCAAGTGTAGCTGATGATAACGCCGCCGTTCGGGTTCGATGGCGATGCGTCGAAGGTTACAGTTTGCCCCTCACTTGGATAAGTAGGTGAATAAGTAAACGTTGCAGTTGGATAATTCCTTATTCCTAAGGTACTAATGACTGCATCCATCTCACCATCGTCATCGGTAACATTTAAGATAACGAGATAATTTCCTTCCATTGCGTAAACGTGAGTTATTACAGATGTTGTTGCAGNNTGGCGATGTAGCCGTCGGGATCATAACTAGCAGAAGCGTCAAAAGTGACGTTTTGACCAGCTATTGGAAAGTCGGGAGAGTATGTAAAAGAAGCTACAGGGAGCCTATTGTATATAGTTTTTGTAGATGATGTTGGTGATGTAGCGCCATCATTGTCAGTAACTGTTAAGGTAACCGTATAGTTTCCATCATCTGCGTAGGCACGTTCAACTACAATGCCAGTAGCATTTGTTCCATCACCAAAATCCCAGAAATAACTAACAATCGTGCCATCAAGATCATAACTGTCAGAAGCATCAAAGTATATGGGCTCACCAGTAAACGCGCTTTCTGCGGATTCGGTGAAGATAGCAACAGGAGGTCTATTTAATACTGTTTTAGTTGAGGTTGCTGTTCCAATTGCTCCTTTGTCGTCTATAACTGTAAGAGTAACGGTATAGACGCTATTATCGGCGTAAGCATGACTTACAATAGCGCCTGTTGCGTTTGAGCCGTCACCAAAATCCCAAAGGTAATCAATGATTGTTCCGTCTGGATCGTAACTATCTGAGGCATTAAAGTAGATGACTTCACCAGTTAACACGCTTTCTGCAGACTCTGTAAAAACTGCAACAGGAGGTCTATTCAAAACTGTCTTGCTTGAAGTGAAAGTGGAAGTAGCACCATCATTATCAACAACTGTTAAGGTCACATTATAAACTCCGTCATCAGCATAAGCATGTTCTGCAGTAATCCCAGTTGCGTTTGTTTCGTCGCCGAAATCCCAGAAATAACTAGCAATCGTGCCATCAAGATCGTAACTGTCAGAAGCATTAAAGTAAATAATCTCGTCGGTGTACACTGTTTCAGCTGATTCGGTGAATATGGCTACTGGAGGGGTGTTTCCAACGAACTTGGTGGCGGAGGCTGATGCGGTTGCCCCATCATCGTCAGTAACGGTTAAAGTGACAATATATGTTCCTTTCTCACTGTATGAGTGCTCGGCGGTAACACCCGTGGCATTTGTTCCATCACCAAAATCCCAGAAATAGGTAACGATGAAACCATCAGGATCATAGCTTCCCGAAGCGTTGAAGTAGATAACCTCACCAGTAAACACCGTTTCAGCGGACTCGGTGAATGAGGCTGCTGGGGGCCTGTTTAAGATTGTCTTGGTTGACGATGTTGAGGCTGATGCCCCATCTTCATCCGTTACAGTTAAGGTCACGATGTATGTTCCGTCGTTAGCATAGGCATGTTCTACGATAACATTAGTGGCGTTGGTTCCGTCGCCGAAATCCCAGAAAAAGCTAACTATGTAGCCATCTAGATCGTAGCTATCAGATGCGTTAAAAGTAATGATCTCATTAGTGTAGACTGTCTCAGCAGACTCCGTAAACGATGCCACTGGAGACCTATTCAAAACGGTCTTGGTTGCAGTTGCCGTATTTGTTGCACCGTCATCGTCAGTAACAGTTAGGGTTACTGTGTAGACGCCGTCGTCCACGTAAGCATGGCTTACGATGGCTCCGGTAGTATTGGCACCGTCGCCAAAGTTCCAGAAATAACTAACAATATAACCATCGGGGTCATAACTGTCCGAAGCATTGAAATAGATAGCTTCACCTGTAAGCACTGTTTCAGCAGACTCTGTGAAAATTGCAACAGGAGGCGTGACTTCCACCGTCTTAATTGCAGTTGCGGTACCGCTTGCGCCATCATTATCCGTTACAGTAAGTGTAACCGTATAAACGCCACTACTTGAATATGCGTGTTCGATGGTAACGCCTGTAGCATTTGTTCCGTCACCAAAATTCCAGAAGTAACTGGCAATGTAGCCATCAGAATCATAACTGTCAGAACCATTAAAGTAGATAACTTCATCGATAGGCACTGTTTCTGCAGATTCAGTAAAGATTGCTACAGGAGGTCTATTCAAGACAGTTTTGGTTGCGGCTGTGGTGTCGGTTGCTCCTTCATCATCAGTAACCGTTAACGTTACGGTATAGCTTCCGTCTTCAACGTAGGCATGAGTTACTATCATGCCAGTTGCGTTTGAGCCGTCACCGAAATCCCAGAAATAACTGACTATTGTGCCGTCAGGATCATAACTGTCAGAAGCGTTGAATGTGATGGTCTCACTTGTATAGACGATTTCTGCGGATTCAGCGAAGATAGCTACTGGAGCTCTATTCAAAACTTGTATGGTTGCAGTGGCTACTCCTGTTGCTCCGTCATCGTCAGTGACGATTAAAGTGACGACGTAAGTTCCATCATCCGAATAGGCGTGAGAAACAACTACGCCAGCGGCATTAGTTCCGTCGCCGAAATCCCAGAAATAGCTAACAATAACACCGTCAGGATCATAACTGTCAGAGGCATTAAAGTAAATAACTTGACCCGTAAGCACGGTTGTTGCAGATGTCGTGAAAATTGAAACAGGAGGACGATTCAAAACAACTTTAATCGCTGTAGCAACAGCAGTTCCTCCATCATTGTCAGTGACCACTAGAGTTACAGTATAGTTGCCATCACCTGCATAGGCATGGCCTACGGTTACACCTGTAGCGTCTGTTCCATCTCCAAAGTCCCAGAAATAACTGACTATTGTGCCGTCAGGATCATAACTGTCAGAAGCGTCAAAAGTGATAATTTCGCCTGTAAGCACGGTTTCGGCAGACTCGGTGAAGATAGCTACTGGAGGCCTATTCAAAACCGTCTTAATAGTTGATGTTGAAGTTGTCGCTTCGTCGTTGTCGGTTACAGTGAGAGTAACTGTGTAGTTACCGTTTTCTACATAAGCATGCTCAACAGTTATACTGGTTGCGTTAGTTCCATCTCCAAAGTCCCAGAAATAACTGACTATTGTGCCGTCAGGATCATAACTGTCAGAAGCGTTGAATACAATGATTTCGCTTGTATAGACGGTTTCTGCAGATTCTGTAAAGGATGCAACCGGAGGTCTATTCAAAACGGTTTTTGCAGCTGTGGCAGTTGCTGTGGCTCCATCATCATCAGTAACGATCAGCGTCACTGTGTAATTTCCATCATCTGCATACGCATGCAATACAACTACGCCTGTGGCGTTTGTTCCGTCACCAAAATCCCAGAAATACGACACAATATAGCCATCAGGATCATAGCTGTTTGAGGCATTAAAGTAAATAACTTNNTGTTGCTCCGTCGTCATCAGCTACTATCAATGTTACTGTGTACGTTCCATTATCTGCGTATGCGTGGGTTACAACTATTCCAGTTGTGTTTGTGCCGTCGCCAAAGTCCCAATAGTAATCAACAATCGTTCCATCTGGGTCATAACTTTCACTCGCATTAAAAACAATGACATCTCCAGTGTAGGCTACCTCTGCAGATTCAGTGAAAGATGCCACAGGAAGCCTATTGAGAACAGTCTTGGTAGCTGTTGAGGTTGCTGTATCTCCATCGTTGTCGGTAACTACTAACGTAACTGTATAATTTCCATCATCGACATATGCGTGCGATACAACTGTGCCAGTAGCGTTGGTGCCATCACCAAAATCCCAAAAGTAGGAGACGATGTAACCGTCGGGGTCATAGCTTTCGCTTGCGTTAAATGTAATAAGTTCTCCTGTGTAGACGGTTTCTGCAGATTCCGTGAAACTTGCTACTGGCGGCCTGTTCAAAACCGTTTTGGTCGCCGTGGCTGTTGAGACCGCTCCGTCATCATCTGTAACAGTTAGTGTTACCGTGTATATTCCGTCTTCGCTATATGATTGTTGTACTACAATTCCAGTGGCGTTGGTGTAATCTCCAAAATCCCAGAAATAGCTAACAATAGCACCATCAGGATCATAACTTGAAGAGGCGTTAAATACGATAATTTCGTCTGTGTATAGGGTTTCCGTTGATTCTGTAAAGCTGGCTACAGGAGGTCTATTTAGAACAGTTTTTACAGCGTTTACTGTGTCTGTTGCTTCGTCGTCGTCTGTAACGATTAAAGTGACCACATATGTTCCATTATCAGCGTACGCATGCGTTATTATCATGCCCGTGGCGTTGGTTCCATCGCTGAAGTCCCAGAAATAACTAGCAATAATGCCGTCAGCATCGTAACTTGAAGAAGCATTAAAGGTTATAGTTTCACCAGTATAAACTACCTCTGCAGATTCTGTGAAATTAGCAACAGGAGACCTGTTCAAAACCGTTTTAGTGGTGCTTGTGGAATCTGTTGCTACATCGTTATCCGTAACTATCAGTGTCACTATGTAATCTCCATCATCTGAATAGGCGTGAGAAACCGCTACGCNNTAAAGTAAACAACTTCGCCAGTGTACACGGTTTCAGCAGACTCAGTAAAGCTTGCCACGGGAGGACGATTCAAAACAGTCTTAGTGGCAGTAGCAGAGGCAGAGGCACCATCATCATCAGTAACGGTTAGGGTAACTGTGTATATTCCGTTATCAGCATAGATACGTGTCACTAGCATGCCTGTTGTGTTGGTTCCGTCGCCAAAGTCCCAGAAATATTCTACTATAGAACCATCAGGGTCATAGCTGTCCGAAGCATTGAAAGTAATAGTCTCGCCAGTATAAACAGTCTCGGCGGATTCGGTGAAAACTGCAACAGGGGAACGATTCANNGGGAACGATTCAAAACAGTCTTGGTAGCGGCGGCGGTATCAGTTGCACCATCATTATCAGTAACTGTCAGGGTTACGGTGTAGTTCCCATCATCAGCATATGCATGTTCAACTATAACGCCTGTTGCGTTGGTACCGTCGCCAAAATCCCAGAAGAAGCTTACGACAGTGCCATCCGGATCATAACTGTCGGTGGCGTTAAACGTGATGGGCTCGCTCGTATAGACAGTTTCTGTAGATTCGGTGAAAGAGGCAACAGGGGAACGATTCAAAACAGTCTTGGTAGATGAGGCGGCATCAGTTGCACCATCGTCATCTGTCACCGTCAAAGTAACCGTGTAGTTACCATTATCAGCATAGGAATGTTCGACAATAACGCCCGTCCCATTTGTACCATCTCCAAAGTCCCAGAA
>JABAOH010248623.1_pt1 | contig 10215 bp, 7 predicted proteins | sample 7062181 | NCBI WGS metagenome assembly JABAOH01 (sample SAMN14538630, study PRJNA623070) | marine sediment metagenome | biome: marine biome [ENVO:00000428]; feature: marine pelagic biome [ENVO:01000023]; material: deep marine sediment [ENVO:00002113]; isolation source: pool of 5 deep marine... | reverse complement strand
GTGAACCAGCTGGACCAGATGACGCAGCAGAACGCGGCGCTGGTGGAGCAGAGCGCAGCCGCCGCGCAGAGCCTGAAGGAGCAGGCCGAGCGCCTGAGCGACGCGGTGTCGGTGTTCCGGCTGGCGCCGCAGGCCGCCTGAGCTGCGGTCGCGCCGCGCTCAGGCGAGCGCCAGCGTCAACGCCGCCAGGGCCGCGGTTTCGGCGCGCAGGACCCGCGCACCCAACTGCGTGGGCAAGAAGCCCGCCGAGCGGGCCTGCGCATCTTCGGCGGCGCTCAGGCCACCTTCGGGACCGATCAACACCGTGAGCGGCGCATCGCCCCCGAGCGCCTGGGGAGTGGGCACGCCGCCCTCGGCGAGCGAGAGCACCACGCGCGCGCCCTGCGCCTCGCGCAGGAAATCGGCGATGTCGCGCACCGGTTCGATGGTGGGAATGCGGTTGCGGCCGCACTGCTCGCAAGCGGCCTGCGCAATGGCTCGCCAGTGCGCCTGCTTCTTCGCCGCGCGCTCGCCGGCCAGGCGAAGCACGCCGTGCTGCGTATGCAGCGGCGCGATGCGCGCCACGCCGAGTTCGGTGGCCTTCTCCACCAGCCAGTCCATGCGCTCGTTGGCGGGCATGCCGATGGCCAGCGTCACCTCGCGCGCGGCTTCGCGCTCGATGGCCTCGTGCGCCTCGACCCGGACCGACACGTCGCTGCGGCCCATGCGCTGCACGCGGGCCGTCCACTGGCCGCCCTGGCCATTGAACAGCGTGATCTCGTCACCCGGTTGCAGGCGCAGCACCTGCACATGGCGTGCGGCGCCCGGGGGCAGCGCGAGTTCGGCGCCCGGGCCCAGCGCAGCGTCGCAGAAAAAACGTGGCATGCCCGCGCCGTTCAGTTTCTGCCGAAGGCCCAGCCACTGGCCGACTGCAGGCCTTCCACGTCATCGATCAGGCGCAGCAGCGGCGCCAGTTCGCGGTAGCGGTGCGCGGTGGCGCGGATGTAGGCGATGAAGCGCGGCGCGTCGGCCAGGTACTTGGGCTTGCCGTCGCGCAGCGTGAGGCGCGCGAAGATGCCCGCGACCTTGAGGTGGCGCTGCAGTCCCATCCACTCCACCGCGCGGTAGAAGGCGCCGAAGTCGCTGTGCCAGTCTTCGAAGTCCATCAGGCCCAGCTTTCGGGCCTGTTCCCAGTAACGCACGGTGACATCGATGACGAAGTCTTCTTCCCAACTGAGGAAGGCGTCGCGCATGAGGCTGGCGATGTCGTAGGTGATCGGGCCGTGCAGCGCGTCCTGGAAGTCGAGCACGCCGAGTTGCGTGGCCGGCGTGTCGCCGCGCTCGCGCAGCACCATCAGGTTGCGCGGCATGAAGTCGCGGTGCACGTAGACCGTGGGCATGGCCAGTACGCGCTGCACGATCAGGTCGAATGTCTTCTGCAAGACCTGTTGCTGGCTGTCGTCCAGCACCAGGCCCTTGTGCTGCGCGAGGTACCAGTCGGGAAAGAGCTGCAGCTCGCGGCGCAGCACGGCCTCGTCGTAGGGCGGCAGCACGCCCTGGCGGCTGGCCTGCTGCCAGGGCAGCAGCGCGGCCAGGGCATCCAGGTACAGGCCCGCGTTGGCCTGCGGTTGAGCGGGGTCGATGACGTCGAGCAGGGTCTGCGTGCCCAGGTCGTCCAGCAGCAGGAAGCCCAGCGCCTCGTGCCAGTCCAGCACCTGCGGCACGCGCAGGCCGGCCGCGCGCATCAGCCCCGCGATGCGCACAAAGGGTTCGCTGTTTTCCTTGTCGGGCGGCGCGTCCATCACGATCGCGCTGCCGCCGTCCTCGGCGTCCAGGCGCAGGTAGCGGCGAAAGCTCGCGTCGGCAGAGGCCGGGCGCAGGCTGGAGGGGATCAGGCGGTGTTGCCGCGCCAGCGGCGCGAGCCAGGAATGGAAGGCCGCCTCGCGCTGCGGGTCGGCCCACGCGACGGTGGTCGGCGACGGGGTCATGGCTGAGGGGAATGCGGTGGGCGGCGCGCCGGGTGCGTGGCAGGCCCCGTGGAATAATCCGGCGGATTCTACAAACGCCTTCAACGCCAGTGTGCGCGGCCCGAACGCCGCCGGGCCCGATCTTGAAACGCCGCACCGACCCGACTCGCTCTCCCGCCCGGTTCGCCATCGCACCGGTGGCCGCGGCGGTGCTGGGCGCCTGCTTCGCCAGCACCGGGCAGGCTCAGGCTCAGGCCCAGGACCCGGGACTCGCCTTGCGTCCCAGCCTGCGCCTGCAGGAGCAACTGCCCGCCGAGGTGCGCAGCCAGACCCCCAGTTTCGTTTCGGGCCTTCGCATCGAAGGCCACACGGGCCAGACCACCACCGTCGAAGGCGAAGCCGAGCTGCGCCGCCACGACACCGTGATCCGCGCCGACCGGCTCAGCTTCGACGATCGCACGCGCGAGGCCCACGCCGAAGGCAACGTGCTCATCAACCGCGGTGGCGACCGCTTCAGGGGGCCGGCGCTGCGGCTCAATGTCGACACCTTCAAAGGCTACTTCGAGCAACCCGATTTCGAGCTGCTGAGCAACAACGGGCGCGGCGATGCCACGCGCATGGACTTCCACGACGAAGATCACTCCACCGCGCACCAGGCCCGCTACAGCACCTGCCCGCGCAACCCGGGGGCCGACTGGATGCCCGCCTGGCTGGTGCGCGCCAACCGCATCGAGTTCGACAACGTGGAAGAGGTGGGCGAGGCCTACGGGGGCGTGCTCGAGTTCAAGGGCGTGCCGATTCTCGGCGCGCCCTACTTCACTTTTCCGCTGAGCGACAAGCGCAAGTCGGGTCTGCTGCCGCCGACGATCGGCCTCGACAGCGTGAGCGGTCTCGAACTCACGCTGCCCTACTACTTCAACCTGGCGCCCAACTACGACCTCACGGTCTACCCCACGCTCATGTCCAAGCGCGGGCTCGACATGGGTGCCGAGTTCCGCTACCTGCAACCCGACTACACCGGTCGCGTGCGCGGCTCCTACATGCCCTCGGACCGCCTGCGGGGCGAGGACCGCTGGGGATACACGCTGCAGCACAACCAGTCGCTCACCGACGCCATCAACCGCCTGGGCGGACGGGGTGGCGCGGGGCTGTCGCTCAACCTCAACCGCGTGAGCGACGACGACTACTGGCGCGACTTCCCGCGCGCCGGCGCCACGCTCACGCAGCGCCTGCTGCCCAGCGACGCCGTCGCCACCTGGAGCCAGGGCAACTGGTCCGCGTCGGCCGGGGCCTACACCTGGCAGACGCTGCAGGACATCGACGCGCCGATCACGCCGCCCTATGACCGCGTGCCCTCGCTGGCCCTGACCTACAGCCGCGGCGACCTGGGCCGGCCCGACAAGACCGGTTCGCTCGCCTTGACGCTGTACGGCGAGTACACGCGCTTCGAGTCCAACCCCCTGCTCACCGGGCAGAGCAATGGCGAGCGCGCCTTGGCCGTGGCAACGCTCAGCCGCCGCTTCCAGACGCCGGGCTGGTTCATCGAACCGCGCGCGCGCCTGCACAGCACCCAGTACTCCTTCGATCAGCCCCTGGCCAACGGCCAGCGCAGCGCCTCGCGCGCCGTGCCGTCCCTGAGTCTGGACAGCGGCCTGGTCTTCGAGCGCGACGCCAGCTACTTCGGCCGGGCCTTCCTGCAGACCCTGGAGCCGCGCGCCTTCTTCACCTGGACGCCTTACCGCGACCAGAGCCTCCTGCCGAACTACGACTCGGGCGCGACCGATTTCAACCTCGCGACCATCTACTCCGAGAACGTCTTCACCGGCAACGACCGCATTTCCGATACGCGCGGGGTCACGCTGGGCGTGAGTTCGCGCCTCATCGATCCTGACACCGGCGCCGAGATCGTGCGCCTGGGCGTCGCGCAGCGCTACCTGCTGGAGGACCAGAACGTCACCCTGCCCGGGGGCGTGCCGGTGCAGGAGCGCTTCAGCGACGTGTTGCTGGCCGCGCGCGTGCAATGGACGCCGCGCTGGTTGTTCGACACCACCTTCCAGTACAACCCCACCACCAACGAATCGGTGCGCACCACCGTGAGCGCGCGCTACACGCCCCGGCCCTACCACGTGCTCAGCGCGGCCTGGCGCCTGCAGCGCGGGGCCTCCGAACAATTCGACGTCGGTTGGCAGTGGCCGCTCAGCGGCATCTTCGGCCGCAGCCCGGATCCCGTGCCGGGCTACGGGCTCGGTGCCGGCCAGTGGTACGGTGTGGGGCGCATCAACTACAGCGTGCCTGACCGAAAGGTGGTCGATCTGGTGGCGGGCTTTGAGTACGATGCCGGTTGCTGGATCGGGCGGGTGGTGCTCGAGCGGCTGCAGCGCAGCCAGGCGTCGGCGAACCAGCGCATCCTGTTCCAGCTCGAATTCTCGGGCTTCTCGCGCATCGGCTCCAACCCGCTGCAGACCCTCAGGGACAACGTGCCGCGCTACCAGTACCTGCGCGAAGAGATCAACCCGCCGAGCCGGTTCCAACGTTATGACTGACCGTTCCCTTCCGATTGCCATCGCCCTGGGCCTGGCCCTGCTCTGGCCCGCCGCGCTGCCGGCCCAGACGCTGCGCACGCCTGGCGGCCTGACGCTGCCCTCGGCCACTGCGCCCGCTGCGGGCAACCGCACGGCCGACTACATCGTCGCCCTGGTCAATTCCGAGCCCGTGACCAACCATGAGGTGCGCCAGCGCCTGCGCCAGGTCGAGCAGAACATCGCGCAGCGCAACATCACCAATGCCCCGCCGCGCGCGGTGCTGGTGCGGCAGGTGCTGGAACAACTCATCAACGAACGAGCGCAACTGCACCTGGCCCGCGAATCGGGTCTGCGCGTGAGCGACGCCGAGATCGATCAAGCCGAGCAAAACATCGCCGCCCAGAACAGCCTGAGTCAGGAGGAGTTCCGCCGCCGCCTGCGCTCGGAGGGATACGACCTCAACCGTTTCCGCGACGAGCTGCGCCAGCAACTGCTGCTGCAGCGCCTGCGCGAGCGCGAAGTGGACTCCCGCGTGCGCGTGACCGACGCCGACATCGACGAGTTCCAGCGTGAGCAACGCGGCGCAGGCGGGGTCGACAACCTCGAACTCAACCTCAGTCACGTGCTGGTGCTGGTGCCTGAGAACGCCAGCGAGGCGGTGGTGGCCGAGCGGCAGGCGCGCGCGCAGCGCGTGGCCGAACGCGCGCGCGCGGGTGAGGATTTCGCCGTTCTCGCCCGCGAGTTTTCCGACGCGGCCGAGCGCGTCAACGGCGGAGAGTTCGGCTGGCGCGCGGCCTCCCGCCTGCCCGACCTGTTCGTGGCATCCACACGCAACCTCGCGGCCGGCGCCATCGCAGGCCCGCTGCGCAGCCCCGCGGGCTTTCACGTGCTCAAGGTCAACGACAAGCGCCAGGCCGGCATGCCCTCGATGAACGTCACGCAGACGCGCGCCAGCCACATCCTGCTGCGTCCCAGTGCGCAGCTCACGCCCGAAGCGGCCATCGCACGCCTGAGCGATTTCCGTCAGCGCATCACGGCTGGTACCGCCACCTTCGAGGCGCTGGCGCGTGAAAACAGCCAGGATGGCTCGGCCGCCAACGGAGGCAGCCTGGGCTGGGCCCTGCCCGGGCAGTTCGTGCCCGAATTCGAGGACACCATGAACCGCCTGCGCCCTGGCGAGGTGTCCGAACCCGTTGTCTCGCGCTTCGGCGTCCACCTCATCCGCGTCGACGAACGCCGCACCGTGCAGCTCGACGAGCGCCAGCAGCGAGAGCGCCTGCGCATGGTCGTGCGCGAGCAGAAGCTGCGCGAGGCCACGGAGCTGTGGGCGCGCGACGTGCGCTCACGCGCTTACGTCGAGATGCGCGAAGACCCGCAGCCGTGAAGCACATCGCGCGCAAGCGCTTCGGGCAGCACTTTCTCACCGACCCCGGCGTCATCGACGCCATCGTGCGCGCGATCGATCCTCGCGCGGGCCAGCCCATGGTCGAGATCGGCCCGGGCCTTGCCGCGCTCACGCAGCCCCTGGTGGAGCGGCTCGGCCGGCTGACGGTCATCGAACTCGATCGCGACCTTGCGGCCAAGCTGCGCGCGCATGGCCAACTCGACGTGGTCGAGTCCGATGTGCTCAAGGTCGATTTCGCCGCCTTGCGCGCCACGGCCTCCGGCCCCCTGCGTGTGGTCGGCAACCTGCCCTACAACATCTCCTCGCCCATCCTCTTCCACCTGCTCGACCACGTCGCCGTGGTGCAGGACCAGCATTTCATGCTGCAGAAGGAAGTCATCGACCGCATGGTCGCGGCGCCCGCCACGGCCGACTACGGTCGCCTGTCGGTGATGCTGCAGTGGCGCTACGCGATGGAGAGCGTGCTCTTCGTGCCGCCAGAGGCCTTCGACCCGCCGCCCCGGGTCGACAGCGCGGTGGTGCGCATGGTGCCTCTGACCGATCCGCCCGCCATCGACGTGAAGCACCTGAGCGAGCTTGTGCAGGTCGCCTTCAGCCAGCGCCGCAAGCTGCTGCGGCACACGCTGGGCAAATGGCTTGAGCAACGAAACGCGGTCGGCAACTTCGACCTGCAACGCCGGGCAGAAGAGGTGCCCGTCAGCGAATACGTCAGCCTGGCGCAAACCTCGCAGGCATGAAAAAGCCGCGACAAGTGTCGCGGCTCATCCAGTGACACCACGGATCTGGCTCTGCCAGTCCGTCGGTGTCGCCCCCTTGAGGGGGTGACGCGCCGTCAGGCGCGGCGCGGGGGTGGGCTTGTCAAGCAGCCGCCAGCCAGTAACCCGCGTTGAACGGGCTGCTCATGCGCAACGCCTGCGGGCTCACGTCGAGGATCTTGTCCGTCGGCATGGGCTCTTCGCTCTGCACTTCGATCGGCTCCTCGCCCTTGGGGCTGCGCGCCACAGAGAACGAGTAGAAGCAGCGGAACGGAATCTTGCGGTCGCTCCAGTAGTCGGCGGCGTCGCGGAAGATGTCGAGCAGTTGCTCGCGCGCTTCCTTGTCGAACTTGCTGTGCGCCGGGATGTGCTCGAGCACGACGATGAAGCCGGTTTGCGGGCCGGACTTGTGGACCATGTCGGTCATGCAGTCGTACAGCGCGTCGAAGTTCTTGCCGAAATGCGCGGGCAGCGTGTACTGGGCGGCGATCAGTTCCAGCACGTCCTGCTTGCTCTGCGCCTTGGCCAGGTTGGCGTAGAGAAAGTGGTGGCCGAGGTGCTCGGCCGCCGCTTGCAGATCCTTCACGCCATAGGCGCGAATGGACTGGACGATGTTGGGTCGCACATTACGAAGTGGCGTGTCCATCTCCGCGTCTCTTTCACAGTCAAAGGTTGAAATACCGATCGCTCTTCGGAAGATCACTGCACGATGCGCCTGAAGCTCGAGTAATGGTCTTCCGTGTAATAACAGGCATCAGGCGCCACGGGCCGCACACCGCCACACACGATACGCCGCGCTCCCCGGTGGTTCAAACCCGGGGTGGGTACGGTGTATTCCCGGTAGTACCCCCGCCGTTCCCTGGGCAACAGGCCTTCGCGGTTGAAGAAGACGGTGCCGTCCTTTTCGTAGCGAAAGGGCCCACCCTGATGGATCTGGCCCAGAACCTGCTTGCCCTGCGTTGGCAGGGCCGATACCGACACGGATGCGGGCGGGGCGAGGACAGCGGGTTCGGGACCGCGGGCTTGCACCAGAAAGGTGCCTGCGCTGGCGACCACGGTGGCCACAGCAGTCGCAACGAAGCCGGCTTTGCCCTTGCCCCAGTGCTGGCGAATCCGCCGCAGATCCATGAGGTTGGCTTGCTCCTGATGCGGGTGAACCCTGAGCCTTTGGCCTGGGGTTAACCCTGAAACTCAAGCGCGAGAGTGTGCCCTAACCGGCCCCAAAACGCAAGCGACTGCCTAAAAAACAGGCAATTGACAGCGCAAAAGCGGGTGAAAAAAGTTAGCGCCCGCTTTGACTGAACACCCTATCGGGCAACATTGGCGTCCGCCACCGTCAGGGCCGTCATGTTCACGATGCGGCGGACAGTGGCGCTGGGGGTGAGGATGTGCACCGGCTGGGCGGCGCCCAGCAGCACGGGGCCGATCGCGATGTTGCCGCCCGCCGCCGTCTTGAGCAGGTTGTAGGCAATGTTGGCCGCGTCGATGTTGGGCAGGACCAGCAGGTTGGCCACGCCCTTGAGGGTGGAGTTGGGCATGAGCGCGGCCCGCGCCACCGGGTCCAGTGCCACGTCGCCGTGCATTTCGCCGTCCACTTCCAGCCAGGGCGCCTGCTCGCGCAGCAGGTCCAGGGTGCGGCGCATCTTCACCGCCGAGGGCTCATTGGACGAGCCGAAGCTGGAGTGCGACAGCAGGGCCGCCTTGGGCTGGATGCCGAAGCGCAGCATCTCTTCGGCGGCCATCACGGTGATCTCGCAGAGCTCCTCGGCGGAAGGGTCGTGGTTCACGTGCGTGTCGACCAGGAAGACCTGACGACCGGGCAGCATGAGGCCGTTCATGCAGGCGTAGACGCGCACGTCTTGCGCGGTGCTGGGGCTGCCGCCGGCGCGCTTGCCGATGACCTGGTCGATGTAGTGCAGGTGGCCCTGGGTGGTGCCCCAGGTGCCGCAGATGAGGCCATCGACCTCGCCCTTGTGCAGCAGCATGGTGCCGATGAGCGTCAGTCGGCGGCGCATCTCGATCTTGGCGAGCTGTTGCGTGACGCCTTTGCGCTCGGTCATGCGGTGGTAGGTCTGCCAGAAGTCGCGGTAGCGGTGGTCCTGCTCGACGTTGACGATGTCGTAGTCCAGGCCCTCCTTCAGGCGCAGGCCGAACTTCTCGATGCGCTGGGCGATGATGGCCGGGCGGCCGATCAGCGTGGGCCGCGCCAGGCCTTCGTCCACCACGATCTGGCAGGCGCGCAGCACGCGCTCTTCCTCGCCCTCGGCGTACGCCACGCGCTTGCGCGTGGCCAGCTTGGCGGCCGAGAAGATGGGCCGCATGACGGTGCCGGACGCGAACACGAAGCCCTGCAGCTTCTCGCGGTAGGCGGCCATGTCCTGGATGGGTCGCAGCGCCACACCGCTGTCGGCCGCCGCCTGCGCCACGGCGGGTGCGATCTTCATCATCAGCCGCGGATCGAAAGGCTTGGGGATGAGGTACTCGGGGCCGAAGGCCAGCTTCTCACCCGCGTAGGCGGCGGCCACCACCTCGCTCTGCTCGGCCTGTGCGAGCTCGGCGATGGCGTGCACTGCGGCGATCTCCATCTCGTCGGTGATGGTGGTGGCGCCCGAGTCGAGCGCGCCGCGGAAGATGTACGGGAAGCAGAGGACGTTGTTGACCTGGTTCGGGTAGTCCGAGCGGCCGGTGGCCATGATCGCGTCGTCGCGCACGGCCTGCACGTCTTCCGGCAGAATTTCCGGGTTGGGGTTGGCCAGCGCCAGGATCAGCGGCTTGGCCGCCATGGACTTGACCATTTCCGGCTTGAGCACGCCGCCTGCCGACAGGCCCAGGAAGATGTCCGCACCCGCGACCACCTCGGCCAGGCTGCGCGCGCCGGTCGTCTGGGCGAACTGGATCTTGTCCTCGTCCATCAACTCGGTGCGGCCTTCGTAGACGACGCCTGCCAGGTCGGTCACCCAGATGTTCTCGCGCGGCAGTCCCAACTTGACCAGCAGGCCCAGGCAGGCGAGGGCAGCGGCACCGGCGCCAGAGGTCACGAGCTTGACCTTCTTGAGGTCCTTGCCGACCACCTTCAGGCCGTTGAGGATGGCCGCGCCGACCACGATGGCGGTGCCGTGCTGGTCGTCGTGGAAAACCGGGATCTTCATGCGCTCGCGCAGCTTGCGCTCGACGTAGAAGCAGTCCGGCGCCTTGATGTCTTCCAGGTTGATGCCACCGAAGGTGGGTTCCAGCGCGGCGATGACCTCGACCAGCTTGTCGGGGTCCTTTTCGTTGATTTCGATGTCGAAGACGTCGATGCCCGAGAACTTCTTGAACAGCACCGCCTTGCCTTCCATCACCGGCTTGGCGGCCAGCGGGCCGATGTCGCCCAGACCCAGCACGGCGGTGCCGTTGGTGATGACCGCGACCAGGTTGCCGCGCGCGGTGTACTTGAAGGCATTGACCGGATCGGCGGCGATTTCCTCGCAAGGCGCCGCCACGCCGGGCGAGTAGGCCAGGGCCAGATCGCGCTGGTTCGACAGCGGCTTGGTGGCCGCAATGGCCACTTTTCCGGGCAGGGGCTGCTCGTGGTACTGCAGCGCGGC
>JABAOH010012020.1_pt1 | contig 10215 bp, 9 predicted proteins | sample 7062181 | NCBI WGS metagenome assembly JABAOH01 (sample SAMN14538630, study PRJNA623070) | marine sediment metagenome | biome: marine biome [ENVO:00000428]; feature: marine pelagic biome [ENVO:01000023]; material: deep marine sediment [ENVO:00002113]; isolation source: pool of 5 deep marine... | reverse complement strand
GGAATAATGACAATTGAAGTGATTCGTGACGTTCTAGCTTGGTGTGCAGTAATAAACTATGGGTTGCTGCTATGGTGGTTCTTAGCTTTCACTCTGGCTCACGATTGGATATATCGGTTTCATAGTAAATGGTTTAATTTTTCTGTTGATACTTTCGATGCCATTCATTATGCGGGTATTGCGCTCTTTAAAATTGGTATATTCTTGTTCAACCTAGTGCCGTATTTAGCCTTCCGCATTGTTGGTTAAGTTTGTGGTATCTAACAATTCACTCCAGCCAAACGCGGAGAGTGGTATTCCCCTTGGGATCTATTTCCTGAAGAACTACGAAGACGTTATGATCAAAAAGATTGTGGGGATAGTGGTAGTTGTTTTTGCCCTCTGGAACCTCATAGCCCGAGCTGACAGGAGACACGGACTTCCCCTGCAAGCCAAAACCACCTAAAACCAAAATTCTCATAGAACCCTTCTCTGTTCTCAATCAAGTACTTTCCAAGCCCATCCATCAGGCAAGCAAACAAGCCTCACAGAAGTCAACAAAATCAATCCCTTTTCAGTTTACTGATTACCTTGCCGAATTGATGAGCAAAGTCTTTTATTGCTTTAACGGCTTCTGCATCCTCTTGTAACTGGTCCTTGGAAAGCTCGGAAGTACTGTGTTCTCCATATTTTACTAAACCCGGGATCCGCGTCCCACCGATTGCCACCGTCCAGTATGTCCCTGTAACAATAACAAAGCCAAGAATGGAAAACCACAACAACAACTCAGCCAAAACAAAATTGGCACCGGTCCTCCGCGTTGAAACGATGGCGCCGCCCACTTTGCCTGCCCAAAGTCCCGGGCCCTTTGAATCCGGCCAACCTACATCGGAGAGTGGTATATCAATCCCGTGTCTGCCTTCTGCAACCATCCCCAATCTCTCAAGAAGTGCCGTCATTTTAGCGGTTTGTGTGCCGAAATAAACCGGGGTGCCAAGAATCAATCCATCTGCTTCATACACTTTCCGAAAGATGGGCTCAAAATCATCCTTTATCGAACATTCTGCGATTCTACTGGCCCGACAATGGCGGCAGGATATACAGCCCTCTATTTCTTTACCCCCTATGCCAATATATTCGGTCTTAACGCCGTATCCCGAAATGATATCGAGGGCAAATTTTAAGAATTGTTCTGTGTTTCCCTCCTTTCTGGGACTTCCACCAATAGCCACGACCATAGGTTTCCTAGATATCATCATTATCCCCTTCCCTGGAGGTTCCTTCCGCTACAAAGTTTATCCGCAAGCTTAGGAATCCCCTGGATAATAGCATCTTCGATCTGGAAATTACGGCTTCGAAGTATGAACCGACGTTTACACTTTTCTAAGAATTTGTAAAGGAAAAACTGAGGTTATTCCTGGGGTACATGGAGGACGGTGATGCCAATCCACCTGATGCTTTTCGATCGATCGCCTGATGACCATTGGTTTTTTCGAGGGTATATATCCTTGACTCGTGGGGAACTATGTTGTTAAGGACAGGGAAAACCTTCTTATGAAGAAGGGAGGTGGTCCATCAGGCGGAATTCAGGGTTTACGGAGTACCAAAAGGTATTATTCAAAATCCATAAACTGAGGATGTGATAAGGAGCTTGACATTTGTTTTCTACCGAAGTAAATAAAATTTTGCTGCTGTGGGATAGGGAAAGACGGTTTTACAGCTTAATTAAGAAAGGAGGTGGTTTATCAGGCGGAATTGACGGTTTATCAACGCCAAGATAAGGAGGGGTAATTATGGGAAAAAGAAATAAAAAGAAAGGTATTCAAGGCGTTTCAAGAAGGAACTTTCTCAAGGCAGTGGGGGTTGGTTCCGCCTCCCTTGCATTGGGAGGGGTCAAGGCACGCCCGGTTCTCGGGCAGGCCAAAGAACGGTTTATGTTCGCTGCTCCCCACGAATATAATAGTTTCGACCCAGCAGCACACATGGACGTGGGGCGATCTTCCGGTAGATTGAATTGTTATGATGGTCTCATGCGGTGGCGGGACAATCCACCCAAACTCACGCCTAACTTAGCCCTATCTTATGAGGGCTCACCGGATGGGATGAAGTGGACCTTTCGCCTCCGTAAAGGGGCCGTGTTCCACGACGGCTCCGAGGTGACAGCAGACGATGTCGTGTACACCACGGAGAGGCTTCTGGCTTTAGGTACTGGGTCTGCTGGCGTTTTTGCTCCAATTCTGGGCAAGGGGAACACTCGGGCGATCGATAAGTATACGGTGGAATTTCAGCTCAAGAAGCCCTTTGGCGCCTTTGCGGGCCTCACCCATTTTCTCCATGTCTTGAACAAAAAGGTACTTAAGGCACACGAAAAGGATGGTGATTGGGGAAGCAAATGGCTCTCTACTTATGGGACAAGGCTGGGAAAGAACGGCGTTGGCACTGGCTCCTATACCATTGAGATGTATGATCCGGCGGTTGGATATGATTTAGTCAAATTCAAGGATCATTTTCTTGGGTGGGACAAACCCCATATGGAAAGAGTTGGCTATAGAGGGGTGTCTGAAACGGCTGCCCGCGTGCTCGGGCTAATGAAAGGGGATTTCCACGGCGAGCTCGGCTATCTGCCCTATGAGCAGCTGCAGAAAGTGAAAACTTCCCCGAGAATCAAGGTATTGGAACAGCCCTCGACGCGTCTTTTCTTTGCCATTATCCACAATCAGAAACCGCCTACCAGCGATGTGCATTTCCGGAGGGCAATCTGTTACGCCTTTGATTACGAGAGCTGGATCAGGGACATGCAGCACAACATGGTGGAGCGGAATATTGGGCCGGTACCTAATCCCATGTGGGGTTCCCTCGATCCGGAAAAAGAGTTCGGCTATAAGTACGACCTGGACAAGGCCAAGGAAGAGCTCAAGAAGTGTAAGGTGGATTGGAAGAAGTACCTGCCGATTGAGCAAGTTCCCCTGCTCGGCTACCCCATGTGCGTGGAAGGGGCCCAGGTTCTTCAGGCGGGGCTGAACAAAATTGGGGTTAAAACGGTCATCACGCCCAAATCATGGCCGACCTGCACTCAGATGGCCAGAAAAAAGGAGACGACTCCCAACATCTGGTGGCTCTGGCGGAGCACCTACTATGCGGACCCCCACAACTGGATCGGTGAGTTGTTTGACTCCGAGAAGCACGGCGGTTGGTCTGGTTCGGCCTGGTACAAGAACCCGAGGGTGGATGAGCTTCTCCACAAGGCCATAGCCATCGTGGACCAGAAGGAGAGGGAGAAACTTTATCAGGAGGCCGGGCGCATCGTCGTTTCGGAAGCCCCCGCGCTATTCATCCACAATGAGAAGTGGCACGGGACCTTCGACAAGAGGCTCAAAGGGTTTCGGTTCTGCCCCGTTGGAGATGTCAACGAGTTTCGGTGGTTATATTGGGGGTAGGATTTCGGGATCCTAACCTTATGGAGGAAACAGATTCGGAGGGAAGATGACCGCAGAGGCTTTAGTGATGCGTGCGGTCATCTTCCCCCATTTTTTCCAATGCACACTTGTGCGGAAAGGGATTTGTTGGGTGAGAAAAGGGCAAAACGGAAAATAGCATAAAGAATCACTAAGACCACTGGGTTACAAGGTTTGTGTGACATACCTTGACTCGAGAAGAGGAGGTGCGGAAAAATGGGGCAAACAGATGTAATGGTTGTCGGAGTTGGTGGTATTGGGGGTTGGTGCGTGGAGTTCTTGACTCGGGAGCCCTCGATATCCAGGTTGGTAGCTGCGGATATTCGGAGTGATTACGGAGCCCAAAAGCTCAATACGGCCGTATCCGGTGCCTATCAGATGGGGTACTATCCGGAGACCGAATTTGTTCGAATGGATCTGCTGGATGATGTGAGCAAAAATGCTGAGATTATTGCCAAGGTCAATCCCCGGTGTATCCTCAATTGTTCGACCATGCTGACATGGTGGGCGCCCAGTGCTTTGCTTGCTGAGGCATTAAAACCCTTGACGGATGTAGCTGCCCTTGGGCCCTATGTGGCCCTTCATCTGAAGCTGGTGTATCATCTCATGCAGGCCGTCAAGGCCTCGGGTATCAATCCCTATGTAGTCAATGGATCCTACGGGGATGCTACAGCTCCGGCCTTGAAGACACAAGGTCTGGAGACGACGGTGGGAATGGGGAACTTGGACAACATGGGCGTTCTTGTAAGGAAACAGGTGGCGGAAAAGGAGGGGGTGAAGGCGCGGGATGTGCTGGTCTACCTGGTAGCCCATCACTTCAACAATGTCTGGTTCTCAAAGGAAGCCCCTGGGCCTCGGCCTCCGTATTTCATCAAGATTTATGTGGGTGAAAAGGATGTGACGGAAAAATACGATACCTTTGAACTGTTGAGGAACACGGCCGCGGGCCGGTTGCGGCTGGGCGGTGCCGGTTGCGACAGTCAGGTGGCCTCCTCACAGTGCAAGCATGCCTTGGCGCTCCTAAATGACAGTAAGATACTGAGCCTGGCCCCCGCTCCCGGTGGCCTTCCGGGTGGCTACCCCATAAGGTTGGGAGCAGATGGGGCAAAGTTGGCCCTGCCCGATGGGATTACCGAAGAGGAAGCCATCAGGCTTAACCTGGAGGGACAGAAGAGAGACGGCATTGAGGAGATTAAAAGAGATGGCACTATCGTCTTTCCGGATGCTGTACACGAAGCTATGAAGAAAGTCTTCGATTTTGACTGTAAGTCCTTCAACATTAAAGACGTAGATGAAGTGGCTACGGAGCAGATGGCCAAGTTCAAAAAACTTCTTTCCAAGTATCAAAGAGAACTGCCTTACACCATTTAAGGGGGCTTACGGCCGGAAATCGGGGGGAACACCTGAAGAAGGCCGATGGCGTTTCCCCCTTTCTTCTGTTTCCCATTTGAGATTCATACCGAGAAAGGGGAGTTCTCAGCCAAAGGTATGGGCGGGAGCGGCAGAGGATTGCCGGTCGTGAGAGAATGCGCTATAAGTCTTATGGGTTGGCAAGAACGTTATGCGAGATAAGATGTTCCCGCCATTTTTGACCAAATCGAAGTAGGGAAAGGCCTTGAGATTTATCGCCCTCGTCACAAAGAGATTGGTTTATTTGGTTCCCACGTTGGTTGGCCTTGTGATCCTTGTCTTTCTTATCTCCAACGTCGTACCGGCAGATCCCGCCGCTTTGGCTGCTGGCCCTTTTGCGGATCAGAAGCAGATCGAGAAGATAAGACAGAAATATGGATTCGATAAACCCCTCCACGTTCAACTGTGGATGTACTTGAGGCGTCTGGCAAAAGGAGATCTCGGGGAAAGCCTTTATACCAAGCGTTCTATCTCCTGGGAGATGTTCAATCGCTTCCCTGCGACACTCGAGCTGACCCTCGTTTCTCTATTCGTCTCCGTCATTCTGGGCATACCCATCGGGATTTTTTCGGCGATCAGGCGGAATGCCTGGATCGACCATGTAATGAGAGGAATCACAATAGCTGGATTGGCGATTGCGGCCTTCTGGCTGGGGATTGAGCTTCAATTGGTTTTCGGATATCAATTGGATTTATTGCCCATAACCGGTCGTATTACCGGGTCAGCACCCAAGCACATCACCCGCCTTTACATCTTGGACTCCATATTGACCTGGGATGGAAGGGCACTCTGGAGCTCTCTCGTTCACATTACCCTCCCTGCTGCAACCCTGGTCTTCACTGCCTTCGCCACTCTGGTTCGTTTCACCAGGGCTGGTGTGCTCAATGCCCTCAACAGCGACTATGTTCTCTATGAGCGAGCTATGGGAATGCCCCGTAAATTGCTCGTATATAAGTACGTGTTGAGAAATGCAGTGACTTCGACGATAACCCAGATCGGACTGCTGTTCGGCTACCTGCTTGCGGGCTCAGTGGTGATTGAAAGGGTTTTCAGCTGGCCGGGAATGGGCTCCTTTGCCGTTGAATCGATTTTGATGATGGACTATGCGGCCGTTCTCGGAGTTGCCCTGTGGACGGGGTTGGCATATACCCTGGGGAATTTGATTGTGGACATCATACTGGGATTGGTTGATCCCAGGGAGGCAACGCGGTGACCACCTATGGGCCGATGATCAGGGAGTTCTTACGTGACCGACTGGCAGTCACGGGACTGCTCATTATTCTGCTCCTTTTCGCGGTGGGTATTCTGGCCCCTTATATTGCCCCTGACCCAGACGCAGTTTTTGGTTTTTATCCCGCGAAACGCCTCCAGCCACCAAGTTGGGATCATCTATTCGGTACCGATCAAATGGGAAGGGATATTCTGAGTCGAATCATCTTTGGAGCGAGGATCACCATTAGGATAGCGGTCTTCGCCGTTGGCATAACTCTGGTTATCGGCATCCCCATAGGGCTCGTTGCGGGATACTATGAGAGTTGGCTGGGCGAACTTCTCATGAGGATAGCCGACATATTTCTCTCTATTCCCCAATTCGTTCTTGCCTTGGCACTGGCAACAGCTTTTGGCCCCAGTATCGAAAACGCGATACTGGCACTTTCCCTCACCTATTGGCCCTGGTTTTCGAGGCTTGTGTACGCGGAGACTATCTCGCTCAAGCACTCTACCTTTATTGAGGCAACGGAGGCTCTTGGTGCGGGGGCAGTTCGAACCATCTTCTTGCATGTCCTTCCCAACGTTACCTCACCCATTATCGTCAGGAGTACTATAGGGATGGGCTATACGATTCTTACCGCTGCCGTGCTGGGCTTCTTGGGGGTGGGGGCCCAGCCGCCCGACCCCGAATGGGGACTGGCAATATCGGAATCACGGAAATTCTTGCCCGGTGCGTGGTGGTTCGCAACCTTTCCGGGATTCGCCATCTTCTTGGTGGTGATGGCTTTCAATATGTTTGGAGATGGTCTGAGAGATGTCCTCGATCCGAGGCTCAGAATCTCCGGGGGAAAATAGGGGGGAAACGCGGCTTTGACGAACTTGCTAGAGGTCAAAGATCTGGTTGTGCATTTCGAGACCGATAGAGGGATGGTTGAGGCCATTGACCGGGCGAGCCTGAGCATCCTGGCAGGAGAGATCGTTGGTTTGGTTGGGGAAAGCGGCTGCGGCAAGACAACCATGGCCAGGGCCATATTGAACGTCATTCCCTCTCCGCCCGGGGTGATACGAGGGGGGAGCGTCATTTTCAAGGATCGAGAGATTCTCACAATGGATGAGGAGGAATGTAATTCCACCATTCGGGGAAAGGCCATTACCCTCATTCCTCAGGATCCCTTCAGCTCTTTCAATCCTCTCTTCACCATCGGTACCCAGATATTTGACATCTCAGGGCCCAAGCATGAGAATAAGGGGTCTTCTGATGCCAAGAAGATATTGGGGAAAAAAATCCTGGAGATGTTGAATCTGGTTCAACTCCCGACACCGGCAAGCCTATTACGTAAGTTTCCCCACGAATTGAGCGGCGGGCAGAGACAGCGTATCATGATCGCGGTTGCCCTCCTTGTGAATCCCTCGTTGGTGATTGCTGACGAACCCACCACTGCCCTGGACGTGACTATTCAGGCCCAGATCCTCTCCCTTCTGCGGCAATTGGTGGATAAGCAGCGGGCATCGGTTCTCTACATTACCCATGATCTGGCAGTAGCAAGCAAAATAAGCGACAGAATCGTCGTCATGTATGCTGGACAAGAGGTGGAATCGGCACCAACAAGTTCGTTTTTCACCTCTCCAGCTCATCCGTATACCAAGAAACTTTTAGAGTGTCTTCCCAACCCCGAAGGGGTGATCATGGATATCCCGGGCAGGGTTCCGACGCTGATTAATCCCCCCAAGGGGTGTCGGTTTCATCCTCGCTGTGACCGGGCAGTGGAGAGGTGTCACCGGGAAAGGCCATCTTGGGATGAGATTGCGACTGGTCACTGGGTTCGCTGTTATCACCCGATCTCGAGTTACAAATCCAAGCATTAACCTTCGGATGTTAAGGAAAGCAATGCGTACCACTGACAATACCATTCTGAAAACGGAGAACCTGAAAAGGTACTTTTCGGTTAAGAGCCAAATCCTTAAACGACACATCGGTTGGATCAGGGCCGTGGATGGAGTAAATCTCCAGGTTAAGAAGGGAGAAATTTTAGGCCTTGTGGGGGAAAGTGGGTGTGGGAAATCGACGTTGGGTAAAACGATCCTTGGCATCTATCGCCCCAACGAGGGGGAGGTATATTTTGAAGGGGAGAGAATCAGCCATTTATCTTCACAATGGATGAGACCCATTCGAAAGAAGATTCAATACCTCTATCAGGATCCCGGAGCCTCTCTGGATCCCTGGTGGACTATTGGGAAAAGTCTCATTGAGCCTCTGAAGATCCATGAGCGTCTCTCCAAAACGGAAATCGAGGAAAGGATGGCGGGGATTCTGAAGGCCGTCGGTTTGGAGGAAGATCATGCCTACCGTTATCCTCATGAATTCAGTGGAGGACAGCAAAGGAGGATCGGTTTGGCTCGCATCCTGATATTGAATCCGAGCCTCATTATTTTCGACGAACCTACTTCGGGGCTGGATGTATCGGTTCAAGCTACCGTCCTGAAACTGTTCAGGGAACTAAAAGGCAAGTTTCATCTCACCTATGTGTTCATATCCCACGATTTGGCGGTGATTCGGATGATCAGCCAACGGGTGGCTGTCATGTACCTGGGGAAAATTGTTGAAGAGGGAAACACGGAGTTGGTATTCGAATCTCCGATTCATCCGTACACCCGACTTCTTCTGGCGGCCATTCCCCAGATAAAGCCGGAAGGCAAAGTCGGCGATTGGGATAACCTGATCACGGGGGAACCTCCCAATCCCGAGAATATCCCGCCTGGCTGCCGGTTTCGGCCAAGATGCCCGCAGGCCAGAGGGATCTGTGCTGATGCGGAACCTGAGCTCGTGGAGATCAGTGACGGCCGTAAGGTTGCGTGTCACCTCTAGTCCTTTCAAGGACCTGGATTCTCAAAAAGACAACGTACCCTCGCATCCTTGATATTGCTAGGGTATTGATGTGAGTTCCGATATATCAAGTAGTAACAAACGTCCGGCAGGGAACTCCACCAAATTCTGTTCGCGGTTCCATAATTGAAATGAGACCCACGAACCATTGAGACATTAAAATAAACAGATGACCACCTCCGTTTTGCCTAGGCTTATCCTAAAGCGACTTAAGTACAACTGCTTTGGCATCACGGAATTGGTTCTCTGAGAAAGTGGTGCGGCATGGATTTTCCTATCGCTGGAAATGGCGTGCTTACCATGTTGGTCGCTTCTTGTTCTCTCGCGATCTTTGATGGCCTGACCAAGTATTTGGTTGCTTTTTATTCGGCAGGAGAGATTGGCTTTGTAAGATTCGGCTTTGGAGCCCTTGTGATGCTGCCTGTCTTGTTTCGTCAAAAAGCCTGGTTCGGGAGGCGAGACTTTTCGCTTCTTATTCTCCGCGGTTTACTGGGAGCAGCAGTTTTTTACTGCCTCATTTTGGCTTTTCAAGTCGGGACTATCTCTGTAACGATGGTTCTCTTTTATACAAGCCCCGTGTGGGCTCTTCTCATGGGGGCTTTGCTGTTGCGCGAGCATCTTACCTGGGAACGTGTCATAGGGGTCATAGTTGCGATTTTGGGGATAACGGTGCTTTTTAATCCCTGGCACGAGGGTATTTCTATCGATCACCTTTATGGTCTGGCCGCGGGGGTCATAGCAGGGGGTAATAGCGTGGTAACCCGCTATCTCCGTACTCGATATGATGCGCGACTCATATATGAATTCCAATGTTTGGTCGGGACCCTTGCAAGCCTGCCTTTGGTTATTGGAGATGTCCAGTTGCCGGGCATGCGCATGGGAATCGTACTGCTTTCGGCGGCGATATTCGGGCTCTTGGGGCAAGTATTCATGAACTATGGCTACCGGTTTATACGGGCGGCTGAAGGCGCAACCCTTATGATGTCTGAGTCCATTTTTGCCGCCGTGGTTGGATTCGTCATATTTGGCGAAGTTTTAACCCAACAGTTTATCATAGGTACAACCCTGATCCTGGGCAGTGGCGTATATCTGGGACTTCGCGCAGGGACCCCAAAGGCGGATACTTTCCGCCCGAATCGCGTTCATGCAATTGAAGGGCATTGAGGAAGAAATTCTTCCCTTATCCAGATCTTTTTCTCGAAAGGAGGGTTTTGTTATGAGTAGCAAACGGGTTGATGAACTAACAGATAAAGAGGAAAAAAGAGCTGCTGAACT
>JABAOH010003042.1_pt1 | contig 10219 bp, 8 predicted proteins | sample 7062181 | NCBI WGS metagenome assembly JABAOH01 (sample SAMN14538630, study PRJNA623070) | marine sediment metagenome | biome: marine biome [ENVO:00000428]; feature: marine pelagic biome [ENVO:01000023]; material: deep marine sediment [ENVO:00002113]; isolation source: pool of 5 deep marine... | reverse complement strand
ATAATAAACATTTCAATCGAAATTCACGAGAGGAAGATTTGAACCCCCGACCTCATAAGCCCCTTAGAACATCCTTTTCTGACAGCTGCAAACCATTAAGGCACAGAGAATTGAATTTACTTCCTTAAAACTCCCAGCATTCACACGGATGTATGAAAAATCTGAAAATCTTATGACAAGACACCGACGCGAAAAACAGACATAACCGCCACAGTGATCACCCTCCGAAGACCCTTATTCCCAGCCACGGTCGGATCGCAAACCTAGAAGCTGGCCCGGTAGGGCTCGAACCCAAGCGACCACGAGGGTCACAGACCCAGCAGGACTGCCCATTACCAGGCAAGGAGACCCCGGGATGATTAACTTATGATTGGCCCTCCGGCATCAATAAAAGCGTATATTCAAAACGATAACGAGTCCAACTATAGAGTATTAAAAATAAAAAGAAAAAAAGGCCTCATTTCGAGAAGCAATCATATGCGATTTTTGAGACCTTCGCTATGGCTTCCTCGCCGATTGGGACGTAACCGCCGGACTCGGCCTCGATGTCTTTGGTAAACACGCATATTATGTACGGGTCCCCTTCTTTTGGAAAAACTATGCCAGCGTCGTTGACAACACCGTTCACCGTCCCCGTCTTGTGAGCGACCTCTACTCTATCCCTGGGTAGGTACTTCCAGATCCTGTTCCCACCCGTCTGGCACCTCTTCATCAGGGCCAAGATCTCGTCGCACGAACGCCTTGAGGCAGCCTCTCCCCTGTGTATCTTCTCTAGCAACCTCATCAAGTCGTGGGGCGTTGTCAAATTGATTTTTTTCAATCTAGTTTCCTTGGGGAGTTGATACGTCTCCTCCCGGATTTTCTTGTTCGTCTCATCCCACAGATCTATCGTCCACATCTTCGGATCGACATCGTCCAAACCCAAGTATCCGAATAGTATCTCCCGGCAGGTTGAAATATTCGTATCTTTCAGCCCCAATTCGAGCATCGTATTGTTTACGTTATCCTTCCCGACGGCCTCTACGACGGTGTCCGTCGCGGTGTTATCGCTGATCAGCATCATCAACGCCCTGTAATCCCTGATCGTCAACTCCAGCCCAGGCGTCAGCTCCTTCAGGACGCCCGAACCAGGGACCTTCGAGTAATAGGTCATCTCAACCTTGTCGTCCAGGCTTATGTTCCCGGCATCGACCTCCCTGTACAACGTCACGATCACCGGAACCTTGAAGACGCTGGCCAGCTGAAAGAGTTCATCCCCATTCAAGGTCACCTCCTCCCCGGTCCCGAGGTTCTTCACCGCAACACCCATTGTGCCCTCAAAATCTTTTGCTATCTTCTCGATCTGAACTTTCAAACTCACTTCGCATCGCCTCTCTCACTGACAAACGAACTCTTCGTAAGCGGCCTTAGAAACCTTCGCTATGGCCTCCTCTCCATCCGCGACGAACTGCGACCCCTTTTCCCAGCCCGCTATCCCCTTCGTGAATACGCAGATTATGTAGGGATCTCTATTCTTCGGGTATACGATGCCAACGTCGTTCACGACTCCCTTCACGGTCCCTGTCTTGTGGGCGACCTCTACCCTATCCCTCGGAAGATACTTCCAGATCCTGTTCCCACCCGTCTGACACCTCTTCATCAGGGCCAAGATCTCGTCGCACGAACCCTTGGAGGCAGCCTCTACCCTATGTATCTTCTCCAAGAGTATCATCATGTCCCGTGGATGGGTGACGTTCCCCTCTCGGCCTGGCATCCAGCTTCTACCGACGATGGTGCCCTTCAACCCCAACTCTTTCATCGACTCATTGGTGTTGTTGTCCCTGACCAGGCCCGCAGTTATCTGGGCCGCTATGTTGTCACTAATGACCATCATCATGGTTCTGTAGTCCCTCACGGTCATCTCGAGGCCTGGAGTGAGCTCCTTCAAGACCCCCGAACCCCTTCTCCAGGTGTACTTCGTCATGACAAGCTTCTCATCCAAGCTGACCCTGCCCTCGTCCACCTGCCTATACAGTTCGACCAACACGGGCAATTTGTACACGCTGGCGAAGTAGAAGGATTCATCGGCGTTCAGCAAACATTCCTCCCCCGTCCCGAGGTTCTTGATGGCGACACCCATCTTTCCATCTAGCTCCTCGGCAACTCCCTCTATTTTCTCTTTCAAATTCAAATCAGACCGCTCGGAGGCATATATAAAAATGAGTATTTATTCTTTGTTGAATAAATTTGTCAACAGTATGATCATCTATTTATTTCTTCTTTAATATCATATGATAAAAAATTAAAAAAAACATGCATTCATGAGGTTTTTTTATCTCTTCAGAATTTAAAGAATTTAATAATTTATCAAGTTAATTATTTCACAATAGTTACCAAGAAGATTGGTGCTTCGACCGTCCTGTGAGACATATGCCAGTTTTGACAAAAGCTGCACCTGAAGTTGCAGCCCGCCGTCCCTATTGAAAGGAAGGTACTACTAGGGAGCATGTGGAAGACAGGTTTCTTCTCAACAGTATCGATTTGGATGGCGCATGGTTTGCCGTATACCAGGGTGTACAACGTGCCCCCTGTGTTCTTCCTATTCATAGTGTCCCCCTCAGTCCATCCCTTATTACACATCTTCTGAAACAGAGCTGACACTGCACGGTCTTCCCGTCGATCTTCGAGTAGTACATAGCCTCCCTTAGGCCCTTGGTGGACGGCTGGAAAAAAAAGAGAAGGTGCCTGGAAATATTACGACCAATGCAATGAGGACGAATAGAACTAGCGAAACCATTTCAAGGATTAATCGGAGGCTCGGCTTCCTCCCTTTAACGCGCAATCCAACAAAACGCCCCATTTATTGAATAATCATCGAGAAATAAAACTAAAGCCTTCGAAGGGAACCGGAAGTCGGTTCTACTTCTGGCCTCGACTACTCGCTATCGACTCGCAAGCCCACCCGCAATCTCCCCGCCATCTATCACGAAATATTGTCCCGTTATGAATGCAGCTTCGTCAGAGGAGAGGAATGCGAAAAGAGCCGCAACCTCTTCGGGGTACCCCACCCTCTTCATAGGCACCTTGCTCTCGAACTCGTGCAGCATTTCAGGGGTGTATTCAGCCTCTTGCATCGGCGTGAGGATGAAGCCAGGACAGATGGCGTTCACCCGTATCTTGGGCGCCAACTCCAGAGCCATCGAACGTGTCAGCTCGATAACGCCGGCCTTCGAGGCGTTGTAGTCGGCGTAATAGGGGTAGCCCATTATCCCGTTGGTCGAGCCCATGTTTATGATGACGCCTCCGTCGCCCATCAGCATCCGTCGAGATGCTTCTTGGGCGACGAAGAACATCCCATTGAGATTGACGTCCATTACCTTACGCCATTCCTGCGGCGTGATATCCATGAACCTATGTCGTATGCTGATCCCGGCATTATTGATCAGCACGTCCAACCCTCCAACCATTTCATCCAGTTCATGGAAGGCGCGCGCCACGGCGTCGGCGTCCGACACATCGGCGTTTATTATACCTATCAGCTTGGGCAATGCCTCCTTGATTCGTCTATTTGCCTCTTCGTCGTTATCCAGCACGACCACGCGACTGCCCTCCTCGATGAACCTTTTCGCCGTGGCGGACCCGATACCGCCAGACCCGCCGGTTATGAGAACTCTCTTATCCTTCAATCCTCTCAAATCTCATCTCCTCCTCATCCAGCCAGCCCCCCGCCGTCTACCACCAGCGCCGTTCCGGTCACGAACGACGATGCGTCGCTGACAAGGTACAGAGCTCCCTGAGCGATTTCCTCAGGCTTACCTATCCTACGCAAAGGACGGTCCGCCGCCTCGGCCAGAAACTCGTCCTCCGGTCGACCAAGCTGTCGAGCCTCGTTGCGCAGCATGGGCGTGTCAGTATCACCGGGGCAAATACAGTTGACCCGGATATTCTGCGGACCATAATCGATGGCCATGGCCTTTGTCAACAGAACAACTGCACCCTTAGAAGCACAATAAGAAGCCGCATTACGCCCACCGACTAGACCCCAACCTGAGCTGGTGTTGATGATCACGCCACCGCCTGCTTCAGCCATTATGGGGATTGCGTATTTAGAAGCCAGAAAGACAGACTTGACGTTGGTTTCCATAACCCGATCCCATTCCTCTTCTGTAGTCTCTACCACGGCCGCGCGTCGAATAATGCCAGCGTTGTTGAACAGAATGTCCAGTCCGCCAAATTCTTCAACGGTCTTTTCTACAGCCGACAAGCAGTCCGATGCTCTTGTCACATCGCATCGTATGAAGATTGCCTTTCCTCCTTCGTTGACGATTGTTCGGGCCACTTCCTGACCGTTGGTTTCGTCGATATCAACTACCGCCACCTCAGCGCCTTCTCGGGCGAATAACAGAGCCGTTGCCCTTCCGATGCCCGAAGCAGCACCGGTGATGAGTGCGACTTTTCCCTTCAACACTCCACGGGGTTTACTTTCAGTAAGGATTGTCATAACCATGAAACATCTTTTTGAGCATTAAAGTTTAACTCCGGATTTGTCAACTTTTCTTTATCACGTTTCTCTGCGTAATTTCCTACGGTACGCCCTCCAGGTTATCGCCCACTTCGATGGATCGTCCAACGGTTCGTGATCAATTTTATGAACTGTGCTGTTGTGTGGGGCCGTCTTGACGAGTTCGGGTTTCGTAAAGGATTCGTCGGACACGTGTCTGAGTATCTCAATATACTCATCGAGGTCGGCCTTGGAATACGATTCGGTCGGCTCGAGAGTACAGGGCTCCGGGACTATCCATGGGTGGTGGCTGGTCCAATAGTGGACACCGAAGTCCGCAACTCTGAGACCAACTTCCTCGGAACGAACACCCGTGTCGTTCCTCAGATTCTCCCAACTGTACCTGACCTGTTCAATTCGACGTTTTCCTTTGGCGTAAGGCGCACTCACTCCCTCTATCTCCAACACCTTATTGAGCAAGTAGTTATTGTTGAGAACAGCGATCTCGGCTACCTCCCTCAGACCCTCCGCACCAAGGCTCATCGCCCAGGCATAAGATTTCAATACAACTGGCGCAACACCGTAAAACGCCCTCACCTTCCCTATGCTCTTGGGCCTGTCGTAGTCCAAGTAGTACCTTTTGCCGTCAAACTCGACAACTGGAATTGGCAGATATTTTGTTAGTTCAATAGTAACGCCTATTGGGCCCGATGCCGGGCCACCGCATCCATGGGGCGATGAGAAGGTCTTGTGCAAGTTGAATTGGCAGAGATCGAACCCGGCGTCCCTCGCCCTGGTTACGCCCAATATGCCGTTTGCGTTTGCCTGGTCGTACGAGCAGAGCCCTCCAACTTCGTGGACAACATCCACGAACTCCGCTATATTCGGGTTGAATATCCCTGTGTCCTCCGGGTTTGTTATCATGAGACCCGCAGTACGTTCCGAGACCGCCGCCTTCAAAGCTTCTAGGTCTGGGTAGCCATCCTCATCAGGATACAATGTTAACACCTTGAAGCCTGCTACCTGGGCACAAGCCGCATCTGAGGGATGGGAGAAGATCGTAGTAATCATCTCATCTCTCTGGTCTGCTTCTCCCCGGTCTTCGTGGTACGCCCTTAGTATGGAGGCGTTCGCGTATATCCCATGGGAGCCGGCTCCCGGTTGAAGGGAGAACTCATCCATTCCAGAGATCTCCTTAAGGATCTGTTTGAACCTGTACATCACCTCGAGTACGCCCTGGACGGTCGTCTCGTCTTGTAGCGGGTGGACCTCCATCATCTGGGGCACGTTGGCGAGTTGTTCATTGATCTTGGGGCTGTACTTCATCGTGCAAGTTCCCTGGCCTACATCGACGTTTACATCCGTCCCCAAGGTTTCTTGGGATAACCTCAAATAATGCCTCAACACCCTCGACTGGGAGATCTCCGGCAATTTGGGCGGATTCTTCCTTTTCACACCTTCGGGTATCGTTGAGAGAACATCTCCTACCCTTTTTTTAACCTCGTCGTCAACGTCCGGTAGAAGAATACCCCTCTCTCCCTCCTGGCTCAACTCGAAAATTATCGGTTCATCCCACTTGGCCTGATGAAACCGCCTAACCTTCGGTCGTTTCCTTGATATGTCTTCCATCTACTCGACAACCTCCTTCAGCGCAACAGCGAGTCCATCGATGTCCTCTTTGGTGTGGACCTCGGTGACGCAGTAAAGAGAGCTTTCCCCAAGCTCAGGGAATTCTTTCGTGAGGTCTTTCCCGCCGAATATTTTACGCTCCAATAAGGCTTTGTTGATCTCCGTGATCGTCTTGCCGGTGTCGTCAAAGTTTACGACGAACTCCTTGAAGTGAGTCGACCGGAAAATCGGAGACCTGACACCATCTATCTTTGATATTTGTGACATGGCATAGCGCGACCTAAGCATGATCTCCTCACCAATCTCCCGCATGCCTTGAGGTCCCATGAGGGCAAGGTAAACCCCAGCTGTTATCCCCCATAGGGCGGTGCATGTGCCAATGAACTCCTTACCTTCCTCCCTCTTCGCGAAGGAGGTCCTTTCGTAGGCGACGTCTCCGAAACCGTATTCACCCTCAACCGATGTCGGGGCTATCCCAAACAGCCTCGAAGGATACTCCGCAACGTACTCCTCCTCATCCCTGGTGGCGATGAATCCGGCTTGGCCTCCGCCGAATTGCATATGCATCCCTAGTGGCTGCAAATCACCGCAAACTATGTCTGCACCATAATCGATGGGAGGAGCCAAGACTCCCAAGGAAATTGGATCGACTCCAACTATGCAAATGGCCCCATTGTTGTGGGCGATTGTCGATATCTCCTCACCCTGGGACTCTATGAAACCAAGGTAGGATGGGTTCTGGAAGTAGACTGCTGCCGTCTCTGATGAAATCCTATTATTCAGAGAGTCGAGGTCTAGTTGTCCCGTCTCATCATCGTAGTCTAGCAGCTTGAGCTCAATCCTAGGCTTGCAGTAGTCCCTGATCTTCGACAGTTCGTCACAATTGATTATCTTCGGCACTAGAACCTCGCGACGATCCGTGATCCTCGTTGCCATCAAAATAGATGTGGCTGAAGCCTGCAGCCAGTCATATGTAGGAACGTTCACGACATCCATGTTCAGGAGCTCGCCCATCATGCTAGCGTACTCGAAAAGAGCCTGAAACCTCCCGTGATCGTCGTAAGGTTCGCCAGCGTAAGCGGTCAGGAACTCGCCGCGCTGATTCACCTCGTCGCATATAGCTGGGACGTAATGTTGCCAGCACCCAGCCCCTAGGAAATTTAGGTATTCCTTACAAGTCTTGTTCTTAGAAAGGATACCTTCCACATGCCTTCTTAAGGAGTACTCAGAAAGGAAGGGCTTCGGTAAATCCATTTTTTTCTTGAGCTTGAGTTCCTCAGGGACATCCTCGTAGAACTTCTCGATACTCTCTGCCCCTACCTCTTTGAGCATATCCTCCTTAACCTTGGGCACGGAGTTAGGGATATACGGATAAACAGTTTGTTTTTTCTTGGTCATACTTTATATCTCCAGTGGACTTTCAGCACATCGTGCTATTACACAGATTACTCGCGAGTTAAGATATTATTAATACGCGCACGTGAAATATCATCAAAAAATAACACTATAAAACACTAACGCCCGAACAAAAAAAATTGATGAATCGCGAAGGTGCATTTATTAATTGTTATGACTGATGCGAGGAACGGTGCTTGTGATTAGAGAGCCTTGAACATCTTAACACTTTCATAGAGCTAAGATCTAGAGTAACAAACGATCTTAGATAGAATACGTGAGTGAAAATATTGATCAAACTTCCTGGAACTACAAAGATAGCGAGGGAATCTGTACAGAGGCTGTGACATCGAAAACCATGAAAAAACTGGGTCTGATCGTGAACCCAATTGCTGGGATAGGGGGGAAGGTTGGGCTGAAGGGTAGCGATGGACAGGAAATAATTAAAAAGGCCATAGATCTTGGCGCTGTTAAAACCGCCCCAGGCAGAGCAGTCGAGGCGTTGACAAGAATCACCCCGATAAGAGACCGAATCGAGCTGATATCCTACCCTTACGACATGGGGGAGAACGAGGCAAGGGATTGTGGCTTTCAACCAAAAGTAATCGGCTCAATACTAAAGGGAAGAACCACTTCTGAAGATACTAAAAACGCCTCAAGGGAGATGCTGGAACTTCAGGTCGATCTAATCCTTTTCGCAGGCGGTGACGGGACGGCAAGGGACATTTATGAGGCCGTCGACGGGGAGATACCAGTTCTGGGCATCCCAGCCGGAGTCAAAATCCATTCGGGAGTGTTCGCGATAAACCCAGCCAGCGCGGGAGAATTAGCAGTAATGTACCTGCGGGGAGAACCAACTATCATAAAAGAATCAGAGGTCATGGACATCGATGAGGAAGCGTTCAGAGAGGACAGAGTTTCGGCCAAACTATATGGATATCTAAGAGTTCCCTATGAGAAAACACTAGTCCAGAGTTCTAAACTGGGTAGCGTTACACAGGAAGAGTCCTCATTTGAAGCAATCGCTACCGATATTATAGATAATATGAATGGGGACCACATCTACGTGATTGGACCAGGAACGACAACGAGGCCCATCGCTGAAAAACTTGGTATAAAAAAGACGTTATTAGGCGTAGATGTTATCCACAGGAGGAAACTAGCTGCAGCGGATGTTAACGAGTCCCAGCTATTGGAGTTGATCAGGAGTAACAAAGCGAAGATAATCGTGACAGTGATAGGTGGGCAAGGTTTCATATTTGGAAGAGGAAATCAGCAGATAAGCCCGAATGTGATCCGGAAAATAGGAAAAGATAACATTATGATTGTAGCTAGCCCTGAGAAGCTTGCGTCACTGAAGGGGGCACCGTTGCTAGTTGATACAGGGGACTTTGAGGTGGATTCGATGCTCAGTGGCTACTTCAGGGTGATAACAGGCTACAAAAAACGGGCCATATACAAGGTAAGATCAAGATAAATGAGGCAAGGCTGTGTGTGCGCTCGGAATGGGCCCTTATAACGAAGAGATACTAAACGCCATAAAGGATTGAAATCCAAAGAACTTCAACCAAAACATCGACGAATTGGCCTTCTCCAACAACACCCTGAGACTTTACATAAACTCCCCAGTCGAAGAAGGCCTTATAGAAAGGGAAAAGGTGCCCTCAAGGTGCGCGGAATGACCTTATACCTCTATCACGCATCCGGCGAGGCCTTGGCTTCGGCCTCTCTGGCTTCTGAGGATAGTTCTCCTGTGTTGTTAGGTTGGCGCCGGGGGTGGGATTCGAACCCACGCGACCACGAGGGTCACAGACTTAGCAGGCCTGCTCCTTACCAGGCTAGGAAACCCCGGCACGGGTATCCCCTGGGACGCCCTAATATTCCAACCAGCACAGGTTTTAAGGCTTTTCTAAAGGAACCAAGCACCCAAACCCGACCGTCGATCACCAGTTTCGAAGGCTCTTCCTGTAGATCTCCCTGACGTCCTCGAGCTCTACCCGCCTCGGGCTGCATGAGAGTAACCTGTTAATCTTTATGCCAGCGGATGCCAGCTCGTCGATCTCCTCCTCCCCGAACCCAAGCTCTGCGATCCCCGATGGGAGGCCAACGTCCCTCATCAAGGAGATCAGGACCTCCTTGGCCAGCCCAGCGGCTTCCCCCTTCGAAAGTCCTTCAGTATTCTCTCCCAGCAGCTGAGTTACCCTCGCTAGCTTGCCTCGGACCTCAGGCTCAAGAAACTCTAAAGTAGCCGCTCCCGTGATGGCGACCGCAATCCCATGTGGAATATCATGTTTCCTCCCCGCAATAGGGTACGAAAGCGCATGGGGGATGTGCACCCCGGCGTTCCCGAAAGCGCTCCCCAGATAAGCAGCCAGCAACATATTATGCCTCGCCTCGAGATCTGCGGGATCGTGATAAGCCCTCCTTAGATACCTCCCGATCAGCTCTATGCTCTTCTCCACGAAGATGTCGGAGACAGGATTCGAACCGACATAGACGGGCCTTTTCGCTGGAGACTCGGGTCTTAGCCTCGAATCATAGGGTATGCACGTGTAAGCCTCGATCGAGTGGAGGAGGGCGTCCATACCGGTCGAAGCTGTATAGAAGGAAGACAATGATAATGTTAGCACCGGATCCAAGAGGGCAAAGGACGGGAGGAGATAGGGATGCGAGATCGCGACCTTAAGCTTCTCCTCGATCAGATCGACGACGGCG
>JABAOH010181457.1_pt1 | contig 10221 bp, 10 predicted proteins | sample 7062181 | NCBI WGS metagenome assembly JABAOH01 (sample SAMN14538630, study PRJNA623070) | marine sediment metagenome | biome: marine biome [ENVO:00000428]; feature: marine pelagic biome [ENVO:01000023]; material: deep marine sediment [ENVO:00002113]; isolation source: pool of 5 deep marine... | reverse complement strand
GCGCTCTCGACGACGATGTCGACGCCCCACTCCAGCGGGCGCATGACCCACGGGCTCGCGAAAGTGTTGTCGCAGACCAGGATGATGCCGTGTTCCTTGGCAATGTCGACGAGCGGCGGGATCGCGGCAACCTTCATCGTCGGGTTGGCGATCGTCTCGAAGTAGATGACTTTCGTGTTCGGCTGGATCGCCGCGCGCACGGCGTCGGCATCGGCCGTGTCCACGAACGTGGTCTCGATCTGGTAGTCGGTGTAGCGGTGATCGAGCATCTCGTGGGTGGAGCTGTAGGTCGTCCAGTCGCAGACGACGTGATCGCCGGCCTTGAGGATGCCGAGCAAGGTGACGGAGATCGCCGCCATGCCGGATGCGGTTGCGAGGCAGGCGTCCGCGCCCTCGATTACGCACATCTGGTCCTCGAACAGGTACTCGGTCGGGTTACCACAGCGGCCGTAGATGTTGACCGACTTGCGTTCGCCGTCGACGACCTGCTGGTAGATGTCGGCGTCGTACTGGAAACTCGACGCCATGACGATCGGCGGGTTGATCGCGTTGGTGCCCGCATCGGGCGGCATGTACACGACCTTGCTGTCCAGGCCGAGCGCTTTTCTTTTTTCCGGTTTCAATGCTGGTCCCCCATTCCCGTTCCGTCATTGCGAGCGCAGCGAAGCAATCTCCCGAAATACGGGCAAACGCAATGAGATCGCTTCGTCGTCCTTCGGACTCCTCGCGACGACGGTGGTGGTCGTTTAACTCCCACCCCGCGTCGTTCTTGTTGCGTGCCCATCTTGCAGGCACGCAGGCGCCTCGACAAGAACAATTGGGGTCGAACCGAATTTTCGAAAATAGGAACAATTGGGGTCGAACCGAATTTTCAAAAATAGGGTCGAACCGAATTTTTATAAAAATGGTTCGACCCCGGTTTTTTGGTTAATATGGCAAACAAGTGTTTGTATGGCAAACAATAGTTTGGTTATGACGCCGCGCGAACAGGAAATCCTTGCGCTGATCAGGAGCGACCCGTCGATCTCCCAGGCCGCGATCGCCGGCAAGCTCGGCATCAGCCGCTCGGCCGTGGCCGGCCACATCATGAACCTGACGGCGAAGGGCATCATAAGGGGGCGCGGCTATGTCCTGGCGAGCGACCCGTTTGTCGTCGTGGCGGGCGGCGCGAACATGGACATCTGCGCGTCACCTGCAGGCGCGCTGCGCCTCGAGGACTCGAACCCGGGCACGGTCGTGACCTCGCCCGGCGGCGTGGCTCGCAACATTGCGGAAAATCTCGCGCGCCTCGGCGTCGACTGCCGGCTGCTCGCGGCCGTCGGCGCCGATCACCACGGCGACTTGTTATTACAGCAGGGCCGCGCGGCGGGTATCGATATGAGCGGCGTACTGCGGCTCGACGATGCGCCGACGTCGACCTATGTCAGCATGCTGGACGATTCGGGCGACATGCACGTCGCCGTGAACGACATGTCGATCGTCGAGCACCTGCAGCCGGAACGGCTGCGCGCACACGAAAAGATGCTGCGCCAGGCGAGCCTGGTCGTCATCGACACCAACCTGCCGGATGCATCGCTCCGCTATCTCAGCGACCTGCCGGGCGAGCAGCCGCTGTTCGTCGATGCCGTCTCGGCTGCGAAAGCGCCACGCATCCGTCCTTACCTCGAATCGGTGCACAGCATTAAAGCGGGCAACATCGAGGCAGAAGCGATCTGCGGCATGCGCTGCCGAACCGAGCGGCAGCTGACCAAAGCCGCCCGCTGGTTCCATGCGCAGGGCACGGAGCACGTGTTCATCAGCCTGGGTGACAAGGGCCTCTTTTACAGCGACGGTCGGCAGTCGGGCGTCGAGCCCGTACCCGACGCGGGTCCCGAGGTGACGAACGCCAACGGCGCCGGCGACGCCATGTTTGCCGGGCTGGCATACGGCTGGCTGGAGCAGTGGCCCCTGATGAGGACCGTGCATTTCGCGATGTCGGCGGCCGGCGTCACCATGTCGCATCGCTCGACCATCAACCCGGAACTGTCCCGGGCACTGGTGCAGAAACACGTGGCGGAAGTCTATGCCTGAGTTACCCGTAAACGAACATCTCGACATTGCGCCCGAGGTGCGCGACGCGCTGGCGTCGAAGCGAGCGGTCGTGGCGCTCGAGTCGACCATCATCTGCCACGGCATGCCCTACCCGCGCAATGCAGAAACGGCTTTGCGCGTCGAAGCGGCGGTACGCGACGGCGGCGCGGTGCCGGCGACGATCGCAATACTCGGCGGCCGCCTGAAAGTCGGGCTCGACGAGAATGAAATCGGCGACCTCGGCGAGCGCGGCCCCGGGATCGCGAAGACGAGTCGGCGCGACATCCCCTTCGTGGTAGCGCGCGGCGAGGACGGCGCGACGACAGTGGCCGCAACGATGATCATCGCGGCGATGGCGGGCATCGAGGTGATGGCGACCGGCGGCATCGGCGGCGTGCATCGCGGCGTCCAGGAGACCATGGACATCTCCGCCGACCTCGAGGAACTGGCGCGAACCAACATCGCCGTCGTCTGCGCAGGCATCAAGTCGGTGCTCGACATCGGCAGGACGCTCGAATACCTGGAAACCGTCGGCGTGCCGGTGGTCGGTTTCGGCACCGACACGGTGCCGGCGTTTTACGCGCGCAGCAGCGGCTTCCCGGTCGATTACCGGGTCGACGATCCCGCGGAAGCGGCACGCGCCATCCGTGCAAAGTTCAGCCTGGGCCTCGACGGCGCGATGATCATCGGCAACCCGGTGCCCGAGGCGGATGCGCTGGCCGCCGAGGAGATAGACGGCGTCATCGAGGCAGCGATAGAGGAGATGAACGAACGCGGCGTCACTGGCAAGGACACCACGCCGTTCCTGCTCGCGCGGATTGCCGAAAAGACGGGTGGCCGCAGCCTCGAAGCCAATATCGCGCTCATCCTGAACAATGCGCGCGTCGCGGCGGAGATTGCCGCCGCCTGCAGCGCGCTGGCCGGGCCCGCGACATGATACCCAGCATCGATCTCGGCGCATTCGCCGACGGCACTGCGGAGGAAAGGCAACGCATCGCCGAAGAGGTCGACGCGACCTGCCGCAAGATCGGCTTCCTGGTCATCGAAGGGCATGGCGTGCAGGGGTCGACAATCGATGCCGCGTGGGCCGCCGCCCGGGCGTTCTTCGACCTGCCGCTCGAGGACAAGCTCGCCACGAGATCGCCTGACCCGGGCAGCCCGCGCGGCTACTTCCCCGTCGCCGAAGAGACGCTCGCGAAGACGCGCGGCGAAGCGTCGGCGCCCGACCCGAAAGAAGCGTTCAGCAGCGGACCGCCGACGCCGCCGGCCGGGCACGGGGGCGGCGACAACTTCGACTTCTTCTACGGCCCGAACACCTGGCCCGCAGCACTCCCCGATTTCGAAGCGGCGTGGCTCGACTACTACCGCGCGATGGAATCCCTGGGCGCGGAGATCATGTCGCTGCTGGCCGCCGCCCTGGACCTGGACACCGATTTCTTCGTGCCCTTCCACAGCCATCACATCAGCGCGCTGCGCGGCATCAACTACCCGTCGCTGCCGGCCGCCGCCGGCGGTTCACGCGCGGGCGCGCACTCGGATTACGGCACGGTCACGATCCTGAAACCGGACCCGGACGTCGGCGGGCTCGAAGTGCGGACGCCGGAGGGCGACTGGATCCGGGCGCCGTCGGCGGAGGACGGCTTTATCGTCAACATCGGCGACCTGATGGCGTACTGGACCGCGGATCGCTGGGTGTCGACCCTGCACCGGGTCGTCGCGCCCGACGAGGACCCGGTTCCCCGCCGGCAGTCGATCGCCTATTTCATGAACCCGAATTACGACGCGGAGATTCGCGCGCTGCCGAACGGCGCCGACAATGGGGCCGACGGACCGGCGGTCTCGGCCGGGCAGTACCTGGTCGACAAGTTTCGCTCGGCGTTCTGAGGCCGCTTCTTATTCGCCGATCTCGTACACGACGGTGACGTTCGCCCTGATCGTCCTGTCACCGGCATTGAAAGTCTCCGGCAGGGCCTGCGCCGCGAGCGCCACGTCTGCCTGGCGCGCACCCATTATCGGCATCGGCGGTCGGAACGGCGCCCCGGCACTGGCCTGGATCGCGGGCCCGAGCGTCACGCCGAGCGCGGCGGCCAGCCGCTCGGCGTTTGCCCTTGCGTCTTCCACCGCCGCGTCGAGCGCTTCCCGGTACGCCTCGCGCTGCCGGCTGCTCGTGAGCTGCGGCGGCGAGACCTGGTTGACGCCCTGCTCCACCGCCCGCTCCACGATGACGCCCACCTTCTCCAGGTCGTGAACCTCGATGCGCATCTCGCGCTGCGCGACATAGCCGCGCAGCTCCTGCTCTTCGCGCGTCGGGTTCCAGCGGTAGTCCGGGTAGACCGACGCCGACATCGTGTCGACACGGTTCTCCGGTATGTCGAGGTCCGCAGCCAGCGCCAGCACCCTTGCGGCCACCTCCCCCGCTTCCTGCTGCGCGCCGCTCACGCTCGGGTTGCGGGCGACGATCGACAGGCTCACGGTGGCCCGGTCTGGCGTGGTCCGGGCCGAGCCCTGGCCGTTGACGGAAATCGTTGCCGGCACGTCGCTGGCCACGACGTTGGCGCCGGTCAGCAGCATGAGGATTAGAAAGGCGGCCCTGGACATGAGTTCGCTCCGGTATTCGATGGCTTGGGCGTCATTCTATAACGCGCCTGTCAATGGATAGACCGGCAGCCGCGCGCAAAGGTCCAACGGCCGATAAAGTATTGCAAAATAGCAGGCTCGCCCCACATCTGGCTGCAGCGCAAGCGCGCGATCAAGTAAAGGAAGGGCCATGGCCGATTCGCCGTATATCGTCGACGTTACGAAAGAGAACTACCAGCAGCTGATGGAGACCTCGTTCAAGGTCCCGGTGCTGATCGATTTCTGGGCCGAGTGGTGCCAACCCTGCCATGCATTGATGCCGATCCTCGCGAGGCTCGCCGAGGAGTACGAGGGCAAGTTCATCCTCGGCAAGCTGAACACCGAGGAACAGCAGGAGATCGCCGCGCAGTTCGGCATTCGCAGCATTCCCACGGTCAAGCTGTTCCGCGACGGGCTGCCGGTCGACGAATTCATGGGCGCGCTGCCGGATCAGGCCGTACGCCAGTTCCTCGATCAGCACGTGGCGCGCGAATCGGATGCGCAGGTGCTGGCGGCGCAGCAGCAATTGCTCGCCGGCAACGTCGACGCCGCTATCGCGTTGCTGGAGGACGCCCGCGCGGGCGATCCGGACAATGTGCGCATCACCATCGCGCTGGCCGAAGTAAAGGCGGCGAGCGGCGACACCGCTGCCGCCGAGGCATTGCTGGACAGTCTTCCTGCCAATGAGCAAGGCGAACCCGAGGTTGCTTCTTTGAGAGGCCGGCTGTTCTTCGCGGCCCAGGTTGCTGACGCGCCGCCGGCCGAGGAGCTCGAGGCGCGGCTCGCGGCAAACGGCGAGGATCACGAAGCCCGTTACCAGCTGGCGATGCTGAAGGCCATCGAAGGCGACGTCGAGGCGGCGATGCAACTGTTGCTGGAACTCATGAAAGCAGATCGCAGTTACGGCGACGACGCCGGGCGCAATGGACTCGTCAAACTGTTCGACATCCTGGGCGATCACCCGCTGGTCGGCCAGTACCGCCGGCGCATGGCGAGTTTACTGTACTGATCCCGAACAACGGCGTCGGCGCCAAATAGCGTCTAGCCTGTCCTGTAACATCTTGTAACCCTCGGGTCCGATGACCTTACCGGGCGCGCTGCTTGCGGTTATCCTGCGCACTGGCTCATAACGATGTTGCGATGTGTCCTCGTCCAGAACGCAATTCGACTGCACGATCCGGCGGCGGGTTGCCGCCGCGCGGACGTCAGCCGGGTTCCGTTCGCGCATCGCCGGAATGCTATTCATGATCATAACCAGTCCACTCCTGCAGGCTGCGGACGCTCAGCCTGGACGAGACGCGTTACTGACTGACTTCACGGCGGGCAGCGCCGATCTCGGCTGGTACGTGGTGAACGACAACGTGATGGGCGGGCGCAGCACGGGCAGCTTCGATATAGAACGCGGTTCGCTGCGATTCGCCGGGCGCACGAATACCGATGGCGGTGGCTTCAGCTCGATCCGCTCCGGTTCCCTGCAGCTGGACCTCTCCAGCTATGACGGCCTCAGGCTGCGGGTCAAGGGCGACGGTCGCCGCTACACCTGGCGCCTGACCACCGGCGCGCGCTGGCGCGGCCTGGAAGTCGGCTACTGGGCGGACTTCGAAACGACGGCCGGCGAGTGGCTCGACGTCGATATCCCGTTGTCCGATTTCAACCCGCGGGTCCGCGGATACCAGCTCGCCGGGCCCGATCTCGATGTCGGCCAGATCACCGGCATGGGACTCATGATCTATGACAACCAGGACGGCCCTTTCGAATTACAACTCGACAAGGTGAGCGTCTATGCAGCAAGCGAAGCCTTTTCTCTGTCGCAGTTGCGCTGGAAGCGGCGCGTTGTCGTATTGAGCGCCGCCGACGGCAGCGATAAACATCTGAAGCGGCAGCTTGATGAACTGGCGGCGGCCACGGCTGAGGCTGACGAACGTGATTTGGCGGTCGTGACGCTGCTGGACAAAGGGAGCTCCCTGGTCGACGACCGGGTGCTCGCGCCAGGCCAGGTGGCCGCGCTGCGGCGCTCCCTCGGAATCGAAGCGGGCGCTTTTGCCTTGAAGCTGGTCGGCAAGGACGGCTCGGTGAAGATGTCGCGCGGCGCCTATACGCCGATGGAGGAAATATTCGCCCTGATCGACACCATGCCGATGCGCATTATGGAGAGCGCAAAAAAGCGCTCAGCGCAGAATAATTACCACTAAGGAGAGCACGGCGAGCAAGGTCGCGATGACGCGGACCCTGAAATAGCGCGCCGAGATGATCGCTGCTTTGACGAGCGAGCGATCGATGAGCAGCAACGCAATGAAAGCCGCGACCTGGGTCGCGAGCGAGGTCGCCGTGCCGCCGAGAATGAACGCGAACCAGGCGACGAGGAAAATAAGGTTGCTGCCGATCAGCAGATTGAACGGCGGGTCTTCCTGGTTAGCGAGGTAGATCGACCAGTGGATGCCGGCGAGGAAGCAGACGATCGCAAGCCCGTAGCTGTTGACGACCTGCGCCAGCTGCCCGATGGCAGGGATCGATTCCACACCGGCAATGATCAGCAGCGCGCAGGCCAGGAAGGGCAGTACGCCCGCGAAGGCCAGCGCGGAGTACAGGGTGCGTATATTCATCACCCGTCCACATTACAGCGTCCTTTCAGAGGCTGGGCAAACGGTTACCACTTGTTACAGAAAATACTTGGCAGCCGCACATGCCGCGCGGCACTATTTTGACTGGTGAAAACATTGGCCAACGCGCCACAGAGAGAACGCGACATGCGAACATTAATCGGAGTACTGGTATTCATGGTAACGGCGACAACGATGGCCGCGGACGGCGACCTGCTTGACCAGGATTTCCGTCGCCTGGCGTCGGATGAAACAGTGAACCTCGACAGCGAGTACGGCGGCAAGGTAGTGCTCGTCGTCAACACGGCATCCAAGTGTGGCAACACGCCACAGTACGACGGGCTCGAGAAGCTCTACCAGCAATACGGTGAAGACGGCCTGGTCGTGCTCGGTTTCCCGTCGAATGACTTTCTTCGGCCAGGAACCCGGCACGGAAGAAGAGATCCAGGAGTTCTGCCGGCTGACCTACAAGGTTCGGTTTCCGATGTTCGAGAAGACCACGGTCAAGAAAGGCGACGCCCACCCGTTTTTCGACCGGCTTGCCGCCGAGGCCGGCACCTATCCGACCTGGAACTTCCACAAGTACCTCATCGGGCGGGACGGCGCGGTGATCCGCGAGTTCAGCCCGGGCACGCAGCCGTACGACGGCGAGCTGGTTGCCGAAATCGAGGCAGCGCTGGCGCGCTAGTCACCCGCCGCGAAGCGCTTGAAATCGGCGGCGAGGCCCTCGAGCGCTTTCTTGAACAGCTGCTCCCCGGCCTCGGGGTTGGCGAGCGACGGGTTCGAGCCGATGCGGCCGTCCGGAAAACGGCGGCGGTAATCGGCGGCGTCGTATATCGGGCCGGTCGGCGCGACCGGCGGGTCCATCTCCGCATGTTTGATGCTGTGCGGGTACGCGAACTGCGTCAGTGACACCTCGCCGCAGGTGGCATGGCTGCCGTCCTGGTCGCCGAACAGCTGCTTGCTCAATGCCATGACGCCGTCGGCTTGCCACCAGTTGGCCAACCGGCAGCGCACGCGCGAGCGGTCGCCCGGCATCGTGCCCATGCTCGACTGCGCATAGACCTCCGAAAACGCCGCATGCACCGTTGCGATGTTGCCGCCGTGGCCGTTCAGAAAGTAGAAAGCCTCAAAGCCGTGACCGATCAGCGAGTTGAGCGTGTCCTGGAGCACGGCGATCAAGGTCGACGGCCGCAGCGTAATAGATCCGGGGAACGCCAGGTGGTGCTGCGCCATGCCGACCGAGATAGTCGGCGCGATCAGCGCGCCGCTGTCCTCACCGAGCGCCAGCGCGAGCGACTCCGGGCAAAGCGCGTCGGTGCCGAGCAGGCCGTTCGGCCCGTGTTGCTCGGTAGAACCGATCGGCAACACGATCGCCCGACTGGTGTCGAGATAGGCCTCGACTTCCTGCCAAGTACAGAACCGCAGTTCCATGGTATCGCCCTCGTCTATGATCGCAGCGCATCATAGCATCGGCCGTCTCATATGGCCGCGGGCTCCCAGCAGGGGATGGTGAGTGGCGGAACGTTTACCGGTCTGCCGGCGCGGCAACTTCGAGCATGATCTCGTTGCGACGGAACAGCGGCAGCGAGAACGGGCTGTTGTAGCGAGCGAGCACGGGCTCACCCAGCGTGGCGATACCGGCCGCCTGCACGGCGGCGCGCAGCGTGGCCAGGTGCTTCTCGTAATTGGCCGGCGTCCAGCGCCCCGAGTAGCGGCGCACGACCATGCGGCGCTCGGGCACTTCGCGAATCCGGACGCGATCGTCATTCGGCACGGGCAGCGTGTCGAGCGTGTATTTTCGCTCCATCACGAAGGCATAGGTCGTCAGGTCGGCAGCCGTCCGGGTCGACGTAACGGGCGCGGTCATCGCCATCTTCTCGCCGGGGTCGGCGGCCTGCGACGCCACCGGCGCCGTCATGTTCATTTTTTCCGCAGCCTGGTTGTCGCCAAAGATGTAGCCGGCGAGGATGCGGAAGGCATTGTTGCCGGCCGCTTCGAAATCGCCCTGCACGTCGACTTCAGCCACCAGGTAAGGCGGGTAATGGCGCAGTTCGAAATCGTCGTGCGCCTCGATGACACGGTATTCAGGCTCCTCGAGCGCCATGGCGGGATTCTGCCAGGCCACGAGTGCCGCGCTGGAGATCAGGATAAGGAGTGCTCGCATAACAGGACACCGGATGTCGCTTCTGATTGCTCAGGGTAGTCACCGCGCAAGCAAAAAGGGTTTCTGCGCGTTAAGAGAATGTATCGAGATGTTTCCGCGGCCGGACATGCGCATCAGAAACGCATGATGGCGTTGTCGTCAAAGGTCAGCTCGACCCGGCTGCCCGCCGCCGGCGGCGCCGCGAGCGCGTCGTTGCCGAGCAGCGCAACGACCTGGCGGCCGGCATGGCGGCCGATCAGCTTGACCCCGGTCCCGGTAAACACCGTGGTTTCTACCTCGAGCGCGATGCGCTTGCCGCCATCCTGCCCGGGCGCCGCGACCGACAGCGCCTCCGGGCGCAGCCCGACCTCCGAGCCGTCGTCGAGCACGAGGAAATTGCATTCGCCGAGGAAACCGGCCACGAACGCGCTCACCGGCTGGAAATACAGCTCGCGTGGCGTGCCCGCCTGGATCACCCGGCCCTGCTCGAGTATTACGATGCGATCGGACAGGTGCAGCGCCTCCTCCTGGTCGTGGGTGACGTAGACGATCGTCACGCCGAGCTCGCGATGCAGCTGTTTCAGCTCGAGCTGGATGGCCTGACGCAGGTTCTTGTCCAGCGCGCCGAGCGGTTCGTCCATGAGCAGGATGTCCGGATCGATCACCAGCGCGCGGGCCAGCGCGACCCGCTGCTGTTGTCCGCCCGACAGTTCCGCGGGCAGCCGCTCACCGAGCGCCGTCAGCCTGACCCGCGCGAGCGCTTCCTGCACCCGCTGCTCGATCGCGGTC